>Ga0268266_10005352_pt1 | contig 11998 bp, 17 predicted proteins | sample KBSS13metaG_FD_190356 | JGI IMG/M metagenome (GOLD analysis project Ga0268266, IMG submission 190356) | Switchgrass rhizosphere microbial communities from Kellogg Biological Station, Michigan, USA - KBS S1-3 metaG (SPAdes) (version 2) | ecosystem: Host-associated > Plants > Roots > Rhizosphere... | reverse complement strand
GAAACGGCCGAATTCGTGATGCGGCGCGGCGGGATCGAGAGCATAGGCGCCGGCGCCCGCGTTCTCGAGCCCAGCGCCGGCCGTGGCGCGCTTCTCGAGGCCATGCTTGCCGCCGGCGCCCGGAATTTCACGGCCGTAGAGGTGCAGCCAGACCTGGCCGGCGAGATCGCCCAGCGCATGGCCGGCCGCGCCGCGTGCAATATCGTGCGCCGGGATTTCCTCGACTGCACGCCCGAGCAGCTGGGGCGGTTTGATCTCATCTTCATGAACCCGCCCTTTGACCTGGGCCGCGACTGCGACCACGTTCGGCACGCCCTGCAATTCCTCGCCCCCGGCGGCGTGTTGGTGGCCATCATGGCCGCCGGCGTGGAATTCCGCGAGGATGCCCGCACCGTGCGATTCCGGGCCGAGGTGGACCGCTACCCGGCCGCCGAGCGCTACGGCTGCGGCAAGTGGCACGATCTGCCCGCCGGCAGCTTCGCCCACGCCGGGACGATGGTTAACACCGTCGCCCTTACCATCCGGGCGCCGAGCGCCTGATTTCGCCTACCCCTTGCGCAATGGTTGCGCTCGGGGCATATAACCAACGGCCGCAAGGCTATTCGATTGACGGAAGGATTGAAACGATGACCATTCACACCACCGATTCCCGCATTGGCGCCACCGTTCTGGCCGCGCTTCGCCACTGGCAGCGCAGGGCCCTGGAAGGCCCCACTCAGCTCCCCGGCCTCGGAGAATATGAGATCGCCACCAACGGCGGCGAGGTCGAGCCCCTCACGTCCGAGGAGGTCGACGCCCTCGCCGAGAGCCTGAATTGCGGCGGCGCCGTCATGCTGCCCGGCGCCGATGCTCCCATGCGCCTGAGCGAATATGACATGGCGCTCATCATCGGCGGCGTGCAGATGAACGCCGGCAACGGGCCGAGCGGCAACCTTCTCGGGCACAAGGCCGACTGCGAGGAGCTGGCCGGCCGCCTCCAATTGTTCGAGGGCGGCGCGGTCATCGCGGACGGCCCGCCCATCCTGCGCCCCGAGACGCTGGCCCGCATCGAGGCCGGCCGCGAGAAATTCCTGGGCGGCGGGCTCGATCTCATCGGCCGCGAGGGCCCGGTGCCGGCCGAGTGCCGAGGCCGAGGCCTGCGCCTGCACGCAATAATCGGCTATCCGGGCTCAGCGGTCACCGATTTGCTGATTGGCGCCCACAAGGTGCAGGTGCCCAACGATGCCCTGCGCGCCGCCGTGAGCCTCGCCCCCGAGCAGGGCCCGCCGGTCGCCGCCATCCTCGCCGAGCTGGACCGCATGGTGGTGGAGCTGGACCCGGACCCGGCCGGCGCCGAAATCGATGAGGCGGCCGTGACGCCCGAAAGCGAGGAGGCCGAGGCCATCACCGCGCACCTGTTGCAGCTGCGAGCGTTCATCGTCGGGGAGCCGGCCAAGGCCGCCCCCGAGCCGGCTATTCATGAGGCCGAGGGCTGCGAGCCGTTCACCGCCAACCACGGCAAAATCGCCGAGGCGAACGGCTGGTGCCTCAACATGTTCGGCGACGGCCAGCTCTGCATTGCGGCCGACGATGACCAGCCCGCGATTTTCAGCGGCAAGAACCGGAACCTCGACGCGCACGCCCATGTGGAGGAGGTGGTGGCTGCGGGCCCGGCCGGCGGCTGGGCGCCCTTCTACGTCGAGGCGTGCGAGCGTGCGCTCGCGCTCTGCAAGGCCACCGAGCCCCTTCCCCGCTGGGAAATCGAGCTGATCGCCAACGGCGTGCAGGTCACCGCCGACGATGAGGGCGACGCCAAGCGCTACGCCCGCGAGGACGCCGGCGAATTCATGTCGAGCTGGGGCTATTCGCTGGGCAGCATCGAGCGCACCACCGATGACGCCTGCGAGGACGCGGACGAAATCGAGATCGATGTGGGCGACGGGGAACAGGACACCAGTTTCACGCCGCCCGAGCCCGGTCCCATCGCGGAGTCCACCTGGACCTTCTCGCCCACGTTCCGCCTGGTGGTGGAAGCCGAGAACCCGGGCAAGGCGATGGCCGCCGCGTTCGATCTGCTGGGCGTGCCGCTCAATTCCAACCGCGCCGCGATCATCACCGCCGTGATGGCGGCCGAGGGCACCGAGCGCGACCCGGCGACGGCCCAGCCGCCGGCGGGCGCGGCCGAGGCGCCGCCGCTGCAGACCTTCACCGCCTTTTGCCAAGAGGCGGGCGAGCTGGGCACGATCTGGATTTCTCAGGTCGAGGCGGTGGACGCCCTCAAGGCCGAGGACGTGGCCGTGGCCGAATGCGCGGCCGATTGGGGCTATAGCATGGATCAGGTCCACTGCCTCGGCATCGCCGCCGGCGACGTGAAAATCCTGAGCTGGCAGGATCAGGGCGAATGACCGCCGCCGCGCTCGATCGCTCGGCCCGGCGCGAGGTTCGAAACCCTATCCTCGCGCTGCCGGCCGCGCAGGCGCTGCTGGCGCTGCCGGCCGAGCAGCGGGCCGTCATCTATTGGCTGCTGCGCGATCTCAAGGCGCAGTGCCGCGAGCAGGAGGCCATCGCCTACGCCAAGCGCAAGGGGCCGATGACCGCCTATTGGATGGCCGCCGGCACCTATTCCGGGCACATTGCCCACGTTGCCAACCCCAGAAGGAAGGGAATTTAAGACCATGTTCAACCGACTGCGCGCCGCTGCTGCTGCCCTCATGGGCAGTGCTGCACCCCAGCCGACCGCGAGGCCGGCCGACCCCACTCAGGACATGCACGATGACCTGGTGCGGTTCGGCTTCACTCTCGATCAATCCACCGACCGGCTGGCCTTCGCCTTGGAGCGCCCGCCGTTCCTGCTCATCGTCATGAACCGTGACGGCGACGGCCTGCCGACGCCCGATGATTGGTCGGTGGGGCTCTACAACACCAGCTCGCCCCATTGGCCGGCCGAGCCGACGCGATGCGTCGAGCTCTACGCCCGCGACAATCTGCCGGCATCCTTCGCCATCGCGTTCACGGCTGCGCTCGCGCAGATGCCGAGGGCCGTGGCCCCGCAGCAGGGGGAATGACCTTGGACAAGATCAACCTCGACGGCGCCGAGCGCATCGCGTTCGCCGACACCAAGCACCTGGGCCGGCCGCGCTGGTCCGAGCTGAGCGTGTATCACCTGCCCGAGGCCGACCCCAAGGGCCGGCGCTGGGTGGCGCTCAGCGTCGGCATGTCGAGCAAGGCCAATGAGGTGCCGCTCACCGACACCCTTTGCACCTTCTCGCTGGAACGGGCGCTTGACCTGTTCGATGAAAGCCCCATCGGCCGGCAGGTGAAGGCGCAGGCCCGCGATTGGGCCGAGCAGCACCCGGACGAAAAGGTGGGCGAGGGCGAAGCCTTCACGCTCGGCACGTCCGCCACCATCACCGGGCAAGGCGCACTGGCCACTCAGGCGCCGCCCCGGTTCGCCGGCTCCACGGATGAGGAGGCGCTCGCTTGGATATTCCCGGCGGACATGTCGCTGCGGCGCCAAGCTGAGGCGTTCAACATGGGCGAGAGCACGCTGCGCATGGCCCTCAAGAACCGCACCGAGGTGCGCGTGCCGTTGGTGATGGCGGCGCGCTATTTCGACCGCGAGCGCTTCCTCGCCGATCTGCGCGCCGACGCGGCAGCCGTGGCCGACGCCGATGCGTAAGCGCTCGCCCCTTCAAGAGCAGGTGCTCGACGTGATGCGCAGCTATGAGCGCGAGGGCCATGCTTATGACGATGAGGCCAGCCCGACGCTGCGGGCGCTGCGCCAGCGCGAGGACGTAACCGCCCAGCCTCTGGACGGCACGAAATGGCGCTGGCGCCTCACCGATCAGGGGCGCGGCGGCCCCAAGCCCGAGCGCTCGCCCGAGGCCGTCATGATCGCCCGCCACCTCACCACGATGCAGGGCGATTGCCTGCTGTTCTGGCCTCGCGGGCATTTCGAGCTGGGCACGCGGCAAGCGCTGATCTCGCGCCACCTGGTGAAGGGCGCCGAGGTGATGCCCCTGGGCGTCGAGGTGCGCGCCATCCTGCGCGAGAAGGCCGCCGGCAATGATTGACCCGGCCGACCTTTTCCGGCGCGGCCTGCGCGCTGCCACCGGGCTGGCTGGGCAGGCCTCGGCGCGGTGGGCGGACACCTTCCCCCGCCACCGGCAGGGCGTCGAGCTGATCCGCGGCGGGCCGGCCGCCAAGGAATTGGCCTGCCGGCCGGTGGACTATCGGCGCGAGCTCATGCCGGCGCAGGCCGCCGTCGAGGTGAAGGTGGACGGCATTTGCGCGCTGCAAATCGATGGGCGCATTGTCACCCTCGAGGGCCAGCCGTTCGATGCCGCGCTGCACTGCCGGCCGGGCCTCGAGCAGCTCGAACAGCTGGTGGGCCTGGGCCCGCTATTCGTGCACGGCGAATATGTCGAGGACGGCGGCTTTGACGCGACCGTGAGCGCCTTCCGCAAGGGGCGCGGGACCGGCACGCTCTGGGTCCACGATGTAGTGCCCCTTGAGCAGTGGCGGACCAACACGGCCGATGAGGCCTATTATCCGCGCAAGGCCCGCCTGGTGCGCGCCATCGAGGAGGTGGACTCCCCATTCGTCGGCGGGCTCGCCAGCTTCCGCGTGGCCGACGCCGGCGAGGTGCACGATAAATTCGGCGAGATCAGGCGCCACCGATATGAGGGGCTCATCGTCAAGGATTTGAACGCCCCGTACCGGCGCGAGCGCTGCCGCGATTGGCTGCGCCTCAAGCCGGTAGAGTCGATCGACCTGCCCTTGATCGAGGTCGCCGGCACCGACAAGAGCGGCGCCCGCAAGCTGATCCTGCGCGATGAGGCGGGCCCGGTCACCGTCACCCAAGGAATTCCGCCCGAGGCCCGGGCCGTCATCTGGGCCGAGCGGCACATTCTCACCGGCACCGAAACGGTGAAGCCCATCTTGGTCGAGGTCGAGCACAACGGCCGCACCGAGCAGGGCAAATTGCGACACCCCCGGTTCAAGCGCGTGCGCATGGACCGGGCCCCACTCAGACAGGAGGATTGATTGATGGCGACGAAACCCAAGCCCGCCGGCGTGCGGCACACGATAGGCCTTGCCTGCGCCACTACCGTGGTGGGCATCCCGCTGGCCCTTGCGGCCCTGATCTGGGGCGGCAAGCTGCTGGTGCTCATCCTCACCCATCTGCCGCAGAATTGAGGCCCCGCATGTCCGAAACCGGCATTTGCCTCGGCTGCCAGAGCCGCACGCGCCTGCGCCTGAATTTCTGCCAGCGGTGCGAGATCAACCTGAGCGACAATCAGCGGGTGCAGGTCCGCATCGTCGCGGGGCTCGAAAGGCGCCTTGAGGTCACCGTGTGCAAGCTCACCGCCAATGACCGCCACCAGAGCCAAGGCGTCACGAAATTGGCCCTCGCGCTGTTCGCCGTGCGGCGCTTTCTGCCCGAGGACGCGGTGATGAACGCCAACCACCAAATTCAGGCCTGGGCGCTCTCATTGGAGGCCGAGCGCCCGCTGCTGATCGGCCGCATTGCTCGGCAGCGCGCCGCCATCGATCGGCTGCGGCGCAAGCATGGGCTCACCAAGGCTATGGGGTGGCGCCCATGAGCGAATTCCGCGAGCCGGGCGCCCCGGGTTGGTGGCAGGATGGCCGCAAGGTGGAGGGCCTCGCGATCGATCATGGCAACCTGGCTGCCGACGCCGCGCACCAGATCGCCGACGCCTTCGATGCGTGGGCGAAAGAGCGGTGGGCGGCCATGAGCCCCGAGGAGCGCGCCCAGACGCGGCTGGACATGATCGGCCTGCAAAGTGTGTCGGTTGATGACCTGCGCGAGAACCTGGCCGCGGCCGGCTTCAAGGTCGAGATCATTTACGACTCCCCGCCCTGCGAAATGTTTTCGACCGGCGCGGCCTGGGACGCCTTCCGCGATTGGGGGCCCACGCTCGAGACGGTTGACCACCGCCTGATCGTCGGGCCGAGCATGTGGGACGATCTGGGCAAGCTCTACGGGCCCGAGGTGCGCGATGCAGGCGCCATCCTGGCCGAGCTCGATTCCATCGATGCGAAGGAAGCGGCGGCACCGGCGGCCGTGCGGCCCGAAACCGCCGAGGATCGCCGGCAGCGCAAGCGGCACGTCGAGCCGAACGCATGCGGGAACCGCGCCGCCCGGCGCGCAGCGCGGGCTCACCGCCGATGACAGAGCTGAGCCCCAACGCTCGCCGCAAGCGCGCCGCTCGCCTGCGCGCCGGCACCCAGCAGCGCGAGGCCGAGCGCCGCACCTGGCTGGCGATGACCCGCGCCGAGCTGATCCTTCCCATCTTGCAGCTGGTGGCCGCCGGCCGCGAGGCGCCCCGCGATCTCTACGATGAGGTTTCCCACCTGGTGGGGCTGGACTCACGCGCACGCGAGGAGCGCATAGGCCCGCACCGCCTTTTCGACCGCGAGGTGCGCTGGGCGATGCAGGATGCCAAGCGGCAGGGCTGGCTGCTCGCCGATGGGCGCGAGCGCTGGCGGGTCACCGACGCGGGCAATGAGGCCCTCGGCCGAGTGCGCGCCGGCGTGCGCGTCATCATCTTTCGCACCGAGCTGGGCCAGGCGGTCGCCGCGATCGCGCAGGAGGCTGCGGCCATCGTGGATGCCGGCAGCGTGCAAGCGCTGTTCACCTCCCCGCTGTTCCCGCTCTGCACCCCGCTGAAATCCTACGGGACCATGACGCCGGCAGAATGGCTGCCGTGGATGGTCGAGCTGGTGGCCGCCTGGCTGCCGCTCATGCGCGATGACGGCTGCCTTGCCTTCCACCTCGGCAGCGCCGTCTATTATCGGGGCGTGCCCGCGATCTCCTCCTATCGCGAGCGTTTCGTGTGCGCGGTGGTGGACGGCCTGGGGCTGCACCGCATGCCCGATCTCTATTGGGAACGGCCGAACCGCTTTCCCAACCTCGAATGGGGCGCCAAGCGCGGCCTGCACCCCCGGCCGACCGTGGACCCCATCTATATCTTCTCGCCGACCCCCACGCCGTTCATGGCTGCCGGCAGCATGCGCACCGCTCGAGACGTGCCGGCGCGCCCAGGCGGCGCACCTGGCCGCCGGCCGAGCGGGCTGGACATTGGCAAGCGCTCATTCGGCAAGGGCCTGAGCACCTTTCCCTCGGCCCTCATCACCGCCGGCGCACCGGGCACCGAGCCGTGGCGCGAAAGGCTGAAAACCGAGGGACTGCCGGCGCACCCCTGCCCCATGCCGATCGCCGTGCCGCGCTTCGCCATCCAGATGCTGAGCCGGCCGGGCGACCTGATCCTTGACCCCTTTTTCGGGTCTGGAATCACCGGCGCCGCGGCCGAGGAGCTCGGGCGGCGCTGGGTCGGCATCGATCATCACCGCGTGCTCCTCGACGGGGCCGCGTGCCGGCCGCAATTCGAGACGGCCGCCGGCTTCGAAAGGATCGCAGCGTGAATGGGGAAATCCATGTGCGGCTCGCCGGCGGACCGCTCGACGGGCAGACGCTCATCTGGGGCGGCAGCTCGATGATCGAGTTCGAGGACAAGCAACCGATCTCGTTTCGCGAACGGCCATCGTCCGCGCCCGCGCCTGTCCATAGCGTCCGCCGCCATCGCTACGTTGAGGCTGGGCGCGACGTGGGCGGCTATTTCGTGTTTCGCTTCGCTGGGACAATCGGATGATCGTGCAGCAGTCCCAGCGCTGGCGCGATGGGCGCGTGCGGATGGTCGGGCCGGCCGGGCCCTTCGATCCGGCTCCGCTCGCCGTGCGCGTCCTCGAGGAGCGCGAGGCGCGGCCTTTCGTGCTCGACCACCACTATTCCGGCACCTTCCCGGCGGCGCGGCTCAGCGTCGGCCTGCTGCGCAATTCCCACCTGGTGGGCGTGGCCATCTTCTCGGTGCCGATGAACAATCGGGCGGTGCCCTTCTGGACCGGCCTCGAGCAGCCGAACGCCGGCGCCGAGCTCGGCCGCCTGGTGCTGCTCGATGACGTGCCCGACAATGCCGAAAGCTGGTTCATGGCCCGCGCCTTCACCGCGCTGCGCCAGACGAAACCCGAGATCGAGGCGGTGCTCAGCTACAGCGACCCGGTTGCCCGCCTGGGCGCCGGCGGCGAGCTGGTGAAGCCCGGGCATGTGGGCAAGGTCTATCAGGCCCTCAGCGCCGTCTATCGCGGCCTCAGCGGCCAGCGCACCAGCTACTGGACGCCGGCCGGCGAGCACGTTTCGGGGCGGGCGCTTTCCAAGATCAGGCTGGGCGAACGGGGCGCCGATTATGCCGCCGAAACCTTGCTCCTCGCGGGCGCGCACGCGAGGCAGCCGTTTGAGCCAGGCGCGGAATGGCTGGCGCGGCTCTCTGCCGAGGGATGGTTGCGCAGATCCCGCCACCCCGGAAATCACGCCTACGTTTTCCCGCTCACCAAGCGAGCGAAGGGCCGGGCGCGCCGGTTCAAGCGGCTCGACTATCCGCAGGTGGACGCATGAAGCCGGCCGATTTCAACGATGAGGAGCGCGCCGTGCTGATCGCCGGCCTCAACGCCCGCATGAACCAGCTGCGCGCCGGCGCGAAGGCGAAGAAGGCCGAGAATTACAGGCCGGCCGAGGCTCGCGAATATCACCTGGCCGAGGAGCTGGCCGAGCGCATCGCGGTAGCACCATGAGCAGGGGGCGCGCTCTCCTGATCGGCATAGTCCTGGGCGTGCTCTGGGCTCTGGGGCTGCTGCTATGATCGGCTTGCACTGCCCCCATTGCGGCGAGCCGCTCAACAGCCGGCTGGTGGCGAAAAGCTACCCGACGCCGGGCGGCCATTATCGCCGGCGCTACTGTAGCTGCGGCGCCGATGTGGTGTCGATCGAGCGGGTGGTGGGCGCGGACGTGGAGCTGCTGGCCTTCACCGGCCTTGCCAGCGGCAAAGGCGGCAGCGGGGACCTGTCCCTGGTCAAGCGGCTGATCGAGCGCCTGGGCGGCGCCTGGGTGAAGCTATGAGCTATCTGCAATGGCTGGTCCGCCATGAGGGCGACGATCGCGCAATGCCTGCCGAGCGGCCGGCGGCGACAATCTATGCGCTGCCGGCGGCTGGCCCCTTCGATCATTTCTGGCGGCTGCGCGTGCAGCTTCCCGAGCGGCACGGCCAGCGGTGCAGGGTGCGAGCCCGCGGCCGAATGAACAGCATCGAAATCGAATTCGAGGACGGCCTGCGGCACATTGTGAGCCGGTACTCGGTGCGGAAACTTAGAAGCGAGGAGGATTGATGTACCAACCAATGATGAGCGGCCTGGTGATTGACAATTTCGCCGGCGGTGGGGGTGCCAGCTCAGGCATCGAGGAAGCATTTGGCCGGCCGGTCGACGTCGCGATCAACCATGACGCCGAGGCCATCGCCATGCACGCGGCCAATCACCCGAACACGGTGCATATCTGCGAGAACGTCTGGCAGGCCATCCCCGAGGTGGTGACCGGCGGCAAGCATGTGGCGCTCGCCTGGTTCTCGCCCGACTGCAAGCACTTTTCGAAGGCCAAGGGCGGCCGGCCGAAAGAGAAGAATATCCGCGGCCTCGCCTGGGTGGTGGTGCTCTGGGCCCAGCGCACCAAGCCCGATGTTATCATGCTCGAAAACGTCGAGGAATTCCGCCAGTGGTGCGAGCTCGACGACAATGGCCAGCCGATCGCGGACGCCGAGCAGCTGTCGCTCCTGCCCGAGCCCGAGCTGGTGCGGAAGGGGAAGCGCAAGCCGCTGAAACCGAACGGGCACACGTTCGAGCTCTGGCTCGCCGGCCTCAAGCGCGAGGGTTACCAGGTCGAGTGGAAAGAGCTGCGCGGCTGCGACTATGGCGCGCCGACCATCCGCAAGCGCCTGTTCGTCATCGCCCGGCGCGACGGCCGCCCCATCGTCTGGCCGGCTCCCACGCATGGGCGGCGCGACAATCCGGCCGTGCTGGCGGGCGAGCTCTGCCCCTGGCGGACCGCGGCCGAGTGCATCGATTGGTCCATTCCGACGCCTTCGATTTTCGAGCGCGTGGCGAACGGCCGCCCGGACCTGGCCGAGAACACCAAGCGCAGGATCGCCGCCGGCATCGTGCGCTTCGTCCTCAACAATCCGCAGCCGTTCATCGTGCCGGTCTGCAACAGCGGCTGGAACCCCGATGCCGCGCACCCAGGCGATGAGCCCATGCGCACGGTCACCACGGCCAAGGGCGGTGAATTCGCGGTGGTGACGCCGTACATCATGACGAATAACACCAACAATGCGCCCCAGCCGATCGATGACCAGGGCGTGCCGACTGTCACCACCGGGAACCGCAATTATCTGGTGACGCCGATACTCGATCGGCAATTCACCAAGGGCGCGGCAGCTGCTGCCGACGCGCCGGCGCCGACCGAAACCGAGCGGCAGCACACCGCCCTGTTGACCCCCATTCTGGTGCACACCGCGCACGGCGAGAAAACGAAAGGGCCCAGGCGGAAGGGCGGGCGCAGTCGAGGGCGCGGCAGCATCCCGCTTGAGGAGAGCCTGCCCACCACCACCAGCAAGGGCAACATCGCCCTGGTGAGCGCCACCATGATCGGCGCCGGCGGCGCAGAATATGCGGGCAAGCCCAGGCCGGCCGATGAGCCGCTCGGCACGGCGACCGTGCACGATCGCCGGGCCCTGGTGACCGCGTTCATGGCGCAGCACAATTCGCCCAAGGGCGAGCAGGTCCGCGCCGGCCGCCCGGCGACTGAGCCGGCCAGCACCATCGTGCACCGCGGCACCCAGCAAGGCGTGGTGGTCGCGCACATCGAGCAGGCGAACACCGGCATGGTCGGCCATGAGCCCGAGAAGCCGCTCAGCACCATCGTGGAGAAGGGGTGCACCCAGCGCGTGGTGACCAGCCACCTCATGAAATATCGGGGCACCAGCCGCCACGGCGCGCCCACCGATGAGCCGGCGCCGACCGTCACCAGCGGCGGCGAGAAGGGCGGCATCCACATTGCCGAGGTGCGCGCCTTCCTGCTGAAATACTACGGCACCGGCGCCATCGGCAGCGAGCTCGGCGGGCCGATGCACTCGGCCACCAGCCATGATCGGTTCGGCCTCATCACCGTGACGATCGGCGGCGAGGAATATGTCATCGTGGACATTGGCATGCGGATGCTCACCGCCCGCGAGCTCGCCCGCGCCCAGGGCTTCCCCGATAGCTACATTCTGGACCCCTGGGTGGATGGGGTGACCAAGCGGGGCAAGCCGCGCCGCTATCGCCTGCCGAAAACCGCGCAGGTCCGCATGATCGGCAACAGCGTCAACCGCCAGGTGGCCCGGGCCCTGGTGGCGGCGAATTGCAACGTCCCGGTCGCCAATGAGGAGGCGCAGGCAGCATGAGCAGGAGATTCGGACGCAACCAGAAGCGGCGCTTTCGCGAGGAGATCGCGAAGCTGCAACGCTTCCACACCTATGCCACCGACCGCTATCGGCTGGCCGAGCGGCACCTCGCCGAGAGCCAGCTGGCATTGCAGGAGGCGCTGGGCGGCGGGTGGACGATGGCCCAGCAGGCCAGCCAGGCGTTCCTGCTGCCCGAGGCGGCGGTGATGAGCTTCTATGATGAAACCAGCGGCGACCGCCGCGAGCGCGTGGAGCGGAAGGCCAGGGTGGTGGTCTATCCCAGCGCGGTCGAGGGCCTCATGCAGCAGATCATCGAGTGCGACCGGCGCCAAATCCCGGTGACCTTCCGAGGCCTCGCTTGGCGCCTCATGGACGTGGCCATGTCGGGGCGGGGGACCGGCCGCGGTTACATCGGCCAGGCCGAAATGGAGGAGGTGGAGCTCACCCTCGCCGCCTACGCCTCGAACAATCCCCGCGACCATCTGAAAGGCCCGGCATGAGCAGAGCCTCGGAACAGCTACGGGCCCAGCTCCTGGGCCACGCTAACATGCCGGCCGCGCTCGCCCTCGCGAACAAGCTGATCGATGTGGTGAATGAGACGATCAACGCCGATGACGTGGCGGTGGGCACGTCCATTCTGGCGCGCAGTTTGATCGCCCGGGGCGTGC
>Ga0268266_10005351_pt1 | contig 12000 bp, 11 predicted proteins | sample KBSS13metaG_FD_190356 | JGI IMG/M metagenome (GOLD analysis project Ga0268266, IMG submission 190356) | Switchgrass rhizosphere microbial communities from Kellogg Biological Station, Michigan, USA - KBS S1-3 metaG (SPAdes) (version 2) | ecosystem: Host-associated > Plants > Roots > Rhizosphere... | reverse complement strand
TCTGCCGAGCGTAAACAGGCCGTTGGGCTCTTCGACTCCCGCCGACACAAAGCCGCGGGGTCGATGGTATTTAAAGCTGCGGCCGATGAGCTTTACCTCATTCGCCAGCAGGGCCGACGCCAGGGTATCTCCCTGGAAGCCGCTCAACGCCCGGCCGTCGAGTGAGAAATTGACACGTTGATTGCGGTCGACACGACCGCCCGAGGACAGGCGGGTCATTTGGATGCGACCTCGCGGGGCACGTGCGATTCGCCGACGGAGTTGGTGGCGGTATTGCGATCCAACACCAGCCATTGCCTGCAGCCGAGCACGTGTTGCCAGTACTCGCGATGCGGCCCTTTGGGGTTATCGAACAGGAACACGAAATCGTGCCACACCTGGCGGTCGGAGGTGCCGTGGGCGGGCCGCGGCTTGGTCGCATCGCCGCCGTAACGGAATTCGGTGTAGTCGCGCTCACCGCAGAATGGACAGGTTATCCTCAACATACCGTTACTGCTTGTAGGTCCAATTGCCGATGCCGTAGTCGTCGAGCTCTGCGCCGCGCTCGAATCGATCGAGGGCGTAGCAGCGGTTCAGTGTGTGCTCCTCATCGTGAGCGACCGTGTGAGCGAGGCACCAACCCGCAGCGGGAGTTGCCTTGAACCCCTGATAGCACCAGCCACCGTCGATATAGAGATTGCGCAACGGCGTGCGTCCGATGTACGGGCTTCCGTCCGGTGTCATGTCCTGAATGCCCGCCCAATGCCGGAGCAATCGGATCCGTGAAATGGACGGGATCAGCGCGACCGCGCACTCGGCGACGGTCTGGACCTTCGGGAACTGGCCTCTTTGGGTGTAGGTGTTGAAACCGTCGATGTGGCCGCCGAACACCAGACCGCCCTTGTCGGATTGGGAGATGTAGAAGAGCTCGGCACCGAACGAGATGACGTGGTCGACGAAAGGCTTGATCGGCTCGGACACAAACGCCTGCAACAGGTGGCTCTCGATCGGCAGTCGCAGGCCGGCCATGGCCGCCAGGTGGGATGAATGCCCCGCTACGGCGATGGCGGTGCGCCCGGCCAGGATTCGACCGCGGTTGGTTTCAACACCGGTCACCTTGCCGTCCTGTATCACAAAGCCGGTGACTTCACATCCTTCGATGATGTCCACGCCGAGAGAGGCAGCGGCACGCGCGTAGCCCCATGCAACAGCGTCGTGGCGCACGGTACCGGCACGTCGCTGCAGCAGTCCGCCGTAGATCGGAAATCGCGCTTCGTCCGAGTAATCCAGATACGGCAAAATCTTCATCACATCGCCGCGGTCGAGCAGCTCCGCGTCGATGCCGTTCAGGCGCATGATGTTGCCCTTGCGGGCCAGGGCGTCGTGTTGGCCGGGGCCATGCGCCAGGACTATCTGACCTCGCTGGGACAGCATGACGTTGAAATTGAGATCGTGCGACAGGCCCTCCCACAGCTGCATCGAGAACTCGAAGAACTGGGTGTTGCCGTCAATCACATAGTTCGAGCGCACCAGCGTGGTGTTGCGCCCGACATTGCCCGAACCGATGTAGGCCCGCTCGATGACGGCGATGTTTTTGATGCCGTGATTCCTGGCCAGGTAGTAGGCGGTCGCGAGCCCGTGGCCTCCGCCGCCGATGACCAGCACTTCGTAGTTGGGTTTCGGCTGCGGGCTGCCCCACGCGCGCGGCCAGGGCGCATCGGACAGCGCGTGGCGTGCCAGCGATAGCGCCGAGTAACGGCTGGACAAGGTGCGACTCTCGTTCGAACGGAGGGGTGCAGATTAGCCGAGTCGCTTCATCTAAAAAAGAGTGTATTTTAGATGGACTCCATCGAATTTTGAGATCGACATGCAATTCGACCTGGGTGGCCTGGAAGCCTTCGTAGCCGTTGTCGACTGCGGCGGGATCGGGCGCGCCGCGCAGCGGCTGCAAAAGGCGCAGTCGGCAGTGAGTCACCAGATTCGTAAGCTGGAGGAACAGCTCGGCGTCGAGCTCTTCAATCGCGACGGCTACCGGGTGCAGCTGACTGCGGCCGGCGAAGCGGTGCTCGCGGAGGGGCGCCGGGTTCTTTCACAGGCCGAGCTGGTGGGATCGGTGGCGCAGCAGTTCACGCAGGGTTGGGAACCGCGGCTGCTGGTCATCATTGACGGGATCCTGCCGCTCGATCCCATTCTCGATGGGCTCAAGACGCTGGCCGCGGAAGGCCTGCCGACGCGCATCCAGGTGAAAGTTGAATTCCTGAGCGGCGTGCCGGCCCGGTTCGAACGCGAACAGGGTGACCTGATGCTGCTCGTCGACTCCGACCATCGACCGGTGCATGAAGAGGAAGCGCTGCCGGACATGGACTGCATGCTGTGTGTGGCGTCGGACCATCCCCTCGCCCGACGAAAGTCGGTGGCGCTGGCGGACCTGCAGCAACAGGTGGAGCTGTCGGTTCAGAACTCCAACGAGGAGCAACGGTCTGACCGGCATTTCTTCGGCTGCGAGCGCGGCTTCTACCTGTCCAGCTTCCAGGCGAAGAAGCAGGCACTGTTGATGGGTGTGGGTTTTGGTTGGATGCCTTTGTATCTCATCCGCGATGAGGTCAAAGGGGGACAGCTGCGGGAAGTGAAGTACGCGGGCGGCTCACGCTTCCACTTCACTCCGCGACTGGTGCGAAGATCGGACCGCAAGCTCGGACGAACGGGACAACGGTTGGTAGAATTGCTGCGCGCGGCTCACTGGCCTCATTAATCAATGATCTGGATTCTCAACATTGTCATTCTGCTGATGGGGGTTGCGGTGTTCGTGGGGTGGATACGGAATCGGCGCCCTGAGAATTATCGGGACATCGAGCGCGCGGAGATTTCCGATGACCTGAAGGCTCAGGACGAACTGCTGGCGGATGTGCTCACTGAACAAAATAACTCGGTCAGCCGGACGGAGGACGCCCCTCGGTGACCCGGTCGCGGCCGGATCGCTTGCTGTCGTACATCGCGGCATCCGCGGCGAGCAACAGTTTGTCTTTCAGATCCGGGAGATTGGGGGCGGCGCGCGGCAGTGAGCAGAAGCCGAAACTGGCCGTTACCTGCAATGGCTGCGAGCCGCTCATGAACGGTGCCTGACTGACTCGCTCGCGCAGCCGCTCTGCGATGGCGAGAGCCTGGAACCGGCCGGTTTCCGGCAGCACGACGGCGAACTCTTCGCCGCCGATACGCGCGACCCAATCCTCGCCCAGCCGCAGGCCCTGAATCAGCCGTTCACCGAATTCGGTGAGGACGGCATCGCCGGCGGCATGGCCGAAGCGGTCGTTGATGGACTTGAAGTGATCGATGTCGCAAATGACCAGCGACAAGGGCCGCTGACTGCGGACCGCGCGGGTCACCTCGCGAGCCCACTGGTGATCGAAGTAACGTCGATTACCCACGCGTGTCAGCTCATCGACGGTGGACAGCAACTGGTTGTCGGTCACGGCTGCGCGCAGGCTATCGGCGAAACTGACGATTCGCCGGGCCACAGTCAACTGCGCCCAGAACTGTTCGCCTCGCGCTTCCCCTGACATGACATCGTTCGCTCCCGCTCGCAACGCTTCGGAGCGGGTGTCAGTGCCGATGAAAACGACATGCGTGGCGGATCCCGCCTCCAACTGACGGACCTGGGTAATCAGATCGATGCGGTCGGTAAACAACAGTGCATGGATCTTGTCGGTGAGGTGCAGCAATGCAGCGGGCGCGTCGGCGGCGATCTCGGTTTCGACATCCGCCATGCCCAGTACTTTCAAATATCGCTCTCGAATCTCGATCGAGTCGATCATGAGAAGGGCGGAGGGGCTCGGCGGTGACCGCCGCAGCAGTCCCGACAAACCGGAGCCGATCGGACCGTCTTCCGCCTGCTCGAGCTCCTCCTGACGCTGCAGCAGATATTGAGCCGACCGCTCGACGGCAGACTCCTCCGCCTCGGGTTCTTCCGGCGGAAGCTCGGCACGGCCGTTCAACACTGAACGCACAATGCGCGGCAAGCGCTGCAGCTCGGATTTGGTGAGACATTCCGTGGCACCGCCGGCGCGCGCACGACGCATGGCGGAATCGCTCATTTGCCCGGACAGGAACACGAAAGGAATCGCCGGCTGCTCGGTTTTCGCGATGCTGAGCGCGGCCATGCCGTCAAAACCCGGCACATTGGAATCGGACAGGATCAGATCCGGCGTCCGCGCCAGCGCGGACCGGAATTCAACTTCAGTCCCGACGCGGTCAACCGCACACGGTAACCCTGCCGCAGAGAGGCTTCTCAGCGTCAGCTCTGCCGCGGACTCGTCATCCTCAATGATTAGCAACCGAAGCATGGCACTCATTGCCTTCAACTTCCGGTCAGCCTAAGGGGTCCGAACATCCGAATCTGCGCATGCCGCCCACCTATGTAAACCAGACCTGTGAGATGCCGCACAAATCATGCAGATGATAGCGCTTTTTGCGAAGCAACACCTTGACCGGCGAAGAAATTCGGCTCAACCACGACCCTGGCCATTCGAAGTCAGCTTGTCCTGCGTTCGGGTTTCAAAGTCACTCGCGTCATGTCGCTCATGCAACTGTTCAGACAAGTCTCCGTTGACGCGGTTCACCATACGCCCACGCTTCACAGCGGGGCGCTCGGCGACTGTGTCGGCCCAGCGTCGGACGTTCTTGTAGTCCTGAACAGACAGGAACTCCGCAGCACCATAAAGTACACCTTTCGCCAAGCCTCCATACCAAGGCCAGATAGCCATGTCGGCGATGGTGTACTGACTTCCCGACACATACTCGTTGCCGGCGAGTTGGCGATCGAGGACGTCGAGTTGACGCTTGACCTCCATCGCAAAGCGATCGATCGGGTATTGCATCTTCGAGGGCGCATAGGCGTAGAAGTGGCCGAAGCCACCACCGAGATACGGCGCGCTGCCCATCTGCCAGAACAGCCACGACAGGCACTCGGCCCGCTCGGGCGACTCTTTGGCAGGCACGAACGCGCCGAATTTCTCAGCGAGATACAACAGGATCGCGCCCGACTCAAACACCCGGATGGGCTTCGGGCCACTGCGATCCAGCAAGGCCGGAATCTTCGAGTTCGGATTGACCGCCACAAAACCGCTGCCGAACTGGTGGCCTTCGTTGATCCGGATCAGCCACGCATCGTATTGCGCGCCGCGATGACCTGTTGCCAGCAACTCCTCCAGCAGGATCGTAACCTTCTGCCCGTTCGGGGTCGCCAGGGAATACAGTTGCAGCGGATGGCGTCCAACCGGCAACTCCTGCTCGTGCGTGGGGCCGGCAATCGGACGGTTGATATTGGCAAACTGGCCGCCGTTTTGTTTATCCCAAGTCCAAACCTTGGGCGGTACATAGTCAGTCATAAGTTAAACCTCACCACAGCGGCCCCGTCATCCCCGCTTCCACGTCGTCCGGAATGATCGGCGGCGAAGCGTTGCCCCACGATCCCCGTATATAAGTCAGCACACTGGCAATCTGTTCCGATGAAAGCGTCGGATAGAACGGCGGCATGCCGAACGGACGCGGGTTCAACTCGGTACCGGGTGCATAGCCGCCGTAGAGAACCATGCGCACTGCATCGACCGAGTGATTCATGTTGACGATGCGGCTGTTTTTCAGCGCTGGAGCGACCGTCGACTGCCCTTCTCCCGCATCGCCATGACACCGTGCGCAGTGATCTTTGTAGACCTGCTGGCCGTTACTCATGACGATGGGAATCGATGCCGGCGCGAGTCCGACTCGACGCGGCTCGTTCTGAGCCGCGCCCACCGGCAATGACTTCAAGTACACGGCGATTGCATTCAGGTCCCGTTCATCCGCGTGTTGCAGGCTCTCATACACCACCTCGGCCATGGGGCCGAACGTATAACCGCGATGGTTACCGTTGAGGATACCCGCTCTGAGCAGTGTCGCGATATCAGCCTCACTCCAGGCCTGCACGCCTGCCTCTTCGGGGATTGACAGCGACGGCGCATACCAGCTCAACACCAACCCACCGGACGGGTTGTTTTTGGATCGCACGGCACCGAGCGCATTCCGCGACTCATGGCAGGCGCTGCAATGGGCGACGCCCTGAACCAGGTAAGCGCCGCGATTCCATTCAGCCGTGTGTTGGCTGTCGCTCTCGTACACACCGGGTGTAAAGAACAAACCGCGCCAGATGGCCAGCAGCCAGCGCTGACCGTAGGGGAATTTGAGCTTGTGATCGCGGTTGGCTACCGGGACCGCGGGAAGGGTCTTCAGGTAGGCAAACATCGCGTCCGAGTCGGCGCGGCTGATCTTTGTGAAGTTGGTATAGGGAAAGGTGGGATACAGGAGCTTGCCGCCGGGCGCGGAGCCGTTGTGCAGGGCGCGCCAGAAATCATCCGCACGCCAACTCCCGATCCCGTACTGCGCATCCTGCGTGATATTCGGAGAAAAGAAGGTGCCGAAGGGAGTTGGAATGCTGCGCCCGCCCGCGAAGGCCTGCCCGCCCCGGACAGTATGGCAACCTTCGCAATCGCCCAGAGTCACGAGCGCGCGGCCCCGCTCGACCGTGTCCAATTGAGCGGTGCTCAACGACGGTGGCGCTTCGCCGGTCTGGCGATCGCGCGGCCAAAACAACAGCGCCGCGGCAGCCACTAGACACAGCAACACCACCAGCAACGTGATCCTGAGCTTCATGAAATGCTTCCGCACTCGACCGGCTGGGGAGCCGGAACAGAGGCTTGCGGACCCAACCCCTCAGGCACTGCTTGTGTTGCGAGCCAGGCTGTGACGGCTTCGATGTCGGCAGGGGTCATCTTTTTGGCGATGTTGGCCATGCAGTCGGGAGCCTTGGCGTGACGCAGGCCTGTTCGCCACGCAGCTAACTGCGCATCCAGATACGAGCGAGACACACCTAACAACCCGGGTACCGCGGGCAGCGCGCCCAGCAGGTTGTCACCGTGACATGCACTACAGGCCGGCAGGTCGGTCGATTTGTCCCCGTCCTTCGCGAGAATCCTGCCGCGCGCCAGAGTTGCTTCGGGCACGCCCTGCGCCGACACGAAATCGTACGGGAGTTTCTGGGATGAGAAATACTCGGCGAGCTCCGCGAGGTAGGCATCCTGCTGACGCTCGGTCAGGTAGTTCATCATGGGAAAGTAGCGCCGCCCGTCGCGAAAGTTGACGAGCTGATTGAGCAGGTATTTCGCGGGTTTGCCGGCGATGCGCGGATAGTACCCGTCCGGTCCCGCGCGCCCCTCCTTGCCGTGACACGGCAGGCACGGGAGCGCCCTCTGTTCGGCGGTGTCGAGATCCGCGGCGTAGAGGGTGAGCGTATGGACCAGCAGCGCGGCACCCAGAACGCGCGCGATTTTTCTCATGTGGAGCATGTTGCCCCCTCGTCACCGACGTGCCTATCAGCCTCAAGAGAGACCGGTGGCACCAGAAATTGTAACGGTAGATTGCGATTATGGCTCGTGGGGTGTAGAAAAGCTTAACTTGTCGCTAGACAGGGGGTCGGCACTCTTGTCCCGCAAACTTCCGCCTCTCAATGCTCTGAAGGCCTTTGAGGCCAGCGCCCGGCTGGGCAGCTTCGTGCTGGCCGCGGCCGAGCTGAATGTGTCCCCGAGCGCCATCTCGCAGCACATCAAGAAGCTGGAGGACTTCTACGGCCGGCAACTGTTCATCCGCCACAACAATCAACTGTTGCTGACCGATATCGCCCGTACGGTGCATGCGGCGAGCTCGCAGATGATGAACGGGCTGGCGGAGCTGACTGAGCAACTGTTGGGCGGACCTGTGCGCTCAAACCTGATTGTCAGTGTGTTGCCGTCCCTGGCAGTGCGCTGGCTGAACCGGCTGCTGCCGCGGTTCCTGGAGGCGCACCCGGACGTGCGGGTCGACCTGCGCCTGGAAGAGGATCCGGTGGATTTCTTTCGCAACCGGATCGATGTGCGCGTCTGCTACGGTGAACATCTGTATCCGGAGTTTGTCACCGTGCCGTTCAAACGCGACCGGGTCACGGCGATGTGCCGACCCGGGCTCGAGGTGGGTTGGGAGTCACCGGCTTCGTTGACCGATGAGCGCCTGATCCATGTAGCGTGGCGAGCGGGGTTTTCCTCGTATCCGGAATGGTCGGATTGGTTTGCGAGCCAGGGGCTGACTTCGCATCCGCGTCGCGAGTTGGGACACACAACAGACACATCGAGTATTGCCGTCGACCTGGCCTGCAGCGGGATGGGGGTCGTGCTCGGACAGGAAATGCTCGCGGCAACCGAGCTTGCCTCGGGCGAGCTGGTGGCGCCGTTTTCTCATTGGATGCCGCTGCAGTACGACTACTGCGTCGTCCACGCCGAATCAAACAAACGGAACAAGATTGTCGGAGAGTTCGTGCAGTGGCTGGCTAGCCGCTGACCCGCTCCCACAGCTTGCGTTGGGTTTTTCCGTTCTGCGTCCGCTCGAATGTCATTCGCCGACCCACTACTTCAACGTGTTGGGGATAGACCGCGGCGTCCTCGCTCGGGTAGAGCGCACCCTTCGCATGGTGCGTGACAGTTGAGGTCGCTGGATCAAACGTCCAGGTGCCGAAGTAGGCGTAGTAGGAATGGAGCGCTTTTGAATCGGCTTCGGTCGCTGCCGGTACGGGGCGGACCGCGGGAACCTGTAGCTTGGGTCGACCCGCGTTTTCAATCTGAACACTGAACCAACCTGAGGCATCGTAGATCAAGAGGCCGTGGGTGCCGTTGCCGTAAAACGGATCCGGTTCGCGGCCGGCGGGGCCCTGGACTGCAATGTCCACGAGACGCCAGGCGCCGATGAGATCCTGTTGAGTGGTTCGCTGGTCGTCGGCCGAGCAGAGCGCCGTGACGGCCAGTGCCAGGACCGCGAGGAGATATCTCAATGGGCTGCCCTCGTTGCTGCGAGGCCTTCTACTGAGAGGCGGCGATTGGGGTAAGTGACGAGCACGCGCTGGAATGCTGCCGCCGCCTCGGCCTGTTGTCCATCCGCGAGCAGCAGCTCGCCCAGCAATTCGTCGAAGGGCTTGGCCGACCAGGGCGGTCCGTACTCGAATTCCATGAGCGCCGTGGCGGAAATCGCCTGCTTCACTTTCGCGATTCCGGCCGCGTGCTGGCCATCGGCGAACACGATCGCGCCCTCCAGGGCTGTCGCCAGCGCCCTCGCCTGCGCGAGATCGCTCTCACTCAACGCACTGAACCAGTTCTCACCGGCCGGGACGATGTGGGCGGCGTCTATCCTGGCGTGCAATTGTTTCAATGCGGCGCGTGCAGCCTGCGTATCGCTGTGGTTGATGGAAGCGAGCCCTCTCGCGAAATCGTGGACGGCGAAATACCCGATGGAGGTGATGCCACTGCTATCCAAGACCTGCATAGCGTCAGGATCGGGTGCACCCCGAGTCTCGACCAGCCACGTGGCGCGTATGTACGCCGCACGCAGGCGGTTCTCCAGCGTCGGGCCAGTCGCGACGTCATGAGTAAGGGACTGAACGAGAGCCTCGGCGGCCGCGCGTTTGTCCTCCTGCAGATAGGCGTATTCGAGCCAGAGCAATGAGTGATAGGCATGCTCACCCTGTTCTGCAGCTACGCGAACCGATGCCTCATTTGCTGCTATTGCGTCGTCCCAGAGTCCGAGGGCGAAAAAGATGTGGGAAGTCATGTGCTGCGCGTGCGAAGCCGCGGGCGCAACTTTCGCGTAGAGGCGTGCCGCCCGGAGACCCAAAGGTGCGTGCACGGGGTCGTCGTAGGCGTGGATCAGGTAGTGCAGTGCGCCGGGATGGTTGCGGTCGATCTCGTAGACAGCCTCCACTTCCGCTGCCGCTCGCATATACGTTCGGATGTCGCGTTTCGGGGAGAGACCGAGGAGAGAGAGAGCATACAACGACCGAGCGTCCAAATCCTTTGGGTACCGCTTCGACAGGTCGCCGAGGGCGGCGCTGTACGCTGCATCGCGTTCGGTTTTTTCTCCCGGGCCATATAAAAGGGTTACGGATCGCAGGTACTCGCGTTCGCGCGCGGTTTTGGCGCGTGCAATCTGCTCTTCCGGCGTGGCACCCAGTTTGGCCAGCGCCGCGCGAGCCGCGGTGGTGTCCTGCTCGTTCCACAACGTGTGGTTATAGGTCAGCGCCTCCCCCCAGACCGCCATGGCGAATGAGGGGTCGAGCTCCTGCGCTTTCTGAAACTCGCGGCGTGCCGCGGGGTATTCGAAGCTGTGAAGCAGCAGCAATCCGCGGATGAAGGCGGGCTGAGCGCGGCGCGCCCCGGAATTCTCGAAATGGACGACCCCGAGGGCACCCTGAACGGACGGGGACTGCTGATCCAGCGGATGCTGGTGGACCGGTTCGGCCCCCGCAGCGGACAGGGTCAGAAATAGAGCTATGACGCCAAGAATGCTACGGTTCACGTTCCTATTACGCCAAATGGGACCGGAACCGTCACCGAAGATTTTCTCGGGGGACGCGTAGTTTTTCGCATCGAGCCACAGGGCCGCCACCATTACGATCCAAGCATGAAAACACATACTCGCGTAGCCGTCATCGGAGGCGGCGTTGTTGGTTGCAGCGTGTTGTATCACCTGACGAAGGCCGGTTGGACCGACGTCGTTTTGATCGAGCGCGACCAGCTTACTTCCGGTTCGACCTGGCACGCCGCCGGCGGGTTCCACACTCTGAACGGCGACCCCAACGTCGCGAAGCTGCAGGGCTACACGATCGGCCTCTATGACGAGCTGGAGCGGATTACGGGCCAATCGTGCGGGCTGCATCGGTCCGGCGGACTGCTGCTGGCGGATACGCCCGAGCGGATGGAATGGCTCAAAATGGCGCACGCGCGCGCACGTTACCTGGGCCTGGAGACATCACTGCTGACTCCGAGCGAGGCCAAGCAGATGCTGCCTCTGATTGAGGAGAAGTACTTCGTCGGCGCCATGCTGGACGCTGCCGATGGCAACCTCGATCCCTACGGCACAACGCACGCGTATGCCAAGGCAGCCAAGATGGCTGGCGCGGAGATCTACCTCAAGAACCCCGTGACGGCGCTATCGCGTCGCTCGAACGGTACTTGGGATGTTGTCACCAACGAAGGCACCATCAACGCAGAACACGTGGTCAATTGCGGTGGCCTGTGGGCGCGCGAAGTCGGACGTATGGTCGGCATCGAGCTGCCGGTACTTGCTATGGAGCACATGTACCTCGTCACGGACGACATGCCGGAGGTTGTCGAATTCAATCGCGAGCGCGGACACGAGCTGCCACACGCAATCGACTTCAAGGCCGAGATCTACATGCGCCAGGAGCGCAAAGGCATGGTGCTCGGCACGTACGAAAAAGCGTGCGTCCCCTGGAGCCCCAAGAACACGCCGTGGGATTTTGGCGCGCAATTGCTCGAGCCGGATCTGGAACGTATCGCTCCGTCCTTGGAGATTGGATACAAACACTTCCCTGCCATGGAGAACGTCGGCATTCGACGTGTCGTCAATGGCCCGTTCACATTCTCACCGGATGGCAATCCGCTGGTCGGTCCAGTCCAGGGGTTGCCTGGGTTCTGGGTTGCTTGTGCCGTCATGGCAGGCTTCAGTCAGGGCGGCGGCGTCGGACTTGCACTGTCTCAGTGGATGGTCAATGACGATCCGGGCTTCGACGTCTGGGCGATGGATGTCGCGCGCTACGGTGGTTGGGCTACGCGCAGCTACACGAATGAAAAGGTTCGGGAGAACTACTCCCGCCGGTTCTCCATCCGCTTCCCGAACGAGGAGCTGCCGGCGGCGCGGCCTCAACAGACCACTGCGTTGTATGACGTTATGCGTGCCGCGGGCGCGGTCATGGGCGACAGTTGGGGCCTGGAGACACCGTTGTGGTTTGCGCCGTCTGGCGTCGAGCCGAAGGACATTGTGTCGTTCAAGCGGTCCAATGACTTTGCGCATGTGAAGGCTGAATGCCTCGGGGTTCGTAAGGGGGTTGGCGTCACTGAGATTGCCAACTTTGCCAAGTATGAGATCTCCGGGCCGGGCGCTGAGGCGTTT
>Ga0268266_10005348_pt1 | contig 12007 bp, 9 predicted proteins | sample KBSS13metaG_FD_190356 | JGI IMG/M metagenome (GOLD analysis project Ga0268266, IMG submission 190356) | Switchgrass rhizosphere microbial communities from Kellogg Biological Station, Michigan, USA - KBS S1-3 metaG (SPAdes) (version 2) | ecosystem: Host-associated > Plants > Roots > Rhizosphere >... | reverse complement strand
CGGGTTCTGCGACGTCGTGTAGAGCGTGTAGTGATCGTTCGCGGCGTCGTACCAGCCGTTCGCGCACCGCGGCTCCATCGCGTTCGGCGCGAGCCGGTTGTTGGTGAGCGCGAGCTCGATCACGTGTGCGGCGTTCTTGAACGCGGCGTCGGTGCGCGCCGGATCGCCGATGTGCCAGTCGTAGCAGACGTTGCCCTTGGCCTCGGGCCACACGAGCGGCGCGTTCGGCGCAGTCGCGTCGGCGAGGTGCGCGACGGCGGGCAGCACCTGGTAGTCGACGTCGACGAGCGCGGCCGCAGCGCGCGCGTGCGCCTTCGTGTCGGCGACGATCATCACGACCGGATCGCCGACGTGGCGGACCGAGCCTTGCGCGAGCGCCGGATGCGGCGGCTCGACCATGTTGCTGCCGTCCTTGCTCTTCACCAGCCAGCCGCACGGAATCCCGCCGAGCTGATCGGCGGCGACGTCCTCGCCGGTGAGCACCGCGAGCACGCCGGGCGACGTACGCGCGGCGGCAACGTCGATTTTCTTGAGCTTCGCGTGCGCGTGCGGCGAGCGCACGAACACCGCGTACGCCTGATCGGGCAGCACGATGTCGTCGGTGTACTGGCCCTTGCCGACGAGGAATCGCCGATCTTCCTTGCGCTTGACCGATGCGCCGATGCCGCCTTGCGTCGCCATCACTTCACTCCCTTCGCGGCCATCGCCGCGCCGCCGGCCTGCACGGCCTTGACGATGTTGTGGTAGCCCGTGCAGCGGCACAGGTTGCCTTCGAGCCAGTGCCGGACCTCGTGCTCGGACGCTTTCGGCGTGCGGCGACAGAGATCGACGGCGCTCATCACCATGCCGGGCGTGCAGAATCCGCACTGCAGGCCGTGATGGTCGGCAAACGCCGCTTGCATCGGGTGCAGCTCGCCGCCCTTCGCGAGACCTTCGATCGTGGTGACGTCGCTCCCGACCGCTTCGGCCGCGAGCATCGTGCACGACTTCACCGATCGGCCGTCGACGTGCACCGTGCACGCGCCGCACTGACTGGAGTCGCAGCCGACGTGTGTCCCGGTGAGTCGCAGATTGTCGCGTAACGCTTCGACGAGGAGCGTGCTCGACGGGCAATCGATCGTGTGGGCCTGCCCGTTCACCCGGAGTGTGATCGCCATTTCCGGACTGAACGCCAATTGCTACAGCGCTGCAACCGGGAGTTGCCGCTAGACAATGCGTTGCGCGGCGAGCTCCAGTGCCACAGCCATCTCCTGGGCGTCGGAGAATCGCCGCGCGGGCTGTTTCTCGAGGGCGTGCGCGAGCACCTCGTCGAGCGCGGACGGCAAATCCGGATCGATCGACTGGAGGCGAGGTGGCTCGAGCTCGAGGTGCTGCTCGATCAGATCGAAGTCGTCGGCGGCCGTGAACGGCGGCCGGCCGGCGAGCAGCTCGAACAGGATCACGCCGATCGCGTAGAGGTCGGCGCGCTGATCCGTGGGCTCGCCGCGCAGCCGCTCGGGCGCGATGTACGTCAGGCTGCCGACGACGGTGCCCTGGAGCGTGAGCTTCGCGCTGCCCTCGAACGTCGCGAAGCCGAAATCGATCAGCACGACGCGATCGATCGGACCCGGCGACGGCTCGAGCATGATGTTCGCCGGCTTGAGATCGCGATGCAGCACGCCGGCTTCGTGCACGGCTGCGAGCCCCTGCAGCGCCTGGAACGCGTAGCTCGCGGCGCGCCGCGCGGCGATCCGGCCTTCGCCCTTGAGCACGCTGCGCAGCGACTTGCCGCGCAAGAGCTCGAGCGCGAGATACGGCTCGTGCTTGTCGGTCACGCCGGTCGCGAGCAGCGCGGCGACGTTCCGGTGCCTGAGCTTGGCCTGGACCTCGGCTTCGCGCGCGAACCGCGCGAGCGACACGGCATCCTCGACGGCGGTATGGCGCAGGACTTTCAGTGCGACGAACGCGGACGTCTGGAGATCGAGCGCCCGGTAGACCTCGGCCATGGCGCCACGGCCGATCGCGGCGTCGAGCCGGAACCGGTCGCCCAATACCTGGCCGATCCGGCTCGTGCGGTCATCACCCACGAAATCACCATAACATCTCTGCTATACCCACGCCGTGCCGCGCCACCTCGTCAGCATCGCGGATCTCGATGCCGCGGAGATCGGAAAGATCCTCGACCACGCGGATCGCTACTGGGCGCTCGCCGACGAGCCGATCAAGAAGCTCACGTCGCTGCGCGGGCGCACCGTGATGATCGTGATGTTCGAAAGCTCGACGCGCACGCGCACGTCGTTCGAGCTCGCGGCCAAGCGGCTGTCCGCCGAGGCGATCAACATCTCGGGCTCGTCGTCGTCGACGACCAAGGGCGAGACGCTGCTCGATACCGGCAAGAACCTCGACGCGATGCACCCGGATTGCGTCGTCGTGCGCCACGCGTTCGGCGGTGCCGCTGCGATGCTCGCGCGCACGGTGCGCTGCTCGATCGTCAACGCCGGCGACGGCCAGCACGAGCATCCGACGCAGGCGCTGCTCGACGCCGCGACGATCCGCCGCCACAAGGGCAACCTCGCCGGACTCGAGGTCGCGATCGTCGGCGACATCTCGCACTCGCGCGTCGCGCGCTCGAACATCTTGTGCCTCGCGAAGCTCGGCGCGCGCGTGCGCGTCGTCGGGCCGTACACGCTGATCCCGCGCGGCATCGAGCTGATCGGCGGCGACCTCACGCGCGAGCGCGTGCGGGTGTGCGCGCGGCTCGAGGACGGCCTCGAAGGCACCGACGTCGTGATGATGCTGCGCGTGCAGCACGAGCGCTTCGACGGCGAGGCGCCGCGGTTTCCGAACACGCGCGAGCTATCGCGCACGTTCGGCTTGTCGGAGCGCACGCTCGCGTACGCGAAGCCCGATGCGATCGTGATGCATCCGGGGCCGATCAATCGCGGCGTCGAAGTGTCGCCGCAGGTGGCCGACGGGCCGCGTGCCGTGATCTTGCAGCAGGTGAGCTGGGGCGTCGCCGTTCGCATGGCAGTGCTCGAGCGCGCGGTGCTCGGCGATCTGCCGCCTGCGATTAATTGAGCCGTGCGACGGGTGCGACGCCTGCGACGACGCATTGCGCGACGATACGTTCGTGTATACGTGTAGTGGCCCGCATGAGCACCGCACTCTCGGTTCGCGGCATCGTCAAGCGCTTCGGCAACCACACCGCCGTCGACGACATCTCGTTCGAGGTCCCGCGCGGCGTCGTCTACGGGATCCTGGGCCCGAACGGCGCCGGCAAGACGACCACGCTGCGGATGATCAACGACATCATCGCGCCCGACGCCGGCGAGGTTCGCATTCTCGACAAGCACGCGCCCGGAACGGATGCCGCGCGCTTCATCGGCTACTTGCCGGAGGAGCGCGGGCTGTATCCGAAGATGCGCGTGCACGACATGGTGAGCTTCATGGGCGAGCTGCGCGGCCTGAGCGCCACCGATGCGGCGGTGCGCGCCGACAAGTGGCTCGTGCGGCTCGGCCTCGCCGATTGGCTGAAGAACAAGGTGCAGGACCTGTCGAAGGGCATGCAGCAGAAGGTTCAGTTCGCGACCGCGCTCATCCACGAGCCGGAGCTGCTGATCCTCGACGAGCCGTGGAGCGGTCTCGATCCGATCAACGCCGAGGTGCTGCGCGAGACCGTCGAAGAGGTCCGCGCGAGCGGGCGCACGGTGCTGTTCTCGACGCACCAGATGGAGCAAGCCGAGAAGGTTTGCGATCAGGTGTGCATCATCGCGCGCGGCCAAAAGGTCCTCGACGGCAACCTGCTCGAGATCAAGCGCGCGTCGGCGGCCGAAGGGCTGATCTCGCTCGCGTTCTCCGACGACGGCGAGAAGCATCGCGCTGATGCGGTGCTCGCGGACACGGCGCTGGTCGCCGAGACGCGGCCGCCGCGGCCTGGTGAGGTTGCGGATTGCGAGGTGCGCCTCGCCGACGGCGTCGCGCCACCGCGCTTGCTCGCCGCATTGGTCGGCGCGTCGATCGGCGTGCGCCGGTTCGAGGTCGTAGTGCCGACGCTTCATCAGATCTTCGTGGCGAAGGTCGGCGCGACCGCCGCGGTCGCCGCGCGAAAGGACGACAACTGATGCGCGAGACGATGGTCATCGCCAAGCGCGAGCTGCTCGAGCGAGTCCGGACGAAGTGGTTCGCGGCGATGACGATCCTCGGCCCCGTGCTGATGATCGGGCTCATCGTGATCCCGGTGCTGCTCGCGTCGAGCGGCGCGGACGGCGCGAAGATCGCGATCGTCGACGAGAGCGGCCGGCTCGGCGACAAGCTCGTCGCGCTGTTCGGCGCCGGCGACCAGCACTGGAAGGCGCACACGGTGCCGCCGGCCACGACCGACGAGGAGCTCAAGGCTCAGCTGCGCGGCAAGCAGCTGTCGGGGTTCTTGCGGATCCCGAAGAACGCGTTCGACAAGGGCCAGATCGTTTATCGCGGCGACAACGCCACGAACCAGATGGTGCAGTTCGAGCTCCACAAGGAGATCACGATCGCGATGCTCGACGCGCGCGCTCGCGACTATCACCTGAACGGCGACCAGCTCGCGCAGCTCGAGACGCCACCGGACGTCAAGACGCTGCACACCAACGGAGAGACCGAAGGCGAGAACGGCGAGGCGACGTTCTTCCTCGGCTACATCATCGCGCTCGTGCTGTACATGGTGATCACGCTGTACGGCGTCAACGTGATGCGCAGCGTGGTGACCGAGAAGACGAGCCGCGTGGTCGAGCTGATGGTGGCCGCGAGCAAGCCGAGCTCGATGATGGCCGGCAAGATCCTCGGCGTCGGCGGCGCGGGTCTCCTGCAGATCGCGGTGTGGCTCGGCGTCGGTGGGCTCGCGCTCGCGAATCGCGACACGCTGCTCGGCTACTTCGGCGCGTCGGGTGATGCGGCCGCGGCGCTGCCGTCGCTCGGCGGGCTCGACATCGCGATCATCATCGCGTTCTTCGCGGCCGGCTTCCTGTTCTATTCGACGATGTACGCCGCGGTCGGGGCCATGGTCGCGTCCGAGCAGGACTCGCAGCAGGCGCAGATGCCGGTGACGATGCTGCTCGTGATCGGCATGGTCTCGATGACCGCGATCACCGGCGATCCGCGCGGCCACACCGCGCAGGTCCTCACACAGGTCCCGTTCTGGTCGCCGATGCTGATGCCGCTGCGCTACTTGCTCGGCGGCGCCTCGCTCGGCGAAGTCGGGCTGTCACTCGGCGTGCTGGTCGTCGCGATGGGGATCGTGTCGCGCGCCGCCGCGAAGATCTATCGCGTCGGCATCCTCATGTATGGCAAACGGCCGGGACTGGGCGAGCTCGTGCGCTGGCTTCGTTACTAAGCTTATCGAAGTGTCGATCTCTCCGTGGTGCGCTGGCATTTCCCCGCCATGCCCCCGTAAACTTTCGGGTGATGCGCCGGGGGCTTGTCGCGTGGTTCTGCGTGGTCGGCGCTGCCTCGGCGTATGCGGACCCGCAGCCGACGGACCCGCCACCACTCGTGATCGGCTACGGCGCGCTGCCTGGCGGCATCGACGTGGCGACGGCCGATACCCTGCCGCACGGCTCGGTCGTCGTCGGAGGGCTTGCCGGACTCGGCCGGCGCACCGGCCTGTTGGGCGGCGGCGACAAGATGCTGCGGCTCTCGGGTGATCTCGCGGTCGCGTACGGCATCACCGATCTGCTCTCGGTCGCGCTGTCGCTCGACGGCCGCTACGATCGTCACACGGGCGACAACCCGTCGCCGGATGACGGCTACGTCGGTGATCCGCACATCCTCGTGCGCGGCGCGCTGCCGGCGGGGTCGGCCCGCGTCGGTGCGCAGCTCGGCATCTGGATTCCGGGCCGCAACGCGCCGTCGATCGCCGGCTCGGCGATCTCGGTCGACCTGCGTGGGCTGGTGTCGCTGCCCGTCGGGCCGGCGACGCTGTCGCTCGAAGGCGGGTTCCAGCTCGACAACAGCGCGAGCAGCGTCTCCGATCCATCGCAGCTCTCGCTCGCCGATCGCACCTCGCTCGGCGTGTCCGACTTCAACGAGGCGTACGGCGGCGCGAACGTGACAATCCCGTTCGGCCCGGCCTGGATCGACGGCGAGGTCGCGCTCGACGCGTTCGTCGGCAGCGCGCCGACGACGGCCGGCCACGCGCCGCTCCAAGACGGATCGCTCATGATTCGCGGCGGCGTCAGCGGCGGTTATCACTTCACCGAAGCGCTGTCGGGCCTCGTGTTCGTGCAGCTCGCGAGGTCGCCGTACATCACCAATGCGCAGGTCACGGCGGAATCGATCCCGCTCGTGCCGTACGAGCCGGCGTGGACCGCCGGCGTCGGCCTGTCGGGTCGCTTCGGCGGCCCGGAGCGCGCGAGCACGCAGGTCAAGGATTGCGCGTACACGCCCGAGGGGTGCCCCGCGGTCGAGGTGCCGATCCTCGCCGACATCACCGGCACGGTCGTCGACGAGGCGGGCAAGCCCGTCGTCGGCGCGAAGGTCGACATCAAGCTCAAGGACGTGACGGCGCCGACGGTCGCGACCGACGAGACCGGCACGTACGTGTTCAAGGCCGTGCGGATCGGCGCGAAGGCCGACGCGTCGGGCAACCGCCCCGCGCGTCACGACGTCACCGAGACCAGCGCCGAGCTGCACGTCACGGTCGACGGCAAGAAGCCGGGCACCGCGACGCTCGCGCCGATCGCCGAGGGCGCGAACACGGTGCCGCCGATGAAGCTCGCGCCAGAGCTGCCGCCGGGCCAGCTGCGCGGCGTCGTGCACTCGCTGCCGTCGGGCAAGCCGGTCACCGGCGCGACGATCACCGTCGACCCGGGCGACAAGAAGGTCGAGTCGAAGGCCGACGGCACGTTCACGCTCGATCTGGCTCCGGGCACCTACACGATCACCGTCAAGGCGCCGGGATTTGCGCCGCAAGATCTCCCTGTCACGATCGATCCCAACGGTGTTGCCATCAAGAACATCGATCTGCACAAGTGACGTGCGGCGCATAGCATTCGCGCTGTTCGTCGCGTGCTGTGTGTGGGCGTGCGGGGGCAAGAAGCAACCCGGGATCGCCGAGCTCGCGAAAGCCGACGGCCCGGTCGATCGCCAGGCCGGCGGCAGCGACGCGTGGAACGCCGCGGCGATCGGCACGCAGTTCTATCTCGGCGATGCCGCGCGCACCGCCGACGGCGGCGCCGAGCTCAAGCTCGCCGGCACGCAGCTCGTCGCGATGAACCCGCACACCGTGCTGCGCTTCGATGCCGGCAAGAACGGCGCGGCGGACGTTCACGTCGAGCTCGGTCAGATCGACGTCGTCAACAACGCGACCGTCGGCTTCGACATCGGCAACGTGCAGATCCAGCCCGGCGCCAAGATCCGATTGACCGCGAGCCAGGTCGTGCTCCTGATCGGCAAGGCCGAGCTGCAGGGCTCGGAGCTCGCGCCGAACACGCCGGTCGGCCTCGAGATCGGCAAGGTCGTGATCGTCGATGCCGGCGCGCCCGACGCGGCGCCACCGCCGCCGGCCGACGCTGGCGAGGCAGCTAGCGGCGGCGTGTCGTTCTCGATCTCCGGCAAGGGCGCCGAGATCCAGGCGCCCGGCGAGAAGACGTGGAAGCCGATCGACGGGACCGGCACGATCCCGGTCGGCGCGAAGCTTCGGATCAAGCGCACCGGCGTGAAGGCGACGCTGACGTCGGGCTCGACGTCGCTCGAGCTCGCCGGCGCGTCGGCGATGACGGTGCGCGAGAACCTCTTGATGGGGCTCGAGCTCGGCGCCGCCGTGGCGACCGTTCCTGCGGCCGGCAGCGGCGCGATCGGCGTGCCCGGCGGCGAGGTCGACATCACGGCGCCGCAAGGTCAGGCCGGCGAGGCGAAGATCGACGTCGACGCGCGCGGCGAAGCGAAGATCGCGATGGCGCACGGCACCGCGAAGCTCGTCGGTCACGAAGACGGCGCGACGCTCGAGCTCGCGGGCGGCGAGAGCGCGACGATGCTCAAGGCCGGCGAGATCAACCCCGGCGTCGTGATCCCGCGCTACTTCGATTTCCGCGTCGAGGTCGATACCGCGCCGCGCTCGTTCTGGATCCACGATCCGAAAGGCGTGACGGCGGTGCAGTTCGCGTTCGGCAGCAAGTGCTCGACCGGCGGCACGATCGAGATGGATCACGACGGCAGGTTCCGCACGCCGCGGGTCTCCGAGGGCAAGGAGGCCGCGAACATGCTCGTGCCCGCGGGGTCGTGGGCGTATCGCTTGAAGTGCGCGAACGGCAACGTGGGCGCGTCGGGGACGGTGCTCGTGGTGCGCGATGCCGGCCGGCGTCCGCTGCCGCCGAAGCCGGCGAAGAACCCGATCGATGCCGACGGCCGCGTGTGGTCGATCTCGTATCAGTCGCTGATTCCGAACCTGGAGGTCACGTTCCCGGGCGGCGGGGCAGGCGCGTACAAGCTCCACGTGGCAACCGGTGGCACGGAACAGACGTTCGAAGCTGCGAAGAACGTCGTCGAGGTGCCCGGCAGCAAGCTCAAGGAAGCGACGTACACGTTCTGGTTCGACAAGGACGGCGTCAAGCAGGACAAGGTCTCGACGCTCAAGATCAACTTCGATCAGACCGCGGCGCAGGTCTACATCGAGTCGCCGATCGACGGCCAGGCGTTCGGCACCGACGTCGAGGTCGGCGGCGCCGAGTTGCCAGGCTGGACCGCCAGCATCGACTCGGTCGACCTGCCGATCGTCGATGCCTCGACGCGGCGCTTCCACGCGAAGGTTGGCGCACCGTCGGGTGGCGCACAGGCGCTCGCGATCCGGCTCTCGCACCCGCAGCGCGGCGTGCACTACTACCTGCGACGCGGCGCGAAGTGACGTAGAGTCGTCGCAGGTGCGCTGGCTTTCGCGCGTGGTCTCGGTGCTCACCGTCGCCGTGGTGATCGTGCTGGCGTACGCACTCTTGCGCGCGAAGATGCCCAAGACGCACGTCGGCGGGCACTTCCACGCGTTCGCGCGGTTCCGCGACGGCTCGCGGCTCGCCCAGGGCTCGCCGGTGATGATCGCCGGCGTCCGGATCGGCGAGGTCTCGAGCCTGGCGGTCGAAGGCAGCTTCGCGCGCGTCGATCTGATCCTGCTCGACGACACCGACGTTCCGCTCGATTCGTGGATCACCAAGCGCGCCGAATCGGCGTTCGGCGACAGCTACCTCGAGATCATCCCGAGCGGTGTCGTCGGTGGACCGCGGCTCAAGTCGGGCGATCAGATCACGCACGTGATCGAAGGCGGCTCGACCGACAGCACGCTGCGTGCGATCGCGCGCACGATGCCGCGCGTCGACGAGGGGCTCGAGACGATCCACCAGTTCGCGTTGAACGGCCGCAAATGGACGGAAGGCACGCTCGAGGACTCGCTGATCCGCGCCGATCGCTGGGTTCAGTCCGACCACATCGCATCGCCGATCGAGGCCGCCGATCGCGCGATGACCACCCTCGAGTCGGGCACCACGCGCGCGGCCGACGCGGTCGCGAGCGCCAAGCCCAACGTCGACAAGACGCTCGATGGGATCGACCGCGCCATCACGAATGCGCGCACGCGCATGGCGGATCTCAAGACCGGCATCAAGGACGGCTTCGCGAACGCGCGCGAGGGCATGGATCGCGTGGATCCGACGATCCAGCAGATGGCCGACATCATCTCGGCCGTGAACGAAGGCCGCGGCGACGATTACAAGGGCAGGCTCGGCCGCCTCGTGAACCAGGGCGATCTCGCCGACGAGATCGAGGACGACACCGCGAGCGTCGCGAGCTTCACGCACGCGCTCGATCCGTTCCACTCGTGGATCGGGTTCCGCACCGAGTGGGACATCTTCTCCGGCCAGCCGAACTTCTACGTGACCGCCGAGCTGCGCAGCCACAACGATCGGTTTTTCTATATCGAGCTCGAGAAGGGCGAAGGCGGCGGCATCCCGACCGACCAGCTCCACGACGCGGTCGCGTCGGGTCTGTACAACCGCGCGACCACGCTCGCCGAGTCGCTGCGCTTCACGGCGCAGTGGGGCAAGCGTTTCGGCTGGCTCCAGCTGCGCGGCGGCCTCAAGGAATCGGAGTTCGGCATCGGCGCCGACGTGCTCTTGAACCAGGGCGCGCTGCGGCTCTCGCTCGACGCGTTCACCGACGGCTTCTTCAACGTGCCCGACATCAAGATCTCGGCCGCCTACGAGGTGCTGCACTCGCTGTTCATCGTCGGCGGCGTGACCGACGCGCTCACGCAGCCCGGCGAGCTCAACATCCAGACCGGCAACTCGCCGCAGCCGACGTACTTCAACGAGGTCCGCTTCGGCCGCGACTACTTCCTCGGCGCGACGCTGCAGTTCACCGACGACGATCTCAGCAACATCGCGCGGATCTGGGGCGCGACGCTGATCGGCCTGGCGGCGCTCGGCGGTTAGCCGCCCGCGAGCGGCGCGAGCAAGTACAGCTCGTCGCCGTCGTGCAGCTCGCGGTTGCCGTGCTCGGCGATCGGGCAGCGTTCGCCGTTGAGCATCAGCGTATCGACGAGATGCGGAGAGTTGTCGAGCGCTTCGCGCAGCGGGATCTTCTTCGCCGGCGCGATCTCGACGAGCTTCGCGAGCGTCGTGCCGGCCGGCACGTCGAGCCGCTTGTCGACATCGATCCACGCCTCGCCGATGCGGCCGCGGATCAAGATGTGGATCTTCACTCGACGTAGCCTTCGAGCAGCTCGGCCATGCCGAGCTCGACGGCGCGGGCGCGCGAGACGTTGCCGGTTGTCGCGTTCCAGTGCATCGACGAGTAGTAATCGTCCTTGAGGACCTTCAGCGGCACGCGCACGCCTTTGAGCGGGCCGGCGGCGAGCAGGCCGTCGCCTTCACCGAGCATGCGCGGATGCGGCTTGAAGTCGCCGGGCGCGAGCCCTTCGCGGCGGTTGAACGCCGCGCGCAGGTTCTGGATGCGCTCGCCGCACGTCAGCAGATCGGCGTCGGTCAGAGCCCAGCCGGTCGCCGCGTTGACCAGCTCGGTCCACGGCAGCGAGCCCGTGAGATTCGTGAACATGCACAGCCCGAGGCCGTTCATCGCCTGGTGCGCGTTCGAGTGCAGCGCCTGCGCCTTGCCTTTGCCCTCGGTGCCCTTCCACTTGATGTTCCAGTCCTTCTTGTCGGCCGCCGCGGGCAGGGCGAACCCGACGCCGAACGTCTCGTTCCACGAGGCCGAGCCTGCGGTGTGACGGCCGGGCGTCGGATCGGCGATGTACGTCACGCCCATCAGCGACGTGAATCGGGTGTCGTGATACGCGGGCTCGCCGCCGTGGACGTGCACCGCGAACTCGTCGGTGCCCTTGCCGAAATGCGCGGCCGCGCGCTGCACGCCCTGACCGAGCCACGCGCCGCAGCCTTCGGCGCTGCCCATCTTGATCGTGAGCGCGAGCGCGGCCTCGCCGTTGCCCCAGCGCATGTCGACGCCGTCGAGATCGGCGGCCGTCATGATGCCCTTCTCCATCGCCTCGCACACCCACGCGAGCGTCATCGACGAGCTCACGGCATCGATGCCGAGCCGGTTGCACGCGTCGTGACACGCGGTGACGAGCTCGATGTCGTCGTTCAAGAGGTTCGCGCCGAACCCGACGATCGTCTCGTAGTCCGGCCGGCGGACGTCCTTGAGCCCGCGCGACTTGACGCCGACGATGCCCTTGCACGGCATCGGGCAGTCGCCGCACGACAGCTTCTTCGTGATGTAGCGATCGACGACCTTGCCGTCGAGCTTCATGCCGCGCTTCGCGAGTGGAAACTCCTTGGCGCCGACGCCGCGCCAGTTCTTGATCGGCGCGTCGCCGTTCTCGATCGACAGCGCGACCGCCGCGGTCGTGCCGCGCTCCGACCATGCGCGCCGCATCGCCGCCGTCGGCGACTGCATCTTCGCGCCGAGCCGCGCGAACAGCCGGTACATCCACGCGAGCCAGCCCTTGGGCTTGACGAAGTACGCGAAGATCCTCATCACGAGGCTGAGATCGGCC
>Ga0268266_10005346_pt1 | contig 12009 bp, 9 predicted proteins | sample KBSS13metaG_FD_190356 | JGI IMG/M metagenome (GOLD analysis project Ga0268266, IMG submission 190356) | Switchgrass rhizosphere microbial communities from Kellogg Biological Station, Michigan, USA - KBS S1-3 metaG (SPAdes) (version 2) | ecosystem: Host-associated > Plants > Roots > Rhizosphere >... | reverse complement strand
CGAGGATCAGGACGGCGTCGACCACCGCGCACGAACGCGTGACCGGGCGTAGCTATTCCGCGGGCTCGAAGTGCCACGCCTGAAGCCCGGCGGTCTTCTCGGCGAAGCTCGTGTCGACGTACTCGTCGAACGCGATCGGCTTGTCGAGCAGCCCTGCCTTGACCATCAGCTGCACGATCAGATCGAAGTCGGGTTTGGTCGGCGAGAGCGGCGTGTACATCACGCGGTCGAGCGGATGCGTGAGCGCGTAGTCGAGCAGCTGCTTGGGCTGCTCGTAGTAGTAGCGCCCGACGAACTCGGCGGCGTAGTCGCGGTGCGCGCGCTTCTCGTCGAGCCACAGGCCCGAGCGCGCGATGCCGTCGACGAGCAGCTGCACGGCCTCGGGGCGGCGCTCGATCACGTCGTCGCGGACGACCAGCACGCACGAAATGTAGTCGGGCCAGTAGTCCTTCGCGAAGAACAGCACGCGGCCATAGCCGGCTATCTCGGCCTGGGACGGGAAGGGCTCGCCCATCACGAACGCGTCGATCGCGCCCGAGCTGAGCGCGCTCGCGACGTCGGGTGGCGCCATCTCGACCATCTTGACGTCGGCCTCGGCCATGCCGTTCGCTTCGAGCGCGCGCCCGACGATCAGTCGCTCGTCGGAGAATCGGTTCGGGATCGCGATCGTGCGGCCGCGCAGGTCGCGCACGGAATGCACGGGCCCGTCGGTCGCGACGACGAACGCCGAGCCATAGCGGTGGCCCAGGTAGACGATCTTGATCGGTACGCCCTGCGACCGCAGGGCAATTGCCATCGGTGCGACCAAGAACCCCGCCTGCATTCGGTTGGCGATGAGCGCCTCTTTGATCTCGGGAAAGCCCTGGAACATCTTGGGCAGGAACATCTTCCCGAGATCCGAATGCGCGGCGACGTAATCAGTCACCGGGCACGCGAGGTGTCACGTGACCGGGATGTACGCGACGTTCAGCTTGCGCTGACCCTCCGGACGCGAATCGTTGAGGAACGACTCCCAGTCGAAGTTGAGCCGCAGATGCAGCGCGGTGATCGCGACGAACCACACGGCGAGAGCGGCGACGAGCTTGCGAACGGTCATGACGTCCTCACGAGTTGGAGCGAAATCCCCAGCGCACCGAGCGCACGCGCTCGAGCAACCGGAACGATAGATCGAGCACGAGCCCGATGGCACCGACGAGCACCATGCCGGCGACCACGAGATCGTAGCGCTTGCCGGCATTGCGCGAGTCGATGATGAGATAGCCGAGCCCGGAATCGACCGCGATCATCTCGGCAGCGACGACGACGATCCAGCACACGCCGAGCGCGAGCCGCAGCATCGACAGCATCTGCGGCAGCACGGCCGGAAACAGCACGCGGCGGATGATCGCCGCCTCGCCGAGCCCGAAGTTGCGCGCCGCCGCGAGGAACATCGGCGGCACCGAGCGCACCTGAGCGGCCACCGACGACGCGATCGGGAACACGCCCGCGAGCGCGATCAAGAAGATCGGCGCGCCGTCGCCGATACCGAACAGCACGATGGCGATCGGGATCCACGCGATCGGGCTGATCGGTCGCAGGATCTGGACGAGCGGGTTGGCGGCGGCGAACACGCTCGTCGACAGGCCCATCCACAGCCCGAGCGGGATGCCGATCGCGACGGCGATCGCGTAGCCGACCGCGACGCGGCGCAGCGAGTCGATCGCGTAGCCCACGAGCACGCCGCGCTCCCATAGCTCGCGCATGCCCAGCGCGACCTGCCACGGTCCCGGCAACACGCCCGTCTTGCCGGTGCCGACCGCGAGCTGCCACAGCGCGACGAGCACGATCGTGAACGCGAGCGGTAACAGCCAGCGCTCAAATCGCATGCGCGAGCCCGATCTCCGCGAGGAGGCCGTCGCGCAGCTCGAGGTAGCGCGGCGAGCTGAGATCGCGCGGGCGCGGGATGTCGATGTCGACGATGCTGCGGATGCGCCCCGGCCGGGCCGACATCACGACCACGCGATCGGCGAGCTGCACCGATTCGTCGACGTCGTGCGTGACGAACATGATCGTCTTCTTCGCGGCCTGCCAGATCCGCAACAGCTCCGAGCGCATCGACAGGCGCGTCATCGAGTCGAGCGCGCCGAACGGCTCGTCGAGAAACAGCATGTCGGGATCGACCGCGAGCGCGCGCGCGACCTCGACCCGCTGCTTCATGCCGCCCGACAGCTCGTGCGGGTACGCGTGCTCGAAGCCGCGCAGCCCGACGAGCTCGACGTACTCGGCGACCCGCTTCGCGCGCACGTCCCGCGCGAGATCGGCGAGCCCGAAGCCGATGTTGTCGGCGACGGTCAGCCACGGAAACACGCCGCGCTCCTGGAACACGAAGATGCGCTTGCGATCGGGCCCGTCGACGGGCTTGCCATCGATCGCGACGGTGCCCGAGGTCGGCCGGATGAAGCCTGCGACGATCTGCAGGAACGTCGACTTGCCGCACCCCGATGGGCCGAGCAGGCACACGAGCTCGCCCTCGCGAACGTCGAGATCGATCGGCTCGAGGGCGCGCACCTCGGGCGGGCCGGGGAACGTCATCGCGACGCCGCGCGCTTCGAGCTTGGCCGTCATGCGCGCCTGCCTGACACCACGGGGCTGTTGGCGAGCGCGCGCAGCGCGTTGTCGAGCACGAGCCCGATCACGCCGATCGCGACCATGCCGGCGACGACGAGATCGTAGCGATCGCCGGCGTTGCGCGCGTCGACGATCAAGAAGCCGAGACCCGAGTTGACCGCGATCATCTCCGCGGCGACGACGACCAGCCAGGCGATGCCGAGCGCGATGCGAATCCCGCCGATCAGCTCGGGCAGCGCCGACGGCAACAGCACGCGCCGCACGATCGCCGCGCTCGACAGCCCGAAGTTGCGCGCCGCCTCGACGTGGACGTGATGCACGCCGCGCGCCGCGTGCATCGCGGTGAGCGTCAGCGGCAGCACGGTCGCGATGAAGATCAGGAACACGGCCGCGGCATCGCCGACGCCGAACCACAGGATCGACAGCGGGATCCACGCGAGCGGCGAGATCGGCCGGACGAACTGCAGGATCGGACCGATGGTGCGGCCGCCGCGCGCGAACCAGCCGAGCACGAGGCCGAGCGGAATCCCGACGACGACGGCCAGCGCGAATCCCCACGTCACGCGAAACAGCGACGCGATCGCGTAGCGCGCGAGCCGGCCGCTGACCGCGAGCTCGCCGAGCGCGCGCGCGACCGCCAGCGGGCCAGGGAGCAACGTGTTGCCGGACAGGTGTATGGCGAGATCCCACGCGACGATCGCGATGACGATCGCGACCGCAGAGATGCGCCAGCCCCGCACGAGTCGAGAGTCGTAGCCGATCGCGGGCGTCGATGCGCTAATTCGACGCGGCGATCTGCACCGCGTAGTCGTCTTCTTCAATGTCGAATCGAACGCTGCGCGCGTCACGCGTCGCCACCGCGTCGGTGCGCGTGACACCCGTGTGGTGATGTGTGCACTCGTGCGACGCAGTTCGAACTTCGCGCGTTGTACCTGTATTGCTACCGACGAATTCGATCCTCTACACTAATGCCCAATGCTGAACCGAAGGGATCTCTTCAAGCTCGGTTTGGGCACGTGGATCATGTCGCAAGGCGTCCGCATCCCCTTCGCGGGTGCGGGCTCCGGCGCGCAAGGAACCTCGCGACCGCAGGCGAGCAAGCCTCGCTATTACGTGTTTGTGTTTCTCGCGGGAGGACTGGATGCAGTCCTTTCCGTCGATCCGAAGACGCGCTCGCAGGTCGAGTCGTGGGCCGACGTGCCGTACCGCAGCAGCGAGATCGTCACCGCCGCGAACCTCCACCTCGGACCGCAGTTCGCGAAGCTCGCGAAATGGGCGCCGCAGATGTCGATCGTCAACGGCGTCCAGGTGTTCACCGCGAATCACAAGTACGGCACGTGGCAGTCGCATCGCCTGAAGACGTTCGCCGTCGAAGCTGTCCCGCCGATCACGGACATTCTCGGTGCGCAGCGCGATGGCCAGCCGCTCAGCACGATCACGCTCGGCAACGTGCTCAACGACGACTACGGCCACAACTGGTTCGGCTCGGGCACATCGCAGGGCTTCAGCTACGGCGGTCCGCCGCCGTCGCTGTTCGACGAGATCGACGGCGTCGCGCCGGCCGACCTCGAGAAGATGGCCGCCGCGCTTCGCGTGAACCGCAAGCAGCTGAGCGGCGGCGGCGCGACGACCGCGCGCGCGCTCGAGAACATCGATCAGGTGATCGCGTTGTTCGATCGCCTCCAGCACACGAAGGCGTTCGCCGAAGAAGACTGGGGCGACGGAAGCAAGGACCGCGAGGAGATGGCCAAGGGGTTCCAGCGCATGGCGTGGGCCCTGGAAAACGATCTGACGAAGTGCGCGTACCTCCGCCTGGGAATCGCGGACTGGGACACGCACTTCCAGAACAAGATGCGCCAGGGCAAGTGGAACAGCGATCTCGTCGCGTGCCTGGATCGCTTTCTCACCGCGCTCGCGAACCGCAAGAACGCGCACGGCACGCTCGCATCGAACACCGCGATCGTGATGGTCAGCGACGTCGGGCGATTCCCGAAGGTCAATCCGCACGACGGCAAGGACCACTTCCCCGAGGTCCCGTTCGCGTTCTTCGGGCCGTGGTTCCGCGGCGGTCACGCGTATGGCTCGACCGGTCGCGTGATGGAGTCGCGCCCGATCTCGCTCGCGACCGGCGCCGCCGAGAAGGGCGGCCACATGCTCAGGATCGATGACATCGGCGCGCACATGCTTCGGCTCGAGGGGCTGAAGCCCGAGCTCTACGGCTACCAAGGCGAGCGGCTCCAGTTCCTGGAGGCCTCGTGACGACGACGCGCGTTCTGCTCGCGGCTGCGGCGCTGTCCATCTGCGCCTGCGCGACGCCGCCGGCGAGCCCGCCCGCGCCGGCGAGCGCCGAGCCTGCCGATCACGCCGCGAAGCCGGCGACCGGAGAAGCCCGCTACGCGAACGACGGCCTGCTCGACGAGCTCGCCCTGCTCGCGACGCAGCACACGCCGAAGCGCGACGACGTCGACAAGTGGAAGCGCGACATCGCGAGCGGCAAGAGCACGCTGAGCGCGTACATCGATTCGCTCCTCGCGGCGCCGGAGTTCGCCAACCGCGTCGCGCCCGGCATGGTCATCCTCAGCAGCTGGCGCGGCCACGTCGGCGTGTACTCGGTGCCGAAGGGCTACGTCCTCCAGCAGTCCGAGGCGGCGAAGGGCGCGCAGCCGTTCTTCTACCTGCGCAAGCCGTGCGCGGCATCGGAGACGGTGGCGGTGCACCCGTGGTGGGCGCCGAGCACCACCGTGCAGGTGTGCCCCGACTCCTATCGTCCGACGGTGTTCTGGTACAAGTACCCGAGCCAGCACTGCAGCGCGTTCACGAGCTCGCCCGGCTTCGAGGAGAAGTCGGTGTGCGGCTGCGGCCCGAACCTGATGCGCTGCTTCCCGAGCGACGACGTCTACAACGCGTCGAAGGCACAGCTCAAGGACGAGATGACCGGCACCATCTCGTACGTCGTGAACAAGGACCTGCCGATCGAGCAGGTCTACTTGATGAACGAGACGTTCCGGAAGCCGTACGCGGAGCACGTCTATCAGGAGTGGCGCGTCGAGCGCGGCGACGAGAAGGCGATTCCCGACCTGAGCAGCTGGCCCAAGGACGGCAAGTTTGCGACGCGCGAGCAGCAGGTCGACGGCGATCACTCCGGCATCCTGACCGCGGCTGGAAGCCAGTGGGGCTTCACCGGCACGCGCCCAGAGATGCGCGCGATCCAGGAGACGATGTGGTGCTCGCCCGCCGACAGCTCGAACGTCGAGACGGACACGCTGCTGAAGATCGCGAAGGGCGGCAGCGCCAACCTGCGCGCCGGTGAGGGCTGGAAGGCGCTCGCCGCGCACCCCGTGTGCGGCAACTGCCACGCGCGGCTCGACTACTCGTCGCAGTTCTTCCTCGGCTTCCCGGATGCGCGCCGCGCGTCGTACTACGTCCATCCGCAGGCGGCGCTCGCGAAGCTGCTCGACGGCAAGCCGACGCCCACGCAGAACATCTATGTCGACAACATCCACGACTTCCGCGCGCAGGCCACGGACTCGCCGCACGGCTGGGCGCAGGTCGCCGTCAAGCAGCCGGAGTTCGCCGCGTGTCAGGTCCGGAAGGTCGCGGCCTACGTGTTCGGCTCCGCGATGACGCCGGAGGATCGCACGAAGCTCGACAAAGACTTCGAGCAAGATCACGTGCTGCGCCACCTCGTGAAGAACGCGCTCCTGATCTACGCGCAGCACTACGTGGAACAGGATCCGAAGGCCGCGCCGTACCAGTTCGCGTTCAAGGCGGCCGGCAAAGGCAGCCCGGCGAGCAGCGGCACCACCGTCGCGATCTCGCCGGATCTGCGCGCCGACCTCGACAAGTTCTGCACTGACTGCCACGACGACCGCACGCCGGAGCGCGACTTCACGGTCGCGAATCTGCCCCGCGCGCAGGTGTACGACATGCTCTCCAACGTCGCCGCGGAGACGATGCCCAAGACCACCGACGGCATCGAGGATCGCGACCGCGAGCGCATCGTCGGCGACCTCGTCGCCTCGCTGTGGACCGATCCGGCCGATCGCGCCACGGCGTACCGATTCTTCGCAGACCGCATGTCGGCGAGCACGGTCAACCCGATCATCGGGTCGCTCGCGCTCGTGCGCTCGCGGGCGGGGGCACATGGGCCGAGCGATCGCTCGATGCTCGAGAGCACGCTCGACCCGGCGCAGGCGGATTACAGCCCTGGTTTCATCGCGGTATCGGCGCTCGAGGCACTCAACGCGTGTCGCGATCACACACCCAAGCTCGGCGACGCCGACATCGCGAAGTGCGTCGAGCGCGCGACGAATCCCACGGGGTTGATCCGGCCCTAATGCGCGCGCGCTCGGTGGACACGCACAAGCGCGAGAGAGAGACTTGATTCGATGTGGCTCGTCCGGACAGCGCTTCGGCGTCCGTACACGTTTGTCGTCATGGCGATCGTCATCGCCCTGATGGGCACGCTGTCGATTCGCAAGACGCCTACCGACATCTTCCCCGAGATCGACGTTCCCGTCGTCGCCGCGCTGTGGGCGTATCCCGGCCTGCAGCCCGAAGACTTCGAGCGCACGATCATCACGAACTACGAGCGCGTGCTCATCCAGCTGGTCAACGACGTCGACCACATCGAGAGCTTGACGCTCAACAGCACGTCGATCGTGAAGGTCTACTTCCGCCCGCACGCGAACATCGCGCAGGCGGTCGCGGAGGTCTCGGCGGTCGCCGGCCTCGTCCAGCGCTGGGCGCCGCCCGGCACGACGGCACCCAACATCCTCCAGTACGAAGCGACGACGGTCCCGGTCATCCAGCTCACGCTGCAGAGCGACACGCTGACCGAGCAGCAGCTCTACGACACCGCGTTCTTCGTGATCCGTCCGCAGCTCACCGCGGTTCCCGGCGTCGAGATCTCGTTCCCGTTCGGCGGACGCCAGCGCGCGATCATGATCGACCTCGATCAGGAGAAGCTGCGCGCGAGCGGCCTGTCGCCGCGCGACGTGCAGGACGCGCTGACCGCGCAAAATCTAATTTTCCCGACGGGCACGGTCAAGCTCGGCACCAACGAGCTACCGGTCGTCGTCAACTCGTCGCCGACCGCGTTCGAAGAGATCGCGGAGATGCCGGTCAAGACCGTGAACGGCCGCATCATCTACATGCGCGACATCGCGAACGTCCGCGACGGCAGCATCCCGCAGACGAGCATCGTGAACGTCGAGGGCCGGCGCTCCGTGCTGATGCCGATCTACAAGAGCGGCCACAGCTCGACGCTCGACGCCGTCGCCGGGCTCCGCGCGGCGGCTGCGCGCGCGTTCAACAAGCTGCCCGACAACATCCGCGACCACCTCAAGCTGACGCTGCTCTTCGACCAGTCGCAGTTCGTCAAGGCGGCGACGGACTCGGTGATCCGCGAGGCGCTGATCGCAGCGTGCTTGACCTCGCTGATGATCCTGCTGTTCCTCGGCAGCTGGCGCTCGACGTTGATCGTCGTGATCTCGATCCCGCTGTCGATCTTGTTCTCGATCGTGCTGCTCAGCTTGCTCGGCGAGACCATCAACGTGATGACGCTCGGCGGCTTCGCGCTCGCGGTCGGCATCTTGATCGACGACGCCACCGTCGAGATCGAGAACATTCACCGCAACATATTCCAGGGCAAACCGCTGGAGACCGCGATCATGGACGGCGCGCGACAGATCGCGCTGCCCGCGCTCGTGTCGACGCTGTGCATCTGCATCGTGTTCGCGCCGATCGCGTTCCTCACCGGCACGGTGCGCTCGCTGTTCCTACCGCTGGCGATGGCGGTCGTGTTCGCGATGATGATGTCGTACCTGCTGTCGCGCACGCTCGTGCCGACGATGGTGCAGTTCTTCATGGCGCGCGCGAGCGACCAGCACGGCCGCTACTCGGCGGCGCTCGCGCGCGGGTTCGCGGCGCTGCGCTGGCAGTTCGGGCGCATGCTCGCGTGGGCGCTCAAGCACCGCGCGTTCGTGATCATCGCGTTCACCGGGTTCGTCGCCGCGTCGTTCATGATGATCAAGGTCGTCGGCCGCGACTTCTTCCCGCGCGTCGATGCCGGCATGATCCGCCTGCACGTCCGGCTCGGGCCGGGCACCCGCATCGAAGAGACCGAGAACCGCATGAGCGACATCACGCGGTCGATCCACAAGGTCATCCCGGCGAGCGAGATCGAGACGATGCTCGACATCATCGGTCCGCCCAACGGCCTCAACAAGATCTTCAACGAAGGCGCGCTCGCCTCGACCGAAGACGCCGAGGTGATGATCTCGCTCAAGACGGGCCACCACCCGACGGATGGCTACGTGCGCGCGCTGCGCGCGATGATGGCCACCGAGTATCCGGAGGCGACGGCGTTCTTCCTCGCGCCAGATGAGACCTCGCAGGTCCTGAACTTCGGCGTGCCCTCGCCGATCGACATCCAGGTCATCGCGCCGGTCGGCGGTCAGGATGACGCGCTCAAGTTCGCCAACCAGCTCATGGAGAAGGTCGCGAAGGTCCGCGGCATCGCCGACGTGCACCTCGCGCAGATCACGAAGGTGCCGACGATCGCGGTCGACGTCGATCGCGCAGAAGCTCAGCAGGCCGGGCTCACCGAGAAGGACGTCGCCACCGACGTCGTCGCGTCGCTGGCCTCGAGCTCGCAGTTCGCGCCCAGCTGGTGGATCGACAAGCGCGGCGTGCAGTACCTCGTTGCCGTCCAGACGCCGCAGTACGCGCTCGACTCGATGGACGCGCTCGCGGGGACTCCGGTCTCGACGACGACCGGACACACGCAGACGCTCGGCAACCTCGCCAAGATTCACCGCACCAGCAGCGTGTCGGCGATCACTCACTACGACGCGCTCGCCACGTTCGACGTCGACGCCGACTTCGTCGGGGACGATCTCGGATCCGTGGTCGACGCCGTGACCAAGATCGTCGACGAGGAGGGCGCGAAGGCGCCGCGCGGCGTCCGGCTGCGCGTCAAGGGCCAAGCCGAGAGCATGGACAACGCGCTCGACAGCCTGCGCTCCGGCCTCCTGATCGCGATCGTGCTCGTCTACCTCCTGATGGTCGTGTTCTTCCAGTCCTGGCTCGACCCGTTCATCATCCTCACCGCGCTGCCGGGCGCGTTCGCCGGCATCATCTGGATGCTGTTCCTGACCGGCACGACGCTGTCGGTGCCGGCGTTGATCGGCTCGATCATGGCGATCGGCGTCGGTACGGCGAACGCGATCCTCGTGGTCTCGTTCGCGAACGATCAGCGATGGGCGAACAATCGCGATGCGCGCGCAGCCGCGCTCGCGGCAGGCATGACCCGCCTGCGCCCCGTGCTCATGACCGCGCTCGCGAACATCATCGGCATGCTGCCGATGGCGATCGGACTGGGAGAAGGCGGCGAGCAGAACGCGCCGCTCGGTCGGGCCGTGATCGGCGGCATGGCGCTGGCGACCGTCGCCACGCTGTTCTTCGTGCCCGTCGTCTACAGCTTGCTGCGTCGCCAGCCACCCAAGCAACGCCAGGTGAACGCATGATGCCACCGCATTCCGAACCGGACGATCCGGCATTCCAGCTGCCTCAGCCCTCGGGCGCTTCGCTCGCGAAAGTCGGCGCGATCGCCGTCTTGGTCGTCGGCGGCGCGCTCGCGTACGGCATGCTGCGCCACAACGCGGCCGAGCACGACTTCGACGAGCACAACGCATCGGCGGGTGTGACACGCGTCGAGGTCGTCTCGCCCAAGCCGGTCAAGAGCGAGCAGACCGTCCAGCTGCCCGGCGTCATCACGCCGGTCGAGGAGACGCCGATCTACGCGCAAGCGACCGGCTACGTGAAGGCTTGGTTCGTCGACATCGGCGACAAGGTCACCGCTGGACAGCTGCTCGCGGAGATCGAAGTTCCCGAGATCGACGCCCAGCTCGTGCAGGCACAGGCGCAGCTTGCCCAGGCCCAGGCGAGCGTGCGCCAGGCGATGGCGCAGCAGTCGTACACGAAGAACAACGCCGCGCGCTACGTCGCCCTCTCCGACCAGCAATTGGTCGCCAAGTCCACGGTCGAGCAGACTACGTCGCAGGCGCAGACCGACGAGGCGACGGTGGCCGCGGCACAATCGAACGCGGCAGCGCAGGCCGCGAACCTCAACCGCGTGCGCAAGAGCCGGCTGTTCGCAAAGGTCATCGCGCCATTCGCCGGTGTCATCACGCGTCGCGACATCGCGACCGGCGTGCTGGTCTCCGCGAACAAGGAAATGTTCGACCTCGTCGCGATCGACCCGATGCTCGTGTTCATCGACGTGCCGCAGGCGTTCGCGCCGAGCGTCCACCCGGGCGTCACCGCGAAGCTCACCGCCGACGGCTTCGGCAACCGCACGTTCGACGGCGCGGTGTTTCGCTCCGCCGGCGCCCTCGATCCGGGCGCGCACACGATGACCACCGAGGTGCGGGTCCCGAACCCGGACGGCACGCTGATGGCCGGCATGTACGTGCGCGTCGGGCTCACGCTGTCGTCTTCGCAGTCGGTCGTCGAGATCCCGGCAACCGCGCTCTACATGGACGCCGCCGGCCTGCGCGTCGCCAAGGTCGACAAGGAGAAGAAGCTCCACTTCGTGCCGATCGCGATCGCGCGCGACACCGGCGCGAACCTCCAGATCTCGAGCGGCCTCACGCCGACGGACAAGATCCTGCGGATCGCGATCCCCGGCCTCGTCGAGGGCCAGGTCGTCGAGCCCGTCGCGCCGCCGAAGGACAAGGACAAGGACAAGGACAAGGACGCGAAGGGCGGCAAGAGCGCCGACGCGAAGGGTAGCGACGCGAAGCCCGCCGACGCCAAGAGTGGCGACGCGAAGGGCAGCGATGCGAAGGCGACCGACGCCAAGGGCAGCGCGGCCAAGGAGCCGTAGCCGTCACTTGATGCAGATCGCTTCCTCCTGCGGCGGATAGACGTAGGTCATCGCGAAGCACATCTCCTGGGTCGTGCTCTCGCCGAAGTCGATCGGGTTGCCCGACTCGTTGTCGTACGTGCAGGTCACGACGTACTTGCCGCCGGCGGTCGTCGTGAGCTGCTGCGGCATCATGCGGAACTGCTGGTTGTCGAACTGGTAGTCGGTGTCGAGCACCGTGGTCGGTGCGGCGTCGCTGCCGGGGTTATAGGTCGCGTTCAAGTGGATGCCGTAGAGGTGCATGTGCGGCGCGACGGCGAACATCGTCACGTTCGCCGGCGTCGTGCACGTGAACTGGAGGCTCTGATTCAGACCCACCGGGACCGTCGCGTCGGTCGCGCGACCGGCGAGCACCGTGCCGGCCTCGTGGACGATCGTCGTCGGATCGGCCGGCAGATATTCGATCCCCGACGTGCCGGTGAGCGGGCTGTCGCTCGCGTTGAACAGGTGGAGGTTCAGGAACAGCTGCTGGC
>Ga0268266_10005341_pt1 | contig 12019 bp, 6 predicted proteins | sample KBSS13metaG_FD_190356 | JGI IMG/M metagenome (GOLD analysis project Ga0268266, IMG submission 190356) | Switchgrass rhizosphere microbial communities from Kellogg Biological Station, Michigan, USA - KBS S1-3 metaG (SPAdes) (version 2) | ecosystem: Host-associated > Plants > Roots > Rhizosphere >... | reverse complement strand
ATATCGGACAGGGTGCGCGACTGCCGCATCGGAGTCCGCATCACCTGTCCCGCGATCGCCTCAGCGGCGTTGCGGACGTCTTCCAGAGTAACCGGGGCGCTAGCCCCGGGCATGGCGTCAGGCTTCGGCTGCAACTTTGGCCGCGCGTTTGCGGGCATTCGGATCCAATTCCCTTTTGCGAAGCCGGATCGACTTCGGCGTCACTTCGACCAGCTCGTCATCGCCAATATAGGCGATCGCCTTTTCCAGTGTCATGCGAATAGGAGGAGTAAGCCTTACCGCCTCATCCTTGCCGGCGGCGCGGATGTTGGTCAGCTGCTTGCCCTTGATCACGTTCACTTCCAGATCGTTCTCGCGGGTATGTTCGCCGATGATCATGCCTTCATAGACGTCGACCTGCGGCTCGATCATCATCGGCCCGCGATCTTCCAGGTTCCACATCGCATAGGCGACGGCCACGCCGGGGGAATTGGAGATCAGCACGCCGGTGCGCCGGCCCGGGATCGGGCCGCGATAGGGCGAATAGGAATGGAACAGCCGGTTCATCACGCCGGTGCCGCGCGTATCGGTCAGGAACTCGCCGTAATAGCCGATCAGGCCGCGCGACGGGGCATGGAACACCAGCCGCTGCTTGCCGCCGCCCGACGGCTTCATCTCGACCAGGTCGGCCTTCCGCTCGGCCAGCTTCTGCACGACCGTGCCTGAGAATTCTTCGTCGACGTCGATGACGACTTCCTCGACCGGCTCCAGCCGCTGCCCGGTCTTCGGGTCGTTCTGATAGACCACGCGCGGCCGGCTGATCGACAGCTCATAGCCTTCGCGTCGCATCTGCTCGATCAGGATGGCGAGCTGCAATTCGCCGCGGCCGGCCACTTCGAACGCGTCCTTGCCGCCGGTCTCGGAGATGCGCAGCGCGACATTGCCCTCCGCCTCGCGGAACAGGCGGTCGCGGATCATGCGGCTGGTCACCTTGTCGCCTTCGCGGCCGGCCAGCGGGCTGTCATTGACCGAGAAGGTCATGGTGATGGTCGGCGGGTCGATCGGCTGGGCCGGGATCGCCTCGGTGACGCTGGGGTCGACGATGGTGTCTGCGACCGTCGCCTTGGACAGGCCGGCAAGTGCCACGATGTCGCCCGCCTGGGCCTCGTCGACCGGCACCCGCTCCAGGCCGCGGAAGGCCAGGATCTTCGACACGCGGGCATTCTCGATCAGCGTGCCGTCGCGCGACAGCGCCTTGACCTGCATGTTGGTCTTGACGGTGCCCGACTGGATGCGCCCGGTCAGCAGCTGGCCCAGATAGGGGTTGGCCTCCAGGATCACCGACAGCATGGCAAACGGCTTGTCCAGCTCGACGGACGGCGGCGGCACGTGGCGGACGATCAGGTCGAACAGCGGCGACAGGTCCTTGCGCTCGCCGTCGAGCGACTCCGTCGCCCAGCCTTGCCGGCCCGAGGCATAGAGCATCGGGAAGTCGAGTTGCTCGTCGCTCGCGTCCAGCGCGGCGAACAGGTCGAACACCTGCTCATGCACGACGTCGGGCTGCGCGTCCGGGCGGTCGATCTTGTTGACGACGACGATCGGCTTCAGGCCGCGCTTCAGCGCCTTGCCGACGACGAACTTGGTCTGCGGCAGCGCGCCCTCGGCGGCGTCCACCAGCACGACGCAGCCATCGACCATCGACAGGATGCGCTCCACCTCGCCGCCGAAATCGGCGTGGCCGGGCGTGTCGACGATATTGATGCGGGTGCCGTGCCACAGCACCGAGGTGCATTTGGCCAGAATTGTGATGCCGCGCTCGCGCTCCAGCTCGTTGGAGTCCATGGCGCGCTCCATGACCTGCTGGTTCTCTCGGAACACGCCGGACTGCTTCAGCAGCATATCGACAAGGGTGGTCTTACCATGATCGACGTGAGCGATGATGGCGACGTTACGCAGTTCCATCGGACGAGCGGCTTTCAACTGAAATTGGGAGCAACGCTCAAATAGGCGTGGCGCGGCGGATTGCTACCCGAATCGTACCCAAAAGTCACGTTTGCACTGCAGCAACCCAGATATGTGAGGATTTTAGCCCAAAGTTCACGTAACTCACAGCTGCACTTCGTGCGCTTCCATGTCGTGGATATGGGTGCCGCGCCGGAAGTGCTCGTTATAGAATGAGCCGATCAGCAGCATCTCGATCCTGCCCTCAGGGTCCGCGAGCGGCAGCATAAGCATCACGTTGCGGGCGACGTCGTTGTCGCCGATGCGTGAGACCAGCAGGCGCGGCTTCACCTCCGTCGCCACATAGTCGACCGCGGCCCGCCATTCGGCGATGGCCTTCGGGTTCTGGCCGCTGGTGCCGGACAGGCGGCCGGTCATGTTCATGCCGTGGCGCTCCACCACTTCGCTGCCGACCAGGCGGTAGGTGAAATTGTCCCTGGCGTCGATCAGGATCAGGTTCTTGACCAACTGCGGGATGTCGATGATCGGGTCGACGTCCGCGCGCGACGGCACCCGCCCGTCGACATGTTTCGACAGCCAGTATTGGTGAAGCTGTTTCCACAGCCGTTCCGGTATCAGATCGGGCGTTCCCCGAGGCTGATTCGACACGATTGTTGAAGATCTAGTGGCGGCGATGCGGGTTTCCATTTTCGGATGGAACAGCACGCGCTGTTAAAATCACCTTATCTCCGTGCGAAACTGATCATTGCCGACCCGGAATTTTCACATAGAGTCGTTACGGGATAACGCGCGTCCGCCGGACGCCCGAAAATAGCCGGAGGCCGCGCATGACCGACACGCACAGCACGGACGTCACCGCTGAGGCGCGACTCAAGGATGTCAGGGCCTATTTCAACAACGGCGAGTTCTTCCGCGCCTATGACTTGGCAACCGAGGCGCTGGAACAGTTTCCCGGCAATGTCCCGCTCGCGCACCGCGCGGTGCTCAGCCTCGCCAACGCCGGGGCGACGCCGCAGGCGCTTGAGAAATACTATCAGCTCGGCCTCGACAAGCGGCTGGAGACCGACGCCCGCAGCCTGCTCGGCCGGCTGAAGAAGGATCAGGCCTTCGCCGCGACCGGCGAGGCGCGCGAGGCGCTGTTCCGCGAAGCCCGCGCCATCTATGAAGGCGCCTTCCGTACCGCCAACGCAGCCCACGACCCGGAGGCCTATTATCCGGCAATCAACGCCGCGACCATGGCGCTGTTCGGCGGCGAGACGGCGGCGGCGGACCGGCTGGCTGCGAAGGTGCTCGAGCTGCTCGGGCCGCGGATATCCGCGGCCGATCTCACCGATGCCGCCGACCGGTATTGGGTCCTGGCGACGGCGCTGGAGGCCCATCTGGTGCGCGGCGACCTGGACGCGGCTGCAACGCTGATCGGCCCCGTCGTCGCGGCGAGCCGCAGCGATCATGCCGCGCTGGCCACGACCGGGCGGCAGCTCGGGCGGATCGTGGAGGCTAAGGAGCTCGACCCCAGCGTGCTGGGTGCCTTCGAGCCGCCGGCGATCGTCCATTTCCTCGGCCATATGATCGCGGCGCCGGGGGAGGCGGGGCGTTTTCCTGCGGTGCAGGCGGCGACGGTCGCCACCAGCATCGCCGCGCTGCTGGACGACATGCGGATCGGCGCCGCCTACGGCTCGCTCGCCTCCGGCGCCGACATATTGTTCGCCGAGGCTTTGCTGGGGCGCGGGGTCGCGCTCAATATCGTCTTGCCTTTCGCCATCGCCGATTTCATCGAGCAGTCAGTACGGCCGGCCGGCGAAGACTGGGTCGATCGGTTCCATGCCTGCCTCGTCGCCGCCAAGGCGGTGCGCTACGCGACCGACGACGCCTATCTGGGCGACGACCAGCTCTTCACCTATTGCAGCAGCCTGGCGATGGGGCTGGCCAGCCTCTGCGCCCGGCACATGAACGCGCCGCTGCGGCAGCTCGCAGTGTGGGACGGCGTCGTCAGCGAAGGCGCCATCGCCGGCACCGCCGCCGATATGAGCGCCTGGCACGAGGCCGGCCATCCGGTCGCGATCGTCCCCCTGGGGGCCGACGCCAATGTCGATAAGCTGCCCTCCTGGCACCGCCCCAAGGTCGCCCCGGGCCGCCGCGACACGCGGGCGATGCTGTTCGGCGACATCCACGGCTTCAGCAAGCTCAGCGATGCCCAGCTGCCGGCCTTCACCGCGAAGATCATGGGGACGCTGGGGCAGGTGGCCCGCCGCCATGGGCGGGACATCGCCTTCATCAATACCTGGGGCGACGGCATCTTCATCGTCTTCCGCGATGCCGGCCGCGCCGCATGCTGCGCACTGGACATGCAGGATGCGATCAACGGCCTCGATCTCGCGGCCGCCGGCCTGCCCGAGACTCTGAAACTGCGCCTCGGCGGGCACCTGGGGCCCGTCTACGAGCTGGACGACCCGGTCACCGAGCGCTCCAACTATTACGGCGCCCATGTCAGCCGCGCCGCCCGAATCGAGCCGATCACGCCGGAAGGCTGCGTCTATGTCACCGAAACCTTCGCCGCCGTGCTGGCGCTCTACAATGCCGACGAATTCTCATGCGACTATGTCGGCATCACCGAAATGGCCAAGCATTACGGCAACCTGCGCATGTTCCTGCTGCGGCGCGCCGGCGACGGCAAGGGCCCGGCGGTGCTGGGCGACATCGAACGGGCGGCGGGTTAGGACCTACCCGTTCTGCTGCCCCACTTCCGCGATCTGCTTGTTGAACCACTCCAGGTCCTTCTTCCATTCGACCGAGTCCGGGTCCTTCGTGGCATAGGCCGACACGATGGCGTGGCCGGCGGCCAGGGCGGCACGGGCGTCCGCCATCCTGCCCATCTTGCGGCTGGCTTCGGCCAGGGCGGCGTATGAGGCGGACAGGTCGTGCTGCCAGTCGGCGTTGGCCGGGTCCGCCTTGGCCAGCGCCTGCCGGATGGTCAGGCTCGCCCGATAGGATTTGACCGCCTCTTGTATCTTGTTCTGCTTCAGCAGCATGTCGCCGACATTCTCCTGCGCGCCCGACAGGCTGTCCTTCCAGCCGGCATTGCTGGGGTCGGCCTTGGCGAGGCCGTCCCGTATATCCAAGCTCGCCTGATATTCGGCCAATGCCTCGGGCAGATGCTCCTGCGCCGCCAGCACCTCGCCGATGAATTCGTGCGCGACCGACAGGTTGTATTGCAGCCGGGCGTTGCCTGGATCGCTTTTGGCCAGCTGGTCGTCGATCGCCAGGCTGGCCTGGAAGGATTTCATCGCCTCGCCGAGATCGCCCTTGGCGAACAGCACCTGGCCGACCCGGTTGTGCAATGACGACAGGTGGCTCTGCCAGTCCGAATTGCTGGCCTTGCTGCCGATCAGCCGGTTGCCGATGCCGCTGCCCGCGTGGTTGGAGGTGCCGCTGTCCGAGACATCGTCCTGCCGATCCGGCGCCTCGCCGACGCGGATGTAGGAATCGGAGAGATCGTTCTGCCAGCCGGCAGTGCCGGTGCCGGTCTTGGCGAGCGTATCGGCGATGGCCAATCCGGCCATGCTGGCCCTCAGCGCCTCTTCCAGATTGCCCTGCCGGACAAGGATATTGCCGACCCGGTCATAGGACACCGACAAAGCGTGCTGCCAGACCTCGTTCTCGGGGTCCAGCTTGGCAAGCCGGTCGTTGATGGCGAGACCATCCTGATAAGACTTCAGCGCGTCGACCAGTACCGACTCCCCCATCAGGATGTCGCCGATGCGGATTTCGATGTTCGACAGGTCGCGCAGCCAGGTGGTGTTTTCGGGATTTTCGGCGCTCAGCCGGTCAATGATATCCTTGGCGGTGCGATAGGCCTGCATCGCATCGGACAGCTTCTCCTGCTCGATCAGCACGTCGCCGATACTGGCATGCGAGACGGCCAGGTCGTGCTGCCAGACCGCGTTGGTCGGATCGGACTTCACCAGTTTCGCGCGCGTCTCCAAACTGGTCTGATAGCCGGCGAGCGCGCCGGCCAGATCGCCCTGGGCGATCAGCACGTCGCCGACCCGCTCATGCGAGATGGCGATGTTGCGCTCCCACACCGCGTTCTCCGGGTCGGCCTTTACCAGCCGGTCGCGGATGTCGAGGCTGGCCTGATAATATTTCATCGCCTCAGGCAGGTTCTCTTCGGCTGCCAGCACCTCGCCGATCTTCACATCGGCATTCGACAGGTCGCTCTGCCAGCTGGCATGGCCGGGATCCGACTTGGCTAGGCGGTCCAGTATCTCCAGCTCGGGCTGATAGGCCTTCATCGCCTCCGACAGATTGCCCTGCCTCACCAGCGTGTCGCCGATGGCGGAATAGGCGTGGGCGAGATCGTGCTGCCAGGTCGGGTTGTTGAGGTCGAGCTTGGCCAGCCCGGCGCGGATGGCGAGGCTCGATTGGTAGGACTTCATCGCCTCGTTGAGCTTGCCCTGCGCCGACAATATGTTGCCTATCTTCTGATAGGATGCCGACAGGTCGGCCTGCCAGACGAGATCGGTCGGACCGGCCTCGGTCAGCTTCTGCCGTATGGCGAGGCTGTCCTGGTACGACTGCATCGCCTCGGCCAGCTTGCCCTGGCGGAGCAGCATGTCGCCGACAGCGCTCTGCGACTGCGCCAGTTCGCGCTGAATCATCAGTTTGCCGGGCTCGGCCTTGGCCAGTGCATCGCGGATAGCCAGGCTCTCCTGAAAGGCCTTCATCGCCTCCGGCGTATTGCCCTGGTGGACCCGCACATTGCCGATCGTCTCGTCCGCCTGCGCAAGGGCGCGCTGATAGTCGGTATTCTCGGGATGCTTGTTCTTGAGGTCGCGGGCGATGGTCTGCGCCTCGGTCGCCGTTGCCAGCGCCGACTTGGTCTCGCTGAGATCGAGCAAGGTCTCGGCGGTCTTCATCAGGGCGTGGCTCTGGCTCAGCCGCAGTTTCGGGCTGGCGCCGGCAACGCTGACCAGCTGCTTCTGCAGGTCGCTCGCCCGATTCAATATGTCCTTCACTGTTGCGGCCGGCACGCCGAAGACGTTGCGGAACTTGTCGGCCATGTCGAAGACAAGGCCGTTGGCGGCGTCGGTCGCTATCGCCACGGTCTTCTGCGCCACGTCGCGCTCGGTCTGCGCCACCCGCCACTGGCGGACGGCCACGACCGCCAGCAGCACTGCCAGGACCAGCCCGGCGGTGGTGCGCCGGGCGATGGCGCGGTTGGCGCGGGCCAGCCGCTGGGCGTCGCGCAGCCGCCGTTCCTGCTCCACTCGCTCGCGGTCGCGCCGCGCCTCGGCCACCTCCGACGCGGCGGCGATGAAATCGCGCATCGGCGCCGGCACATCGGCGCCGAAGCGCGCGGCCAGCGTCTGGCCGCCGGAAAGCAGGGCAGGCGAGATATCGAGATGCCCGGCCTTGTCGGCCGGGGCCGCGGCCTCCCAGCCGCGGACGATCGGCTCCAGCGTGCGGCGGACGCGGAACAGGCTGCCGGCCTCGGCGATGATCGCCACCGCCTCGGGCCAGATGCGCAGCAGCGCCTCATGGACCGGACGCAGCCATTCATGCGTGCCGTCGCTGTCGCTGGTCAGCAGGCGGCGGGCGACGAAGGTTTCGACCAGGGCGCGGCGGACCGGATCGCCGGCCTCGAAGGTCTCGCGGTCCAGCGCGGCAATGACCGGTGTCTGCTCCCCGGTCAGCGGATCGACGGTCACGTCCGCGACCAGCCCGGAGATCAGCGCCGGCACCGCGATGCGCGCCGTCGGCTTGAGCTCGGCCATCGCCTCGTTGGCGGCCTCGGTCACCGCCGCGTCCATGCCGCGATAGTCGGCGAAGCTCAGCAGCCCGTCGCCGCGCGCCGCCTCGGCGGCATAGAGGCGCGACAGCGTCATTTGCAGCAGCGGCAGGGCGTCGCCGCCCTTGGTATCGGCGACCAGCTTCTTGGCCAGGGAAAGGCCGCCCATATGCTCGAAGGCGAGCGGCGGATAGCAGGCCTCGATCGGCCTGGTGACGATCTCTTCCAGCTCGGCGGCGTTGGGCGGCACCAGGTCCAGCGTGCCGCCGGCCTCGCGTAGCGCGACCAGCGCCTCGAAGGCCTGGAAGCGGGCATAGGTGTCGCTGCGCATCGCGAAGACGACATAGGCGAGCCCACCCTTGACCAGGACCGCCATCAGCCTGGCGAAGGCGGCTGCCGTCGCCGGATCGGCCTCGGTGAAGATGCGCTCGGCCTGGTCGATGCCCAGCGCCACGCGGGCTGGGCGGACCGTCTCGAAATTCGCCTCGAAGCGCCGCCGCTCGGCCGCTTGGTTCAGCGCGATGCGCAGCGGCGCGGCCGCCAGCTCAGGGTCGCCGGCGAGTTGCCTGGCCAGCAGCGTCTTCTCGGCGAAGGCGCTCTGGCGCAGCTCCGGCCCCAGCGCGCCGTCGGCCAGCAACGCCTCGGCCAGGGCGAGGAACAGGTCGGGGCCGGGCATGACGACGGCGGTGCGCCATAGATCGATCTCCGGGATCGTGCCCGGCAGGGTCAGCCGCGGCAGCAGCCCGGCGCGCAGCAGCGACGACTTGCCCGAGCCGCTGGCGCCGATGATCAGCAGGAACGGAGTGCGCTCCGCCTCCGGCTTGCCGGCCTGGCGCAGCCGCTCGATTCCCTGGGCAATGGCGAGATCGCGGCCGAAGAAGACCGTGCCGTGCCCGGTATCGAAGGCCGACAGGCCGGGGAAGGGTGAGCCGTTGAGCGCCCGGTCCCACACCGGCCCCTGCGCCGCAAACCCGCGCCGTGCCAGCCATTGACGCAGGCAATCCTCGACCTTCACGGCGAAATCGTCGGTTGAGCTGTAGTCCTGGAAGGCGGCCAGGAACTCGCCGGCGCTGCTCAGAAACCAGGTCTCGAAGAATTTCTTCAGCTGCGCCCACTGGCCCGCAATTTCCTCGCGGTCGGGCGCGTCGAGCTCGACCGAAGGGGCGCGGGGATAGCGGAAGACGTAGACATCGGGGATCTGGCCGCTGGTCTTGCGCCATTCCAGCGCCGACAGGATCTCATAGGCGGTGCCGCTGGGATAAGGTTCACCCGACGGCTGGGTCGGGAAAGTGGCGGGCAGCCTGGAGCCCAGCCTTGTGCGGAAGATCGCGATCACGACGTCGCAGTTGGCCGCTTCCGGAATCTGCTTCTGGAAGGTCTCGTGGGCGGAGTAATAGGCGTTTTCCCAGCGGATCGCGTCGATCCGCACCAGCCCCTGGAATTCGCTGTTCAGTCGTTCGACCACCAGGTCGACACGCTGCCGCTCGGGCATCACGTCGCCCGGGGAGGATACGAAAAGCCTGACAACCTGCTCGGTCACGTATTCTGTTTCCTCGGCCTGCAAGCCGAAATTTTAGCAGATATTCCGTTAGTGGTACTACTTTTTTGCCGTTGGCGCGGGGTGGAAAGGCGGTGCTGCGAATGTCATCGTCATGTGCCGCGCCAGCCGCTATCGTAAAATCCGCAAAAGTTGACAGTGTCCGTCTGTCATTATAATCTTATATAAGATAGAAGATGGGCGCTCCACAGAACGGCAGAGGCTTGGGGATGGATTCTCTTAATCGCAATTCGCGGCAATACCGGCTGATCAATTCCGACGGGCACGTGACCGAGCCCGGCGACCTGTGGCAGACGCGCGTCTCGTCGCGCTTCAAGGATCGCGCGCCGCGCATGCAGAGCTTTCCCGAAGGCGATGCCTGGATCATCGAGGGGGTGAAGGACCCGGTCAATTTCGGCTGGAACAACTGCGCCGGCCTGCCGCCCGAAGAGATGAAGGGCTGGATGAAGTTTTCCGACATCCGTCCCGGCGGCTATGACCCCAAAGCCCGCATCGCCGAGATGGACCGCGACAATGTCGATGCCGAGGTCCTCTATCCGACGCCCCGCCTCAGCCAGGCGATCTTCGCCAACCAGGACGAGGAATTCCATCTCGAGCTGGTGCGCGCCTATAACGACTGGCTGTCCGAATTCGTCGCCACCGCGCCTGACCGCTTCTGCGGCGCGGCGATGATGCCGACCCGCGGCGGGGTGAAGGCGGTGCTGGCCGAGATGGACCGTGTGCTCGGCCGCCCTGGCATGCGCACCATCGTCATCGGCTGCTGGCCCAACGGCACGCTGGCGATCTCCGACGAGGACGACGCCGTGTGGCAGGCGCTGTCCGACCGCGGCATGCCGCTCACCATCCATGTCGCCATGTCGCTCAACATGCCGGGCGCGCATAAAGCGAAGCTGCCGGGCTATGGCCGCTTCTTCGATGCGCCGAACCGCATGATCGAGATGATCTTCGCCGGCGTCTTCGACCGCTTCCCCACCCTGGACGTGTTCTTCGCCGAGGTCGATTTCGGCTGGGTGCCCTATGTGAAGGAGCAGATCGAGAACAACTATAACCGGCTGGAGCCGGTGACGAAGTTCGGTCTCCTGAAGCCGCCCCGTGACTATATCGATCGCCATTTCCACTTCGGCTACATGACCGACACGTTCGGCCTGCAGAACCGCCAATATGTCGGCGCAGAGCGGATCCTGTGGTCCAGCGACTACCCGCATATCAGCGCCGACTGGCCTTATTCCTGGCGCACCATCCAGTCCTCCATGTCCGGCGTCTCGCCGGAGGAGCGCAACCTGATCCTGCACGCCAACGCCGAGCGGCTGTTCAAGTTCGGGTGACAACAAGGCCCCTCTCTCCACGGGAGAGGGAGGGGCCCGCGAAGCGGGAAAGTGAGGGTAAAATGCCGGGTTCAGCGCTTTCGCACCCTCACCCTCCCACCGCTATCGCGGCGGGCCCCACCCTCTCCCGAAGGGCGAGGGATTTTTCATGACCGACTGGTCTGGGCTCTACGCCAGCCGCGTCTCACGCATCCAGTCGTCGGATGTGCGCGAGCAAGCGCGCCTGATGGGGCAGGCGGATATCATTTCCTTCGGCGGCGGCATCCCCGATCCGGCGGTGTTCCCGCATGCGGATATCGCCGAGGCCGCGCACCGCATCCTGATCGACCCGGCCAAGGCGCGGGTCGCGCTGCAATATTCCGAAAGCGGCGGCTGGCGCCCGCTCAGGGAGTGGCTGGTGGCCTATATGGGCACGCTGGGTGTTGCCTGCGGTCCCGACAATATCCTGATCACCAGCGGCTCCCAGCAGGGGCTGGACCTGATCGGCCGGCTGCTGCTCAGCCCAGGCGACCGGGTGCTGGCTGAGGCGCCGACCTATATCGGCGCGCTCCGTGCCTTCGATGCTTGCGAGGCGACCTACGGCACGGTCGACGAGCTGGCCGACCCGGCGGGGCCCAAAGCCAAGTTTGGCTATGTCATGCCCGACTTCCAGAACCCGATGGGCACCTGCCTGACGCAGGACGAGCGGCTTACGCTGCTCGACCATGCCGCCGCGCGCGGCATCCCGCTGGTCGAGGATTCAGCCTATGAGAAGCTGCGCTATGAGGGCGAGCCGGTGCCGTCGCTGCTCGCCTTGGACGTGGAAAGGTCCGGCGGGATCGACAAGGCGCGGGTGATCTATACCAGCACCTTCTCCAAGGTGATCGTGCCGTCGCTGCGCGTCGGCTGGGTCGTCGGGCCGGCCGAGGTGGTGCACAGGCTGATGCTGATGAAGCAGGCGGCAGACCTCCATACCAGCACCTTCAACCAGATGCTGATGCTGGACCTCGCCAGCCGCATCCTGGAGGATCGGATCGCGGTGGTGAACGACCTCTATCGCCGCCGGCGCGACGCCACGCTGGGGGCGCTCGAAGCCCATATGCCGCCAGGCGTCGCCTGGACCCGGCCGCAGGGCGGCATGTATCTCTGGGTCACCCTGCCGCCCGCCATCGACGGGCAGGACTTCGCCCGCCGGGCGCTGGCGGAGGAGCGGGTCGCCGTCGTCGCCGGCCGCAGTTTCTATCCGGCCAATCCCCAGCTCAACACCATCCGTTTGGCTTTTCCCCAGACCCGCGAGGACCGGGCAGGGGAGGGCATTGCCCGCCTGGCCGGCCTGATCCGGCGGATGGTTGGGAATTAGGGCGAAAGGGCGCCAAGCGTCGACATTCACCCTCTCCTCGCCTCCCCGCCGCGGCGCAAAGCGCCGCT
>Ga0268266_10005340_pt1 | contig 12020 bp, 16 predicted proteins | sample KBSS13metaG_FD_190356 | JGI IMG/M metagenome (GOLD analysis project Ga0268266, IMG submission 190356) | Switchgrass rhizosphere microbial communities from Kellogg Biological Station, Michigan, USA - KBS S1-3 metaG (SPAdes) (version 2) | ecosystem: Host-associated > Plants > Roots > Rhizosphere... | reverse complement strand
GAGTCGCAGCGCTAGAAGAGGAACCGCGGTTCGTACTGTGAGCGGCGAATGCCGTTGGCGCCGTGGGTCACCGCGGACATCGGCCAAGGAGAGCATCAATGACCAGGAAACTAGCATCCGCATCGCTGACGATTGCGAGCGCGGTGGCCCTACTCACCATGCTTGGCTCGTTGAGCGATCCTGCCCCGGCCCAAGCGCAGCCATTAGCGCCGCTTCTACCACCACCCCTTGCCCCCGCATGCACCTCGTGGCAGTTCCCCGGCGGTCCAGTCACTTTGCTTTACCCGCCCATCGGCAAGACCGTCTTCGACGTCCCCGTCGGCACGCACGTCGATGCACCCGGCCAAACGATCGGGGACAACGGCAGTCCCCCGTTGCCAGTACACGTCGTCGGCGACATCCTCGGGCACAGCTTCACGCTGACGGTGAATAGGGACAACTTCGAGCCGTTGAACTTCATTGGGCAGATCCGCGACGACAACAAAGCCCACGGCTTCTACCAAATCGGAAAGACTGGCTCGGAGGTCAACTTTCAAACTGCGGAACCACTGGTCTGCCAGCCTGCACCCGCACCGGCGCCCGCGCCTGCGCCCGCCCCCGAGCCACAGGCCGTCAATTGCGACGACCCAGCCGTTTTCGAGGCGAACAAATTCATCTGTCAGACCGCGCCCTTAGTGCTTTTCGGGCCGAAGGACGCCGTCACTATGAACATCACCGTGGGACTCGGTACCGCCGACGTCGACATCGCCAACACCGCCGACATCTCGGGCACATGTAAATACGACGCCACCGCCCCGCTGCTTCCCGGCGTGCATAAGACGTTCGACCTTGCCGCAAACGGGTCGACAAGCTTCAGCACACTCTCGCCACCGCTGCTCTCGACCTACCACGTGGTGCTGTCCTGCAAAGGTCCGTGGAACGGCAAGACCGTGGAGTTCGGCCACGTCGAGCAGGACGTGACCGCCGCAGGGTGATCGGGCGCCGACTCGTCAAATCATCGATCACCACCTTCCTCGGTCGTGTTGTCGGTCAATCTAGTTGAGCCCGAGGACAGCCGGCGGCGACGCCGAGGACTGGACAATGTAGCGACTGACGCTGGCGAGGATCACCTCGATGGTGGTCACGGCGAGCGTCGTCATTATCGCGGTCGCCGGCACGATGACGTGGATGGTGGCGAGTCTCCGTTACTGATCCACCTGACTCGTTCACCGGGAACACGCGAGCGTCGACGGCTTCTCGACGTCCTGACAAGAGTGGACCCCGCTTCTGCCGCGTCGCGTCGGGCTCGAATTCCTCAGTTGGTTGGTAGCGGAGGCAATACCCCGCAACAAGATTCGCGCCGGTCGACGTCGGGACCAATTGGGCCGGGTGTATTGCAAGTTGGGCATCGGCGACCGTGCCGAATTCGCCGGGCACATCAACGCGCTTGGCGGCTAGCAATGTAGGGGATTCCCCGATTACTTGATGGCCGCGGGCACATAGCGTCACAGCATGAGCATCAAACGTCGCATCGGTATTCCGGCCGCGCTCGCACTGAGCTTTGCCGCCCTGGCTTACGCGCCGGTCGCGTCCGCCAGCCCAGAAGGGAGCTTCATGGACGAATTGAGCACGGACAACGCCAAACCGCCCGACATGGGATACCGCGAGATCGTCGGTGCGGGATATCGAACGTGCAGCGAACTTCGCAGCGGCGTGTCGGTTCTCGACGAGATGAGCGCGGTCGAAAGCACTTACCACTTCGACCAGGGCACCCTGTTCGTCAGCGCGGCGACCACCAACCTCTGTCCCGACTTCGCCTCTGGTTAGTCGCTCCTCACCATCGACAGGACGAAACACGAAATGACCAACGAGCAGCCAAGTTTGGCCCCTTTAACGTTGACAACGGTGGTCAGCGCGCCCATGGCGGCCTTTGATGTTAACGCCACGAACACGAATCGAGGAAGGTCATGAACGATCGATCAGCCGAGTCCGCCACGAACCTCGTTGGAGTCACAAACCCAGTGCTGCTTCAACATCCGATGGGGCGGCACGTGACCACGATCAATCGGGGGCTGGCAATCGCCACAGTCCTGGCCGCAGCGACGCTGGGGATAGCCTTCCCTGCCTGGGCTGCTCCCGATGTTCAGGGCCCGGATTGCGCGCCAGGAACAGCTGCGGGCGTGCAGCCTGACGGTAGTCCTGGAACTATCTGCATTCCCTTAGATGTAGTCGGCATCAAGCCGACGCCGCACAACGCCGTCTCGATGACGCTGAAGAATAACGGGTTAAGCGTGCACGCAGTTTTCATCAACACCCAGTCGGTTTCCGGTCAATGTCACTATGACGCGCAGGACGTCAACGGACTGCTGCCCGGGGTGTCCGACGACTTTCCCATCAGCGGGCATGGCATGGTGAACCGCACCTATTTAGCTCCTCCGCCGTTAACTACCTACCACGCGACAGTGTCATGCCGCGGCACGTGGAACGGCCAAGACATCGAGTTCGGCAACACCTCACAGGATGTGTCCGGCTAACGCCCAGACGGAGAACTCAGGTATCGCGGGCTCGATAGCGCTGACGCCCGACAAGAGGTCACACAGCATTCAACACAGTTTGGAAATGCCTCTGCTCACCAACAACTGAGGGATTTGCGCAATGTCATGGAAAAGGTACCGGCGATGCAAGGAGAGCATCATGCCTAGGAAGCAAACAGCAGCATCGCTTGCCATCGCCGCCACCATGGTCGGCGTCGCCGCGACATTGGCGATACCGGTCGCCAGCGCTGATCCGCTCGATCCGATCCGAGCCGCCGCCAACAACGCCCGCAGTCAAACGTCTTGCGCGCCGCTGAACTACAGCAGGGATCTCGAAGGCCAGGCGCAACACGAGGCACGGAATGCCCTCCCCGGGGTGCCCCCGTTCGGCCAATACAAAGGCACCTTCATTGTCCTCAAGGCCGTCGGCGATCACGAGGAGGTGCAGATCCGTCGTGTCATAGACGATCCCGTGAGCAACACCGCTTTTGGAGACTGCGGCTATAAGGACTTCGGCGTGGGCTTCTCGCGCTTCGAGGTCGGGGATGAAGCCGACGACATCGTCACCATCGTGTTGGGCAAACCCAACGCGCCGGAGCCTGTTGAGCAACCCAAGCCCGTTGAGCAACCCAAGCCCGTTGAGCAACCCAAACCCATTGAGCAACCCAAACCCGTTCCGTGCCCAACAGGCTCGCCCGTTTCGGAGGTTCCGGCCGGCCAAACGTGCCCTGCAGAACCGGCGCCGACAAACGCTGTCACGATGAACTTCAAACGGTCGGGTTTGACGAATGTAACAGCGACCTTTTCGAACCTCTCGAAGGTGTCGGGTCAGTGTCACTACGACGCGCAAGACGTCAATGGGATCCTGCCGGGAAAGACCGACGACTTCCCGATCAGTGCCGACCGGAGTGTGACCCGGAACTATCTTGCTCCTCCGCCGTTGAGCACCTATCACGCCGTGGTGTCGTGCACCGGGAATTTCAACGGCCAGAACATCGAATTCGGCCACGCTGAGCAGGACGTGTCGGGATAGCGGTATGTCAACCCGACTCCATAACAAAGGAATTCAAATGACGAGAACGCACTTGGGCTTGGTCTTGCCGCCCGCGGCGGTCGCCGCGCTCGCCGTCGCGCTCACCACGCCGGCAGTCACGGATCAGGACACGTGCATCTCAGGCTTCGTGTGGCGTGGGGCGAGCCCCAGTGACCACGTATGCGTCAAGGCGGGATGGCGCACGAGGTCCACGTGCAGAATTCGACGCCCACTGCCAACCACGTCCCGATAGTGGCACCTGCGTTTCGGGGTTCGTGTGGCGCGAAGGGTTCAGCGACGCGTCCGCGCCGCGTCGAACGAGGGCACTTTCGTGTGGTGCAAGCGGAAGCAGAGCTAGCGGATTCAGCAATGCTGTCTGATAGAGGCGCTCAGGTTGACGGTGTCTCGCCCACCGTGGCGGAGACGTTGCGCAGGTACGTGATTGGCCAACGGCCCGAAGTTGGCCGCACATACATGCTCGTAGAAGCCGAACAGCCAGTTGATGATTGATCGTTCGACCCACAAGCCAAGGAGCACACCGATGATACCTGCCCTACAAACTCGTCTGCTGTCGTCTGTCGCCGCCGCGGCCTTCGGCGCCTCAGCATTGCTGGCCGCGGCGACGCCCGCGACGGCGGATCCGAATGAAATGTGCACGTACCCCGACCTCCACTTCTTCATCGAGCAATCCTCGTATGCCGCCGACGGCCCCCGCTACCGCGTGGCGATGTGGATCGAACACGACGGCAGGATCCATGGTCCGGCGAGCTACACGGACCCCGGCCATGCGGACGTGATGGGAGATGTCACAGGATCGGTCAGCGGTCGGAAGATCGATTTTCAGGCTCGTTGGGACAAGGGCGCAGCGGGCCATTATTACGGCAAAATCCAGGACTCTGGAGTCGCGACGGGGGAAGTCGAGTGGGACGGCGGGAGGGCTTACTGGTACACCACCGAAAAGTTCACCTGCTCCGTCCCGGCACCGGCCCCAGCTCCGGCTCCCGCCCCAGCACCCCCTCCGGCGCCAGCGCCTGAGCCGGCGCCTGCTCCGGTTCCGGCTCCGGCCGCCACGGCGATCACCGCCGACGTCGATGTATACAGGCAACCTGGCGGCGTTGGAGAACCGTATGGCGTCGCGCGGGCCGGTGCCAAGGTCAAGGTCCTGCAACGTCACGATGACAACTGGGTGCAAGTCCAGGGTGACGGCATTCCCGGTGGAAGCGGTTGGGTGTGGGGTGATTTCGTCGGCTGATGAACAGCGTTTGCCCTGGCCGGCGGCTGGCGAACACATTGCAAGGAAGGGATGGCCATGGATTCGATTCTTCGGAACGCCGCGCTGCTCGCGGGTGCGCTGAGCGCTGCAGTGCTGGCGTGCGCCCCTATCGCGGCCGCCAGTACCGGGAGTTTTCTCGACGAGCTCAACACCAACAACGTCTGGTTGCCGCTCAAGTCGTCCGCCGAGGTGATCGACGCGGGTTACCAAACCTGCTCAGAACTGAAAGGTGGTACGTCGGTGCTCGATGAGATGACCGCTGTGGAGCAGAGGTACCACTTCGATCAGGGCGCGTTATTCGTCAGCGCCGCAACAACACATCTGTGTCCCGACTTCGCCGCCGGGTAGAAGATGGCGGCGCTAGGCGTAGGGCCACCCGGACCGCTTCGAAGCGTCGCTCTGTTCCATCAGCTGGTTCGATGTGCATGTGCCGAATAGCGTTGCGCGCCAAGGGATGTCATAAAGGCTGATGTGGGGACCTTCGGTCTTAACGATCGAGCTGTTGAGTGCGGTGTCTGACGCAGGGTTGCAGGGAAGGAACATCGTATGGGCGGCACAGGTGAAGAACAAGACTCGGTAGAGGTATCCGATGACACAACAGGAATAGCCATGGCTCAGCGCACGTTCATCCCCCTCGTCCTGACGACGGTGTTGTCTGTCGTCGGCGGCCTCGGCGTCGCACTCGCTCCCCCGGCAGCCGCTGGGCTGCATGTGGAACAGTACGTCGAAGTGCCGCAGTGCCAGCCGGCTACCGGCCAGGACTGTCCGCAGATGCCGCAGGTGAAGTTCACCGGCGATGAGAAGATCATCCAGTTGCAGTACACGTCCAACGCGAACGGATGCTCGGATGCGTTGTTCCGCTTCAACGTCGACCGCTATCCGCAGACCGATTGGATCCGAGACAGTCCCGGCCAGACGATCACCGTCAACGTTGGGACCCATCCCGGCGAGCACGTCTTGAGCGTCGCCGCCCGAGGCGTCGAAGGTGGTTGCAATACCGGGGTTCTGATCGCGTGGGGTGGCACCGTGCGCCTCGACACAGCCGACGACGTCGGGCCGGCACCGGTGAAGACGCCGTGCAGGTGGAGTCTCGACACAGGCGGAAACATCCTGCGCGGCAGGGATCTTCGGTTCACGTTCGAATCCTGGCAGGGTAACGCCCCCGCCGGCCCCTTCCGCATGTATGCTCCGAACAGCACCGTGTTACTCGATCATGGCGACATCCTCTACTCCACTCCCAAGGGCAACGACGACGTCGACTTCGGCATCGTGTGGCGCGACGAGCGCAACAACTATTGGAGAAACGACGAGTACAAGGGAACGTTCGATCCGTCGAACGGAACGCTACGTGGCACCGTGGACGGCAGCGACGGCAGTTCCACGGACTGGAACGTCACCGAGTTCTTCACCTGCAAGTAGCCTCGACGGGGTGACCGAACCCGGCGACGGGCCACCCCGCGGCGTGCTGATGGCGCCGGTCATGGCGGTGAGCGGCGCTTGGCGGTGTGCTGGCCCTTGCTGCGCAGTGGGGAATGCCTTGGAGCCATAGATGTTTCGGCGAGCTGAGGTGATGAGTTAGTGCCTGGCAAGACGGTCGGCGTTACGCGAGTATGCCGACCGGAGTGCGTTGCCGGAGAAATTCGACCCCGAGTCGAATCGCTCCCGGCGCGTTGACATCGTTCCCGATGGCGCCTCGACAGCCTGGCCAACATGAAGGCGGAGTGCAATCCAGAGCTGGGCCGCACGATGGGGTATCTACCTCATGGCGACTTCCTATTAGAACGTGTTGTCTCTGTGCGAGTAGCAACTGGGCGGCAAGGAGTGTCGAAAGTCGGTGCAAACCCCACAGAGCGGCAACCTATCGGGACGGAGGTCAACGCGGGGGGCCAAGAATAACTTGACCGAATTCCCTTGCCCCTTCTGCCATCTTCGCGGGCGTGATCTCGAAGTCGTCCGGTCGTGGCGTCGCCAAGTCGCGTCCGGAGTGCCGGAACATACCCTCGATTCCTGCCGGAGTGTTGATCATTAGCAAGTCTGCCGTCTTCGACGTAATGCGGTATGCGTGCGGAATGTTCTTGGGCAAGAACACAATCCCACCCTCGGATAGCTCCATCTCCTGGTCGTCAACCCACACCAATGCCGTTCCCTTGATCAACATGAAAACTTCGTCTTCGCGGGTGTGCTTGTGGTACGGCGGGGCTTCACCTTCGCTGACATCAAAGCGTCCGACCATCAATTGCCCGCCAGTTGCCTTGCCGTCCAGCAAGATCGCCAACGTGCCACCGTCGAGCCATTCCAGTTTTTGCTGCTGCTCGGGTTGAGCCAGGTACGCCATGCTCATATCAGGTCGCCTCTCATGACTGGCCAGCTATGGGTCTGGCGTTTGTGCGGTGGCTACGCTCCCCGATCAGCTGAACGGGCCGCGCGGGTCCGGTCGGGCTGATTACGGGTTCCAGTGCTCATTCAGCCATTGTTCGAATGTTTGTAATTGAGGGGCGAGTTCAGCGGTGAGCGCCCGATCTGCTTGATAGGACGGTGGTGTGGCGAACCACCTGAACATTGCGCGCAAGTCGTCGTCGCCAGCAGCTGTGAGCGGCAGCGCTTCGAAACGGGCGGGCAGTCCTGCTCGGCGTCCGAAGGCGTCGGCTATCTGCGAGCCAGTCAACTCGTCGCCAGCAATCTCGATCGCGCCCGTGGGTACACGAGACGGGGCGATGAGTACCGCGGCTGCAACGGCGCCAATGTCATCGACGGCCACCATTTGCAGCGGAATGCCGTCGGGCATCGGGAGGCGCACGATCAATACGCCGTCCTCAAGCGCCGACGACTGGCTACGCAGGTTGTCGTAGAAGAACGTCGGTCGCACGAACGTGGCTGGTAATCCAAGATTTTCGATGTGCTCCTCGACGCGGCGCTTGCTCTCGAAGTGCGGAATCCCGGTGTGCCGCTCCGCGCCGCCCACCGAGCTGTACACGAGATGCTCGACACCGGCGGACTTGGCCGCATCCGCGATCAGGATGCCGTCGCTGATCTCACCCGCCGTGCCCCGACCCGAGGCCATCGTGGCCATCGCGAAAACACGTGCAACACCGTCGAAGGCCGACTGGAGACTTGCCGGGTCGTCGAAATCGGCGACGGCCAGCTGCGCTCCGGCAGCTGCGAGTGCCTGCGCGGCCGGCTTCTGCGGGTCGCGGACCAGCGCCCGCACCGTCACCCCGGCGCTCAGCAGAGCCCGCGCGGTCGCGCCGCCTTGCTGCCCGGTTGCTCCGACGACAGCGAACACGCCAGATAGCGCCACGTTCTTCTCCGCTCAACGAGGTATGGCAGCTGCGTCGGTGCGGTCGCGGTGACGCTCAGCAGCGGACGAAATATTCCGCATAACGGTAGAGTAGGTCGCTCACCCGTGTTTCGGCAACGCGAAACCGCTGCCGCTGGTCTCAGGCACTGCGAGCGCGTGGATGGGAGCTGACATGACGACGATGACCCTCTGTCTGCAGGCGCAACTCGGAACTGTCCCTGTCGACCTGTCGCGACTCCGCACCCAACGACGGCTGCCCAGCGCTACCCGACGGTGGCCCGGACCGGTCGGCCCGGACGCCGGCGATGAGGGCGCGTGATCGCGACGACCCGATGAGCCGACCACAGCGCGCGGCCGTTGGACCAACTGCTGTGCTGGTCGGTGCGGGTGCTGTGTGACACTCGAGAGATGACCGCCGAGCTGCAGCCGCGTCGCCGCGCGGTGCGGCGCGACGCGCTCGTAAACCGGGAAAAGATCCTGCGTGCCGCAGCCGAATCGATGGCCCAGCAGGGCCTCAACGTTCCGCTTGCCGACATCGCCAAGGCTGCCGGCGTCGGTGTCGGTACCTTCTATCGCGGGTTCCCGGACCGCACGGCGCTGCTGCACGCCCTGGAACACCGCTCGTACGACATGCTCATCGACATCCTCGATCGGATCGAAGAGTCCGGGCAGACCGGAGCCGACGCGATCGAGACCTACCTCCTCGAAAGCCTGAACCTCGGCCACCAACTCGTCCTCCCGTTGCGCGGAGCGCCACCGCTGACGTCGGCGCCCGCCGTCGCCGCCCGCCGACGAATCAACGCCTCCCTCGAACGATTCCTCGCCGATGGCCGCATCGCCGGCACCGTGCACACCGACGTCAACGCCACTGACATCATCATCTGCGCGGCCATGACCGGACAGCCCCTACCCCACGGCCCCGCGTGGCCCACCCTCGGCCGCCGCCACCTCAGCCTGTTCGTCCGCGGCCTGCGATCACCCGACGAACAGCCGCTCCCGGGACCACCCGTCACCCGCGACGACCTCGAAACCCAGTTCGCCGCCAACGCAGACTGAGTGCCGATCGAACCCACCGATGGTGGAAGGCGTTCCGTGCTGCGCAAGGGCCAGGTCGGCGATAGTCGGTTCGCGGGCGCCCCTACGCGATTCGGTGACACTCGGCGGTGATCCCTGGGGGTAACGAAGCCGGGTCCCCAGTCCCCAGGCTTGCAATGAAGTCGGCGACAGTCCGGGGTTGACGCTGCAAAATCGCTTGCAACACAGGTGGATTGCCACCGCGGAAACCGTGCTTGTCATAGTCGACGAACATGCCGACCAATCCCTCTGGCACAGGCCCGGCGACGGGTAGGCGCCCTCGGGAAGATCCTGGCCCCGCGGGGGGCCCTGCAGCGCAGTGCTGCGTGGCGGCACGTGGTATCTGGGGCGTCCTGGCGACACGCGGTTCCCGAGCCACGTCATTCTTACGATGCTGGAGCCGTTTGCCGAGGCCCTGCTGGCACTGATGGCACGGGCCTACGTTCTCCACCGAGGTGGCGCGGATCGCCGACGGCGGCCGCCGCTGCGTCGAGCCCTCGCCGCCGCCGCTCGGCGGTGATGACCGAGCATTAATGAGAACCGACACAGGCGCAGCTGACGCGCAACTACGACCGTCTGCGTCCGGCCTCGCCTGGACATTCGAGCCCAAACGGCTGATCCGGATTCAGTTGATGCTGTAAGCCATCGGGCTGAAAACCTGCAGCCGCGGTGATTGAGCTTGGCAGCTTCGATGCTGCAGCGGATCTAGGCGCTCGAGCAGCGGGTGGGTCAGGTGCTCGTGGTGCGGGAAAAGCCTTGTACGGCAACGTCTGCCGGTGTACCGCTGCTGCGGTTGGCTGCGCAGACTGCGTTGTTGGAGGCCGAGGCGTTGGCCGAGATGGGCGGTGGCGAGGGGGTGGCGGCGCGAATCGCGTTGGCGGTCAACGCCGATTCGATGTCGACGTGGTTCACCGGCGTGTTCACCGAGTTGGATGGAGTCGTGCTTGATATTCGGATCGAGGATCAGGACCACTCGACTCGGCTGCTGCGTGAAGGTGTGGTGATGGGTGCGGTGACCACTGAGCGCCGTCCGGTGCCTGGTTGTCGGGTGCAGCCGCTGGGGGTGATGCGGTATGTGCCGATGGCCAGCCGCGAATACGTCAAGCGGTACCTGCCGGATGGTTTCACCGTGCATGCGGTGGCGAACGCGCCTTCGCTGGCGTGGAATCGTGATGATGCGCTTCAGGACATGTTGGTGCGTAAGGTATTTCGGCGGGACATCAAGAGGCCGCAGCATTTTGTGCCAACGGCGAAGGCTCCGTGGTGCGGATAAGCAACGCGCACCTCGATGTGCCGCTGTACTGGCAGCGCTGGAAGCTCTAGCCCGATCGTCGAGAAAGTCACCGACGCAGTGCGACTGGCCGCGTCGAACCTGCGTACTGCTAGGTCGTTGGGGCGTCGCCAGGGGTCGGGTTAGAGCTTCGCCAGCATCTGCTGAGCAATTGCTTTCTCGGCATCGTCGCGCTTGGCGTCGAAGTCCTCTGACGTACCAGGCGAGAAGGGTCCGTCTGACAGCAATATCTTCAGGCCGGCCGGGCCCTTTTTGACGTATAGCTCGTTGTTGGAAAAGACGGCCTCATCACCTAGACCCTGCACCGGTCGCAGGTCGGGTCCGGACGGTTTCGTCGACGGCCAGTCGCTGATTTCCACGCTGCCGAATCCCTGCGAACTTGTGTACGTGCAGATTCCGGACGTGGTCTGTGTGACGTGTGCGTCGGGCCCGAGGACCGGCTTGGCAAGGTCGATAGTGAACAGCTTGCAGGCCGCCGGCGTGCCGAGCGCGCTCGTCGCGGGGTGCTGCGCCGTGCTCTGGCCCGCCGTGCTCTCGTGATCGACCGTGCGCTCAACCAACCCAAGGAACGGGTGTTTGACGATCGGCCAGAGGACCAGCAGGAGCACCACCAATATCCAAACCAGGTAGCGTGCGCGTCGCCACGGCCTCCGCCCGAACTGGGGTGCGCCTTGCCAGCCGGGTGAGGGCGACGGAAATGAGGACGGCCAACTGCCGAACTGGTCGCCGGTGGGGCCTACCGACGGTGGTGGCGGAAATGGCTGCGGCCCCTGGCCGAATCCTGGATAACCCTGCGGCCCCTGGCCGAATCCTGGATAACCCTGTGGCTGCGGAGAAAATCCGGGTTGGGGCTGGGCGGCCTGCGGCCAACCGGATTGCGGTTGGGGCATCGGCGCCGGCTCGACGCCTTGCGACTCGGACAGCCGGCGCTCCAGCTCGGAGATTCGCCTCTCGGGGTCGTTCTCGTCCACCAGCAAATGATTCCACGCTCTGGCGCGCGGCGTCGCCGGTATCGACCCGATTGCTCGGCGGGCGAGGCCCGATAGATCCATCGCTGGCCACCCTGTCCAAGCCCGACGGAGCAGTCAGCCGAGAGTGCGACATTGAGGATGCCGAACCTTTGAAGAGCCGCGGAGGTGCGCTTAGCGGTTCCGTCGGGTTCGGCACAGGCCGGTCGAGCGATCGCTAGTCCAGCCGCAAGGATGAAGAGAAACTTCCGCATTTGGTCTTTCGGGGGGCCAGCACGATACCGCACTCCGCAGGTACAAGCGTTCCCTGAATGCATGACCGATGGGCAGCGAAGCCGAAGCTATACCTAAATTCCGCCCCTGGGCCGACAACCGACGGCATCAAGAGCGACAGCCGATAGTGCCGGCACGATCTGCTCGAAAGCCTGTGGGCCGCTTGGCCGCTGATTCAGATCAGCGGCGCATGCGCGCGGCCGGCATGCCGGGCGATTGCGGCATGGGCTGATAACGCGGCCGGATGGACCACCGGCCGCTACGATCTCAGTACCTTCCCGCCGGCCGACCCCGGCG
>Ga0268266_10005337_pt1 | contig 12025 bp, 8 predicted proteins | sample KBSS13metaG_FD_190356 | JGI IMG/M metagenome (GOLD analysis project Ga0268266, IMG submission 190356) | Switchgrass rhizosphere microbial communities from Kellogg Biological Station, Michigan, USA - KBS S1-3 metaG (SPAdes) (version 2) | ecosystem: Host-associated > Plants > Roots > Rhizosphere >... | reverse complement strand
CCGCAACCTTCGCGATCGCTGCTGCCGATGTTGCGTCTTTAATGCCGAAGCCAACGGTAATCGGCAGATCGGTAATTGCCTTGATGCGTTGCAGCATGACACTAACCGCTTTGACATCGAGGTGACCGGCACCGGTGACACCTTTCAGCGACACGCAATACAGATAACCGCTCGCCAACTCGGCGATGGTACGAATACGTGCCTCGGTAGTAGTTGGCGCGAGCAGAAAAATGTTGTCGATGCCGACGCGTTTCAGTTCGAGATTTAATTCCTCGGCTTCTTCCGGCGGAATATCGACCGTCAGCAAACCATCGACGCCTGCTTTAACAGCAGCATCGGCAAATACCGCGTAACCCATGTGCTCAACGGGATTCGCGTAACCCATCAATACGATCGGTGTGGCGTTATCGTCGCGACGAAATTCGGCAACGAGTTCGAGCACATTGCGCAGCGAGGTGCGATGCAGCAGCGCCCGCTCGTGCCCAAGCTGAATCACCGGGCCTTCCGCCATCGGATCAGAAAACGGCACGCCGAGCTCGATAATATCGGCGCCGTGGCGCACCAGCTCGTGCATCAACGGCACCGTCACCGCGAGCTGAGGATCGCCGGCCACGATATACGGCACCACGGCTTTGCGCTGTTGCTCGCGCAGTTTAGTCAATCTGTTAGCGATACGACTCACGAACGAATTCCTTAAAACGTAATGCCGTCGAGCGCAGCGACGGTATGAATGTCTTTGTCACCGCGACCCGACAAATTGGCGATGATGATCTGATCCTTACGCATACTCGGTGCGAGCTTTTCGACGTACGCCAGCGCGTGAGCCGATTCGAGCGCGGGCATGATGCCTTCGGTTTGCGTCAGCTTGCGAAAAGCGGTTAGCGCTTCGTCGTCATTGATCGACACGTAATTAACGCGGCCGATATCTTTTAACCACGAATGTTCGGGGCCAACACCGGGGTAATCGAGACCCGCCGACACCGAATGCGTTTCGATGATCTGGCCCGCGTCGTCCTGCATCAGGTAAGTGCGATTGCCGTGCAGAATACCGGGTTGTCCAGCGCTCAACGGCGCCGCGTGGCGACCGGTCGCAATGCCGTAGCCGCCCGCTTCAACGCCGTACATATCGACACCGGCGTCAGCGAGGAACGGATGGAACAAGCCGATTGCATTCGAGCCGCCGCCGACGCACGCGACCAACGCATCCGGTAGGCGACCGGTATGTTCGCGGCATTGTTGTTTTGCTTCGCGACCGATCACCGATTGAAAATCGCGAACCAGTTTCGGATACGGATGCGGACCAGCGGCGGTGCCGATGATGTAGAACGTATGGTCGACATTGGTGACCCAATCGCGCAGTGCTTCGTTCATCGCATCTTTCAATGTGCGCGAGCCGGACTTAACCGGAATGACTTCGGCGCCGAGCAGTTTCATCCGATAGACATTCAGCGATTGGCGACGCACATCTTCTTCGCCCATGTATACCTGACACTGCATACCAAAACGTGCCGCGACAGTCGCGGTCGCCACGCCGTGCTGGCCGGCGCCGGTCTCGGCGATCACCCGCTTCTTGCCCATGAATTTCGCGAGCAGACCCTGGCCGATGGTGTTGTTGATCTTGTGGGCGCCCGTGTGGTTCAGGTCTTCGCGTTTCAGATAAATCTGCGCACCGCCCAATTCGCGAGTCCAGCGCTCGGCGTAATACAACGGTGACGGGCGGCCGACATAGTGCGCGAGATCGCGATCGAACTCGGCGCGAAAACTCGGATCGACCGATAGCTTGTTGTAGGCGGCTTCGAGTTCTTCCAGCGCGCACATCAGTGTTTCGGCGACGAACTTACCGCCGTAGCGACCGAAATGGCCACGCGCGTCCGGCATCGCGGCGTACTCGACGGTATTCAAAACAGAGTCATTCACTGCTCATTCTCCAGTGCCAACGGTCACAATCACTGCCGGTCGGCGCGATCGACCGCTGCGATAAATTCTTCGATTTTGCTGGCATCCTTGCGACCGGGTGCAACCTCGACCCCGCCACTGACATCGACCGCATAGGGTCTGATCGCAGCAACTGCGGCGCCCACGTTATCCGGGTTGAGGCCGCCGGCCAGCACGATGCGTGCACGCAGCTCGGGAGGAATCCGCTGCCAATCGAACACCTCGCCGGTACCGCCGGCGACGCCGGCGCGATAAGTATCGAGCAACAACCCAGATGCGCTGCGGAAGCGCTGTGCTTCCTGCACCAGTTCAACGTCATCGCGCATGCGCAGCGCTTTGATATAGGGACGCTCGAACTGCGTACATACTTCAGGTGATTCCGCGCCATGGAACTGCAACAGATCGAGCGGGACCACACGCAATATTTCGCGGATCAGCGCGGCTTCCGCATCGACGAATAAACCGACACTGGTGACAAATGGCGGCAATGCGGCGCAGATCGCTTGTGCCACCGGTGCGGTAACCGCACGGGCGCTGCCCGGATAAAACACCAACCCAATAGCATCGGCACCGGCAGCCACCGCTGCGAGGGCATCGTCGACGTTGGTAATACCACAGATTTTGACGCGGGTGCGGCGCAAGCGTATGTCTGCCGGGAGCGAAAAAAGAAAGGCGAATCCTATCAGATCGGCCGCCGCGCTGTCTGCCATTGGCTGGCTGCTATTGCCTGATTTTATCGGCGTATTCGCAACAGTTTGCGAAGGGGTCAGAGCAGCCCAGCAGCGATGAACGGCTTTAAAAAAGCGGGGCCGGGATCGGTCGATGGCAACCCAAAGTGATCGGGGTAAATCACATCGACCAGATACAGCCCTTGCGGCGCAGCGGTAGCTGCGGCGAGCGTGCGATCCCGCGCGGCGAAAATACGCTCGGTCGACCCCGCCGGCTGCCGACCACTACCAACCGCGAGTAAGGTGCCAACGATATTGCGCACCATATGCAGCAGAAATGCATTCGCCTGGATATCGACGATGACGAAATCATCGACGCGGCTTACCCGTACAAAATGAACATTACGCATCGGAGTTTTGGATTGGCAACCGGCACCGCGAAAGGAGGAGAAATCGCGTTCGCCGAGCAAGCATTGCGCCTCGCGATGCATTAATGTGGCATCGAGCGGATGCGGAAACGCGGTCGTCAGCGGACCGAGATGGGCCGAGCGCGTCGGACGATTCAGGATGACGTAGCGATAGCGCCGAGCGATGGCAGAAAAGCGTGCGTGAAAATCCGTGGTTACCGGTGCCGCCCATTTGATCGCAATCGCGGGTGGTAGCAGCGTGTTGCCACCCTGCACCCAGGCTCTCGCCGGACGCACATTAGGCGTATCGAAGTGAATGATTTGATGACTGGCATGAACGCCGGTATCGGTACGGCCAGCGCAGACCGTGGAAATCGGAGCGGCGGCGATTTTGCCCAGGGCGGCTTCGAGAGTTTCCTGCACGGTCGGCAATTGCAGCTGCCGCTGCGCCTGCCACCCGAAGAAACTACCACCCTGATATTCGACCGCGAGCACCACCCGCCCGCCTGCGGCAAACTGCGCCGCGCCTGTCTGCGCCGACATTGTCAGCCGATGCGGCTAATCAGTGAGGAAGCTTCTTGTTTTTGCACGTCGCTGCCTTCCTGCAGCACTTCGTCGAGAATATCGCGTGCACCATCGGTATCGCCCATGTCGATGTAAGCACGCGCTAAATCGAGCTTGGTCGCGATCTCGTCGGTATCGGACAAGAAATCAAAATCATCGCCGGCCTCAAGTACCGGGGCCGGCTCGAACGCCGGCGGCGGTGCGTCAAATGTCGGTGCCGCAGGAGCTTCTGCGACGGCGGGGTTGTGCTCGAATTCTTCCGGCAGTACCAGCTCGTCGAACGACATATCGGTGCGTTGGATGTCCGGCAGCTCTTCGGCAGCGCTGCTCAGATCGAACTCTTCTGGCAACTCCAAATCGGCGCCTAAGTCGTTATCGAATGCATTATTCGTAAAGGCGGCATCGATATCGCGCTCTTCGGCGATCGGAGCCGGCGACAAATCGATATCGCGCAGGTTATCGGCCATCGCTTCCAGATCCCCCAGCTCACCGCTGTCACCCATCTCGCGTAACGCGCGGTCGAGGTCCTCATCGCCGAGATCAAGCTCAAAGCCCTCTTCCGGATTATCCGACAGCCCCATCTCGAACGCGGTACCCGCATTAAATTGAGATTGGACAGGGGGTTGAGGCGGGATATAGGGCTGAGATTGGGGCTCCGCAAGCGATTGCGGCGTCTCGAATTCGTCATCGGTAGCATCGGCCACATCCAGCTCATCGATACCGTCCGTATCCAAATCCAGTTCAAGCTCGCTGGTCGACTCAGTCGCGGGCGCGGTGAAATCCAGATCATCGAAGGCAGCCAGCGATGAGGATGAATCCAGGTTGTCATCGAGATCGAGATCAAGCTCTCCGAGTTCATCGGCCGGCAGATCGAGTTCCGGCTCAACTTCTTCGTCCTGCGGGGACGCCCACTCCGACGTAACGGCAGCGGTAGTCGCAGCCGCTGCAGTCAGCGAAGCATTGCTCCAGCTCGGCGTATTGCTCGGTAGATCCACCAACCAATCGGAAACACCATCGACCGACGACAGCATGTCTTTGACTTTGGCGACCGCATCGCTGTCGCCCAGACTATGCAGCGCCACGAACTGCTGACGAAATGCGTCTTTGTTACGCATTTCAACGTAAACCTCGAGCAGCTTGACGCGCAGATCGCTGCGATTCGGTTCGGCATTGATTGCATTCGACAACAGGTCAACGGCTTGCTGGTAGCGGCCGTAGGCAATGTAAATATCCGATTCCGCGATCGCATCACCGGTTTGCGGCTGCGCTGCTTTGGAAGGCGCCTCGGCCCCGAAATCCGGCGCCATCAAATCATCGGTGGCCGGCTCTGTAGGTGCCTGCGTGATAGCGTCATCGCTGATCGATGCGGTATCCAGATCGGCAGTCGCAAACTGAAAGTTATCCTGCTCGTCAAACGTGTAATCGGTCGACTCTTCCTCTTCTTCGGCGTCCTTACGACGTTTGGCGACGAACAAGCCAATTAGTGCGAGCAATACCACACCGGCGCCACCTGCCAAATACAGCGGATTCGCCATGAGACGATCGAGCAGGCTCGGCTCAGGCGCGACGGCAGGTTTAACCACTGGCTTAGCGGCGGGTGTAGGTGCCGCTACAGGTTTTGGAGACTCAGCCTGCGCCACTGGCGGTGTAGCCGCAGGAGCTTCAGTCGGCGCCGCAGCAGTCGCGGGTGTCGACGTGGTAGCTGGTGCAGGGACAGCAGGCGCAGGTTGTTGCGCCGGAGCCGCTTTGTCGGCCGCTTTTGTCTGTAGCGCGGTCAGCTGATCATCTTTCAGCGTGATCAGGCGTTGCAGCGTGGCAATCTGGCGCTCCATATCATCCAGGCGCGATTGCAGTTCATGGTTATCGCGTTTGCCTTTCTCAAGCGCTTCCTGACTTGCTACCAGTTGATTCCGAAGCGCTTCGGTACCTTTGCCGCCGCCCGCACCGCTACCGGCGGCACTCTTGTCGCCCTCGCCCGGCGTGGCAATCGACAACCGCGCCTGCTCGCGATAACCGCCTTCTTTCTTGGACGGCTCGGGAGTGCTTGCGTCCAATTGCGGACCGCTCACTGGTGCTGAAGCCGTCGAGCGCGCGGAGCCACTGCGCCAGCTCGCCGTTTGTGCTTCGACATCCTGCGCCGCCTGATCGGCGGTGGTGGCGCGTGCCTCATCGGCCGTTGGCAGACGCAGCACGTAACCCGATTTAATCAGATTGACGTTATTGTTAATGAATACCTGCGGGTTGGCGCGCTGAATGGCGACCATGGTCTGGGCGACGGTAACATCGCTCGCCGGTTTGTTTTTAGCGGCAATTTTCGACAGCGTGTCATATACCTGCACACGATATTCGCCCGGTTTACCGGTGCTGGGTAGCGACATATCAGCGGACGGTGCAGCAGCAGAAGTCTCTGTTTCCGAGCTAATAGTCGGCGGCTGCACCGGCGCCTTTTTTGCGTGTTGCACCGTCGAAATTCCCGAGCTCGTCGCTGGTGCCACCGGTGCCGTCGCGCGATTGCCGCTAAATGTCGGCGGATCCAACAACACGGCAAATTCGCGCAGCAGTCGACCGTTCGGCCAGCGCGCTTCGATCACGAAATTCAGATAGGGCTCAACGACCGGCTCGCGCGTGCTGACATGAATAACACCGCCGCCACGGCCGTCCATATCGACGCTGAAATGCAAATTGGTCAGGAAATAATCGCGATCAACGCCTGCACGCTGAAAATCCTCGGACGTTGCCAATTGGATTTTGACTTGCGTGGGATCGAGATCGCCGGTATCGAGAAGCTTGATATCCGCATTGAGAGGCTGGTTGAGTGCCGATTTAATCGACAGATTTCCCAAGCCCATAGCATTGGCATAGGTCGCTTGTAGCGCACTGATGGCCAGCACCGCGATGGCGAGCTTCTTACGCACCATATTATTTACCCTGTCGTCTCGCTGAGAGTTTTGTCGTAGGCATTGAGCGCCCATCCTGCAGGCTGGTTCTTCGCCTCGGCATCCAAAAAAGCTAGAAAAGTTCTTCAGTAAATAGCGTAAATAGTAGTTACAAATGGTTTTTTAGCAAGGTTTCGGCAATTTCGACAATGTTAACTGCCGCACCTTTTCGCATATTGTCAGCCACCGACCACAAGGTCAGACGGCGGGTAGCACCGGTCGGCTGCGCAATTCGCCCAATATGCACCACGTCATTGCCACCACTGCTATCAACAGCGCTGACGACATTATCGCTGGACCGGGCAAGTTTGATGGACGCTTCTGCCTTCAGTGGTGCGCGCGCAACCGCTGGAGTCACCGGTTCCTTAGTTTCGACCTGGAGGATTTGGCTATGGCCATAAAACACCGGGGCGAAAACTAGGTTGATACCGGTCTCAAGCTGTTCATCCTTCAACAATTTTTTAATTTCAGCAGCGGCTTCGGATTCTTCGAGGGTATAGCCGCTTTCATGCGGAGCGTCAAACGCGGGGATGAGATTAAAAGCGATCCGCGACGGAAATACCTGTTGCTTAACGGGTTGAGCATTCAGCAGGCGCGCGGTCTGGCCGGCAAGTTCATTGGCACCGCGTTTACCGAGGGCCGACACCGCCAGCATCGTGGCCACGCTGACCGTACTCAAACCAAACTTCTTCTGCAACGGCGACAGCACGGTCGCCGCCTGGACGACATGGGCGGCCGGGCTGGCGATTATCTGCGGCGCGCGTAGCTCCGCCAGCACGTCGCCATTGACTGAAGGCACCACCAACGGCACCTTCCGATCGAGCCGAAACTGGCTGCTGGTGTCGATGACCCAACAACCCGCCCTCACGGCGATCGGTGCGTACTTTTTGGCAACTGCTGCCGGCGCACAGAAAAATACCAGCTGACAGCGGCTGAAATCGAAATCAGCAATCGCCTCTACCTGTACCGGACGCTCCGCAAACATCGCGGTGTCATCAGGATTGTCGCCGCTGCCAACGATGTAAATCTTCGCGATCGGAAATTCGCGCTCGGTCAACACGGTGAGCAATGCTTCGCCCACCGCGCCGGTCGCGCCCACTACTGCAACTGTCAGTTGACGCGCACTCATACCCAACTCCTGTTCAAACAACTTCGCGCAGAATGCGCAACATGCGACGCAGCGGTTCCGCAGCGCCCCACAACAACTGATCGCCGATCACGAACGCGCTGAGATACTCAGGCCCCATGTTCAATTTGCGCACACGGCCGACGCCGATCTGCAGGCCGCCAGTGATCGATGCCGGTGTCAATTCCTTCGCAGTGATCGCGCGCTCGTTTGGCACCCATTTCACCCATGGATTGCCGGATTTAATCAGCGCTTCGATCTCAGCCAGCGGCAGATCTTTCTTCAGCTTCAGCGTCAGCGCGAGGCTGTGGCAGCGCATCGCGCCGATACGCACGCACAGGCCGTCTACCGGAATAGTTTTTTCAGTGCCGAGAATTTTGTTCACCTCGGCCTGCCCTTTCCACTCTTCTTTGGACTGACCGTTATCGAGCTGCTTGTCGATCCACGGAATCAGACCGCCAGCGAGCGGCGCGTCGAAGAATTCGTGCGGCACATCCTGGCGAATCGTTTCCGCCACTTTGCGATCGATATCGATAATTGACGATGCCGGCGTCGCCAGCTGATCCGCCACCGCTGCATGAATCACGCCCATGCCTTTCAGCAGTTCGCGCATGTGATTGGCGCCGCCGCCCGATGCCGCCTGATAGGTCATCGAGCTGACCCACTCGACCAGCCCTTCGCGAAACAGGCCGTTAACACCCATCAACAGAATGCTGTTGGTGCAGTTGCCACCGATGAAATTCTTCACGCCGCGCTTGATGCCGTCGCGAATCAGATCGCCGTTCACCGGGTCGAGAATAATGATTGCGTCATTTTCCATGCGCAGCGTGGATGCCGCATCGATCCAGTAACCCTGCCAGCCGGCTGCGCGCAATTTCGGAAATACTTCCGTGGTGTAATCGCCGCCCTGGCACGAAATGATCACATCGAGCTTTTTCAACTCGTCGATCGAATTCGCGTCCTTCAGCGGCGCACCACCAGCAAATGCGGGGCCAGCGCCGCCGACATTCGACGTAGTGAAAAATGCCGGCTCGATGCCTTCGAAATCATTTTCCTGCTGCATGCGGTCCATCAATACCGAACCGACCATACCGCGCCAACCTACGAAACCGACTGTTTTCATTTGATTCACCTGATTTTAAGGTTCAGTGCTAATCGATTAGCTCGCTGCGCACCGGGAACATGTTGCAGGACCGCTGCAAGTACATCCCTGTAAGCTCCCTCGGCGACGTCCTGTCGCCGAGGGTCCTGCAAAATGTTCCCGGTGTTCCGCTACGTGCTTTCGATTAACTCATCAATGCTTTCGCTACCGCGTCGCCCATCTGCGCGGTATTCACCAACTGCGTGCCCGCCGTGTAAATATCCGGCGTACGCAATCCTTGATCTAACACTTTACCGATGGCGCTTTCGATCGCATCGGCGGCTTCCGCGGCATTCAGCGAATAGCGCAGCATCATCGCCGCCGACAGCATCATCGCCAGCGGATTGGCTTTGCCCTGGCCGGCGATATCCGGCGCAGAACCGTGGCACGGCTCGTACATGCCGGCACCACTTTCGTTCAACGACGCGGAAGGCAACATGCCGATCGAGCCGGTCAGCATCGCCGCTTCGTCGGAGAGAATATCGCCGAACAAATTGCCGGTGACGATCACATCGAATTGTTTCGGCGCGCGCACCAGTTGCATCGACGCGTTATCGACGTACATATGGCTCAGCTCAACATCGGGATAATCCTTGCCGAGTTCTTCCATCACTTCGCGCCACAAAATCGTCGATTCGAGCACATTCGATTTATCGACTGAACACACTTTCTTGTTGCGCTTGCGCGCCAACTCAAACGCGAGCTTGCCGACGCGGCGCACTTCCGATTCCGAATATTTATCGGTGTTGAAACCTTCGCGTTCGCCGTTCGCCAGTGTGCGAATACCACGCGGCTCGCCGAAATAAATACCGCCGGTTAATTCACGCACGATCAGAATATCGAGACCAGCCACGATTTCTTTTTTCAGCGACGACGCATCAGCCAGTTGCGGATACAAAATCGCCGGACGCAAATTGCCGAATAAACCGAGCTCTGAACGCAGTTTCAACAAACCTTTTTCCGGGCGAATCGCGCGATCCAATTTATCCCACTTCGGCCCGCCGATCGCCGCAAACAAAATCGCATCGCACGCGCGCGCTTTCGTCAGTGTTTCTTCGGGCAATGGGCCACCGGTCGCGTCGATTGCCGCGCCACCCATTAATGCCTCGTCGTAGCTCAACGCCAAATTGAAACGCCGCTCGACGACATCGAGCACCTTGCGCACTTCAACCATGATCTCCGGACCGATACCATCACCGGAAATCAGCAGAATTTTTTTGCTCATGAATTTCTCCGAAAGCGCTAAATCGTTTCTCGAACAAATGAAAGTTTATTGAAGCGAATTGAACAGCCACGGCGCACGCTGCTGCCATTGCTGCTCGAAGGTGCTGATCGCATCGGCATCCTTCAACGTGAGACCGATATCGTCGAGGCCGTTGATCAGACAATACTTACTGAACTCGCCGACTTCGAACGTGAACTCCTCACCGCTCGGCGTGCGTACTTTCTGCGCCGGTAAATCGATCGTCAGCTGATAGCCTTCCTGCGCGTACATTTCCTTGAACAGCTTGTCGACAATCTCCGCGCCCAACACGATCGGCAGGATGCCGTTCTTGAAGCAGTTGTTGAAAAAGATATCGGCGTAACTCGGTGCGATCACGCAGCGAAAACCATAATCCTCTAGCGCCCATGGCGCGTGTTCGCGGCTCGAACCACAGCCGAAGTTTTCGCGCGCGAGCAATACCGATGCATTTTTATAGCGCGCAAAATTCAGCGGAAACTCCGGATTCAGCGGCCGCTTGCTGTTATCGCGACCCGGCTGACCTTCATCGAGATAGCGCAGCTCGTCGAACAGATTCGGGCCGAAACCGCTGCGCTTGATCGATTTCAAAAACTGTTTCGGAATGATCATGTCGGTATCGACATTGGCGCGATCCATCGGCGCAGCGATACCGGTCAATACGGTGAATGGTTTCATTGCATAACCTCCCGAATGTCGACAAAGTGGCCGGCAATCGCCGCGGCAGCCGCCATTGCAGGGCTGACCAAATGCGTGCGTCCTCCGAAGCCCTGCCGCCCCTCGAAGTTTCTGTTAGAGGTCGCGGCGCAATGTTCGCCCGGCAATAATTTATCGGCGTTCATCGCCAGACACATCGAGCAGCTCGGCTCGCGCCATTCCAAACCGGCTTCGATAAAAATTTTATCGAGCCCTTCTTTTTCAGCCTGCGCTTTCACCTGGCCGGAACCCGGCACTACCAATGCCTGCGTGATGGTCGATGCGACTTTCTTGCCTTTCACTACCGCTGCGGCTGCACGCAAATCTTCGATGCGCGAATTGGTGCACGAACCGATGAATACGCGATCAAGCCGGATGCTGGTGATCGGCTGCCCGGCTTTGAGCCCCATGTATTCGAGTGCACGTTCAGCGGCGCGGCGTTTCCCTACATCGGTAAAATCAGCCGGATTCGGCACATTCGCATCGATCGCTACCACCATCTCTGGCGACGTGCCCCAGCTCACCTGCGGCTTGATCGCAGCACCATCGATTTCGACGACGCGATCGAATTTCGCATCGGCATCGCTGTGCAGTGTTTTCCAATACGCGACGGCCTGTTCCCACTGCTCGCTTTTCGGCGCATACGGGCGGCCTTTAACGTAGTCGAGTGTAATGTCATCAACCGCCACCATGCCGACGCGCGCACCGGCTTCGATCGCCATGTTGCATACCGTCATGCGGCCTTCCATCGACATCGCACGCATGACTTCCCCGCCGAATTCGATCGCGCAACCGTTGCCGCCGGCAGTGCCTATTTTGCCAATCACGGCGAGCACAACATCTTTCGGGGTAACACCCGCACCGAGCTTGCCGTTAATTTTGACGAGAAAATTTTTCGATTTTTTCTGAATCAAACATTGTGTCGCGAGTACGTGCTCAACTTCAGACGTACCGATGCCGTGTGCGAGCGCACCAAGCGCACCGTGCGTCGCGGTGTGCGAATCGCCGCAAACGATGGTCATACCCGGCAACGTCAAACCCTGCTCCGGACCGATCACGTGCACGATGCCCTGGTTGACATCGTTGATCTTGAATTCCTTGATGCCGAAGTCGTCGCAGTTTTCATCGAGCGTCTGCACTTGAATGCGCGACACCTCGTCGGCGATGCCGGCGATGCCGGCTTTGCGCTCGGTAACAGCGGACGGCACGTTGTGATCAGGTGTCGCGATATTCGCGTCGATGCGCCACGGCTTGCGACCGGCAAGGCGCAGACCTTCGAATGCCTGCGGCGAAGTCACTTCGTGCAGCAACT
>Ga0268266_10005336_pt1 | contig 12025 bp, 7 predicted proteins | sample KBSS13metaG_FD_190356 | JGI IMG/M metagenome (GOLD analysis project Ga0268266, IMG submission 190356) | Switchgrass rhizosphere microbial communities from Kellogg Biological Station, Michigan, USA - KBS S1-3 metaG (SPAdes) (version 2) | ecosystem: Host-associated > Plants > Roots > Rhizosphere >... | reverse complement strand
CGGCATCAGCGCGCCGCGAAACAGCAGCTCCTCGCCGATCGAGCTCGCGAGCGCGAGGATCACGATCTCGCGGCCGGTCAGCGGCCCGAGCAGGTCGTGAAAGCTCGCCTGGAGCTCGCGCGCCCATGCGAAGTAGCGCGTCGCGACCCGGGTGAGCGCGACGACGGCGAGCCCGAGCACCGCACCGAACCCCGGCCCGGCCAGCAGGAGCCACGCGGGCGGCTGATGGCCGAACCGATACACATCCGGATCGCCACGCCCGGCGGCGATCAGCAGCGCGACGATGCCCATCGCGCCGTAGAGCCCGATGACCATGCTCGCCCGCGACAGCGGTGGCGGCGGGCTCGGCGCGTACGACACCTGTCGTTTCTAGCACCGCGCTTGACAGCCGTACTCGCGAGCGGTACCTAGCTTGTCCCTGACAATCTGCGCGGGTGGCGGAATTGGTAGACGCGCTAGCTTGAGGTGCTAGTGGGTAACACCGTGGGGGTTCGAGTCCCCCCTCGCGCACGACGAAATCATTCGGCTTTCTCCACCGAGGAGTGCAGCCGCATGTCCGATGGAAACTCGAAAATCGACGTCGAGTTTCCAGCTAGCGCCGTGAGCTAGTGGAATCACGAGCGCGCTCCGATCGAGCGCTGCATGGCCTCGCCGACGCGACGCTGCTCCGCGTTCGTCGGCTGGTAATGCCGCCGATTCACGCCGGCGCCGCGCTGCCCGAGCGTCGCTGCGACCCGCTCGACCGGCATCGTCTCGGCGCCGATCGCCGACCACGTGCGCCGGAGCGCATGCGGCGAGACCGTGGGCACCTCGGCGGCCTTACAGAGCCGCTCGACGTGGTAGCCGAGCCAGTGCCGATCGACGTCGCCGAACAAGCGCTCGGTCGGCGCGCGGTTCTTCACGCGGCGAGCCAGGCGAGGTCGCAACGCACGCGGGATCTCGAGGTGGCGCTCGCCCGCGTCCGTCTTCGCTTCCGTGATCCACAGGACGCGCGCGCGGTCATCGACATCGCGCACGATCCGATCGGTCACTTCGGACGCGCGCAAGCCCATCGTGAGCGCCATCGCGGCCGCGAGGCCTGAGTCACTCGGATCGCCGAGGCACGCGCGATAGAACGCGCGCGCTTCTTCGATCCTGAGATGGTTCTTGCGCACGGCCTTGCGACCCTGCGGCTTCACGTCGGCGAACGGGTTCGCCGCGAGCCAGCCCTGATCGACGCACCGCCTTGAGGCGATAAGAGATCGTGGTCCGCGTCGTCGGCTTGAGCCCGCGCGCCTCGAGATGCTCGAGGTAATCGTCGACGAGCCCGCTCACGGTGCGGCCTTCGACCTCCTCGTTGAACTCGGCGATGTAGTCGAGGGCTTCGGCTTCTGTCTCAGACGCGAGAGTCGACTTCGCGCCAGTTGCCGCAGTTTCGACGACTCTCCACTTGTTTCCCCGCCGGTACGTTGCGACGCGGCGAAGCGAGTGTGTGCCGGAATACAAGACAAATTACAAGAAAGCAGAAGGTGGCCGCAGAGCGCTCCATGAGCTTCCGCAGGCGTTCGAATCCCGGGTGTCAGTCCTCGGCGCTCTCGTTGCGGATCGTGTGTCTGGGCAGATCGACAGAGAACGTCGTGCCCGCGTCGCCCGTTTCGAGCGAGATCGTTCCACCGTGGGCCTGCACGATCTGTTTCGTGATGAACAGCCCGAGCCCGAGGCCACGCGACCTGCGTTTCAGGTTGTTCGATCCACGGAACGGCTCGAAGATCTCGTCGCGGAGGCTCGTCGGGATCGGCGGGCCGAGGTTGTGTACCCTGAGCTGAAACGCGGCCGCGTGCGTCCCGTCGAGGCGGACGCAGATCGGCGTGTCGGCCGGGCTGTGTTCGAGCGCGTTGCGCACGAGGTTCGAGATGACCTGGTAGATCCGATCGACATCCCAGGTCCCCGTCATATCGCCGGCCGTTTCGACGCGGAACCGCTCCCTCCCGTTCACCACCTCCGCCAGCCCCTGGCCGACGATCGCTTCCATGTCGGACGCGGTCGGCGACGGCTCGATGCCGCCTCCGAGCCGGACACGTGTGAGATCCAGGAGCTGCTCGATCATCCGTACCATCCGACTGGCAACCGAGATCACACGGTCCGTCGGCCGCCGAATCGCTTCGTGCTCGACCGGGTTGGTGCGGCTGAGCACGAGTTGCGCCCACATCTGGATCGCGGCGACCGGATTCCGGAGGTCGTGCGAGAGGATCGCGACAAACATCTCGCGGACGATTTCTGTCTCCTTCCGCGCTTGGATGTCGGTGTTCGCGCCGATCCATTCGACGAGCTGGCCCTGGTCGTCGAACACGGGCGCGACGCGCGCCAGCGTCCACGTGTAATGGCCTTCGTGGCGGCGGACCCGGTATTCGAATTCGGCGGGCTCGCGAGCCGCGAGGGCACGACGCCAGGCCGTGTCGACTCGTGCGGCGTCGTCTGGGTGGACCATCTCGAGCCATCGGCCGTCGAGCCAAGCAAGCTCATCGATCCCGGTGAACTCGCGGAAGCTCGGTGAATCCACGATCGGGGAGCCATGGGGGTCGGTTCGCCAAACTGCCTGGCTCGTTGTCTCGACGAGAGCGCGGAAGCGCGCCTCGCTCTTGTGGAGCTCCTGACGCTGGGTCTCGAGCGTCACGAACACGTCCACCTTGCTCCGCAGCACGTGCGGATCGACCGGCTTGAACAGGAAGTCCACGGCTCCTGCCTCGTAACCTGCGAATACGCGGCGGTCGTCCGGGGATGCGGCGGTCACGAAGATGATCGGCACATGCCTGGTCTTCTCGACGCCCCGCATGAGTGCTGCGAGATCAAAGCCGTCGATCTCTGGCATGTGCACGTCGATGATCGCGAGCGCGATCGTGCGATGGAGCAGAACCTCGAGGGCCTCGCGTCCCGAGCGGGCGGTGAGCAGATCGACGTCGTCGCGGCCGAGCAAGGCGACGAGCGCGAACAGATTCTCCTCGATGTCGTCGACGAGCAGGACCGCCGGACGATGCGAGCTCTGCTTCGGTGCCGGTCGCTGTTCGCGACGCGCATCCCCGTCTGCCGATGAGATCATCATGCTGTCGCTCGTTTCTGATAGAGGCTCTCGTCCGCGAGGGACGACTCGAACATGCTGGCGTTCCGCGAGAACACGAGCGTCTCCTTGTCGCCCATGCCGAGCCATCCGCGCGGACAGAGCGCGTCGCCGAAGAGGCCGATCACACGGTCCTGCAGCGCTCGGTCGAAGTAGATGAGCACGTTGCGACACGAGACGAGCTGGACCTCCGCGAAGGCCGCGTCCGTCGCGAGGCTGTGATCCGCAAACAAGATCCGACCGCGCAGCTCGGGTGCGAAGGCGATGTGCGACGGCGTCACGGCGTAGTAGTCCGAGAGCGAACGTCTTCCCCCGGCCGCGAGGTAGTTGCTCGAGAACGAAGGCACGCGATCGAGCTCGTAGGCACCGCCCTCGGCCTGGGCGAGGCTCGGGAGGGTGATGTCCGTGGCGTAGATCTGCGCGCGGTCGAGCAGTCCCTCTTCCGCGAGCAGGATCGCCATCGAGTACGCCTCTTCGCCGAGGCCACATCCGGCGATCCACACACGCACGAAGGGGTACGTCGCAAGGTCTGGAATCACGCGCTCGCGGAGCACTCGCCAGTAGCTCGGGTCGCGGAACATGTCGCTGACCTGGATCGTCATGTGTCGGACGAGCTGGCCGAACATCATTGGATCCCGAAGCACACGATCGTGAAGCTCCGGGATGCCCGGGCAACGAAGCCGGAGCAGCGCCTGGTCCAATCGGCGGCGGAGCGAGGACCGCACGTAGTGCCTGAAGTCGTGGTGGTACGTCGTGAAGATCGCCTCGAGGAGGTGATCGAGCTCGATGTCATGCTGGTCGACCGTCATCATTTCGGCATCCACACGCGGCACAGCGAGATCAACTTGTCGACGTCGACAGGCTTGGCGATGTAGTCGTTGGCCCCCGCTTCGTAGCAACGCTGGCGATCGTCGGGCATGGCCTTCGCGGTGAGCGCGATGATCGGCAGGCTGGACGACGAGTGGAGTTTGCGGATCTCTCGCGTCGCGGCGAGGCCGTCCATCTCGGGCATCATGATGTCCATCAGGACGATGTCGACGCGCGGACCGGACTCGATCCGGGCGAGTGCCTCCTTGCCATTACGGGCGACCTCGATGACTGCGCCCCTCGGCTCGAGCGCGCTGGTCAGCGCAAAGATGCTCCGGACGTCGTCCTCCACGATCAGCATCCGCCGCCCGCTGAACACGGTCTCTCGGTCCAGCGCCTGGCGAAGCATCACCCGCTTGTCGTTCGGGAGATCCGCGGCGGCCTGATGGAGGAACAGCGTGACTTCCTCGAGCAGCCGCTCCGGCGAGCGGGCACCCTTGACGACGATCGATCTCGCATGGCGCCGCAGACGCTGCTCCTCGTCGAGCGTCAGCGCGCGGGCCGTATAGATGATGACCGGCGGTGACCATGGCATCCCGCGCTCCGCCATGTGCTCAAGGAGCTCGAACCCACTGGCGCCGGGCAACATCAGATCGAGCACGACGCAGTCGAATTTCTGCGTCTCGAGCTGTGCCGACGCCTCCTCGGCGGTTCGCGCGGCGGTGATCGTGACGCCGTCGTTCGCCAGGAGCTTCACGATTGCCTCGCGCTGGATCGTGTCGTCCTCGACCACGAGCACCGTCCGCGTCTTTCGCGCGAGCTCGTCTTCCAGCCGACGGAACGCCGCGACGAGCTCCTCGCGCTTCAGGGGCTTCAGCGAGTACCCGACGATCCCCATCTCGCGGGCGACCTGCTCGTGATCGTGGATCGCGACGACATAGATCGGGATGTGGCGCGCCGACGAGTCCCGCTTGAGCAGCTCGAGCACCGACAACCCCGAATGATCGGGCAGGCCGATGTCGAGGATGATCGCGACCGGCTTGAATGTTCGCACGAGCTCGAGCCCTTCATCGGCGCTGCGCGCGATGACACACTGGAACCGAAATTCGTGCGAGAGGCCTCGCAAGAGCGCCGCGAGCACGCGATCGTCCTCGATGACGAGCAGGACCCGAGCCGGGTCGGTCAGCGCGGCGCGATCGTCTTCCACTGCCGGCACAGCTTCACGCGCTGGTGGGTTCCTGTCCGAGGCGTCGGCTCTCGTAACAGGGAGTCGATGCGACGGGCGCTGGCTCGGACGCGCCGGCAGCACGACTGTGAACGTGCTGCCCTCGCCAAGGGCGCTCTCCAACTTGATCTCTCCGCCCAGCAGAGCCACGAGCTCTCGAGAGATCGACAGGCCGAGGCCGGTGCCGCCGTGCTTGCGATGTGTCGTGCCATCCGCCTGCCGGAACGCCTCGAAGATCGTCCCGTGGTGATGGGCGGCGATCCCGATGCCAGTGTCTTCGACGGACACGAGGATCTGATCGCCGGGACCTGCGCTGGCGCGCAAACGAACCGAGCCCCGCTCGGTGAACTTCACCGCGTTCGAGAGCAAGTTCGCGATGACTTGACGGAGCCGGAGTGCATCCGTCTCGAGGCGAGGAGGGCAGCCCGGCTCGATCGCGACGGTGAGCTCGATCCGCTTTTCCGTTGCGAGTGGCTCGAACCGCTGTTTCGCAGCTGCGAACAGCGGCGCGAGTTCGACCTGCTCGAAGGTCAGGTCGAGCTTGCCGGCCTCGACCTTCGACAGGTCAAGGACGTCGTTGATCAGTGCGAGCAGATCGTTGCCCGCCGTGTAGATATTCGTCGCGTACTGGACCTGCTCGGCCGTGAGGTTTCCCTGCTTGTTCTCCACGAGGAGCTTCGCGAGGATCAGCGAGCTATTCAGCGGCGTGCGGAGCTCGTGCGACATGTTCGCCAGGAACTCGGACTTGTACTGGCTCGCGCGTTCGACCTCCGTCGTTTGCTGCCTGAGGATGTCCTGCGCGGTGGCCAGGTGCTCCCTCTGCAACTCGAGCGCGCGCGCTTGTTCCAAGAGCTGGCGATTTCGCTCCTCGAGCTCGGTGTGGGACTCGTGGAGCGCGCGGCCTTGGTCCTCGAGTTCCTCGTTCGTGGCCTTGAGCTCCTCGTGCTGAGTCTGGAGCTCCTCGGCCTGCCGCTGGGTCTCCTCGAGAAACTCGGCCTGCCGCTGGCGGTATCGAGCGGAGCGGATCGCGATGCCGAGCGATGCCGACACGCTCCGCAGGAGCCCGTGCGTCGCGTCGTTCGGCGGCCTGAAGTACCCGAGCTCGATCACGCCGTTCACGACGCCATCTGCATCCGTGGGGACGAGGATCAGCGTACGCGGCTTCGCGGCACCGGTGCCGGATCGGATCTCGATGTAGTCGTCCGGCAGATCGTTCACGACGAGGATGCGACCGTCGGCGGCTGCTTGGCCGACGAGTGTTTGCCCCCGCGCGACGGTGTCCGCGGATCGGTCGAGCGGCGCGTGGATGCCGTAGCCGGCCGTTCGCGTCAGGACTCCGTCCTCCCCGGCGACGTAGATGCTTCCGACGCGAGCACCCGTGTACGCGGCGAGACCGGACAGGGCGGTGCGGCCGAGGTCGGCGAGATCTCGCTCCCCACGCAGGAGCGCCGACAGCTGTACCTGTCCGTCGTTGATCCAGTCCTCGAGCTGGAGGCGCGACTTCGTGGCGACGAACCTCCAGCCGACGAAGCCGAGTCCGATCAACGCGGTCGATCCGAGCGCGCGATTGATCTGGCTCATCTCGGCCACGACCTGCAGCTCCGGGATCGGCGAAAGCACATAGCCGACAGCCACGAGAACCGCGCACGTGAAGGCGACGACGACCGGCACGAGCGGGCGCGAGGTGAACATCGAGACCGTGAGGGGCACGAAGTAGAGCACCCACTCTTCAAGACCGACGCGCGTGGCCAGGTCGAGCCCGAACACGCCGGCGACGAGAAGCGAGACGAGCACGTAGATCGCGGGTCTGTCCTCACCGGGCCGTCTCATGGATTCTTAATGCTTAGTACACAAAGCGAAATGTCTGCGAGCCACTCCGGACGCCACGGATCGGGCTGCGGACACCCACAGCGGATCTTTCCACCGCTCCGCAGTTTCGTATCGAGCTCTACCTGTCCGCCGGCCATCCGCGCCGCAAGCCACAAGAACGAACGAGCGCAACGACCCGCGACGAAATGGCCGCCAAAGCTTGGCCATGTGCGAGCGACGCGCGGCCGATAGTGGTGCGGCTACGCGCGATCGCAGGCACCGAGCTTCAATCGGGTTCTCGACCGTGCTTGCCAGGCACCTGCCGACGGCGGGGAAAGCGGCAACTAAGTCGTCGCGCGCGATGTTGCCCGTCCGGGATTCGAACCCGTGTTTCCACGATTCGCCCGCTCTCTCGCTGGGTTCGACACGACGGAAACTTTGTTGTCGAGTAAGCGAGCGAAATCACGGTCAGCAACTAGCTTGAGGTGCTAGTGGGTAACACCGTGGGGGTTCGAGTCCCCCCTCGCGCACGAACAACATCGGCTTCTCCACCGAGGAGTGAAGCCGTGTGGCCGATGGAAACTCGAAATCGTGCTCGAGTTTCCAGCTAGCGCCGCTCTCGCAGATGGGCTTGCCTGAGTGAGACGGCGACGTTTCGCATCAACACGCTCTGCGGGCGGTCGTGCATCCACTCGGCTCGGCGGGATTGGAAATGACGGTCCGTCCGCACGCGCGATTCGCTCGGTGAGCGCCCAGGCGACGCGTGAAGCTACGCACCGCGAGCCGTAGTCGCGATTTGACTCGAAATGTTCGTCGCAGCGAGCCGTCGCGCGAGTACGCGTGTTGCACGTTGCTCGACGAGTGGTTTCGGATCGGTCCGCGTTCTACGTCCGTCAGCTCAAGCTCCGCCTGGGCTCGCTATCCACCTCGGCGCCATCGCGCGGACTCGTGAGCGGATCGCCGGCCGCCTGGCGCCACACGCGAGCGAGGTCGTCTACGGCGTGCCGTTGTTTCTGGACCAGCTCCGCGATCGCCTCCAGACGAACGTCGAGTCGGGCCCGAGCGAGATGGGCGCTACCGCTTCGCTCCACGGCGGCGAGCTACTGAAGATCGGGTTGACGATTGGCCACGCGTTCCTACGCACAATGAGGACCACATGACGACCACGACGCTCGACGACGACGAGCTCTCGGCGATCGACGCGTACTGGCGCGCCGCGAACTACCTGACCGTCGGCCAGATCTATCTGCAGGCCAACCCGCTCCTGCGCGAGCCGCTGCGCGCCGAGCACATCAAGCCCCGCCTGCTCGGGCACTGGGGCACGTCGCCGGGCCTCAGCCTCATCTACGCCCACTGCAACCGGATCATCCAGCGTCGCGATCTCGACGCGATCTACCTCGCCGGCCCAGGTCACGGTGGCCCGGCGATCCTCGCGAACGTCTACCTCGAAGGCACGTATTCCGAGGTCTATCCCGATGTCACCGAGGACGCGGCCGGGATGCTGCGCCTGTTCCGCCAGTTCTCGACGCCGGGAGGCGTGCCGAGTCACGTCGGGCCGACCACGCCGGGCTCGATCCACGAGGGCGGCGAGCTCGGCTACGTGCTCGCTCACGCGTTCGGCGCCGTGTTCGACAATCCCGGGCTCGTCGCGATCGCGGTCATCGGCGACGGCGAGGCCGAGACCGCACCGCTCGAAGGATCGTGGAAGGGCATCAAGTTCCTTAACGCTGCCCGCGACGGCGCGGTGCTGCCGATCCTTCACCTCAACGGCTACAAGATCTCGGGCCCGACCGTGCTCGGCCGCGCGCGCGACGAATCGATCCAGCGGTTGCTCGAGGGCCACGGTTACGACGTGCACTTCGTGGAGGGCAGCGAGCCCGTTCACGTGCATCGCGTGCTCGCGACGACGCTCGACGCGTGCGTCGAGCGGATTCAAGCGATCCAGGATGCCGCGCGCACGCGCGGGGGGCGCGGGACGCCGCACTGGCCCGCGATCGTGCTCCGTACGCCGAAGGGCTGGACCGGCCCGAAGTTCGTGAACGGCCTGCCGGTCGAGGGAACGTTTCGCGCGCACCAGGTCCCGCTCAGCGCAGTTCTCGAGGATCCGGCGCAGCTCGCCGCGCTCGAGTCCTGGATGCGCAGCTATCAGCCGCAGCGCCTGTTCGATGACCGCGGCCGGCTTGCGAGCCGGCTACGCGCGCTCGCGCCGACCGGGACGCGGCGGATGGGCGCGAACCCGCACGCCAACGGCGGCGCACTTCGCCTCGCGCTCCGCGTGCCAGATCCCCGCGGTTACGCGATCGACGTGCCGCAGCCTGGCGTGATCCGCCGCGAATCGACGCGGCCGCTGGGCACGATGCTGCGCGACCTGTACGTCAGGAACCCGACGAGCTTTCGCCTGTTCTGCCCGGACGAGACCAACTCGAACCGACTCGGCGACGTGTTCCAAGTCGAAAACCGCTGCTTCCAGGAGCCGACGCTCGCGATCGACGATCACGTCTCCGCCGGAGGCCGCGTGATGGAGGTGTTGAGCGAGCACAATTGCGAGGGCTGGCTCGAAGGCTACGTCCTCACCGGGCGCCACGGCCTGTTCGCGACCTACGAGGCGTTCGCGCTGATCGTCGCGTCGATGGCGACCCAGCACGCGAAGTGGCTCGAGATGACCGCTCGCCTGCCGTGGCGTGCGGCGGTGCCCTCGCTCAACTACCTGCTGACGTCGACGTGCTGGCGCAACGACCACAACGGGTTCTCGCATCAGGGCCCGGGCTTCATGGATACGATCATCTCGAAGAAGGGCAGCGTCGCCCGCGTGTATCTCCCACCCGACGCCAACTGCTTGCTGTCGGTTGCCGCGCACTGCCTGACGAGCACCAACTACGTCAACCTAATCATCATCGACAAGCAACCCGAGCTGCAGTGGCTCGACGTGGACGCCGCGCGCGACCACTGCGCGCGCGGTGCGTCGATCTGGGCGTGGGCCGGAACCGAGACTGCCGAGCCGCCGGATGTCGTGCTGGCGTGTGCCGGTGACGTGCCGACGCTCGAGACCATCGCCGCGGCGGCGTGGCTGCGCGCGCACGCTCCGGCGCTGCGGGTGCGCGTCGTGAACGTCGTCGATCTGATGAAGCTGTTCTCGCCGGGGGAGCATCCGCACGGCATGAGCGAGGTCGCGTTCGTCGAGCTGTTCACGCGCGACACCGACGTCGTGTTCTCGTTCCACGGCTACGCCGGCGCGATCCATCAGGTGCTGCACGCGCGCCCGAACGCGGCGCGGTTTCACGTCCGGGGCTACAAGGAAGAGGGCTCGACGACGACGCCGTTCGACATGGTCGTGCTCAACGAGACCAGCCGCTATCACATCGCGATGGACGCGATCCGGCGCAGCCGGCGCCCGTTGCCGGATGCGCAGCAATTGCACGACGCGTGCACCGCGGTGCTCGCGCGCCACGCCGCCTACATCCGCGAGTACTTCGAGGATCTGCCGGAAATCCGCGACTGGACATGGCCCGGCGCATGACGGTGCTCGCGCTCAACTGCGGCTCGTCGTCGCTGAAGTATGCCGTGTTCCGCGGCGATGACGCGGTGGCACGTGGCGCGTGCGATCGGATCGGGCTCGGTGGAGCGGCGGATCACACCGCAGCGGTGCATGCGGTGCTCGACGAGCTCGACCGGCGAGGCGTCGAGCGGCCGCGTGCGGTCGGCCATCGGATCGTGCACGGCGGGCCCGATCACTTCGAGCCCGCGCCGGTCGACGCCGCGCTGCTCGCCGCTCTTGAGCGCGCCGTGCCGTTCGCGGCGCTGCACCTGCCCGCGGAGCTGCGCGCGATCGCCGCGGTCCGCGCGCGGTTCGGCGACCTGCCGCAGGTCGCGTGCTTCGACACCGGGTTTCACCGCACGCTCCCCGACGTCGCGCGGCGATTCGCGCTGCCGGCTGCGCTGTTCGACCGCGGGATCCGGCGCTACGGGTTTCACGGTCTGTCTTACGAGTACGTCGCCGCGGCGCTGCCTGCCGCGGAGCTGCGCCGTGCCGTGCTCGCGCATCTCGGCAACGGCGCGAGCATGGTCGCCGTGCGCGACGGCCGATCGGTCGACACCACGATGGGGCTCACGCCGAGCGGCGGGCTCGTGATGGGCACCCGCGCCGGCGATCTCGATCCCGGGCTGCTCGTCTACCTGCTCGACCACGGCTACGACGCACGCGGCCTCGAGCGCCTCGTCGATCGCGAGGGCGGGCTGCTCGCCCTCTCGGGTACGACCTCCGACATGCAGCAGCTGCTCGCCGTCCGCGCGTCCGATCCACACGCGGCGCTCGCAGTCGACGCGTTCTGCTACCACGCGCGCAAATCGATCGGCGCGTTCGCCGCCGTGCTCGGTGGGCTCGACGCGCTGGTGTTCACGGGCGGCATCGGCGAGCACGCCGCCGCCGTGCGCGCCGCGATCTGCCGCGGCCTCGACCACCTCGGGATCGAGCTCGACCAGGATCGCAACGCCGCCGGCGATCCGATCGTCGGCCGCGGCAGCTGCGCCGTGCGCGTGATCCATACCGACGAAGAGCAGGTGATCGCGCGCCACACGCGACGCGTGGCCGGTTGAGGCGCGCGCCCGCGAAGGCACGCTTCCTGCTCTCGTCACCATAGGAATGGAGTAGTCATGTCGACCCCAAAGACCGTCGATCCGACCAAGCACGCCAAGGTTCCCACACGCGTCGAGAACACGACCGATGCGACGCGCGGTAAACCGATCGCCAGTCGAGCGCGCACGCGCAAAGCGGAGCTCGAAAAGGCGCACGACCTGCTGCCGAGCACGGAGCTAAGCGCGCGCGGGGACATCGAGATGGCGCTCGCGGAGGTCAACCAGTGGCTTGCCGGCGACACCGAGCACCTGTCGCACGTGACCGCCGCCGACCTCAACCGTTGGCTCGAACGCACCAAGCATCTCGCTGAGGTGACCCCGAAGGCCCGGCGAACCCGAGGCTAGCCTCAGTCTACGACGCGATCATCGTCGGCCGAGCAGAAGCTCGTGCGCGCGAACGCTCGTCGCGGCGGGCGCGCACGTCGCGCGCGGAGCTGCGCGCCGGTTGGCTGTCGCCG
>Ga0268266_10005335_pt1 | contig 12027 bp, 9 predicted proteins | sample KBSS13metaG_FD_190356 | JGI IMG/M metagenome (GOLD analysis project Ga0268266, IMG submission 190356) | Switchgrass rhizosphere microbial communities from Kellogg Biological Station, Michigan, USA - KBS S1-3 metaG (SPAdes) (version 2) | ecosystem: Host-associated > Plants > Roots > Rhizosphere >... | reverse complement strand
CGATAACGGTGAGCTAACGACAGAGCAGGCTCAGGCGCGGTTTCTAGAGCTACTGGAGAGGCATCGCTTGGTCGGCGAACGGCTGTTCGCAGTAGCTCGCGGCTGGGGCGCTAAGCCGGGCAACGCCTAAGAGATCCCTTGGCCGCGAGGGCGAAAAACTACTGACGCATCTCGAAAGGTCATCAACAGGTTCGCTTAAACAAATAAGCCACCGAGGTCGGCTACTGGTCCTTAGCGGACGTTGGATAGCTTGGGCTGGGACGTCCGCTTTTGGGTGTAGACCGGAATTGAACGGGCCTCCGATGCATCAGCGACGGCGGCGCCAAGGTCGTAGGAACGCGGCCCATACGCTCCGGTGCACCGCGATGCGGTAGCTAGCCCGGTAGCAGGGCCCAGGTACGACGGTCCAGCGATATCGCTTATCGAATGCGCGGAGGCTCCTCCAAAGGCAGGGATGCGCGATAGTATAACGGTAGTCGGCCGATTTGATCGTCGCCAACGAGATCTGAGAGGGCTAGAAAGCGCCCATTAAGCTGCCTGTTAGGTCGCGATGATTTCCCTGTTTGCCCAGAATAATTCCTTGCTCGTTGGGGTGGGAGTTAACCGCAAAAGCCGCTACAGCGCGGCGAATTTGAGCGGCTGAATGTGTCTCCGAGCGGCCAAAGCTGAGGATTTCCCTGAAAAGTTCCCTGTTTGCAGGGAAATCACTGAGAGACAGGTGCGATCATCACTGCGTCGCCAGCCAGCGCGCAGGACTACCGCTGAAACCACTGACAAATCGGCCGGGCGGGGCAGTCGGGGTCAGTCCCCGAAACAAACAAGCTCGACAAGCGGCTTGTATTCGAAAAAGTAGCCGATAGCGATGCGCTAATTGGCAATAGCTTGATGCAACAGGTAGTCATACACGGGATCACAGATCGAGCACGACATCGGTCTCCGGCTTTGAACAACAGATCAGCGCAATCCCGTCCGCCGGCAAGTCAACGGGATCTGGACGGTAGCTGATCTTCCCGGCTACGAGCCCGCTCTCGCAAGTATGACAGACTCCGGTCCGACACGCCCACCGTACAGGCACGTCGCAAGCTTCGGCCAGTTCGAGCAAGCTTTGGAACGACGCTCCCCAGCGGACATTGAGGCCACTGCGGGCAAACGAGATCAATGGTCCCGAGCCCGACGGCCCGGCCGGCAAATGAGGAGCGTGGTGCGTCGAAGCAGCGATGCCCGGGGTAATGGACGGGCCGGCGCCGAACATCTCGGTATGGATCCGGTCTGGTGCGACGCCCAATGCCGCAAGGCCCTTGGTAAGGTTGCTCATGAAAGAGGAGGGGCCGCAGACGTAGAAGTCGCCGGCAAGCGGCAAATCACATTCCTGGACGGCCTGCATATCGAGATGCCCATGGGCGTCGAAATCGGCACCGATCCGGTCCGTAGCTTCAGGCGCGCTGTAGCAAACGCGGCTATGATGGTGCGGCAGCATGTCGAGCAATCCGCGGACTTCGTCAGCAAAAGGATGCTCACGGCTGCTGCGGGCGCCATATAGCCACCAGATGTCTCTCGACGAACGCTCCGCGGCGAGCGCGTGCAGCATTGCCAGTACGGGCGTCACCCCGATCCCAGCGCTCATCAAGATAACGGGCGTGTCGCCGGACTGCAGGGTGAATTCGCCGCGGGCCGCGCTCGCGGCTACGGTGTCGCCAACTCCGAGTGTTTCGTGAACGTAGCGGCTGGCCGCGCCATGAATTTCCTGCTTGATGCTCAAGCGATAGTATGAACTTCCAGGCTCTCCCGAGAGTGAATAGCTGCGCGTCAGCTCCGGACCCAGTCGCAGCACGAGGAACTGCCCGGGTTGAGCCGTGACGATGGGTTGTTCGTCTGTCGGCTCAAGCCAAAGCGAGATCACACTGTCGCTCTCACGAACCTTGCGCGCAATTCGGAGCGACCGGAATCCGCGCCATGCCGGAGGCGGGGTGGGCGCTGCACCGAGCCCTGCGTTTCCTGTCGTCGTGCCGCCGCTGTGTTCGTTTGCGAGCAGCGCTTCGAACGAGCTTCGCCAGCCGATGCTTAGCGACGGAATGCGCAACGCGCGCTCGAGTTGGTCGCGGGGATGACCGGGCTTATACAGTAGCGCATCGATTTCCTGCACGCTCATCCGTTCCGGCCCGGATGCCACCTGTGCGATCTCGTCGCCTGCCTCCACCTCTCCTTCCTCCAGAACGCGGAAATAGAAGCCCGGCCTGCCGTGCTTGACGACCAGCGCGGCCATTTCCGGATCGTTCATGCGGATCCCCAGCCGATAGCAGGTAACGCGCGGCTGCGTCACTTCGAACAAGGCGCTACCAATCCTGAAACGGTCTCCGATGCAAACCTCGGCGTCGGCGAGACCATCGACGGTAAAATTCTCCCCGAACTGCCCGTAGACGAAGTCGCTTCGTCCTAAATAGTTCTCCCAATATTTGTAGGCTTCGATTTGATAGACGAACACGGCCCGGCGCTCACCGCCGTGACCATGCAGATCGCCTTGTCCATCGCCGTCTATGTTAAGTCGGCGCACCATCCGCGGGCCCTTCACCGGATTCTTCCAGATACCGGTATGTACCGTCCGGCCTTGCCAGATAATGTCCCGCGGCAGGCCTACATTGACCGAAAGCAATCGTGGCATGACGTTTCCCAACAATGGTCGTCGCAGTCCGCAATTGGAGCCATCAAGATATCATAGATCGCGGTGAAGGTAGGCAGGCGAACGGTCTTGTCGAGGTCGGCTTCTGCATCTTCATCCTGTTCAAATCGCGTCGTCAGGCGGCGATAGCCAATTCGCGGCTGATCCGGCCTGGATTGTCCGAGGCGGGCAGTGGCTTCAATGGAGCGGATCGCGCGATTGAGCGGAGGAATGTATCGCACCCGTTTCTTCCCTATCAGACGATGGGTCCGGCAAGAACTGCGCTGGTGGCACGTCTGACCATTTGGAAAGGCGACGCAACCGGCCTATCGGATGGCGCGCCATGGTGTAAAAGGGGAGAGTGATAGCGGTGCGACAGCGCATTCGCATCCGGGGAGAGAAGCGATGGACCTGAAGGGCGCGGTTGCATTGGTGACGGGCGGTAATGGCGGGTTGGGGCAGCGCATCTGCCACGCGCTCGCGCAGGAGGGCGCACATGTGGCTGTCATGTACGCTCGCAGCCGCGACCAGGCGGAAGGCGTCGTTAGCGAACTCAAGTCACGTTATCAGATCAACGCGCGAGCGTTCGCCTGTGACATAACCGACGGCGCGGCCATCGATCGGCTGGCAGGCGAGGTGACCGAGGCGTTCGGCCGCCTTGATATTCTGGTCAATGACGCCGCTTACAACATCTCGATCCCCTTCAGCGATCTCGACAATCTGACGCTGGAGGAATGGAACAAGATCATGGCCGTCAACCTCACGGGGCCGATGCGCCTGACCAAGGCCGTGGCCCCGATCATGAAGGCGCAGGGACAAGGTCGCATCATCAACATCGCTTCGGTAGCAGGGCTCAGCCCGACCGGCTCTTCCATCGCCTATGCCGTATCGAAGGCGGGGCTCATTCATCTGACGCGTTGCATGGCGGTTGCGCTGGCGCCCGAGACGCTCGTCAACTGCGTGGCGCCGGGGCTGCTGGACGGCACCCGCGCCACGGCCAATCTGCGGCCCGAGCAGGTCGAGCGCTCCGCGTCAAGCTCGCTCCTGAAGAAGCCGGCCGACAAGGACGACTGCGCCGACATGGTGGTCGCCATGTGTCGGACCGAGACCATGACCGGCCAAACCATCGTCATCGATTCCGGACGCATCTTCCACTAAGCCAGGCATTATCCGACACTGGTCCGCTTGAGGAATAGCCGAGGTTCGATCGATGGTTGTTTGGTCTCCTTTAAGATTCAACTGCGGACGAGAGATGGCAAACCGGTTTGCGATCGCGCCGCTGACAACCGATGCATCCCATGAAGACGGGACGGCGACCGATCACGAACTCGAATTTGTCCGGCGACGTGCAGCCGGCGGGTTCGGAGTCACCATTTCTTCCGCCGCCTATGTCGAACAAGACGGGCGCTCCTGGCAGGGGATAGGTGCGGCACACGATGGACATCTGTCCAGTCTGCATCGGCTCGCTGAAGCGATGCGGGCTGCAGGAGGTCTTGCGATCCTGCAGATATATGACGGGGGCCGCATCGCAAAACCGGAGCTGATCGGTGAACAATGCCTGCGTGCGCCCTCTGCCGTTGCATCGTTGCGACCGGGAGCAATGACGCCAAGGGCGATGACATCAGATGAGGTTGGAAGCCTGATTGCGAGCTTTCGCGAGGCTGCTTCGATTGCTCGAAAAGCCGGCTTCGATGGCGTCGAGATTCACGGCGCCAACCACTACGCGGTTCATCAGTTCTTTTCACCTCGGGCCAATCATCGCGTTGATCATTGGGGCGGCACGCTTGCAAAGCGCATGAACTTTCCTCTCGCTGTCGCCCAGGCCGTTCGCGACGCGCTCGGTCCAAAGCTGATCGCAGGGTTTCGCGTGACGCCATTCGAAGCCGAGGCGGACGGCTATACGCTCGAGGATGCCAAGCTACTTTGCAATGAACTCGCCAGGTTGAATCTCGATTACATCTCCGTTTCGCTCGATGATTATCGGAAGAGCCGGCCTACGGGAGAGGCCCGTGTCTACAATGGTCCGGTCGAGGAGAGGCCTGTCCCGGCGAACAGTCCGATCACGGAAATTGCTCGCGTGATCGCGGGCCGCAGTGCGGTCATGGCAAGCGGCGGCGTTAAGACGTGCATGGATGCCGAGGGGGCGATCAAAATGGGAGCTGACCTGGTCGCGGTAGGGCGCGCCGTGGTGGTTGATCCGGAGTGGCTTTCCAAGGTCCGAAGCAAGAGTGAAGCATCGATACTTGCGGGGCTGCCGCAGGATGAGCACGAGATCGCCGGCGCTCTAAGCATCCCGCCGCGAATGGTCGAGTATCTGCTGAGCCGGCCGGGCTGGATCCCGCGCCTTTAGACCACTTTCGCCACCCGGCGCGATGCGGATCTGTTCCCAATCGCCATATTGATAACCGCCGGACCAGCGACAGATCTCGGTCCTGCAGTCCCAGCAATCGAAACTGCCGAAATCGGAGCTTTGCCGCTGTGTTGCAACGTAGGCCGCACCGCAATTGGGGCAGGCAAAGATTATCGTGACGTCTCGCGATGGTTTCATTTCGTCCACGCCGTCGGTGAGACTTTCCCTCACTGATCCGCTCTCTTCTTTCCACCCGGTTTCACAAAGGAGACGCCAAGATTTCCGCCGTTGACCCAGGCAAGTTGACAGCGTCGAAATGCGGAGCCGTTGGACGACAGAATCAGAAAAAATTCCTTCAGCGGCAGCCCGTCGATCGAACTCTCGACGCTGAGTTTCGCGCCGGTGTCCGAGACGTCTTCGAGCCTGCAAGCTCTGCGCCAGGTGCCGTCGATGGCCATCATCTGAGCGTCGTACCCTCGCTCAAACACGACTCGTCGTGAGTTGCGCAGCTCCATCAGTTCCATCCATCATCGAGTGAACAACCCGACGCAAGGACACCCGCACTGGAGCTATCCTGGTCGCCCCCGTTTTCTCGCGGGATATGACGACCGTAATCCGCAACTTTGAAAGGTTGTCTAATTGGCCTGTCGGAATTCGGCACGGCAGTTGGATTGCGAGGAAGTTGCCGCACACGAAATAGGCAATGAAGATAGCAAGGGCCTCAAGCTCTCGGCGGCCGGATCGTCTGGCGCGGCCGGTTCGATCGGCTGTTGATCGGATCGAAGGAAGAGATGTGGGAACTTCGTACGCTCGCTTTCCGGGTCGCCTGTGGTAGTCTTGCCTCATTGCGAGGTGCGTTGGGGTGCAGTTCAGGCAGCTAAGATATTTCGTGGCGGTCGTCGAAGCGGGGAGCATTTCTCGCGCCGCTACGACGGTTCATGTCGCGCAGCCGGCGCTCAGCCAGCAAATTGCTGATCTGGAAGAGCGGATTGGCGTGCAGTTGCTGCTGCGGACGCCGCGGGGCGTCAAAGCCACGTCGGCCGGTGAAACGCTGTTTCGCGAGGCCTCGCTGATCCTGCACCGCATGGACAAGCTTCCGGGCATGCTGAAATCGGCAATCGGCGACACCCAGGGCACGGTGCGACTGGGTATTGTCGCCAGCCTTGCGGGTCCCCTGGTCGGCGTCATTGTCGAGCATTTCAAGTCCGAGCTGCCGCAGGTCAAACTGATCTGTTCCGACGGTGACAGCGGTTCGCTGGTCGCGCGTGTACAATCGCACGCGCTCGATCTCGCGCTGGTGTTCGAGGATGAGCTTGTGTCGGCGCACTCGCGAACGCCGATCTTTGCCCAGCAGCTTTTCCTGATCGGCAAGGATGCCGGGAAGTTCAAAAAGCCACACGTCTCACTCGAAGAGCTCGTCGGCATACCCCTGATCTCGCCCGGCGGGCAACGAAACCGGCGCCGGTTGATCGATCGGGCTTTTGCCGCGCGCAAGCTTGTTCCGACAATCGCGGTGGAGGCCGACAATTTGTCGAGCGAGCTGTCTGCGGTTCGTGCCGGTGTCGGCAACACCATTCTCAACGTCGGCGAACTTCCGGCCGGACTTGAATCCTTCTCCCCGCCGGTGCCGATCAAGCCGCCGCTTTTCATGACCTGCTGCGCCATCTTCAACAGTGACACGGCGCTCAGCGCTGCTACGGAGGCAGTACGCGGCTCGCTGATCAAGGTAGTCAAGCAGTTCATCACGACGACCAAGCGTCGCGGCGCCAAGGTCATCGATTGATGTTCGGAAAGTTGTGCGGGCGCTCGCTCGTTGCGACGCGCCCGCCCTGATAGCCACCGGCAACTCAGTCGCGCCGGTTGGCGAATTCAATGCCTTGCTGCACCTGGACGACGGCCTGCTGAATCAGGTCCATGGCGCGCTCGCGATGGCCGCCCTTGTTCGGGGTCGCCTGCCGCAGCGCTTCGAGGGCCTGGAACAGCTCGGCGAGCGCGTGCTCCATATTGCCCTGGTAGGCGCTTGCGGTCGTGGCGGAAGCGCCGAGCAGGCCCAACGCGGCAAGGCCGGTAGCGGCAGCGGCTGCAAAATTCCGGCGGGAGAGTTTTTCTTCAAACATGGGATGTTCCTTTTTCTTGATCGAAATGAATTAAAGCGCCGCAGGGCAGGGCCTGCGGCATCGGGAGCATTCGCTCGCGGGCGCTGTGTCGCCGGAAATCGAATTCGAAACAAATATCGATTGACTATGCGGGTATAGCGTTCGCCGATAGCTCTTTAGTCCGACCGGCTTTCTCGCGTCAGTCCTGTGGCTTCGGCGCACGCAGCCAAAGCCACGTTGCAATGGCGCACAGCGCGATCAGGCACGATGCAGGTACCAGCATCGGCCCGGCGACGCTCCCGGTGTGGTATTGCACCCAAGGCGCCAGGTTCGGCGCAAAGAAGCCGCCGATATTGCCGATCGCGTTGATCGCCGCGATGCTCGCTGCCGCGCGCGCGCCGGAAAAGAACCGCGACGGAAATGTCCAGAAACACGGATTGAGCACGGCGATGCAGGGGCCGCCGATCGCGAGCGCAAGAAATCGCTGGGTGTTGTCGGTCAGCAGGACGCTGGCAAGGAAGCAGCCGGCGCCGAGCAGGGTGACCGCGGCCACGAAGCGGAAGATCGTCTTGTCGTCGCGAAGCAGCGGCGGCACTGCGATCAAGGCGAGCGCCGCCAGCATCCAGGGAACCGCATACAGCAGGCCGTTGACGGTCGGGCTCACGCCGAAATCGTGGATGATGGTCGGCAGCCAGTAGGTCATGCCGTAGTAGGACGTGGCGAGCAGGATGTAGATCGATCCCAGGACGATCACCACGGGATCCCACAATGCCGCCCACGGGTTTTGTGGGGAGGCGGAGGCCGACGACGCACGGGCGTGCATCGCCGCAAGCAACTGACGGTCCTTGTCGTTCAGAAAGCGGGCGCTGCTCGGAGAGGAGGGTACTAGCGCGGCAACGGCGACCGCCAAAGGCAATGCGAGCAGGCCGCCACCGATGAAGACCCACTGCCAGCCTGCCAGTCCCAGCCAGCCGTTGAGATCGAGCAGGCTCCCGTTGATCGGCCCGCCTACCATGTTGCCGAGGCTGCTCCCCAGCGTGAAGAAGCCGAGCATGCGAATGCGATAGGGGTCCGGAAACCAGGTGGTGAGGTAGTATACAACCCCGGGATATATGCCGGCCTCGATCGCGCCAAGCAGCAACCGCAGTACGCAGAGCATGTTGGCTGAGGTGGTGAACGCCAGCGCCAGCGTGACGAGGCCACAACCGGAAACGAGCAGCGACAGCCAAAGCCTCGCACCATAGCGCTGCAGTGCGACACAACTCGGTATCTCGAAGGCGACATAGCCGATGAAAAACAGCGATGCCCCGAACCCGAACACTGCCTCGGAGATGTGCAGGTCCGAGATCATTTGCAGCTTGGCGAAGCCGATGTTCTGGCGGTCGATGAAGGCTACCAGAAACATCAGGACCAGCACCGGCATCAGACGCCAGCCCAGCCGTCGCATCAGGGCTTGTTCGTCTTCCGTACCCTTCATGCGGCGAATTGTCCGGTGCGCTTACCTGCCATGCGATCGTGCCAAGGGAATCTCATCAGGGGGGATGTGCTAAATTATTCGGAATGAAATCGTGGGCGGTCTAATGCGCCCGCAGGGTACCGTGGTTAATGCAGTTTCGACAACTCCGCTATTTCGTAAAGATCGTGGAAGCCGGCAGTTTTTCGCGTGCAGCGACATTGATCCATGTGGCGCAGCCCGCGCTCAGCCAACAGATCCACGAACTGGAAGACCGGCTCGGTGTCACGTTGCTTCGGCGAAGCGCGCGGGGCGTAAGCCCGACGGCCGCCGGCGAGTTGCTGTTCCGTGAGGCGGTCTCGATCCTGCATCAACTCGATCAATTGCCGACCGTGGTCCGTTCGAGCAGCGGCGAGGCCGAAGGCGCCGTCAGCGTTGGTCTGGCATCGTCGATGGCGCCGATCCTGATCGGCCCGCTGCTGGCCCGGGTCAAGACGACGCTGCCGAAAGTGAACCTCAAAATATCCGACGACGACAGCGGTTCACTGCAGGCCGGCGTCGAGGCGAGCAATTTCGACCTTGCGGTCGTCTATGAGGACGAACTGGTATCCAGTCTCGCCCGCCGGCCGATTTTCCGGCAGCGGCTCTACTTCGTCGGCAGCCAGCCGTTTCATCTGAAGAACGCATCGTCGGCCTCGCTGGACCAGATCGCCAAGCTGCCGCTGGTCCTGCCCGGGCTTCCGAACGGCCGGCGCTCCCTGATCGATCGTGCCTTTGCCGAGCGGGGCCTGGTGGCCAATATCGTTGCCGAGGCCGATACGCTCTCCAGCGAATTGCTCGCGGTGCGTTCGGGCGTTGCCAACACCATCCTGCCGATCTCCGATCGTGCGACGTTCGAGCGCGGCGGATTTGCCGAGCCGCTGCTAGTCGAACCGGCGCTCTTCCTCACCTGCTCGGTGATATCGTCGAGCGACTTTCCCCTGACCTATGCCGGGGAGTCCGTGCGCGAGATCCTGATCGAGCTGCTGCGGGTGCAGTTGCGCGACGCCGGCCTGCTCGGCGTGGAATGGATCGACTGAACCCTGCGCAAGGTTCAATCACGCGACATCACGGTCGCTTGAGAATCTGACCGGCCATATCGGCCGCCGATACCTGCATATCGAAGCCATATTTGTTTTTGATGCCGGCCTGGATCATTTGTCCGCTCGCGCTGGCGGCGGACCATTCCGGATCGCCCCCGCAGGTGAAGGGGCAGATCGATGCCAAAACTGATTTACCGTGTTGTCTCGGCCTGCGGTGCGCTCGGCTACGGCTATCCCAAGGAATCGCTGGAAGCGGCGATGCGCGGGCAGGTCGACGCGATCATCTGTGACGGCGGCTCGATGGACGCGGGTCCTTACTACCTCGGCACCGGCACCGAATATTTCGAGACCGAAGCGATCAAGCTCGATTTCCGCCACATGGTCGAAGCCGGCGCCAGGATCGGCTGCCCCGTCATTCTCGGAAGTTGCGGTATGGCCGGCGGCGATCGCAACCTCGACTGGATGGTCGCGATCGCCAAGGAGGTCTTCGGCGAGCTTGGCATTCAAGATGCCAAAGTTGCGGTCATCCGCTCCGAGCTCGACCCGGAGATCGTCATCAAGGAATTTCGTGCCGGCAGCCTGCGTGCGACCGGCTTCGGACCCGATCTCGACGAAGCGGCGCTGCGCGAAAGCACCATCGTCGGCCAGATGGGTATCCATCCGTTGATCACCGCGCTGGAGACCGGCGCGCAATTCGTGCTGGCCGGGCGGAGCTGCGATATAGCTCTGTTCGCTTCCGACATGATCCGCCGCAACGTCGATGCGGGGCTGGCCTATCATGTCGGCCACGTCCTGGAGTGCGGTGCGCTGGCCTGCGATCCCGGTTCGCCGTCGGATTGTCTCGTTGCCGAGATCTATGACGACGGTTCGGCGATCTTTACCGCGCCGAATCCCGCACGCCGCTGCACGGCCTATTCGATCGCCGCGCACTCGCTCTATGAGGAAAGTCACCCGCAGCTCCAATATTATCCGGAAGGCATTCTGGTCATGGAGAAGACGCAGTTCTTCTCCCGGGACGGCCGCAGCGCCGGCATCCGCAACAGCCGGTTTGTTCATTCCGCAAAACCGTGGCCCTGGAGCATCAAGCTCGAAGGATCGCGCCGGCTTGGCTCCCGCAAGGTCTCGCTGATCCATCTCGACCCGGCCGATCTGCCGAAGGTACCGGAGGACGTACTGGTCTATGGCCGCAACGGCGTGCAGGCGAAGCCGGTCGAGGCGTTGCAGCGCGAATTGGGCATCATCATCGAGGCGACCGGAAAGACCCGCGAAGCCGCGGTTCTGCTGGCAAGCCTGCTGACGCATTACCTCATTCACTATGGCTACGCTGGCCGCAAGGCGACTGCCGGCAACATTGCGTATCCGCTTTCGCCCAATCTCATCAGCTTTGCGCGCGAGGACGGCTCGTTCGGCGCCATCGTGCCGAGCGGAACGCGCGACCCCGTGTTCTTCGAGAACTATGCCGCGATCAAGGCTGCCGTGCTGAAGCTGATCGCCGACGAATTCCCGGACGCGCTTGCGAATGCGACCTATGCCATCACCGACGCGGACGCCTCGCATCCCGTCGCGCTGATCCGCACTGTCGATCGCGATACCGAGAAGCTGGCGCAGCGTCACCAGCAGGAGATCGACCGGATCACGCAGTTCGTGAAACCCGGCCCCGGTTCGCTGCTCAATCTCGATGCCCCGGACGCCTATGCATGGTCGCTCTACCACCTGCTGCAGAACGAGGATGTGATCAAGAACACCATGTTCCCGATCACCTATTTCGCGGCCAATGGGGCCGACTGGACCCAGCAGGGATCGGAACGGCCGCGCTATTTCGATATCGGCGAGCGCAACTATCGCGGCAACGTCGACGACCGAACGCTCTCGCTCATCGCCGACCATCCGCCGGCTGGCGCGCCGGTCGGCTCGCACCCCTTGCTCGAGATGGCCGTCGTCATTCGCAGCAAGGACGCCGGCATCAACCGCCTGACCTTCGACATCATCTTCACGTCCGGCGAGAATTACGAAGCCGCGCTGCATTCCAACGTCTTCACCCGTTGCAACGTCGCGAAGATACTCAACCTGCCGCCAGAGCGCGTGGTCGGCACCTATTTCGTTGATAGCTGCAACGCGATCAAGATTTCCGTCGACCGGCCGAACATTTCGGCTTCGATGGACGAGCGTGACGTATTCGGTGCCCAGCAGCAGGTCGCGATCGAGCAGTTGAGTGTTCCGATCTACTCCATCGCGCTGGCCAAGGCGTCATCTTTCTAGGGTCCTCGTCTTTCCAGCGCGACCATTCCGATTTCGAAACCCAGTCAATCCAATCAAAGCAAAAGGAGATTTGCCATGCTGAAACCTGTCGTATTTGCACTTTCTGCCGCGCTCGCATTGGGTGCTTTGCC
>Ga0268266_10005332_pt1 | contig 12037 bp, 6 predicted proteins | sample KBSS13metaG_FD_190356 | JGI IMG/M metagenome (GOLD analysis project Ga0268266, IMG submission 190356) | Switchgrass rhizosphere microbial communities from Kellogg Biological Station, Michigan, USA - KBS S1-3 metaG (SPAdes) (version 2) | ecosystem: Host-associated > Plants > Roots > Rhizosphere >... | reverse complement strand
GACGGCCTTCGCGCGCTTGGTCGGATCGGCGAGCTTGGCCAGCGCCGCGAACTCGGGTCCGCGCGTGCCCATGAGCTGATCCCAGTGCGTGAACATGTTGATCGCCTGCGGGCGATCGAGCGGCGCGAGGATCCGCGAGCGCTCGCGCAGCCGGTCGGTCTTGTAGCGCTGGTTGCGATCGAGCGCGGCGAGCTGCGCGACGAGCTCGTCGGGTAACGCCGTCTCGGGCGCCATGCCGGCGATCGCCTGATCGACGCGGGCCGCGAACGCCGCCGCCAGATAGGCGTGGACCGGATCCGAGATGTGCGTGTCGAGCAGCTTGCGCGCGGCCGCGACCAGCTCGCGCGCGCGGTCGGCGCGGCCGATGCGCGCGTAGCCGTAGCCGAGCTGGAACGAGACGTAGGCGTTCGTCAGGTGCGGCGGCGCCTCGAGCGGCGTGCGCTTGCGCCGCGTCTTCTCGATGCGCGAGACCAGCTCGTCGAGCGCGCTGCCGAGGTGGTCGCCGCTCGCGTTGCCGAGTGCGCCGCTGCGCCCCGCGAGCCGCAAGAACGCCGGCAGCTCGCGCTCGACGGGCAGGCCGCCGGCGAGCCGCGCGAGGATGCGATCGCGCGCGTGTGCGAGCAGCAGCGGATCGCCGCCGGCGAGGTGTGCGAGCCCCAGGCGCGCGAGCCATAGCGTGCGCGCGTCGAGCTCGCCGTCGTGATCGTCGAGCCAGCGCGTCACGCGATGCGGATCGGCGGCCACGCCGGGTGCGCCGCGCGCCGCGAGGATCGCGACGAGCCGGACCTCGTCGTTGCCGGGCATGTTGTTCGCGAGCGCCTTCTCGATCAACCGCGCCGGTTGGGCGTTGCCGAGATGCGCGGCGAGCCAGACATCGAGCCGCGCCTCGGCCTCGCCGGGGCCCGCTTCCCACACCGCGCGCACGAAGCACAGGCCGGCATCGCGCAGCCGCGACAGGCGCGCGTAGATCCGGCCGAGCCGGTCGAGGAGCGCGATCCGCTCGGGCGCATCGCCCGGCGCGTCGAGCGCGATGAACTCGGCCTCGCGCTGCGCGAGCTCCGCGTCGATCTCGACCTGCGTCTGCGCGACCGGCTGCTGCGGTCTGGGCGTCGGCGGCGGCTTCGGCGGCGCGGGTCGCGGCGTCGGGGTGGGCGCCTCGACCGTGGCGGTGACCGCCGGCTGCTTCGCGCCGCGCGACTTGCGCTTCGAATCGGGCCTGTCGGCTTTGTCGGCGTCGGCCGGGCTGTTCGCCCACTCGAGCCCCGACGACACGAACGGCGTGAAGTCGATCTCGGCGGCGCGTAGCCACGGCTCGAGCGCGGGCGCGTTGGCGTGGAGCACGTAGTCGGCCCATTCGGCGAGCGGCACGAACGCGGCATCGCCGATGCGCTCGACGCGAAACGCGGTCCGGGCCGCGCGCGCGTTCCGCGCCCGCGCCCCTTCGATCGCCTCGGCCGGCGGGGCTGGCCTCGCCAGCCACAGGACCTCGCGCGTCTCGACGCCGAGGATCCCGCGCAGGCGTTCGCGGCGCAGCGGCGGCTCGACCATCGCACCGACCGGCGCGTAGACGTCGGGCATGCCGCCGAGCGGCGCGTATTCCTCGGCGACGAGCGCGAGATCGGGAGCCGCGTGGCGCCCGGTGCGCGCGCGCACGATCACGGTCGGTGGCGAGCCGGCGGTCACCGCGAACATCAAGCGCTCGACGATGTCGTCGGGCAGATACGCGAGCAGCTGGTCGATCTTCGCGACGGCGTCGTCGCGGATCACCCACATGCTCGGCACGTCCCGCCGGCCCTGCGACAGATGCAGCTCGATGCGGCGGCGCGCGGGCAGGGCGCCGGCGACGTGCGGCGTGGTGTGATCCGGCACCGCGAGCTCGAGGGCGGCGTCGACCCCAAGCCAGCCGTGATCCGCGACGCTGCGCCAGCCATCTCCGGCGCACAGCAGCAGCGAGCCTTGCTCGGCGCGCAGGTGCTCGGCGAGCGGATGGTGATAGCCGAGCTCGGTCCACACGCGATCTTGCTTCGCCGGATCCGGCGCGTAGACGCGCAGCCCGCGGTCGCGATCGAGCGCGCGCACGATCGTGTACGTCGGCGGATCGACGACCCGAAGCACGCCGCGGTCGCCGGCCACGAGCAGCTCCTGGCGATCGCAGCCGAGCCGCACGAGCTCGGCGGCGACGTCGATCAGATCGGCGGCGCGCTCGGTCTCGAACAGCACGAGCGCCGGCAGGTCCTTCGTCGCGGCGCGCACCGGCCCGAGCGCCTCGGCCCAGCACCGCACGGCGCGCGCGCGGCCCGGCAGCGCGGCATCGACTTGCACGCCGGCGGCGCGCAGCTTGGCGGCCACGCCCGACGGCAGGTGCTTGTCGGGCTCGAGCACGATCGCGTCCTCGCTCCCGCGCGCGACTTTCGCCGGCCCCGCCGCGGCCTCGCGCGACACCAGGCCGGATCGGATCGCGACCTCGAGAGCCGCGCTATCGCGGAACGCCAGCGCCATTACGTCTTGTTGGCGGTCGGCTCCGCGGTGGGCTCTTCGAGACCGGGCGACTCGGCAACGCCGCCTTCGGCCGCGCGGCTGACCTCGACCTTCTTGTTCTTGAGCCCGCCGTCGACGACCTTGTCGGCGAGCTGGCGATGTTGCTCCTCGTGCTCCATCGGCAGCGCGTCGGAATCGCTGGTGTAATCGATCACGATCTCGCGCCGGCCGGTCACCGGATCGACGCGCAGGCGAAGGGTCAAGTCAGCCATGGGTCACGTCACCAGATGCGCGAACGACGCGCGGTCGAGCACTTTGCGTTCGATGAGCAGGTCGCGCAGCGCGACGAGCAAGGTGCGCTGCTGGGTCAGGATCGTCCGGGCGCGGGCGCGCTCGGTCTCGAGGATGTTGCCGATCGCGACGTCGATGCGGCCGCGCGTCTGCTCGGAGACCGGCACTTTCTCGTGGTGCGCCCACCGCCCGATGCCGAGCTCGGGCACTTCTTCGCCGTACTGCTCCACGAGCGCACGCGCGATCGCGGTCGCGTTGTGGAGGTCGCTCGCGGCGCCGATCGAGACGTCCTCGAACAGCAGCGCCTCGGCCTCGCGGCCGCCGAACATCGTGCAGATCGTGTCGCGCAGCTGCGCGTAGGTCGTGACGTAGCGATGCGCCGGATCGGCGTGCTGGACGTAGCCGAGCGCGCCGCCGATGTCGCCGCGGATCGAGATGCGATCGATCGGCGGCACGTGCTTGCAGCCGAGCGCGCACACCGCGTGGCCGGCCTCGTGCGACGCGACGACGAGCTCCTCGGCCTTCGTCAGCTTCGGCAGATCGAGATACTGCTCGATCGCACGATCGATATCCGACGGCGACGTCGGCTCGGTCAGGCCTTCGCGCAGCCGCGTGCGCGCGAGCTGGCGACACAGCGCCTGGAGGTGATCGCCGGAGTAGTGGGTGCCGCCGCTCGGGCCGGGCACGTGCTCGGCCGAGCGCTTGACCGCGTACTCGAGCGCGGCGTCGGTCATGTGCAGGCCGAGCCGCTTGTCGTGGACCTGCAAGATCGCGCGGCGGTCGTCGGCGTTGGGATACGGGATGTGCAGCGCGAACTCGAAGCGGCCCGGCCGCAACAGCGCTGGATCGAGCGCCTCGACGAAGTTCGTCGTGCCGACGACGAACACCAGCTCTTCCTTGCGGAAGCCGTCCATCTCGGTCAGCAGCTGGTTGACCATCGAGTGCTCGACGCCCGAGCCGGTGTACGTGCCGCGCGCGGCCGCGAACGAGTCGAGCTCGTCGAACACGATGACACTGGGCGCGCTCTGGCGCGCGCGCATGAACACGCCACGCAGGTTCTCCTCGCTCTCGCCGACCCATTTGCTCTTGAGCTCGGGGCCGGACACGATCTGCACGGCGGCGCCGAGCGCGGTCGCCATCGCCTTCGCGAACAGCGTCTTGCCGGTGCCGGGCGGCCCCCAGAAGATCATGCCGCGCGGCAACAGGCCCTCGATCTGCGTGATCTGCGCCGGATCGGACAGCTTGTCCTTCGCGGCGAGGATCGCGAGGATCTCCTGCTTGAGCCGGTCTTTCACCGGGCCGTAGCCGCCGATGTCGTGATCGATCGAGATGTTCGGCAGCTCGACGTCGTTGGTCAGCGTCGACGCGCGCAGCTGCGCGATCGCCGGCGCCGGATCGGCCGGGTAGTCCTCGCCGGTCAGCGACGCGAGCAGCCGGCGTAGCCGCACCGCGTTGACGCCCGAGACGTGCTTGTACAGCTGATACGGGTCGAAGCCGCGGCCGAGCTTGCGCGCTTCGCGCTGCGTGATCAGGTGCTGCAGGCGATCGCGCGGGATGCCGACGATCGACTCGCGGTGCGGGAACAGATTCACGATCGGCTGCGGCAGCGGGAACGACGGATCTTTGAAGCCCAGCCACAAGACCTCGGGGTTCTCGTAGAGCAGCGGGATCAGCTCGCGCGCCTCGGCGTTGAGCATGCCGGTGCCGCCGCTCGCGCCGAGAATATCCAGGTGCGGCAGCACGACGATGCGCTCGCCGACGGCGCCGCGCACGACCTCGCGGATCTGATGGATCATCGCCATCACGAGCCCGACGCCTTGCGGCGGCGGCGGCAGATCGGCCGAGGCGCGGCCGTCGAGGTAGAGACAGCGCGTGTTGTCGGCTTTGAGCCGATCGCGAATGCTGCGATAGACGTACGGCGCGAGCTCTTTCTCGCACTCGACGAGCACGGCGAGCCGGCGGCGGAGCGCGTCGTAGCAGCGCGTGAGCTCGGCGGGATACGCAGCATCGACGGCGGCGAACGCCGACAGCTCGGCAGGCAGCGCGGATTCGGCGATCGTCAGGGTCAAACTTTCACCTTGATGGTGACGTTGCCAGCGTCGTCGGTCACCAGCTCCTGGATCTCGCCGAGTTGCTGCGCGCGCTCGGTCAGCGCGGCGACGGTCGTGCGGCCGATCGCCTGATCGAGCTCGCCGCGCAGCTCGCCGAGCTTGCGCTCGAGCGTGCTGGTGACCTCGCGCCGCAGCGCCTCGGTCTTCGCCGCAATGCGCTTGTCGAGCTCGCCCATCGCGGCGTCGCGCAGGTGCGCCTCGGCGTGTGCGCGGCCCTCTTCAGCGACGCGCGCCTCGAGCGCGACCTTCTCGTCGAGCGTGGCCTTCGCGCCGAGCTTGACGGACACCGTCGCGGCCTCGAGGTCGACGACGATCTCGATGCCGTCGGGATCCGTGCGCTTCGCCAACTTCCCATTTTGGCCATCGCGCTCGAAGCCCTGCGCTTCGAGCTCCTTCGCGAGCAGATCAGCCATCCGCTGAGCCGGCAACACCGGGAGCAGCTCGAGCGGCGTTTGCACGCCGTCCTCGACGTGAACGGTGCGCACGACGGACTCGGAGACGCGGACCTGGATCGCTCGGCTCACGGTGCCTCGATGGTAGTTGAGTTTGGGGCCGGGGTGAGCGTCGCAAGCTCCGATAGCAGCTGCGCGGCGACATCCGAGCCGGTGCGGCCGATCGGCTCGAACCGAGTTAGCAACAGCTGCGCGGCGTCGTACTCGTCGTCGATGAACCGTACGCCGCGGTGTTGCTCGTCCCACGTGGCCCAGCGGCGCACGCCGCGCAACAAACCGCCCGCGGCGAGCCGCGCTTCGGAGCGCGTCGACAGCGGCTTCGTCGGATCTAGCACCTGCGGCGCCGGCGACACGTTGCGCTCGAGCAGCGGACGCGCGGCGTCGAGCACGAAGCCCGCGAGGTCGCGGCGACCGGCCTTGTCGCACGCGGCCATGAACGCGTCGAGCGTCTGCGATTGCGCGCGACCGAACGCGAGCAGCTCGTCGGGATTGTCGAGCGCGCGCTTGGCGAGCTCGGCGGCGCGCCACTTGTCGGCGAGCTCTTTGCCGAGCGCGTCGACGACGATCGCGCCCGCGCCGGTGACGAGCGGCGCGAAGTCGGGCAAATCGCCGGTCATCAGGTGCGCGAAGCCGAGCCACGCGAGCGGCGCGCGCAGCACCGTCGGCTGGCGCGCGATCACGCGTTGCGGCGCGGAATCGCCGGCGAGATCGAGCGCGAGATAGATCGCGACCTGGTCGCCGATCGACAACTGCTTGGCATCCAGATTGGGCACGTTCCCGCCCATCGCGAGCGGCGAACCGACGAGCCAGCGGAGCAGCGCGAGCGTCGCCGGCGTGAACACGAGCGGCGTGACCGGGTAGCGCTCCCAGATCCGGCCGCGCGCGACCTTGGTGTTGACGATCGATGCGCGCGGCGCTGCACCGTCGCGCCGCCACAGCGCCGGCCAGATCTGCTCGAGCGCCTCGGCGAGCAACGCCTCGCACGTCGGACCGATCGCATCGGGCATTGCGCGGCTGCCGGCCAGATACGCCCACGTGTCGTGCGCGTGCGGCTGGACGAGCGCGCGCGCCATCATGATCAGATCCTGCTCGCTCGCCGCGACGATGGGCAGCGCGTCGGCTTCTTCGACGATCTCGAGCTCGATCTCCTCGCTCATCGCCGCCTCACGAGCTGGTCCGCGCTCGGCCAGCCGTTGATCGAGACGCCGCGCGCCGACACGCGGATCTCGATCGTGTTTGCCGCGCGCAGCCGCGGATCAGTCTGGGCGTACGCGCCGGTCAGGTGATGCATGATCTGGTTCGCCGAGCCGATCCAGCGCCGCCCGAGCGGCGGCGGCGGCTCGGGCTGCGTGCGGTCGTAGCGGCCGTCGACGAGCAGATCGATCTCGGCGAGCAGCTCGGCGGCATCGGCGCGCTCCGCGAGCTCGGCGCGCGTGAAGCCGGTGAACACCATCACGGTGAGCCCGCGCGCCTTGGCGGCTCGTGCGAGCGCGGCGCAGCCGGCCGCTTGCTCGAACGGCTCGCCGCCGAGCAGCGTGATGCCCTCGACCGACTCCGGAATTCGTGCGGCAATCACGTCGATCGCCATCGGCTCGCCGCGGCGCGCGTCGAACATCTCCGGGTTGCAGCAGCCCGCGCAGCGCAGGGAGCAGCCTTGCACCCAGACGGCGAGGCGCCGGCCGGGTCCCTCGGCCTCGGTCTCGTCGACGATCGTCGCGACGCGGAGCACGGCTCCCGTAGCGTAGCAGCTAACTTTATGTATGGTGCGGCATGCCCAATCGTCTCGCGGCCGAGAGCTCGCCGTACTTGCGCCAGCACGCCGACAATCCAGTCGAGTGGTGGCCGTGGAGCGAGGCGGCATTTGCCGAGGCCAAGCGTGCGAACAAGCCGGTGTTCGTGTCGATCGGGTACGCCGCCTGCCACTGGTGTCACGTGATGGCGCACGAGTCGTTCGAGGATCCGGCGACCGCGCGCGTGATGAACGAGCTGTTCGTGAACATCAAGGTCGACCGCGAGGAGCGGCCCGACGTCGACACGATCTACATGAACGCGATCCAGGTGATGGGCGAGGGCGGCGGCTGGCCGCTGTCGGCGTTTTGCTTGCCCGACGGGCGCCCGTACTTTCTCGGCACGTACTTTCCCAAGGAGCCGCGGTTCGGCCGGCCGAGCTTCACCGAGCTCCTGCACGCGATGTCGGGTGCGTATCGCACGCGTCGCAAGGATGCCGAGGACAACGCGCTCGCGCTCGTCGACGGCCTCGAGCGCGTCGACGCGCACTATCGCCGCGGCGCGATCGGCGGCAGCGCCGGCAAGCTGGCTGCATCGCTGATCATCGCGGGCGGTAAGCAGCTCGCCGAGCGCTGCGATCCCAAGCATGGCGGCCTCGGCGGCGCGCCGAAGTTTCCGTCGAGCTCGGGCCACGAGCTGCTCGCACGCGCGAGCCGGCTGCCGTTCGGCGGCGCCGCCAAGACGGCGTTCCTCGACTGGGCGCGCGGCATGGCCGACGGCGGCATCTACGATCATCTCGGCGGCGGCTTCGCACGCTACTCGGTCGACGCCCAGTGGCTGGTCCCGCACTTCGAGAAGATGCTGTACGACCAGGCGCAGCTGCTCGGCATCTACGCGACGGCGTTCGAGCTGGGCTACGCGCGCGCACGCGACGTGATCGCCGAGACCGTCGCGTTTCTCGAGCGCGAGCTGTCCGATGCCGCCGGCGGCCTGTGGTCGTCGCTCGATGCCGACAGCGAAGGCGAGGAGGGCAAGTTCTACGTGTGGACGCCGGCGCAGCTGCGCGAGGTGATCGGCCCGACCGGCGCGATGGTGTTCGGCCACGCGTACGGCGTGACCGATGCCGGCAACTTCGAGCATCGCACCAGCGTGGTGTCGCGGATCACGCCGCGCGCCTCGGCGGGCGAAGAGCAGCAGCTCGACGAGTACCGCGCGAAGCTCCTCGCGGCGCGCGGCGCGCGCGTGCGGCCCGGCACCGACGACAAGGTGCTCGCGGCGTGGAACGGGCTCGCGATCACCGGCCTCACGGCAGCGTGGCGCGCGACCGGTCACGCACCGGCGCTCGCACTCGCGCTGCGCGTCGCCGGCTTCGTGCGCGATCGCATGATCACGGGCGATCGCATCGCGCGCGTGTTTCACGAGGGCAAGACGAAGGATCTCGACGGCACGCTCGACGACTACGCGTACTGCGCCGAGGCCTTTCTCGAGCTCGCGGAAGCGACCGGCGATCGCGCGTGGTGGGATCTCGGCGCGCGCCTGGCGAGCTCGATCCGCGCGCGGTTCGTCGCCGAGGACGACGGCGTGGTCGTGTTCTATCTCGCGCCGGCCGGCGACGCGCTGCTCGACCCCGCGCGTCGGGCGGAGCCCGCCTCGCTCCACCTCTGGCATCGGCCGGAGTCGCATCAGGATGGCGCGATTCCGGCGGGCGCGGCGATCGCGACGCAGGCGCTGCTCCGGCTCGGGCTCGTCGCCGGCGATGCCGGTGCGCTCGCGCTCGCCGAGAAATATCTGGCGCAGCGGCTCACCGGCGCGGCGGCGCCGAACGCGTGGTCGATGTCGTCGCTGCTCGCGGCGCTCGATCTCTACCTGCACGCCAAGGTCCTGGTCGTCACCCCCGGCACGGGCCACGACGCGTTGCTCGCCGCCGCGCGCGCGACGTACGCGCCGACGTTGTGCATCGCCGGCTCGTGGGCGCAGGCGTCGGTCACCGACGGCAAGACGTCCGCCGGCGATCGCGCGCGCGCGTTCGTGTGCACCGGGCCGACGTGCGCGCCGCCGGTGACCGAGACCCCCGAGCTGCGCGCGCTCCTGTCAGCGCAGTAGCGCGAGTCGCGTCGCCGGCAAGCGACCGGTCTTGGCGAGCGGCTCGAGAAGCGCGTGCGCCTTCGCCGTCTCGCCCAGCCCGATGAACGCCTCGGCGAGGTAGCCGGGCCAGATCACGTTGGCCGGCGAGCGCGCGACCGCGTCTTCGGCCGTCGCGCGCGCCTCCTCGAACGACGCCTTGCGCGCCGCGGAATCGCCGATCAGGCCCTGCGCGAGCAAGCCCCGCGCGAGCGTCTCCTTCCACTCGATCGCGTTCGGATCGTTCGCGATCAGCGTGCGCGCGAGAGAGAGGCCCGACGTGATGAGCTCGGTCGCGCGCTTGGGATCGCGCGTGACCAGCAGCTTGCCGAGCTCGATCTCCGTCGAGGCCAGCTCGTTCTTGAAGTCGCCCTGCGCGGGCGCCTCGTCGACCAGCTTCTTGCGGATCGCCAGGCTCTGCTCGTGCTGCTCGATCGCCGCGGCGGGGTTGCCCTTGGCGACGTAGGCCTCGGCCAGCTTCGGGAAGCAGTTGCCGTACGAGCGCCGGAACGCGACGCTCTTCGGATCGGAATCGACGAGCGCGAGCCGTAGATCCGACGACTCCTTGTACATCGCGAGCGCGTCGTCGGGCTTGCCGAGCGCGAGCCGCGCGTCGCCGTTGCGGACGAGCGCGCGCGCCAGCGCGATGCGGTAACGCGACGTCTTGGGATCGCGTGCGGCCAGGCCGCGATCGACCTCGACCGCGCGCTCGATCTGGCTCTGGCCGTCGACGAACTGGCCGGTCTGGACGAGCGCCTGGCCGAGATCGGCGAGCACGTTGCCGCGCTGATACTCCCAGTCGATGTTGGTCGGATCGCGCTGCGCGAGTGCCTGCGTGATCGGCAGCGCGCGCTGGTACATCGCGATCGCGGTCGCGTCGTCGCCGAGCGAGCTCTCGACGATCGCGAGCTGCTCGAGCGTGTCGAGTACCGCCTTCTGGACGAGCGCGTTGTCGGGCTGGGTCGTCATCAAGCTCTCGCGCAGCTTGAGCGAGGCGTTGTACTCGTCGGCGGCGAGCGACGATTCGCCGCGGCTCTGATAGATCGAGCCGAGCTTCAAGTGGCTCGTCGACAGCGCCATCACTTCGTCGGTGACGCGGCCGTTGCCTTGCGCCTGATCGCGCAGCGTCTTGGCGTGGTTGTACTGCTCGAACGCTTCGTCGAGCTTGCCCTCGCGGCGCAGCATGTCGCCGAGCTGGTCGTCGTTGTCGGCGGCGCCGAGCATGAGCGAGCGATCGGTCGGCGCCTCGCGGCGCAGCTCCTCGTACTCGTGGCGCGCCTCCGAGAAGTAGTTGGCGGCGCGCTCGTAGCGGCCGCGCTCGAGGAACACGGTGCCCGACTCGTAGTCGAGCTTGGCGATCATCGCGCGCAGGTGCAGCGTGCGCGGGCCGGTGTCGGCGCCGATCAGGCCGACGAGCTTGGTGCGCGCTTCGCCCCACGTCGCGAGCGCCTGATCGGGCTTGCCCGACTGATGCTCCGCGCGGCCGATCAGCTCGATCGCCTCGGCCATGCGCCGCTCGTCCTCGGCGGGCATGCTGCCGGGGATCTTCGACAGCGTGTCGTAGTAGCCCTTCACCTCGGTCGACAGCCCTGCCATCAGATCGAGCCGGCCGATCTGCGTGAGCTGGCGCTGCACGTGCGTCATCATGTAGTCGATGAGCTTCTCGGCGGCGGCGCCGCGCGTCGTCGCGATCTGCTCCGCGTGCTCGGCTTCGTCGCGAGCCTCGACGATGCGGCGGATCGCGGCGGTGCCGAGCACGGCGAACGCGATCACGGCGATCGTCGCGACCGTGAACGCACCGCGATGGCGCTTGATGAAGCGGCCGAGCCGCTGTGCCGCGGTGTAGCGGTGCGCGTCGACGAGCCGGCCGGTCATGAACCGGCGGAGCTCCTCGGCGAACACGCCGGCATCGGGGTAGCGGTCGGCCGGCAGCGGCGCCATCGCGCGCGAGACAATGGCGACGAGATCGCGCGGGGCGTGTTTCTGGCGATCGGCGAGCGGCACGACCTTGCCGAGCGCGGCCGCCGCGATCACGTCGGTCGCCGTGCGCGCGTTGTACGGCGGCACGCCGGCGAGCACGTGATAGAGCATCGCGCCGAGCGCGAACACGTCGGCGCGCTGGTCGACCTGCTCGCCGCGCGCCTGCTCCGGCGCCATGTACGCCGGCGTGCCCATCACGGCGCCGGCGACGGTGAGCGTCGACGACGCCGTCGACTTCGGGCTCATCAGCTTCTGCGACGGCCGGCGCGGCGCGCGGTTCGCCGAGTCGGGGGACTCGACGGCGTCGAGATCTTTCGCGAGGCCCCAGTCGATCACGACGGTCTCGCCGAAATCGCCGATCAAGATGTTGCCGGGCTTGAGGTCGCGGTGGATGACGCGCTGGCTGTGCGCGTACGCGATCGCATCGCAGGCGGCGGCGAGGCGAGGCATCAGCGCGAGCCGCTCGTCGAGCGTGCCCGCCGCGGCGATCACCTGGTCCAGCGGCTTGCCGGCGACCAGCTTCATCGCGAAGAACGGCTCGCCGGTCGGCCAGCGCCCGGCCTCGTAGACCGGCACGATGCCGGGGTGCTGGAGCCGCGCCGTGATGAGGGCCTCGCGCTGGAACCGCGTGGCCTGATCGCTCGCCGGATCGATGAGCTCCTTGAGCGCGACCTTGCGCCCGAGCCGGAGATCCTCGGCGGCGACGATGCGCCCCATGCCGCCGCGCGCGATCTCGGTGCCGGTCTGATAGAGCTGGTCGGAGACCTGGGGCAGGGGCGGCAGCTCGCCGGTCAGGTCGGCCGCGACCGTGGCCTCGGCCCCGGAGATGTTTCGGCTGCCGGTCGCGACTTTACCCACCTTCGTCGGGGGGGCCGG
>Ga0268266_10005331_pt1 | contig 12041 bp, 12 predicted proteins | sample KBSS13metaG_FD_190356 | JGI IMG/M metagenome (GOLD analysis project Ga0268266, IMG submission 190356) | Switchgrass rhizosphere microbial communities from Kellogg Biological Station, Michigan, USA - KBS S1-3 metaG (SPAdes) (version 2) | ecosystem: Host-associated > Plants > Roots > Rhizosphere... | reverse complement strand
AGCAACTTCGAGAAAAATCGGTCGGGGGACAATAGAGCCACTCTCGCGAGTGAGACGATTGTAGAAGGCAAAGGGTGAGACACCAAAAGATCTTCTCGCTGATCTGACTACGATTTCCTCCTCGGCCCTCTCGCGAACGAACTTACTCACGGAAGCCCTTGAGGGAGTGGAAGTTGAGGATCAGCCTAATAATTTATGTCCGATAACACATATTATGTATACTTGGCGCCTAGCTAAACGGATCCAAGCTGCCCTGCGGATTTGAGCCGCTAAGATGGTTTCATGTCTGGCATGTGCGCTACTACTCCGACGGTTCATTTGCACTAAATATGCAAAATATCTGTTAGTTTGCGACAGCTTACCTTCCTTATGAGCTGTCGTTGAACCCACCTTCTCCGCTCAGAGACTGGCTGCCAACGGTCGCAGAACTAAATATTTACCCAGAGAACGATAAGCATTTACGCGGTGGGGCTGACGGCTGACAGCTCCATCGATTGATCCTGCGACCCTATTTGGTGCCCCACGTGCTCACCTGTCAGTCGCAGCCTTAAAACAAGACCCCTGAAACCGGAGTCTTGATCTTTACAAAAACCGGTTGTGGGTCACGAAGTAGTTTGTCATCAGCCTGGGCATGGAGAGCGTCTTTTGAGCGACGAAACGATTCTGATCACTGGCGGGACCGGATTCCTTGGTAAGAAACTAGGGCTCGCATTGAAATCCGACTATCGGGTTATTCTTGCGGGCCGCAATAATGGACTCGCAAAGCGAGCTCAGGATCTCACCGGCTGTAAAGCCGTGCCCATCGACGTAACGAATATTGAGTCAGTTCGCGACATTGTGGTCGCAGAGCGCCCCAACATCATCATCCACGCAGCAGCCACCAAATTCGTAGACAACGCGGAACACCAGCCCATGGAGTGCGTTGATGTAAATGTTGTGGGCTCACAAAACGTCGCGCGGGTCGCCATGGAACGCGGCGTGGGAACCGTAATCGGCGTCTCTACGGACAAGGCCTCCCCTCCCGTCCGGAATACCTACGGTATGTCGAAGGCCCTTATGGAGCGGATCTTCTGCTCCTGTAATCGCATGACTGACACCAGATTTGTATGCGTGCGATTCGGCAACGTTGTATGGTCCACCGGGTCGGTATTTCCGCTTTGGAGGAGCATGCACGAGAAGACCGGCGTAATAGGCACCACCGGCCCTGAAATGCGACGGATGTTTTTCACTGTTGACGACTCCGTTCAACTTGTTTTGGCAGCCCTGAACAACGCCGAAAAGTTCCAGGGTAAAGTACTCTGCCGCAAGATGAAGGCAGCGCAGATCGAAGACATCTTGCGCGTCTGGTGCAAGCATAAAGGCGGCAGCTGGGAGAAGATCTCAGGACGTCCAGGCGAGCGCGACGATGAATTCCTGATCGGCGACATCGAGATTCCCTATGCCACTGAATTGGAGCTGGATGGCGTCACGCACTACCTGCTCTCCTTCAATGAGAAGGCGGAAAAGCCAGTGTCCTATGGACTATCGTCGGCAAATACCGACCGGCTGACCGATGCTGAAATCTTGAATTTGATTAGCAATCGGCCACTCGAGGAGGTATAGAGTATGGCACGCATCCGACATGCACTCATCATGGCCGCAGGACGTGGGACTCGTATGATGCCGCTGACGGCTGTCATTCCTAAACCCATGGCCCCACTTCTGGGATCGACACTCATCGCTGATGGGATCCGCCGGATTCGCGGGCACATTGACGTCATTCACATCACAGTTGGGTACAAAGGACCGAAACTCGCTGAGCACGTGATCGATCTGGGAGTGGATTGCGTTTACAACACCAGCGGCAAAGGAAACTCCTGGTGGATCTACAACACGATGCTCAAGTACTTGGACGAACCCCTCCTCGTCCTGACTTGCGACAACGTAGTGGAACTCGATCTTGAACAGCTGGAGTACGAATACGCCCGACATAACAGCCCTGCGTGCATGGTCGTTCCTGTAGCTCCCGTCCCAGGACTGGATGGTGACTACATCTTTCATGAGAAGGATGTGGTCACGAGACTGGATAGGAATACGCCATCCGACAGGTATTGCTCCGGGATTCAAGTTCTCAATCCCGCGATGATCAACCGCATCACTTCGCAGCAGGAGGACTTTTACGCGGTTTGGCAGCAGTTGATGTCCCAGCACCAGGTCTATTGCTCGTCAATCTATCCCAAACGCTGGTTTGCTGTGGATACGTTCGAGCAGCTGTCCTCGATTAACGAAATGGCAATGTCGTCGAACAAAATCATAATGTCGTCCGCGTCGTACCTTGATTAATTTTCCGAGAAGGTAGCCCTTATATGAAGATGCCGGCAGTCTCAGTAGTCATACTGACCCACAACCGCAAAGATCTTTTACGTCAATCAGTAAGCAGCTGCCTCGAATTGAATTGGCCCGAACTGGAAGTGATAGTCGTTGACAACGTCTCGACGGACGGAACCCCGGAGTTGATCCAGGAAGAGTTCGGCTCAAGAGTCCGCGTGATTCGCCGGACGGTGGATTCTCCTACCGCTGGTCGAAATGAGGGCTTTCGTTCTGCAAAGGGAGACTTCATCCTTTCCCTCGACAACGACATGCTTGTTTTAGATCCCGACTGTATTTACAAGGCCGTGGCTCTCTTCCATCAGTTTCCAAAAGTGGGACTTCTGACAGTGCGGATCGCGGGAGTGGAAGACCCGGGCAGCCCACTCCGTGAACACTGGTGGCATCCGGTACCGTTTGATATCGGGAAAGACCGCTTCCACCTTACCGACTACTTCAGTGAGGGCGCGCTGTTTATCAGAGCCTCGACCCTCCGCGACACCGGCGGTTACGACGATGACTTTTGGGGCTGCTTCGAGGCCGTAGATCTTTCGCTTCGCATTTTGCGAGCCGGCTACGACATGCTCTATGTGCCCACCATCGGGACTGTGGAGCTTCAGGTAAGCCGACACGAGAACAAGACCCGCAGCCAACGCAACTACCTTTTTTTGCGGAACAAGATTTGGACAGCGTGGAAGAATTGTTCGCTGCCGCGTGCGATCACCTTTGTCGGGCCGCGTATTTTGAAAGATGCCTTGATGTCTGTTCGATATGGCTGGGTGGATCTGTGGTTTCGCGCCGTAAGCGAAGGAATCGCTGCTCCCTCGAAGATCCGCCGTAAACGAAATCCTCTTCCGTCATCCACCTGGGAACACATTCGGCATATACGCAAGGGTCAGATCTTCGAAATGCAAGAAACGCACTCCGTCAGCACCGTAAGCAAAGATACTCAACCTGATGAGACAACATTGAGCTCTGTTGCTCCTTGAGCGTAGTGCGGTGGTCTAACAGATTTCACCGCACTACGCTCAAGGACAGGTTGTGCTCAGCAGCGGGAAATCAATCGCCCTCGATCCCGATTTCACATCGAAGCGCGCGGTCTACTTCCCTAATCTCTTATTCAGCCGTTTATAGCCGAACTTCCGCTCTTTGTTATCCTCAATGTTGAGGGCCCTCCCGCTTCTTCATGAGAATTGTTCAGGCTGTTTTTGGTGTCTTTCATCACTTTGAGCTGGCTCGCGAGCTTGAGCGGCGTGGACATCTCTCTGTCATATATTCCACCTTTCCCTGGCGGCGTCTTCAACGTGAAGGCCTGCCGCACTCTCGTGTCCAGACGTTCCCATGGATCCATACCCCAGAGTTCCTGGTCCAGCGATACCGGATCGGAGGACACTGGCTGTCCGACCATCTCGGCTACGCCAATGCACTTGCTTTCGACGAATGGACTCTTCGGCGAATTCCCTCCTGTGACGCCTTTATTGCCCTCTCGGGGGCTGGTCTGAAGACCGGTCAAAAGATTCAACAAGATGGCGGCATCTTTATCTGCGATCGAGGGTCCTCCCATCAGCGCTATCAGGAACAGATCGTAAGCGAGGAGTACCGTCGATGGGGTGTCGATCTTCCCGTCAGCGATGAAAGGGACACGATCCGCGAAGAAAAGATATACGAAACCGCTGATCTGATTACCGTTCCTTCCGGCTTCGCGCTACGGTCGTTTGTCGAAATGGGGATTCCAGCCGAAAAGATGCGGAAGATCCCTTATGGAGTCCGGCTCGAACGATTCCGGCCCGCTGGAGAGCCTCCCAAGGATCGCTTCGAGGTTCTCTTTGCCGGTGGCGTAAGCCTTCGTAAAGGAGTTCCCTACCTGATGGAGGCATTTGCGAAGCTTCCGCATCCATCCAAACGACTTCGCATAGCAGGTGCTGTCCGCCCGGACTTTGAAGCTGTCCTCTCCCGGCTGCCTCGTGAGAACGTAGAGTTCCTTGGCTCGGTCTCTCAGGAAAAGATGGTCGAACTGATGAGCACCAGCCACGTCATGGTTCTCCCCAGCATAGAAGAAGGACTCGCTCTGGTTCAGGGGCAAGCGATGGCCTGTGGTTGCCCGGTCATCGCCTCGACTAATACCGGCTCCGAAGACCTTTATACGGACGGAGTAGAAGGTTTCATCGTTCCTGTCCGGGATTCCGCTGCATTGGCATTGCGGATGCAACAATTCGCCGAGGACCCAGATCTACGGCAGCAAATGAGTGAAGCTTCACTGAAACGAGTAAAGTCGCTCGGAGGATGGAAAGACTACGGCGACCAATGGGAGCAACTTCTGGCCACCTCTACAAATGCTTCTGTAGCATAAGGTTGACTCAAGGATCTGAAGCGTCTGTCTAGATATTGGCTCTAGCGTTCAGATAATGCTCTAAGCTCCGCCACCAACAAAGTGAACGATCTCAAGCTTGTCGTCCGCCTTCAGGGCTGTCTTTACCCACGTAGCGCGGGAGGCAATCTGCCCATTGTGCTCAACGGCTACCCTGTCTCCCTTTAAGCCCAACTCGTTTACCAGGTCTTCCAAGTTTGCCGACTCGGAGAGTGAGGCGAAAATACGTTGTTGGCCATTCAAAACCAGCGTAAGCGGCATACTTCAAGGTTAGCAGGAGTCAGGCTGCCTTTTTCATCCCCTGTCGCTCCGCATACTCTTCGAAGATCTCCCGGCTTCTCCGTAACAGAATGCGAATAGCTTCATTCGATTCCGCCTCGCTTACCGGTCCCTCGCGATAGACTCGATGGCTCACCAGATGCTCGGCTGCGTTGCCCAAGATCTGCAATGCGGTTCCATAACTCGTTGTTCCGGATGTGTCCCCGCGACGTTGAGTAACTTCCATCAGACATCCTCCGTTACCACTATCGGCTTAGATGCCTCGAGCGTTATAGGGATTCCGAGGATCCTACTTTAGCGGCCAAAGATGATTCAGGGGTCCGTTCCCATAGCCCAGGGGTTCGGCACGGCGAATTGCTTCTGCGACGTACCGCTTGGCTGCTCTTGCAGCCTCCTGCGCTCCATCTCCCGCCACAAGCCGGCTCAGCAACGCGCTGGAGAGAGCGCAACCTGTCCCATGCGTCGAAGTGCTTTCGATCCGCTCACCTGGAATCCACTCCGGTTCTCTCCCCGGAGCCAATAGCAGATCATCCGGCCGCTCAAGATGCCCGCCGGTCGCCAGCACGTGCAGATCCGGATAACGCCCGGCCAGGGCTCGGCTGCCTGAGACGACGTCCGCTGGCGTGGCAACTTTAAGTCCGGAGAGCAGGCTAAGCTCGTCCAGGTTTGGAGTGACCCAGCTCGCCAGAGGAAGCAGCCTCTCTCGTAGACGCGTGATCCCCTCGGGGGCTAGCAGTTCCCTACCAGAGCTGGAACAGACGACAGGGTCCACCACGATCGGAAGATTGGGGGAGAGCTTCCGCAATCTCTCCAGATACTCCGACACGATCACTACGATCTCCGGTGTCGCCAGCATTCCCAGCTTCACGCCTGCCGGAGGAAGGTCGACGTGAAGACAGTCGAGCGTCTCTCGCAGGATCTCGGGCTGCACCGGCTCGCTGCGGCGGACTCCCTGAGTCGACTGAACGGTCAGGCTGGTGATCGCGGACGTTCCGAAGAGGCCGTGCGCAGCGAAGACCATCAGATCTGCTGTGATTCCGGCGCCGGAGGAGGGGTCAAATCCGGCGATGGAGAGGACGGTCTGCATGGGATCCGAGAAGTCTGCCCGTCGAGTGCTTACAGGGCGTTTTGGGCTCTTTTAAGCCTTTTTTTCAACTTTTCTAAAAAAAGCTAAATTTGGTCGATTTGTGGTGAATCAGGCCGGATTCCGGTCAATTAGAGCTTAATCCGGGCCTCTGCCGGGCTTCCGGCATCTGATCTTCTTTAGCATATCTCTTCTTGCTTAGGCAAGCTTTCTTTTCTCGTAACTCTCTGTTGCTAATTGACTTAGGGAATTAACGTCAGGACAATATAGAGAGGAGGTGGCAGTGAAGATCTTTTCTACGAAGATGGGGGACAGACAGATGCCTTCCCGGCGTGGAGCAGCCATCGCAACTCTGCTGGTCGCGCTCGGAGTTACAGCGTCAGCCAGCGATGCTGGTTCACCGACACCAGCCAAAGCTCCCGAAGCGAAACCGACGCCCGTGCAGTCCAGCAAGGTGCGTCGCTGGTTCCAAATCGGTACAGCATCCTGGTACGGACGATACTTCCAGGGTAAGCAGACAGCCAACGGCGAATCGTACGACATGAACGCCCTCACCTGCGCGCACCGGAGTCTTCCTCTCGGGACCTGGCTGCGCGTCACCAACCTGAAGAATCGCAAGTCGATCTTCGTGCGGGTCAATGATCGTGGACCGCTTCCGGAGGATCGGATTGTCGATCTCTCTTACGGAGCCGCCAAGGCTGTGGGCATTACTGGCTTGGGCAAGGTCAAGCTCGAAAAGCTGCGTCCCGGTGACCCGGAGATGGCGAAGCAGCTGATCGCGCAGCTCCGCACGCCGGTAGCAGTCGGCGCGGCGATGTAACTTTCGCAGTTTCCTCTTGGATTCGCAGCTTCGGTCTCTTCCCCGGGCCCCTATCCTTCTCAGCTAGACTGAAGCTGTGAACTTCCTGACAAACGATCTCGCTGCTAAAGACCGCCTTGCTGTCGCGCTCGATGTTCCAGACACCAATGCCGCGCTGGCTCTGGTCGACCGTCTCGAGGGCAGCTGCCGCTGGCTCAAGGTTGGCATGGAGCTCTACTACTCCGCTGGCAATGCCCTGGTCGAGTCACTTCGCCGGCGCGGCTACAGCATCTTCCTCGATCTCAAGCTTCACGACATTCCAAACACAGTCGCTGGAGCTGTCCGCTCAGCCACCTTGGCGGGCGCGGAGCTCCTGACGGTCCACGCCTCCGGCGGCGGAGCCATGTTGCGTGCTGCGGCCGAGGCCGCTGGGTCACCGGGTTCTCCGAGGCTGCTGGCGGTGACGGTTCTTACCAGCATGGATGCGGCCGAGTTGATCTCTGTCGGCGTCTCTGCCTCCCCCGCAGAGCAGGCGCTGCGCCTCGCCCGGCTGGCGAAGGACTCCGGGATCCATGGAATGGTCTGCTCTGCCGAGGAGGTCGGCTCTCTGCGACGCGAGATCGGTCCGGACGCCCTGCTGGTTGTGCCGGGAATCCGCCCCTCCGGCGCCTCGGTCGACGATCAGCGAAGGATCGCTACGCCCAGCGACGCCATCTCTCGAGGAAGCTCGATGCTGGTCGTGGGTCGCCCGATTACGAAAGCTGCCGATCCCGCCGCCGCCGCCCGTGCCGTTCTTGATGAGATCGATGCGGCCATGCACTCCCCCCTCCCCCGTTTTTAGCGCAAAGTATTCTATCGAAGCAGCTTAGGTCCGGACCTCCGATTTCATCCGTCGCGCAAAAGGAGAAAGCCCGGATGGATCTCCGGGCTTTCTCTGAGCTCTTTTAATTGTAACAACTGAGGCGAAACTAGTCGGCTGCGATAAAGCCTTTGCTTTGTGAGAGTTAAATCCTTCAGCTCTTGACAAGGCTGTTGGTCAGCTTTGAATCGCTCAGGCGCAGGGCAAGAGCCTTAGCCGAACCTCCGCCGCGGATGAACTCACTCAGATTGACCTCGGTTGCGTGATATCCCTTCACCGCCAGACGGTCTGCCAGGTCGGTCCCTGACGTTCCCATGATGATCTCCCGGCCCACATTGATCACGTTACAGGCGAATCGGGTTGCTTCCGATTCTGTCACCGCGATCCGCATCTCGGGAGCATAGGCCGCTTCGATCCTGGCCCGCGAGGGCTTGTCGAAGGCTTCCGGGAAGTAGAGTACGTGCCCGCCGGACAAGGGAGCGAAGCAGGTGTCCAGATGGTAGAAGCGAGGATCGACGAGGTGCAGCGAGCTGACGTGCGTGTGCCAGGCGTCGGCGACGTGCCGGTGGCTCTGCAGGCAGGTGCGGACACCGTGTGCAGCCCAGAGGTGGTCGCCGGTGGCATTGAAGAGTGCGTCTCCCTCGCCCTCGAATGCGGTCTCGCGCGGGGTCTCCCAGATGATGAAACCTGTCGACTCGAACCAACGCCGCAGATGACGCTCCTCCGCCTGACGCTGAGGATGCGCAAAGCTCGAGAGGGCGACGATGCCATGCTGTACAACAGCGGCATGCCCAACGAAGACCATATCCGGAAGTCCCTTCTGTCCGGGGATCAGGCGAATGTCTGCGAGTCTCTGGAGCTGGTTGTGCAGCTCCTTCCACTGGGCAAATGCGAGATCACGTGAAGGACGATGGAGATTCCCGGCCATCCATGGATTGATGACGTAATTTACGTCGTACCACTCCGGTGGACACATCAGGTAGGTTGGCCGATCGAAGTGTGGGAGGGGAGAGAAATTACGAGCAGAAGATGAATTCGGTGCTACAGGACTAATGGTACTCATATAGAGCTAATTCCCTACTTTCCGGTCTAGAGTCTGCCCGGCAGAAGAGGCAATCGTCAAGTGAAGTGAACGTAATTTTGTTGCATTCTTGGTACGTTGGTGCTGTAAAGGGACTTAGAGAACCAGTTTTCTCGATCTCAAACACCAAAAAAGCCCCAATCCTGGGGCTCTTTTTTGTAAATTCCAGGTGAATTAGAGTTTTTCGACGAAGTCGCAGACCGAGCAGGAGATGTAGACTCCACCCGGAGTTCCCCGCTCGCGGTCTTTCACACGCTTCACGATACGCGTAGGCTTCGAGCACTTGGGGCAATCGGTGCTCTTCTGTGTGTCCATGACCTTCTTACGGTCGCCGGTCTTGGCAATCTTTGCCATAATCTTGCTCTCCCTAGTACGAATGTTTCGGTCCGCGCGCCAAAATGCCTGATGCTCTCACGAGGCATTCGGGAACTTCTCAGGATTGTCCGGGGCTTGTCTCGGCCGGAATCGGAGGAGAAGAACTGCGGTCGCTACTCCTTTGGATTTTACACTACTTTTTCTGTTGGGACGGGCCGGGCTTTGTGGCGACCTGATGCGGCAAACCGAGGCAAAGAGATGGTAGAGAAGCGGATCTCTCCACTACGGCCCTGCGGGCCTCCGGTCGAGATGACATCGTTCAAAAAAAGTGACGGTCACGCCTATCCCGCGAACGCGAGGCACGCGCTGAAGACTTCCCTCTTCGAGGATCAAGGTTGAGTTCGAGACCTCGGCTGTCCGGGTGTGTTCTGCGGATAGGGAGATCCGGGCTGACCCTGCTGGTTCGGATAAGGGCCGCCGGGCTGGTTCGGATACGGCGAGTTCTGATTTGGGTACCCGGGGCCGGACTGCGATGCGCTTGGGATAGGGGACGTCTGCTGCTGCGGATAATCGGCCGAAGTATCAGCGGGCGATCCAGGCGCAGCAGGAATCGGTTGACGATCGAGACGTTTGTCCTTGTCTTTATCTTTATCCTTGTCCGTGGGGTACTGAACCTTCCCTTGCGCGTTCACAGGTTCGGCTGCTTCACCTGGAAGACGCAGCGACGGAGGCGCAGCAGGAGTGGTTCCATCCTCCCCTTCTTTACCCGGCGCCCTATCACCCATGGCGATCTGCCGGATGTTTGCGGGGACATCACCTTCCTCCAACTCGTTCTTGTCGTGGAGCTCGATCGGTTTGCCGAGCGCCGCGATCTGGACCTGGGCGACGCGGTCACCTTTGAAGCGGATGAACTTTACGGTTTGGGGAACGTGCCCATAGATCCACTCCTCGTAGCGCGAACCATTGGCGTCGCCGCTTTCTTTCTCGCGAATCTTGCTTTCGGGGGAACCTAAGGAGGCGAGGACCATGCGGTGATTCATGCCAACGAGAACCTCGTGGGCCGCGATCGCATCTTTGATCCTGGGCGGAAGTGTATCTGCGTAGGCCTGCTCTCCGGATTTGACTCCAAAGTCGACAACGGGCTCGAGCAGAGCTTTCACCTCTGGGGCGGAGATATCAGGAATACCTTTAGGAAAGACAAGCTCAACGCGCGAGCCCGTGGGCTGTTCGCCGGTATTGGCTGCCACGGGTGCGTTGTTGAGTTGAACATGGCTTAGGAAGCGGTGCTTGGCGTAGGGTCCACCGTTGAAGTCGAGGACAATGCGATCGCCTTTGATATTGAGAGCGGTAACGACGACACGATCGCCGGGAGCGGCAGCCTGCCCCTTCTTATAGATCATCTCGCGATACTTTTCGCCGCCCGGCGAGAGCTCGCCATTTGCTTCCAGAGAAAGCACGCCGATGGGCAAAGGGCGATGGGCGAAACCCTGCTCCGCCTCGAGATTGCGAACCAGTTCGCGGCGCCCTCGCTCATTCAGTTTCTGATCGGAGAGCTGGAGATTCGTGGGATGAAAGGAGGTCGAGATATCCGCGGTCGCAGTCTTCTCTCCTACAACAAAGACCTGAGCGTAGAACGGCTGAGCCGGGAGGAGGAGACACCCTGCGAGGAGGGTCCATCTGTGCGTGCGGGTCGCCATGGAAGCACCTCAGATACAGACAAGATTGCGCCTTCTGTTCCCTTTTGACAAGGGGAGCGGAGCATGGTTGGTCTATTTAATCGAAGCGAGATGAGAAATTTACATTTTTCAGGGGAGATCCAGGCTCAGGCATCCGGCGGATCTCCGGCCGAGCGCCCCTGGGGCGAAGCGGGAAGAATCTGAATCAGTGCTGGAGGGCGGCTCTGCTGCTCCTGCTCCATGGCGACATGAGCGGCCGGGGGTTTGGCCTCCATGGGATATCCGCCGGGAACGATGGTGGGATGGGTGTAATTCCAGGCGTATTCGCGGGTGACGCGAACCAGGATGACGAGACCGACCAGGAGAGCCAGCGCTGTGAAGCGAGCGGCCTCTGGACCGTAGCTTCCACCGGTGAGGGACCTTCTGCCGGAGGCGATGGTCTGGACCAGAACCGCAGATTCGACGCTCCCTTTGACCGGGAGTCCGAAGAGAACCCCCATGCTGGCGCTCCAGGCAAAGTGCAATCCCCAGGCGATCCATAGGCCGTGGGTTCTGAGCCACGAGACGGAGAGCACGATTCCCATAAGGATGGCCATCCATATTCCGGCGGCCCTGGCTCCATGATGAAGTACCTGGGCGAGGCCGAAGAGGACAGACATTCCGAGAGTGGCGAGAACGGGGCTGGTGGTATCGATCAGGCAGCGGAAGGCGTATCCGCGAAAGATCACTTCAATGGCCAGTGTCTGGGCCGCGAGGGTGAGCAGGGTGATGACCAGCAGACGCAGGGTTCCGGGCTCAGTCCAGAAGGTGACGTGAAGGCTTCCTGCAAGAGCCATGGGAAGGATGGAGAGGATGACCATTCCCCACCCGAGGGCGGCACCGGTGAGCCATTCCGTGCGTGCCGAGGGACGGCTGGGAAGGGCGAGCACGGAACGAAACGATGCAGGACGCTGTCCAATCATCTCCAGCAGGAGATATCCGACGGCGAGCAAAAACAGCAGAAACAAGGCGCTCAGAAGAGGCTGCCAGGCTGGGAGATTGAGCCGGTGCGTAATTCCGCGTGCCGAGCTGGCTGAGAGCAACCAGGAGGAGGCCGACCAGGCGATCGCCGCGGCAAAGCGCGCAAACTGGAGGAGTCGTCCAGTGCGCTTGCGCGTAGTCGTTAAATCAGAGGCGTACGACAACAAAAAAGGGCTCCGTGCGGGGCGAGCCGCTATACGCTGGCCGAGGCCTC
>Ga0268266_10005329_pt1 | contig 12042 bp, 9 predicted proteins | sample KBSS13metaG_FD_190356 | JGI IMG/M metagenome (GOLD analysis project Ga0268266, IMG submission 190356) | Switchgrass rhizosphere microbial communities from Kellogg Biological Station, Michigan, USA - KBS S1-3 metaG (SPAdes) (version 2) | ecosystem: Host-associated > Plants > Roots > Rhizosphere >... | reverse complement strand
TCTGCTCGCTCGGCGGCATCGGGCGCGCGCATTACTTCCACAGCACGAATGTCGATCCCGATGAGGCGAACCGCGTCATCGACGACCGCGAGACGTCGTACATTCTGTGGCCGAACTATCATTCCGGGGCCAATGGCGACTTCCAGGAAATCGAGGTCGTCGGCCCCCCGCATCCGGTGCTGCTTGATCCGGCTGCGCCAGGCAGGCTGATCCGACATCTGCCGGCCCATCCCCATGAGGGCGCGGTAGGCGCGCCGGTCGATGATCAAACCGCGCGGGTGATCGCGACGGGAACGAGCAAGGTCAGCGGCAGGCAATTCAATCTGGCCGTCACGTTCGAACCGTCGGCGGATGGCGGACCGGGTATAGCCCAGTCGACCTTCCACCATTTCGCCGACTTCAACTGGGATCCGGCAGCGGGCTGCCCAAGCTTCGTCGATGAGACGCCAGGCACGGCGCTCGCGCAATCGCCCGAGGCTCAGCGGTCGATACGCCGTTATGTCCAGAACGTCGCTTTTTGGCTGGCCGGCCGGGAGCCATTTGAAGATCGTAAGGACCACCTCGACCGGCAATTGGACGAAGCGCTGGAAGAGAGCTTCCCAGCAAGTGACCCGCCAGCGGTTGACAGCCGATAGGCTCTTAGCATGAACTTCGCCTCCCTCGAGAATAGCGGCTTTCGGGGCGAGCGGTCGGCAATTGCCACACCGTAGTTGCCCATCGGACGGGGCTGCAGCCGACCAAAGTAGAACGTTCACGTCCGCCGGAATAACGTCACCTTCTGACGGAAGCGGACGAGCGGCCAATGCGCCGCGGTCACTTCCGAGGCATTTTAGTAATACGCGAGAGTTCGATTGAACGCTCGGTGGGTCCCCGTTATCCATCGGTGTAGAGAGAGCACGCCGGTTGCTGGAACGAGGGAGAGATCACGACGTCTGATCTTGCAGCACTGGCTCTGGTAGGGTCGGCCGGTTCTCTCGAACATGGGATTAGCAAAGATGATCTGGTACGATGCCTGGCTTGACTAAAGAGGGCACCGTTCGGCGGCTCAACCTCAACCTTCTCTATCCGCTCGATGCTATCCTTCACGCGTCCACGCTCACCGAGGCGGGACGGCGCGTGAATCTTAGCCAATCCGCAATGAGCCATGCACTGCGCCGTCTTCGCGATCATTTCGGTGACGATCTCGTAGCGCATCAGAGTGGCGAACAGCACCTCACCCCCCTCGGGCGCGCGCTGCGCGGAGAGGTGCGCCGCGCGCTGCAGGAGGTTCACAGCGCCCTGGAATTCTCGCTGGAATTCAATCCGAGGTTATCGACGGAGAACGTCACGATCGCTGTCTCTGAAGCGATCGAACAAATGCTGCTCGCCCCGGTCCTGCGCAATTTGTCGCGTGAAGCTCCTCATATGACGGTGGACCTTACCGCCCTGGGTCGCAAATCGCCGTGGCAGTCGCTCGAGGAGGGGGCCGACCTTGTTCTGGTGCTGCAATCCGGCGCGGACGAACGGCTCGCATCCTTGCCGATACTCAGCGATCACACTTCATGCATGGTGTGGAGCGAACATCCCGAACTTGGCAGCAAGAACGAAATTACCGACGAGCAATACCGCACAGGCCGGCACATAGTCGCCAGCGGCGAGAGCACGCCAATCATTCCGGGAGATGCCTTGGCGGCAGATATCCTCAATTCACGTAAGATCTCGATCAGGGCCACGTCCCAGGCGACCCTGCCCGCGATCGTAATCGAAAGCGATCTGATTGCGACGGGCAGTTCGTGGCTGTTTCAATACTATGCGTCCAATTTGCCTCTGAAGGTTCTCGCAACGCCTTTCACAACAGTGGATACCCCAATCGTCGCCCAGTGGCCGAGCCATCGGCGACGCGATCCCATGCTCGATTGGTTCCTCCAAAAACTTCTGGATCGCCGACCATTCTAGGCATCGACGGCGTTCATGGCGGGTATGAAGAGTTCGCGTTTGTCCGTCACATGACTGCAGCATAGGATCGATGTGTTGGGATCGAGAACTCAGGGCATCTCTCTTCAATTGAGGCCACCCGACAGCAGGAGAACGGCCACGGGATAGCGTCGGCAGAGCGCTTCGCGACTTGGCTGCAATATCTGTTGGAAGTGCCGCCGAAGCCGAGCGTGGGGAGTCTCGCGCCGGACAAGGTGTGCCTATGGAGGTGTGACCATGATCAATGTTTCGGCGAGCGCGCATCGGCTTCTGGGGGCAGTCAGCATTGGATCGATGACCGTCATCGCCATGGCGGCCTCGACTCCGGCTGCGGCTCAGAGCGAGCGAGCGCTCGATATCAATGTTCCTGCTATGCCGCTTGGACAGGCGCTTAACGAGATCGCGCGCCTCAGCGGTGCCAGGATCGACTTCGATCCGGATGCGGTCCGCACAGCCACCTCCAGGCCGGTCCATCACGCCAAGTCGGCACGCGATGCAGTTGCTGCGGCGACTACCGGCCTGAACCTCACCGTTGAAGCGAGCTCCGACGGCATCATCGGCGTCTATCAAGGGATCGTGGTCACTGCGCGTCGCGACGAGGCGGAGACCAATGCGCTTGTGCGTCAAGCCTCCACTTCGGACCGCAGCGGTCTGTCGTTGCGCGAACAGCCGCGCAACAACCAAGTGATCTCGGCCAAGACGATCCAGGATCAACAAGCCCTCAGCATCAGCGAAGTCTTGCGCAATGCGGGCGCCGTCTCGACCATCAGCAACAGCCCGGGGGGCGGCTCGACATACTCGGTACGAGGCTTTTCAAGCGGCGGCTTGGTCAATGGCCTGTCCAGCTCCGGCAACTTCGGCGTTTCTTCGGGTGCCAACCAGCCCATCGCCAGCATCGAACGCGTCGAAATCCTCAAAGGCCCCGATGCTTTGCTGGTGGGCTTCGACAATCTTGGCGGCAATGTGAACGTCGTTACCAAGAAGCCCGACGCCGAAGAGCGTTTGATCATGAGCATGGATGTCGGCTCGTACGGGCTGGTGCGCGGCGTGCTCGATGCCAATCAGGCGGTTACCGCCGACAAGAGCGTGACCGCAAGGCTGATCGCCAGTGCGCAGACCATGGACCGAAACTATGGCGGTTATACAGGTAACAAGGACTACCTTCTGGCGCCTTCGATCCGGTTCAAGGACGGCCGGACCGACATCATTCTTGGCTTGAGCGCGTCTGACTCGACGAGCGGGATTACACCGTTCACCCTGTTCGACCCGAATACCGGCCAAATCGTAAAACGCGATCTCGGCATGCCAATCTTCTCGAGCGATCAGTCGATCAAAACCAAGACCACGCGCGTATATGCCGACCTAACGCGCGAATTGACGCGCGACATTACCTTCGTCGTTCGTGGTCTGCACGACGACAACAGGCTGGGGCTCGATGTCTATCCGTTCTATCTCAACTCTGCAGGTATTCCCACGGTCGCCGTGCGCGGCTCGGGTCAGGTGGGCAAATCGGACGCCGCCGATGCATTCTTCCGCATCCGCTTCAAACCCGCAAACTTCGTTACTGTGCGTCTGAATGTCGGCTATAATTTTTCCCAGGGCTCTTTCGAGCCTCGCAGTAGCGCGAGTTATGACACTATCCAGCCCGTGCCCCTTGGCGCCAACACCACCATTCCCGTGCCGCCGCGGCCCACCGCGACCGACCGTTCGTTCCGGCTCGGCTCGCAGCAACAAGGTGTTTTCGGGCAGGCCCTGCTCGATTTCGGCAGGGTCAAGCTCCTCGGTGGGCTTCGCCGCAACTGGTACAAATCGACTTTCGAATTCTTCGGCTTCGGTGTCTTTCCGCCTGACCGGGATGCCGCGACGGTGCCCAATTTCGGCGCTGTCGTGGACGTGACCGATAACATCTCGGTCTTCGCGAATTACGTAAAGGGCTTGTCCGCAAGTACCTCGACCAACTTTGCGGGCAGCCGGTTACCGAACATCAATTCGAGGAACAAGGAGGCCGGCATCAAGGTCGACTTGTGGAACCACCGGGCGACAATCAACGCGTCGTACTTCGATCTTCTACAGGATAACACGCTGGTCAACGATCCGGCACACCCCGGGTTCTCCATCCCGGGCCCCGGACAGCGCGGCCGCGGCGTCGATCTCAATATCGTCGGTCAGTTGATGCAGAATTGGACCGTTCAGGCATCTTATACCCGGACGAAGTATGCCTTCCTCAGTCCGTCAGATTTCCAGACGGTCATTCCCAACCAGCCCCGCGACAAGTACAGCATCTACAGCAACTATCGTACACAGATCACGCCCGCTATCAGTGGCGGCTTTGGTGCCGGATTGTTCGGCCGATCCAGCTCGTACGCCGAATATTTCGGAGAGTTTGTCGTACCCGAGGCACGGCAGGTCGACGTCAACGGCTTCCTGACAATTGCTGGTTTCGAATTCAACGTGGGCGTAAGGAATGTCTTCAACCGGCGCAATTACGGCACGACTAGAGCGTCCGACTTCGTGCCGGTCGACGAACCCCGCAACGTGCGTTTGAGCGTCACTAAGCAGGTGTTCTGATGCCTCGCAAACGCGGAATGTCCTTCCCATCCGGCGTCCAGGAGTCCCGCCGCGAGGCGGGGCTCCAACGGCCTCAGCCGCGCCGCGAGCGGTGGGTGCACGCGTGGGGCTTGACGAGCCGGTACTTCCGTTCAGAGGACTGGAAAGCGGCGTGGCTGTTGATCGCCTGCTATATCGGACTTGAGCTCGGTACCGTCTATATCTTTCTGCTGTCGAACAATTGGCAGCGCGAATTCTTCGACACCATCGAGCAGCGGAAGGCGGGGCTGTTCGCGTCGGTCATTCTGACGTTCGTGATGATCGCGGCGCTGGAAGTCGGCGTGTCGCTAATCAGCAATCTGGTGAGCTGGACCCTTTCCATGCGCTGGCGGCGATGGCTGACGGACTGGTACATGAACCGCTGGTTCGCCCGCGATCGGTTCTATGAAATCGAACGGCTGGGAATGATCGACAACCCCGACCAGCGGATTGCCGAAGACATCAAGGCATTCACGTCGTTCGTCCAGGGGAATTCGATCATCGGCGTGGCGATCGGTATCGTCACGAGCCTGACCAGTGCGATCAGCTTCGGAGTGATACTGCTACAGACATCCTCGCCGCTCGCGATCTCGGTGGGCGGTCGCAACATTTCGCTTCCCGGTGGCGATCTTATTTGGTTTGCGATCGTCTATGTCCTGTTCGGCTCCGTGTTCGTCACCTGGATCGGCCGCCCCTACATCCGCCGCCGGATGCGTGAGCAGCACTACGAAGCGGACTTTCGCGCCGGCCTGATCCATGTGCGCCGCAACAGCGAGCAGATCGCGTTTTCGCGCACCGAGGGGATCGAGAGACAGAACCTCCGGGAGGCGTTCGATAACATCCGGCGCAACTGGTACCGGATGATGTGGGCCAACCTGGGTCTGAATGCTGGCACCGGCATTTATCAGCGCGTGATGGGCGTGGTGCCACTGTTCTTGACCGTGCCAAAGTTTTTCGCCCGTCAGATCAGCTTCGGCCAAGTGATGGCATCACGCGACGCGTTCACGCAGTTCACCTCGTCCCTTTCCTATTTCGTGCAGGTGTATCCGGGCCTTGCCGAGCAGATTGCGAATATCAACCGGTTGAAGGCATTGGACGATTCGCTTGACAACGAACGCCCCCGGGGGATCGCATTCAGGGCCGGGGGAACGGCCGATGGCGTGGCCCTCATGGTGGAAAATCTCGAGCTTCGGCGCCCAACGGGCGAGCCTCTCCTCGCCCTGCCGCACTGGAGCGTGCACGAAGGTGAACGGTGGGTCATCGAAGGCCCTTCCGGGGCGGGCAAGACGACGCTGCTACGGGCGATCGCCGGCCTATGGCCCGACGGTGCGGGCGCCGTCAGGATGACGAACCGAAGAACCGTCATGCTGGTCCCCCAGCGCCTTTACCTGCCGCTCGGCACGCTCAAGAACGCGATCTGCTTTCCGGATCGACCGGAAGACCATGGCGATACGACCATCGCGGCGCTGCTGGAACGCGTGCGCCTGGGCATGCATTCCGATGCGATACACGCGGTGCGCCTGTGGCAGGACGAGTTGTCACCCGGCGAGCAGCAGCGTGTCGCGCTCGCGCGCATCCTGTTGCACCGCCCGAAATTCCTGATCGTTGACGAGGCGACGAGCGCGCTCGACGCGGAAAACGCCACCTATTTTTATGAAACCGTGCTCGCCGAGGTTCCTGGCGCCACCCTCATCAGCGTGGTGCATGACGAAAAACTTGCCCGTTTCCACACGAACCGCCTGACCATTTGCGACGGGAATGCGCGACCGCAGCCCATCAGGATCACTTCATGAGCGAACTTCTCACCCACGGCGAGCAAGAGTTGCGTGACGCTGCTGCAATGGCGGTAGAGCTTGCCTCGCGCCACGGCGTATCCGCACGCGCTTCTGCCAGCAACGACGGCTTCGCCAAAATCGAGATGCAGGAGGGCGAGGTACAGACCGCCGAGCGAAGCGGAAACCAGTCGTTGTCCCTCACAGTGTATCGCGGTGGTCAGCGCGGCTCGGCTTCCGCCGCGACGTTCGACCGCGATGCGATCGAACGCGTGGTGGCCGAAGCGGTCCTCATCGCCGACCATGTCCAGCCGGATGCCGATGCCGGAATGGCGCCGCCCGAATGGCTCGCGTTCGAGGGGCCTCAACCCGACATGTTCGCCCACGGTCGGCGGGACACCGAAACGCTAATGGCCAGCGCGGGTCAACTCGACCAGGCGGCGATCGCCGTCGCCACTGCCAGCAAGGGCGCGTTGCGCGTTGGCCAGTCCGTAGCGATCGGCAGCGAAGGGATTTGGGCCCTCGCCACCAGCGACGGCTTTTGCCGCAGCAGCCGCACATCGAACGATGGCCGCTGGTGTGTCATGCTTGCACAGGACGAAAGTGGCAGCACGTCGGACTACTGGCAATCACAGGAACGCAGCCCCGAAGCCCTGCTCCAGCCAGAGGTGATCGCGCGGCGCGCTGCCGAGCGCGTGCTGTCGGCACAGGGCGCGAGGAGTATCAGGAGCGGCCGTCATCCCGTGCTGTTCGACGCGAGAACATCCGCCATCCTGGTAGGCGAGCTGGCGGGCACGCTTACCGGCACGACGCAGTACCGGAAGATGAGCTTTCTTGCCGACCCCATCGGCCGCGCAATCTCTGCCTCGCATATCGATCTGACCGAGGATCCGTTCGAGCCGCTCGGTCTCGCCAGTGGCGGCTTCGATAGCGAGGGCATCGCCGGGACAACCCGGTCGGTGATTAGGAGCGGCGTTTGTGAAGGTCTGTTCCTGTCCACTTTCAGCGCCCGCAAGCTGGGTATGGCACCGACCGGGAACGCCGACGGATTTTTCAACCTACGCCTTACCAGCGCCGTGGATGGAGGAGACTGGCAAGCCATGTTGCAGCGGCTCGGCACCGGGTTGGTCGTAACCGCCCTGGAAGGTGGTTCGACCGATCCTGCAAGCGGCAACTGGACTCACGCCGTCAGAGGACTTTGGGTCGAGGACGGCGCGATCGTCCACGCCGTGACGGACGTGACGCTGGGCGGATCGATGCCCGCGATGCTGAACGACATCGTCGCCATCGGCAGCGGAGTCGAGCGGCAGGGCGCGATCCGAACGGGGCCAATCCTGATCGACGAGATGCAAATAGGAGGCAGCGCATGAACGGTGGGGAAATCGCCGTCGCGCGCGTTCGCGATCGGCTTCTGGCTCCGGCACACATCGATGAGGCGGTAATCGGCCGCGCACTTGGCGAACTGGCCGGCGGAGGCGCGGACATTGCCGACCTCTATTTCGAGGTTACGAGCGTGAGGAGTTGGCGGCTCGAGGGTGGCAGGGTCACCAACGGCAGCTTCAGCATGCGCCAGGGGGTCGGCGCCAGGGCCGCGCATGGCGCGGCGGTCAGCTTTGCCCATTCGGCTGACGTGCGCGAACAACCGCTGCTGGATCTTGCACGCGCGGTGCGCACGCTGGCGCGGCATGGCGATGCGGATCGGCATCCACGCGGGATCGAATTGAACCGCCGGGCCGGCGGGCATTCGCTTTACCTGCCAGCAGACACCGTCGCGGTTGAGGACGCCGCCGCCTGGATCGCTTTGCTGGAGCGCATCGACCAGACCGCCCGCGCAGCCGATCCGAGGATCGTGCGCATCGATGCCAACGTGCGCGCGTTCGATAGCAGCATCCTGTTCGCGAACGCCGACGGCGAGATCGCGGCAGACATCCGCCCGATGACCATTCTCTCCATGATCGTGGTTGCCGAGCAGAACCAAAAACGGGCACGCGGACAGGCCGGCATAGGCAAGCGCGGGGGACTTCCTGCGTTCGATACCGCATCGGTCGATGCGATGGTGGCGACTGCGGTGCGCATGGCGCTGCACAATCTCGAAGCCGTTCCAGCTCCCGCGGGTGAAATGCCGGTGGTTCTCGGCCCAGGTTACCCTGGCGTCCTGTTTCACGAGGCCGTCGGCCACGGCCTCGAGGGCGATCATCATCGCAAGCGGCTTTCGGCTTTCGACGGCAAGGTCGGCCAGCGCATCGCCGCACCCGGCGTCACCGTGATCGACGATGGCGGCCTTCCCGGCCGACTTGGTTCGCTGGGCGTGGATGACGAGGGCACCGCGCCCAGCCCCACCGTGCTGGTGGAAGATGGGGTCCTCACTGGCCTCATGCAGGACCGCCTCAACGCTGGTTTGATGAACCAGCGTTCGACCGGCAATGGGCGGCGGCAATCGTATGCCGATCTGCCACTGCCGCGCATGACCAACACGTTCCTCGCAAACGGCACCCATGACCCGGCCGAGATCGTTGCCTCCATCGACCGCGGCATTTACGCCACCGAGTTCGATGGCGGGCAGGTCGACATCGTCACCGGACGCTTCAACTTTACCACGATCGAGGCCTGGCTGGTCGAGAAGGGCAAGCTCGTGGCCCCGGTACAGGGGGCCACCCTGATCGGCGTGGGCCACGAAGCGCTCCAACACATCTCGATGGTCGGCAACGATCTGGGCTTCGACACCGGCATGGCAACCTGCGGCAAGCAGGGCCAGTCGCTCAACGTCAGCGTGGGTCAACCGAGCGTGCGGATCGATCGCATGACTGTGGGCGGCCAGACCACCTGAGCCTCTTCTCTCTCCCTCCAAAAGAAATCCGCAGTAGGAATAGACATCATGCGCAATGTGACAGAGCACGACTTTGACGAGGTGGTCCTCAACAACCCGAAGCCCGTCCTGGTGGATTTCTGGGCACCGTGGTGCGCGCCCTGTAAATCGCTGGCTCCCACACTCGATGAGCTGGCCGAGGAGTACGCCGAAGAGATCGAGGTGGTGAAAATCGACATCGACGAGAATCCCACGCTTGCCGAGCGCTTCGGGGTTCGGGGGATCCCCTTGCTGATGATGGTCAAGGACGGAGCGGAACGCGCCCGCACCGTCGGCACGATCTCGCGCAGCCGGCTCGATGCGTTCGTCGAATCCAATCTAGGTAGCGAGTGATGGGCAGCATCGCATTCCGCGGCGACCCTGCGGTCAAGCAGGAGGCTTTGGCCAGACTGCGCAGCCATATCGTTGCGGGGACATTTCTCTATGGGCCGGCCTGGTCGGAAGAAGGCGTCAACGCGATCGGGGCCATTGTCGAGGCCGACGATACGCACAAGTATTCCGAGATGCTGGGCTACCCACTGGCACTGGCCACCGCATTGCCTTCGATCATCAATGCGATTGCCCCGCTCGACAAGGCCGCGCAGTATGCCGAGGCCTGGCTGGAGCGGACACCGGTGGGTGCGGACCTGTCCAAGGTTGTGTCTCAGGTTCTAATCTCGATCATCGAGGAACCGGCCGTCGTCGCGCTTACGGCGCAGCAGGCCGCCGTTGAAGCCAGTCGTAGTGCTGTCGTCGCCCTGCACCGTCGGGTGCTTGACGGCAATGAGCCGGACCGGACCGAATGGAAATCGGTCCGCATGGCGGCAGTCGCCGCAAGCGACACGGTAACGGGCACCCAACTGGTGCGTGCCGCGGGCGCCATTGTCGAGGCCGCTGCGTGGCCCAGCAGCATGCGCACCGTCCTGCACGACGTGCTCGGCGCCCGGGGGGGGCTGGAGACCAAGCAGCTTCTCGATGAGATTGGGTGGACCGAGGACAAGGAAAGCCAAGTCTACCGCATCAGGGAGGCTGCCGAAAAGACCGAGCAGCATGCTGAGCTTAGCGGGCTCGACCGGGTCTATGCCTTGCTGGATGCCGATCACCCGGAGCTGGCGAAAGGGTTTCGGCAACGAATTCGACAGTTCGAGAGGCTCGGCGACACGATCAAGGCGATCGGCCAGCAGATCCTCGCGCTTTTGGAAAACGCGCCCGTTGCGGCGGAACGCGGCGATGCCCTGTCTGCAGACGGCGCCTGAACGTCAATGAGGTCGATGGAAATATGACTGCGGTGAACCCTCCTCTGGACACCAAACCCGTTCCCCTTTGCCGGACCCTCTGTTCGACCGACGGGGTGCCGTGCGACGCTTACTATCCGGGATGTTCGTCGTCCGGCAGATCGAGTTCGCGTTGTTCGATCTGGAGCCGCTCAGCCGCAAGCGCTCAGGTCGGTCATCGGTCATGATTGAAAGCCTCGTCGCCTGTGATGCCCGCGCGTGGCGAGCAGAAGCGATCCGCAAGATCGAGGCGGACTTCAATCGCTCGGCTGACACCCACCTCGTGCGGCTCGACCTGCCACGCTACGCAGGCATCACGCTTTACCTCAAGGACGAGAGCAGCCACCCAACCGGCAGCCTAAAGCATCGGCTTGCGCGCTCGCTGTTTCTCTATGCATTGTGCAACGCCTGGATCGGGCCGGCGACCTGTGTCATCGAGGCATCATCGGGGTCGACTGCTGTGAGCGAGGCCTACTTCGCGCGCATGCTTGGCTTGCGGTTCATTGCAGTCGTGCCGGCGGCGACCGCCGCCCCCAAGCTCGACGCGATCCGCTTCTACGGTGGGGAAATCCACGCGGTCGATGATCCACGCACAGTCTATGACGTGGCCAGTCGCTTGGCGATGGAGACGGGGGGGCATTATCTTGACCAGTTCACTTATGCCGAACGCGCGACCGACTGGCGGGGCAACAACAATATCGCAGAAAGCATCTTCAGCCAGATGGCGGCAGAGGAGCATCCGTTGCCATCCTGGATCGTGTGCGGCGCGGGGACTGGGGGCACTTCGGCGACGATCGGCCGCTTCATCGGTTATCGGCGGCATGCTACCCAGCTATGCGTGGCAGATCCCGTCAACTCGGTCTTCCATCAGCACTATGCCGATCCTGCCGTCTTAGCCCTGCCCGAAGGCTCAGCGAGCTGCATTGAAGGCATCGGTCGCCCGCGAGTGGAGCCGAGCTTCGTACCCTCGGTGATCGATCGAATGATCACGGTCGAGGACGCAGAGAGCATCGGCGCGATGCGCGCCCTGTCGAAATGCCTCGGCCGACGGGTGGGCGGCTCGACTGGCACGAATCTTATGGCTTGTGCCCAGTTGATTGCCGAAATGGCGGCCAGCGGTCGCAAGGGCTCGATCGTCACGCTGCTATGCGACAGCGGCGAACGCTACGGATGCACTTACTATGCGGATGTCTGGCTCGCCGAACGCAACATTAGGTGGCAAGCCGCTGCCGAGCAGATCGAGGCGCTTTTCGCTTGAACCAGCCAACGCGGACCGGACCTGGTCGAGAGCAGCGGTATCCTGGGCATTGCGCGCCTGACGGTTGCATATCATCTCAGTTGACCGTCGCGATCCCGGTCAATCTTTCGGCAAGGAAATCGACGAAGACCCGAATGCGGGCAGGTATGTTGGTGCCGCCCAGAAAGACCGCGTGGATCGCCTCGACATCGCCTGGATTATAGTCCTCCAGCAGCGGCACCAACTGACCCAGCCTGTGTGAAAACGCGCCTAGTGTGGTAGGATGATCCGACGGTTTGGAGGATCATATGGGTCGCTTCATTTCTGGTGCGGATCGCACCCAAACGACGTTATTCCCGCCGTGTGTTGACGACT
>Ga0268266_10005326_pt1 | contig 12046 bp, 11 predicted proteins | sample KBSS13metaG_FD_190356 | JGI IMG/M metagenome (GOLD analysis project Ga0268266, IMG submission 190356) | Switchgrass rhizosphere microbial communities from Kellogg Biological Station, Michigan, USA - KBS S1-3 metaG (SPAdes) (version 2) | ecosystem: Host-associated > Plants > Roots > Rhizosphere... | reverse complement strand
TCAACTTCGCGCAGCTTGCCAATAATCTCTTCCGGCTTGTGCTTCTTGCTCGCCATTCATCGTCCCTTTCGTGGTCCAGACTATCATAGTCTCTGGGCCACTCAGCGGGGGGCAGATCAGCCGCGACATGGGCGCGCTGATCCTCAATTCCGGTAAGGTGGCGCCGGTCGGTCTGGCTGACGGCCTGTTCAACGACAGAATACGGGTGATGATCGCCCGCCGTGCCGATACCTGGGTTTTGCTGCATATTGCCGAGGGTCCGGATCGATCGCAGATATTCCAGGCGGTCGTGGAAAACGCATCCCTACACCGGTAGAGTTGTGGCCTTGCGACGTGCCTACGGGACAACTCCTAACTGGTGCGGCCGTCGCGGATCGATTTGCTGAGGCCGAGCATCACGCCGCCGCGATCATCCGTCCACGTCTCCGTCGCCTCACCCCGTGGCGAACATTCGAGCCAATGCCCCGCCATCCATGACAGGTTAGCACCCTGCGGCGCCGACGATGCTCGGGTCGCGGCAAGCACTGCCATCCCGGCCAGACACCGGCCTACTGCTCGATGAACTGCCATCTACTTCGCGACCTGAAGCGCGGGGCGGAGCTTGGCCAGTCCGCGAACGGCATAGTCGTTCGATGGATCGAGCTTCAGCGACTGCTCGAAATAGTCGATCGCGGCGGAACGGTCGTCGCGGGCCGCCGCGCTGTCGGCCAGCCCGTCCCAGGCATAGGTGAGGCCGGGAAACCGCTGGAGGGCGAAGCGGAAGATCGCGTCCGCCTCCGTCAGCTTGCGCGCGTCGATCAGGTCGTAGCCAAGCTCCAGCAGCGTGTCCCCGGTCGCATCCGCCCGAGGGGGCGTCGCTTTGCAGACCGCATCGAACATGCCGGTCGCACCGGCGACGCCACCTCGGGCCAGGGCGTCCCAAAGCTCATCGCGAAGTTGCCGCACCGGCATCTTGTATGGCGCGCCGAACACGATGGCCGAAAGATCGATCGCCGCCCTGGCGGCCGACATGCGGTCGCCGTTGCCGAGGATGACGACCGTCACCCGGTCGTCGGGGAAGCGCAGGATGTAGGAGGAGAAGCCACCGTCGCTGCCCGAATGGGCGACCGTCTTCCGGCCGAACCGCGCGCCGATCTCCCATCCATAACCATAGCCGTTGCGGAGGGCGTGAAGATCTCGTCCAGCGTTCGGCGCGAAACCAGCCTTTCGGTGTAAAGCGCCTGGTCCCAGCGGAGCAGTTCGCCGGTCGTCGAGACGATGCCGGTATCGCCGAGCCGCGTCGAGGGATCGACGTAGGTCGCAGTGATGAAGGCCGATCCCCTCGAATAATAGCCCGACGCCCCGCCGGGCACGACCGCCCGGTTGTCATCGTAGCTGCTGTGGCTCATGCCGAGCGGCGTGAAGATATTGGCCTTCAGGTAGTCCCCGAAGGCGGAACCCGAGAGGCGTTCGACGATGAGGCCGAGGAGGAAGTAGCCGGAATTCGAGTATTCGTACTTCTCGCCTGGCACGAACCTTAGCGGCAGCGCCCGAAACAGGTCGACGAAGCCACCTCGGCTATAGTGTTTCAAGCTGAGATCGTCGTCCCAGTCTGGCAGGCTGGACACGTTCCTGATGCCGGACGTGTGGGTCAACAGGTGGCGGATCGTGATCGGCTTCCAGGCGGGCGGGCAGTTGTCGAGATAGGTACAGATCGGGTCATCGACCTTGAGCTTGCCGCGATCTCGCAATTGCATGATCGCCATCGCCGTGAACTGCTTGGTCATGGAAGCGATGTGAAATGCGGTGCGCGGCGTGTTCGGCACGCCCAGCTCATAGCTCGCCATGCCATAGGCGGTGTCGATCAGCGGCTCGCCGTCACGGACGACCAGGACCGCGCCGGTGAACTGACCGTTGGCCACAGCGGCGCGCATATAGGCATCAGCCCGGATGCGCACGGCATCCCAGGTCGGGACGCTCTCCGGCGGAACGTCCTTACCCCCGGCCTGAACGGGCATGGCGGCGCCGATCAGCAGAGCGGCGGCTACTGCGAAGATCCCATGTCTCAGCGCCCGCGAGATCGTCACGCCTCTTCCTTTCCGATCGTTTCGACCGCATCAGCCATCCTCGCGACATGTGGACGCTCGGCCAGCAGCCCCTCAAGCTGTCGCAGACGGTCCCAAAGATCTTCACCGAGTTCCCGCATGAGCTGGCGAGATACCCGTTCGTTGACCGCACGCGTGCGATGGATCATCGGCATGGCGGCGATACCGCTGTCGGTCAGCCGCAATATCGTCCGGCGACGATCGTCCGGATCGCGCTGGCGCACGACCAGCCCCCGCTTCTCCAACGCTCCCACCCATTGGAGCACCAAAGGGTGCGATTGCCGCAGCAGAGCTGCGAGTTGGGTGACAGAAAGTTGCTCCTGCTCCTCAAGCGCGAACATTGTCGAATGCGTGCGCAGCGGCGGTATGGCGGGATCGCGGACAGTCCATTCAGTGCCGCCATCCACCATGAGGTCAGACAATCGGCGGAGCATGTGCGGCAAGAAAGCAGGTCCAAGGGAGCGGACGAAATCTTCCGTTCATGGCGACTCGGTAGCTCACAACATGGTCCGTCACAAGTTACGTAATAAGTTACACTTGACTCCCTTTCTGGCGTTCTTGAATGCGCTGCCGTGACGCTTGTGAAAGGCCAATCTCGTCCTCGTTACTCGTTCCCAGCGAGAAAGCCCCGGCCGTCTCGCGGGCCGTTGCTGATCGGAAAGGCTGATCGAACCACGTTCTACAGCATTTCGGTTTGATCTTGTCAGAAGGCTTGGCGAATTGGCCTTCCACTGACAGATTGGAGGGATGGCCCCTCTTTTTCGGTTTCCGACTGCGCAACGGTGTGCCCCAGAGGTTGAGGCATGGTTCGCTCGGAGCGACCCGTTGCGCGGTTTGGTTGAACCTTGGTTCGAACGGATACGCGCTTGCGGGCCCGACGTGCGCGCGCTGATCCACGATTGGCGTCCGACAGCTTGCGCGGAAGATGCCGCGTTCGCCTATGTCGATGCGCATGCCCAACACGCCAACATTGGGTTCTTTTTTGGAGCATTACTCCCTGATCCCGTCGGACTGCTGGAAGGCACGGGCAAGCGCATGCGTCACGTCAAACTGCGGACCGACCGAATGCCCGACGAGACCGCCCTTGGCGACCTCATCACTGCGGCATATTCTGATATATGCTATCGTCTCGACGCAGCCCGATCATGAAGGGAGCCGACATGTACGTGTGCGGTCTTGTCATCCCCGTCCCCGAAAGCGCCATGGACGTCTATCGTCGGTGGGCAGAGCAAGGAGCGAAATTCTTCAAAGAATATGGCTGCATCGAGATCGTTGAATGCTGGGAGGATTTCATTCCAAACGGCGAACATACCGATTTCCGCAAGGCGGTTGCTGCCAAGGAAGGCGAGAAGATCGTTTTCACTTGGCAAGTCTGGACCGACAAAGCTTCTTTCGAGGCTGCTGAGGAAAGGATGCACCAGGACCCGCGTATGGATTCTGCCGGCGAGCCTCCGTTCGACGCACGACGGCTGATCCTGGGATGCTTCCAGCCAATCGCCGCGATGGGACGAAGCTGATCCGGAATGAACGGCTTCTACGACCACTCCCGGCTTCGGCTCCCCCCTGCCCCAAAACTCGATCAGACTGTGCGGAAACTCGCCGACTGGTTCCATCGGATTGCTGAGAGCCGTATGCTGTGTCCATGGCGTACATTGAGGGTCATGCGCGCGAGCAAGCGCTGCTGCTGCCGGCATCGGTCGAGGACTATCTGGCGGTAGGCAGTCCGGTTCGGTTCATCGACGCGTTTGTCGATGATCTCGATCTGGGCGAGGCCGGCTTCCATCGCTCGCGGCCGAAGGCGACAGGTCGGCCGGGCTATGACCTAGGCGACATGCTCAAGCTGTACCTGTATGGCTATCTCAATCGGGTGCGGTGGAGCCGTCGGCTGGAGGCAGAGACGACACGCGACCTGAGGTGATCTGGCTGCCGCGCGGGCTGCGCCCGGACTACAAGACCATCGCCGACTTCCGTCGCGACAACCACAGCGTCTTCAAGGCGGTGTTTCGCGCCTTCATAATTCTGTGCCGCAAGCTCGACCTGTTCGGGCGCGAGCTGCTGGCGATGGATGGCACGCGGCTGAAGGCCGTGAACAATCCGGGACGCAACTTCTCCCGCAGGTGAATCACGAACGAATGCCGTAGTTGCGAACGATTATCAACTCTACTCGGCTATGCGGGGGCAACGAGACCGGTGCACGCGACTCAGGCGAATGGTCCCAGCTCGCGATCTGGGGGATGAAAGACGATCCAGGCATTGCAGGTCGACCTGGCCGACCAGGATGCCGTCACCGACAGCGAGAGCGATGGCGGTTTTCGCTACGAGATCGAGGCGTCCACGAACGGACGGGCCTGGCGCGCGATCGCGCCGGCCGCCGCGACGGGGCGGGACGCGCCGCACGCCTATCATGTGCTGGCACGACCCGAGCAGGCTCGCTTCGTGCGCATCCGCGACCTGCACAGCCCTAACGACGCAAAGTTTTCGCTTTACGACCTGCGGGTGTTCGGGACCGCGCCGGTCCCGCTGCCGTCCGTCGTAGCCGGAGGCTCGGCACAACGCGACCCGGCAGATCCTCGACACGCCCGGCTGGAATGGAAGGCGGTGAAGGGCGCCGATTTCTACGTCGTCCGGCTCGGCACGCGCGGTGACCGCAGTTCGATGGCTACGCCCTTTCCCAATTGGTCAAGCGGAGTTTCTGGCACAGAAAGGATCGCTATCCCGGCAGGGTATTGTCTATTCGGAAGATGGATATTACGGCGCACGCGAGCCGAGGTGACAGCATCAGGCTTCCATTTCAAATCGTCAAACGTCCATGAGGGCCAAATGTCGCTATTCAGCGCGCGTCTGCGTGTTCGTACAACTACATCATTGGCGATAGCCATCCTCGCCCTTACGGCGGCCGAGAGCGCCTTTGCCGATGAACCGCAAGAGATCGTCGTGACAGCGCAGAAACGCCAGGAACGGCTGATCGACGTGCCACTTGCAGTGACGGCGGTAACCGCTGAGACGCTTTCCCGGCAGCAGGTCAACGATACGACGAGCCTGATCCGCGCCGTCCCTTCCCTCAGCTTTCAGCAGGGCGCAGGTTCGCAATCTTCCGGTTTCCGTATCCGCGGCGTGGGGTCGCAACTCTTCAGCCTGGGCGTGGAAGCCTCCGTCTCCGTCGTGGTTGACGGTGTTCCTGCCGCGCGGCAAACGCAGGGCTTCGCGGACCTTGCCGACATAGAGCGCATCGAAGTACTCCGTGGTCCCCAGGGCACGCTGTTTGGACGCAACGCGACCGCCGGCGTAATTAACATTGTCACGGCGCGGCCGACCGATAGTCTCACGGGAAATTTCGAAGCTACCGTGGCCGAAAAGGACGAATATCGCGCCAAGGGGTCGATCTCCGGCCCGCTGACGGATCGACTGCGCGGCCGGATCAGTGGCTTTTACAACAATGTCGGCGGCTACATCTATAACGTCGCCACCAGGCGGGACGTCAACGGCTATGAAAGCTGGGGACTGCGCGGAAAGCTCGACTGGGCTGCGACTGACAACCTCAAGCTCCTGCTCAGCACGGACTTCCGCAAGAGTAACGCGCTGTGCTGCCAGAGCGTGACCGTGGCGCTTGCCACGCCGGATGTCATCGCGCTGACCCGTCCTGTCGTCGCCTCTCCGAACAACCGGAGGATCATCGACGATACGGACTCATTCAACAACGACAAGCAGGCTACCGTGGCGCTCGAAGCCAATCTGGATCTCGGCAGAGCCACGCTGACGTCGATCACGGCCTATCAAAGCTACAAGAATAACGCGAACAACGCCGTCGACCGCATCAACAATCCGGTCCCGGTCTATACGGGTGGCAATGCCTGGTTCAACCAGAACGGCGGCACGATCGACCTGCGACAGATCTCCCAGGAGCTGCGGCTTTCGTCCAAGGGCAGTAGCGACCTCAACTACGTCGTCGGCGCCTATTACTCGAACGTGCGGGTCGATCGTGATTTCCTGCGCCGCATCGCAAGTTGCGCCGCAGGAACGCTTGGACAAGTATGCGCCACCCCGGCCATAGCCTCGGTAAGCGCGTTCGCGCATAACGAGGGCGAGAGCATCGCCGCCTTCGGACAGGCGGATTATCGCCTCGTCGGCGGGCTGAAGCTGATCGCAGGCTTGCGTTTCCAGCACGAGACGACTTCCGTAACCGGCACACGCACCAGTCCCGCCATAGCGGGCGACGCCACCGTGCCGGGCTTCGGTTCGGTCTCGGGCCGACGCGCGGTCAGCGGCGACGCACTGACCGGCAAGGTCGGCCTGCAATATGAATTCAGCCGTAACGCGCAGGCCTATGCGTCCTACACACGCGGCTACAAGGGGTATGGGTTCAACACGGAGCCGGCAACCAACTTCGCGACGCAGGACCCTGTCCGTCCCGAGCATGTCAACGCGTATGAAATCGGGTTCAAGGGCCGCACCGTCGACAATCTGCTCAACCTTTCGGTCGCCGCATTCCTGTCTGACTATACCGACCTGCAGGTGCTCGCCAGCAGCGGCAATCCGGCCGTTCCCGGCTTCATCCAGACCAACGCGGGGACCGCGAGGACAAAGGGGGTGGAGGTCGAAGGGCAACTCAATCCGCTCGCCGGCATCAGCGTGAATTTCGGGCTGACCTACGCGGATTCCCGCTTCTCGACCAATGGTCTCAGCTGCCCGCTGCAATTCCAGGCAACGGCGACCCGGCCCGCGATCGCGCCGTGCGTGGGAGCGGCAGGTGGTTCCGCGGGCCTTCAGAATGTCGAGGACGGACGCCTGCCCTATGCCCCGAAGTGGCGAATCCTGGTCACGCCGCGTGTCGAGCATGAACTGACGGCGTCGGGTCTTCTCGGCTTTGTCCAAGCCAGCTTCAGCTATCAATCCTGGCAGACCTTCTCGCTGGAACAGGACCCACTGCTGGCCCAGAAGGGCTATGCGCTCGTGGACGCAAGCGCCGGTGTCCGGAGCAAGGACAAGGGCTATTCGCTGACGCTGTTCGTTCGCAACCTGTTCGACCAGAACTATTATTCGTCGATGGCGCACACCAGCTTGCTGGCGACGGCAACTAACGCCAGCGATCTGACCGCCTATGTCAACAAGGACAGCAACCGCTATTTTGGCGCCACCTTTGGCTACGCGTTCTGAAAGGCAGGAGAAACCAATGAAATCCTCACGCAAGATCGCCCGGCATATCGGCCTGCTCGCCTGTTCACTGGCGGCGCTCGCCGCCGGATCGGGCACCCCCGCGCTCGCGCGACAGCCAGCCCCGACAGCCACCGCCGCACCGGTCAAGCAAGCCCGCCCGCGCAATATCATCTTCGTGCTGGTCGATGACCTGCGCTATGATGGCATGGGCTTTCTCCAGCCCAACATCCACACGCCCAATATCGATCGGCTGGCGAAGGGTGGCACCTACTTCCCCAATTCGGTGGTGACGTCTTCGCTCTGTTCGCCGAGCCGCGCCACCATCCTGACCGGTGAGACGGCGCGTAACCATGGCGTCGTCGACAACAACAATTCCTCGGAGAAAGGGCTCATCTTCTTTCCAAGCTACCTCCAGCAGGCCGGCTATCAGACGGCTTTCGTCGGCAAGTGGCACATGGGCAACGACACCGACGCGCCACGGCCCGGCTTCGACAAATGGGTGAGCTTCGCAGGGCAAGGATTCTATAACCCGACGGATGGTTTGCCTGCGGAGGCCGTGGCAGCGGGCAAACGTCATATGCTGAACGTCGACGGCAAGGCCGTGCCCCAGCAGGGCTATATCACCGACGAACTCACCGATTATGCCGTAAACTGGCTCGAGAAAGAGCGCGATCCCAAAAAGCCGTTCTTCCTCTATCTCAGCCACAAGGCGGTCCATAGCGATCCGCTGCCGCCTGCTCGCTACGCCCATCAATATGACCACACGACCTTTCCCCTGCCGGCGAGCGCCGCGAACACTCCGGAAAATTACCGGGGCAAGCCGATGTGGGTCTATAACCAGCGCAACACCTGGCACGGAATCGATTTCTTCTACAATAGTGACCAGAAGATGTCGGATTATCTCAAGAACTATTATGCCACTCTATCCGCTGTGGACGACAGCATCGGGCGATTGATGATCTATCTCAAGAAGAACGGTCTTGAGAAGAACACGATGATCGTATTCACTTCCGACAACGGCTTCCTGATCGGCGAGCATGGCCTGATCGACAAGCGCAATGCCTATGAGCCATCCGTCCGCGTGCCCCTGCTGATCTATTCGCCGGGACAGGTTCCGGCAGGCAAGGTCAATGAAGGGCGCATCCGCAACCTCGACTTTGCGCCGACTTTCCTTGATGTCGCCGGAGTGCCCAAGCCGGCCCAGTTCGAGGGGGCTAGCGCGCTGCCGCTCGCGACCGGCGCGCTGCCGCAAAAGGACTGGAAACCGGGCGACTTCGTCTATGAATATTATTGGGAATGGACCTTCCCGATGACGCCGGGCACGTTCGCCATTGAACGCGACCGGGTGAAATATATCCAGTATTACGGCATCTACGATACAGAAGAACTGTACGATCTTTCGAAGGATCCCGACGAGATGCACAATCTGATCGACGATCCCGCGTATCTCGAGAAGAAAACGACCTTGCGGAAGGCGCTGTACGCGCAGCTTGCCAACTCCGAGGGCAAGCACGTCATCCCCTACACCGAGCGCACCGCCAAGGGCATCGTCCGTCGCGATCGCCAAGGTACGGGCGCAGCACAATATCCGGACGCGTGGCTGGTGGAGCCCAACCGGCCCGACCGCCTGGACGATGCGCTCCCGGATACACCCGCAAAGGAAGAAGCCCGGCGCCAGGGCCGGCCCTTCTTTCCCCTGCCAGTGCCGGTCACGCAGACCAGCCGCCCATGAAAAGGGGCGCTTCGCGTCGCACGCCGGCTTCGGAAAAGCTCGTCCGGCGCGAAGCGGTCACGGCCGGCATGGTTCGGCTTGAAGGCGGACTGTTCGCCATGGGGTCGGAGAACTTCTACCCCGAAGAGCGCCCCGTGAGAAAGGTGGTGGTCGATGGCTTCTGGATCGATCCCACCCCCGTCACCAATGCGCAATTCGATCGGTTCGTGTCAGCAACCGGCTATCGCACCGTGGCGGAAGACCCGATCTCCGTTGACGATTATCAGGGCCTCGATCTGGCGACGACTGAAGCGGGATCGCTGGTGTTTGAAAGTCCCACGGGCCTCGTCACCCTGGACGATTATGGTGCGTGGTGGCACTTTGCCGTCGGTGCGAGTTGGAGACACCCGCGCGGGGCGGGCAGCAATCTCGACGGTCTGGGCGATCATCCCGTGGTACATATCGCATTGCGGGATGCGGAAGCTTATGCCCGCTGGGCCGGCAAGTCGCTGCCCACCGAAGCGGAATGGGAATATGCGGCGCGTGGCGGCAGGCCTGCGTCGGAATATGCGTGGGGCGATGAACTGGCTCCGGGTGGCGCAGTGATGGCCAACTACTGGCGCGGCCGTTTTCCGATTTCCAGGTTGAACGCGAACGAGTGGGACAGAACATCGCCAGTCGGGTTCTTTCCGGCCAATGATTTCGGCCTGTTCGACATGATCGGGAATGTCTGGGAATGGACATCGGACTGGTATGGTGAAGGGGCCGCGCCACGCAGTTGCTGTGTGGCAAGCAACCCCCGTGGCGGGCGCAAACACGACAGTTTTGCCCCCGAATCCGATACGAAGATCCCCCGCAAAGTCATCAAGGGCGGATCGCATCTCTGCGCGGAAAACTACTGCCAACGCTATCGTCCGGCGGCTCGCCATCCCCAGGCTATCGACTCCTCGACAAGCCACATAGGGTTTCGCTGCATCGTGCGCGGATGAGGGAGCTATCAAAGAGCGGGGGAAAACGCTGGAAGATTAGCGACGCCCTCAAGGCCCGGTCTCGCCAGAAGACACCGTTTGATCCGGCAGCCGTGAAGCGCAGCTTCGGTTCACGGTCTCCGGGCAGCAGGCAGTAAACTCAGTCGTTGTACCGCGTCCGGAAGCGACTGCTCTCGGCGAAGGCAGCCATCTAACAAACCTTCTTCCGGGACAACGACGGGCGATTTTAATCGATGCATTGATCACGGTGGAAGGATAACAGCGATGCGGCCCATGTGGTGCGCCCCGCAGCATGCCTCCATAGCGACAATGCAGTCAGGCAGTTGCCCGCGAATGTGATCACCGTCTCGCCGCATCCGCCGACGCAGCACGCCCCTCCCAGTGTGAACCGGCTTGAGGAAGAGGCCCGGATGACAAGGCAAGGGCCCTGGCTGCCCAACTCTCCCGGCTTGATCTCATCGTCCTCGATGAGCTCGGCTATCTGCCGTTCGCCCGCTCCGGTGGCCAGCTGCTGTTCCACCTCGTCAGCAAGCTTTACGAGCGTACCTCGGTCATCAGCACCACCAACCTGGCGTTCGGCGAGTGGCCGTCCGTGTTCGGCGATCCCAAGATGACAACGGCCATGCTCGACCGGCTCACTCACCATTGCGACATCGTCGAGACCGGCAATGACAGCTGGCGCCTCAAGCACCGCAGCTGGAGCCCTCCCGCCGCCGCCCTCCCGGCTGTTGACCCGATGGGTCCACAGGAACCTCCCACGGCCGTCACCGCCAGCGCTCGTGGTGGCGCGCGGCGACGGCCGCAGGTCCCTCCTATGGACTACCGTGACAACAGCCCAAGATCACGAAAAGGGGCCCCTCTTGGACGCCGATCAGGGGCCCGGTTCGACGCCTATTTGCATCCAGAAGGAAGCCGACCGCGAGAACCAGCCAGGTCAACGAACTGCTGACCTGGCTCGACCGTCACCCGCTGCCGGTGGTTGCCGCGACCAACCATGCCCAGCGGCTGGACCCGGCGACGCTGCGGCGCTTCGTCTTCAAACTAGAGCTGCGGGCGCTCTCGGGGACCAAGGTGGAGCAGGCTTTCGTCCGCTTCTTCGGAATGGGGCCTCCCGCATCACTGGCGTCGTTGCAGGGCATCACGCCCGGCGATCTTGCCGTCGTCGCGCGGCAGTTGCGCCGTGATCCTGCGCGCGATGGACACGAGATCGTTACGCGGTTGAAAGCCGAATTGGCCGCAAAGCATGGCTCGCCTCAGCCGATCGGATTTTAGGCCGGGGACCCTGGTTTGCCGCCGAGCCTTGGCAAGGGCGCGCCCTCACCTTTCGTCGGCAGCGCTTTCGGAGTTCAGCGGTTCACGCGGCTTCGCGGTTGCGGCGTGCCTTCGATAGAACGATGCGGTCGCGGCCGAGCGCTTTGGCACGGTACACGCCGGCGTCTGCCGCCTGGACCAGGCGATCGAAGGCGCTGTGACTGGGCGCGGTCGCAACGCCGATCGACACCGTGACGGGGCCGAGCTCCTCGTTGCGGTGGCTGATCTCCAGCGCGGCGATGCGGGCGCGAATATCCTCGGCGCGTTCCACGGCTTGCTCCGCCGCGAGGCCCGGCAGGAGCAGCAACAACTCCTCACCGCCGTAGCGAAAGGCCATCCCCTCCTCGCGCGTCGCATGCATGAGCACGGCGCTCACCTCGCGCAGCACGATATCGCCGGCCTCGTGGCCGAAGGCGTCGTTGAAGCGCTTGAAGTGATCGATATCGAGCATCAGGCAACTGAGCGGCGCGCCCGAGCGCTTGGCGTCCGCCACCTGAACGGCCAGCAGCGCCTCTAGCTGACGGCGGTTGGCAAGGCCGGTCAGCGGGTCGGCCATGGCCATGTCGCGCAAGGTGTCGCGCAGCCGCAGGTTGGCGAGGGCAAGGCTCACGTTCTCGGCCAGCATCGCGAGGTAGATGTCGGGCGTCGCGTGATCGCCTTGCGATTTCGGCTCGAAGTAGAGCAGGCCAAGCGTCGCGCGGTGCGCCGTGAGAGGAAGGCAAAGGGTGTCGGGGACCGGTCCTGGATGCTCGCTATCGTTCACGTGCTCGCAGGGGATATCGATCTGGGCACCGCGG
>Ga0268266_10005325_pt1 | contig 12049 bp, 10 predicted proteins | sample KBSS13metaG_FD_190356 | JGI IMG/M metagenome (GOLD analysis project Ga0268266, IMG submission 190356) | Switchgrass rhizosphere microbial communities from Kellogg Biological Station, Michigan, USA - KBS S1-3 metaG (SPAdes) (version 2) | ecosystem: Host-associated > Plants > Roots > Rhizosphere... | reverse complement strand
CTCACGCTGGGATATTCCCGTCCGTGGAAAGGAATGGTTCTCGGCGGAGAAGTCGACACCGGGCGCGATTCATTTGGGGCCAGTTTCGGGAGAGTTGCGGGGTTCGTCCGTTACAACGATGAGGAGGGCGGCTTGGGCGCGGTCCTCGCCGACGCGCTGGGTGGAGGCAGCGCGGAGGATGACCACAAGGGCGAGATCTTCGTGCTGGGTGGCGTCCACCGCTACCGGGTAACCGTTGATCTCGAGGACAGCAAGAACAAGACGACCGATCCGCAGAAGACGGGCTACCACTTTGCCCTAGGTGCCCGCCGAGCCGTTTCGGAGCACAACGATCTCGGTACTCGTGTGGAGGTCGAGAACGTCGAGGGTCACAGCATCGTCGGCGTCCGGCTCGTCGATTACCGGTATCGGTTCAACGGGCCGATTGCCCTGGATGCCTTTCTTGGCGCCGCACGTTATGCGTTAGGCACGCCAGCCTACGGGTTCTACTATGGAGTAGGTGCGCAATGGCGCAACGTGGTTCCGGGATGGGACGTCGGGCTTGACCTCCGCTACGACGATACCCTCGCACGCGACCATCTTCTTCCCACGGACCCGCAGGGACCGCGTCCGGACAGCTTCTACAACGTTCTCGGCGCGATATTTTCTATCAGCTACCACTTCTGAAGTTCATTGGTCCTGCTCGTGGAAAAAACGCGAGCCCAGGGACACGCGTCGGGCGATTTCCCTTAGGGTCACCGGCGTGAGCACGTTCCAAGTCGGAAAGCGTACGAGGGTCGTCGAAGTACTCGAAGCCTGAGGGGCGCCGCAGAGGCAAAGCCACCTGCCGCGGTGTTGAGTGACGACGTCTTCGGCCGACCACTTGCCGTCACCGTCGCGGTCAGCAGCGGGCAAAGTGAGAAGAACGATGAAGCGCGGTTGTTCCGGGACTGCACTCCGCAACGTCTCGTAGCGATCGGTCTCCAGGGAAAAAACCAGCTTGCTATGGACGACCGGAAGGCCGCGCGAAGTCACACGAACCTGGAAATCCAGACTGAACTCGGGAGTGCGCGCTTGCGGATCCAGGTTCTCGTGGATGCCGAAGCGGACATCAACTCCCCCACCGTCAGGGTGTCGGCCGATCAGAGCGCAGGAGAACGAGGCTCGCAACGCCAGAGTTTGAAAGTATGAGTAGCCGAGCACTGCCTTGGTGTCATCTCCAGCTGACACGGACTGCGCGGCCGTCACGGGCGTCTCAGCGGGTATTTGCGGCATCGCGACAGTCCTCACGCAACAGTCAAGTCCGAGATGGCAAAAACGGGGCGCCACCCCATCCGTTGACCTGAACTACGTGATCTTAGGCGCGCTAGCGTTAGCCCGCTGTCAGCAATTTGTACGCCTGCGTGGCCTGACTGCTACAACCCGCTACATCTGCCCCTTCCACCCAACTCGGACGCGATAGCGCGCCTGAAGACGTGCTCAGTGGGAAAATAGATGAGGGCTTCGGGCGCCCGCAGTCGCACACCGGCCGACGTGCCGGACTGAAGCTTCAGACTTCCGGGCGGGCAGCGAGATTGTCTCTGCGCCACTTCTGGAGTGAATGAACAGAGCCTTCCGCATGCCTGCGCTTTGTCGCCAGGTCAGCGACCTTGTTGTCACTCGCGGCGGGCAGGGCAATCGCCTTGCGCGCCCAAACGTAATCGCGAATGTCGTCCGCGTCGGGACGATACTCGGCAACGGCCTCACGCAGAATCCCCAGAGCGCGACCGCAGTCGGAACTTTGCAGCGCGGACTGGAGATTCTCCAGTATCTGCGCCATTCGGCTCCATGGAATCGAGTGCTCCATGGCGCGCATGATCATCGAATGATCGGTTTTGGTGATGTTGTTGCCGATCAGCAGCTCTTCGAACAGCTTTTCCGCACTGCGCAAACCGGTGTAGGTGATCTCGATGTCGCCATCGGGATTGCCCGGATCGCGCACACTCAGGCCCATGAGGTTGATCATGCGCCGCGCGAGGTCATCGATTCGCACCGGCCGCCCCATGTCGAGAACGAACACATCGCCTCCCTTGGCCATGGAGCCGGCCTGGATCACGAGCTGCGCGGCCTCGGGAATCGTCATGAAGTAACGGATGACCTGCGGATGGGTCACCGTCACCGGCCCACCCCGGCGGATCTGCTCCTGGAACAACGGCACCACTGAACCCGAGGAACCCAGCACGTTGCCGAAACGTACCATGCAGAATCGCGTAGTCGCGGTGCGCTCCTGCAAACCCTGTAGAACCAACTCCGCTAGGCGCTTGGTCGCGCCCATCACGTTGCTGGGATTGACGGCCTTATCTGTCGAGATCAGGACGAAGGTCTCGACACCGGTCTCCAACGCGGCATGCGCGGTGTTCAATGTGCAGATGACATTGTTGTGAATGCCGCGGATGACATTGTGCTCCACGATCGGCACATGCTTGTAAGCAGCCGCGTGGTACAAAGTCTGTACTGCGTAGGCGAGCAGCACTTCACGGACTCGGTCCGGATCGTTGGCATTGCCGAGCAGAGGCACGATCTCGACTTCGAGCTCTTCGCGTACCGTTATTTCGTGCAGCTCCCGCTCGATGTTGTACAGCGCGAGCTCCGACATTTCGAACAGTACCAAGCGCGTTGGTGCTACTCGCAGAATCTGCCGGCACAGCTCGGAGCCAATGGACCCGCCTGCACCGGTCACCATGACGCTCTTGCCGCAAATACAGGATGCGAACAGCTGGGGGTTCGGTGGCACCGGGTCCCGTCCGAGCAGGTCGCACACGTCCACTTCGCGGAGCTCGTCTATACGCGCCTTACCGCTGATGATGTCAGACAGGTCGGGTAACGATTGCACGTGCACGGACAGCGGCTCGAGGTTGCTTAGGACTTCCCGCCGGCGTCGATGGGAGGCCGAGGGCATCGCCAGGAGCACTCGCTCGATCTGCCGCGTGACAACCAGTTGAGGGAGGTCCTCCGGTGCATACACACCCAATCCGTTGATCTGGCTGCCCTGCAGAGCTGCGCGGTCGTCCACGAACACGACCGGCTCGAAATCGGGCCCGCCCATCAGTACGGAGGAAAGACGCGCACCGGCTTCGCCTGCACCGTAGATTGCCACACGCTTAGCGGACCGCGGCTTGGTACCATACAGGTAAAAATAGCGCACCAGGAATCGGCTACCGCCTACGTACAGCAGCGCGATGGCCCAGTAGATCGTGAGAACCGACCCGGAAGCAGGCGAGCTCAACCCGAGCCGGCCACAGAAAGCCAAGCCAAGAGCCGCCAGGGTAACACCGATGATCATCCGGCCGATGGCCTTGACGCCCATGAAGCGGATCACCGCACGATAGAAGCCCAGGAGAGAAAACGCCGCGACTCCACAGGCGACCGCGGCAGTGAGCAGAGATCCAAGGCCAGTAGGCTCGACCAGGCGGTCGAACTTCAATGCCAGGGCAAGTAGCAAGGCCAGGGGGAGCATGACGGCGTCCGCGCCAACCATGATCAACCGCTTGGTGGGCCGCGATAGTTTGAGGACAGCCTGAGAGGCTTTCGACAACAACGCAGTTTTTGGCGTGCTCAGATACATCCCGCCTTCGTCCTGATGCCGACGACCCACACCTGAGCTCCGGCGATCCGTCAATCCGCCGGCGCCAAATCGGTTCCAGGGGGTGCTCATTCGTAGACCTTCGCCGACCCCGGCAGAGAGTAAACAAGCGAAGCTGAACAGGACGTAACCGGATTCACATATCTCAGGACTTGTCCAGCACACGACCTATCCATTGGTTGTGAGCTGAGCTGCCAGTCCTGACCTTGCAATGGATATGGGCGCGGCAAAAACGCCCCACATCCCGCGCTGTGGCACTGAGTAGTAATCCCTTCCCCCGGAGCCAGATCGAAGGTGGTGCAAATTATGTAATTGGCACGGGTTTTTACTCGACACTTTGAAGGAAGTCAACGATGTACGAGCGTCAAATCTGGTGCAAGGGCCGCCCACCGGATAACACACTACCCTGCGGTTTTAGGCGGTTCTGCACGTCCGGCCCCAGCTACCAAGGCCGCTCCCATCACAGGCCCCAGGGCAACCAGAACGATCCAGATCGCGCGTCTCGGATTTGCAACAATGAGGGCCGTGCATGGTAGCAACCACAGCAGGTTGATCGTCAGCACGCTCAGGGTTACCCGCCTATGACTGTTCCAACGCCGGGCCAGCCATTGATAAGCATGGCTGCGATGGGCCTCGTAGACGCGCTCTCCCCTGCAAAGACGTCGAAGTAAGGTAAGCGTCGCATCGACGAAGAAAACCGCGCCCAGGACCAGCCAGACCCAAAGTGTGACGCCGCTCTCATGAACGCTCGCCAGCGTCATGACGCCGATGACGTAACCGAGATATCCACTGCCGACATCTCCCATGAAGATCTTGGCAGGTGGCCAATTCCAAATCAGAAAGCCGAGGCAGGCTGCACCAAGAGCCACCGCGGTTGCCGCCAAGCCCAGCGACCCACCGGTGGATAACAGCACAAATGCGCCTCCCCACGAGACGAAAGTGGCCTCCGAAGCCGCTATACCATCGATACCGTCCATGAAGTTGAAGAGATTCAGCATCCAGACGATCCCGAGCACGGCAAAGACCTGAACTGCCGTCGCCAGGGAGATGCTGGCGGGGCTGGATAGAGGCACCTTCCCGAGCCACACGACGGCCCAGATGGCTGCCGCAATGTGCACCACCAGTCGAACACTCGCTCGCACTGGCTTGCGATCGTCAACCAGCCCAACGATCGCAACAGCCAAGCCACCGATCGTCAGTGCAATGAACAGATCGAATTTCAGGACGTGCAGCATCCATAGCATGCACCATGCTCCCAACGAGCCAACGACAATCGCGACGCCCCCGCCTCGTGGGGTAGGGGTCGCGTGCGAGCTGCGTTCGTTCGGCACGTCAAGCAACCCTCCGGCCAGGGAAAGCCGCCGCATCAGCGCAGTGAGCACGAACGCAACCAGGATGGGGGCGAACACAACCATGCAGATAGCTGCGCTCAACTTTCCGCCCTCGTTGCGAGAAAGGCGTTAGCCGTTCGGGCTCCAGCGCTCATGAGTCGCGCCCCCAGACCCGCAATCAGCAAGGCGGCCGCTCCTATCAACCCAACCGTCATCGAGCGTCAGGACCTCGATTCAGATACCAGGCGGCGGTTCGCCGCAGCCCTTCCTCCAGCGACAACGGTGGCTGCCAGCCCAGAGCGCTTCGCGCCAAGCTGGCATCCACCACCAGTGAACTAGAGAGCCTCTGCAGCTCCGGCTTCCGGGACAACAGGCTCGCGGCCGCGGAAAGCGCGTTCTTTGGAACTGAGAACAATCGGATCCGGCGCCCCATGGAGGATGCGAGCACACGCAGCAACTGCGGCGTCGAGATCGCCGGTTCGTCAGCAGCCAGCAGCAGCGGGGGCGCGAGCTTGCTTTCGAGGACTTTTGCGACCAGGTCGGCAAGGTTCCAGGTGCTGATCAAGCTACGACGATTCTCGATGCCGGCGATCGGCAATGGCAGCTCCCGATCCACCCAGCGCAACATGCGCAGAAAGTTGGCCCTCACGCCTGGACCGAACACCAGCGGCGGTCTGATGCTGGTCACGCATAAACCGTTGGCGGAAAACCCCCGCAAGAGTCTCTCGGCCTCGAACTTACTGCGCGCATAAGCATCCTGCGGATCAGGTGTCGAGAGTTCGGTGAACGCGGTAGCGGCTGTTTGCTCGCCGTTTACCTTGATTGTACTGAGAAATACGAACTGCCGGACGCCCGCCCGACAGGCTGCATCGGCCAGCCGTTGGGTCACCAACTCGTTGGCCTCACTGTAGGCAGCCGCGGCAGCGACCTGGTCCACTGCGTCGTGTAATACATGCACGCGAGCGGCTAAATGTACTACGGCATCGGCTCCACGAACCGCATCCGTCCAGACCGCATGACGCATATCGCCGATCTCCACCGATTCGTCCGCTCCCTCCACTCGTCCTTTACGGCTTGCGGCGCGTATGATCCAGCCTCGCATCTTGAGAAGCGGAACGAGTTCTCGCGCTATGAAACCGGTTGCTCCGGTGACGAGGACTGTTCTCACGAAGCTCCTGCTGACGTTGAGATCGACAAGGCACGACTCCTGCGGAAGGGCGCAGTACACTAGCAGCAACGCGGACTCCAGGTGAAACCAATGTGGGACCCTGTCTGGGAGAAGATCTTCACCTCGCAAAACTGGGGGAAATACCCGGGTGAGGAGTTGATTCGCTTCGTTGCCCGCAATTTCTACAAAATCGCGCGCCGCAGCGACATACGCATCCTCGAGGTCGGCTGCGGACCCGGAGCGAATCTCTGGTTCATCGCCCGCGAGGGTTTCAGCTTCGCAGGTATCGACGGATCGCCAAGTGCGATCGGAACGGCCGCCCAGCGACTCGACGAGGAAGTCCCTCACTGGGCCCAGCGCGGCCAGCTCGTGGTGGGTGATATCGAGAAACTACCCTACGATGCCGGGAGCTTCGATGCTGTGATAGACAACGAGGCGGTTTATTGCAACGACTTTGAGACGTCGCGACGGATCTACGCGGACTGCCTGCGCGTCCTGAAATCCGGCGGCCTGCTGTTCTCACGCACGTTTTCCGCAGGTAGCTGGGGGGACAAAACGGGCACGAACGTCGGCCGCGGTTATTGGAGATGCACTGAAGGCCCGCTCGCCGATAAAGGTCCATCCCGGTTTACCAGTATCGAGGACGTTCCGACCCTGCTCACGGGTTTCGACGTGCAAAGCGTCGAGGAGTCATCATGGACGGCGGACGATCGCCGACACCGGGTCCTGGAGCTCATCATCCATGCCAGGAAGCCCTGACCGGGCCGCACTCGAGCAAGCTAGAATGAAGAATGAGTGCAGCAGCGGTGGCCTGAAACCGCCAGACTTTTATCTGGCGGCACCCAGGCGATTACCGGAAATCTCGACACGGTCGTCTTTCTGACGTACGAGATGCAACCCGGCGGGGACATCGGTATCAATGATTTTGAGATCATGGGACCCCTGCGTTGAGACAACCTGCGCGGAATCATCGAACTTGCAATGCTCGACGGTCAAACTGACCCCGGGGCTGCTCGTTCCGGCACGGTACCACAAATGTGCACGTAAGCCGTCGATCCCTTCCGCCGGCGCGTACTCCCCCTCGGCGTTGCGGACTTCGACGGACGAACAATAACTCAACACCACCGACAAGGAATTGCCCTCACCCTGGAGACTGACGCGATACGCGTGATACGCAGAGTCAAGTGCGTGCGTCCTAACCAAACGTACATTCGTCGTAGGCTCATTCTGGGCATCGCTCAGGATCGCAAATGCCGACTGCGGAGAGTGGATCGAAGTGACGTCGTCCAGCTCGACATGGTCCGCGAATGCAATACCCACCGAATTTACGTGGGCAGGCGCGCCTGTATGCCGGATGGTGAGGTTTGTGATCATCACGTTGCGCGCGATGATCTTGCGCTCATGGCCGGCATGCCAGATCTCGACTTCCCCGTTCGCCGCCATGGGATACGGAACTCCATCGACGAGACCGCCGACGCGCACGGTATCTCCCCAATACCCGCCGCTATGACGCTCATCGAGCAAAGTGGCGCCCCGGCCATCTATGGTCAGATTGCTTCCATAGAGAACGAGCGAAGATTGCGAAGCGTAGCTCGCCAGACGGTAGGTTTTCCCCTTCTTAAAAACAAGAGTGCGGTAGCCCGACTCGTAACAGTGTTGAATCGCCCGTTGAATCGCCCGCGTATCGTCCGTGACCCCATCGCCCTTCGCCCCACTCTGTTCCACACGCCACCGGGTGGCGGCATCAGCCGCCCCACACATGTAAGCGAGAATCAGGACAATACCGCTAAGGGTGTGCAAAGTTCGAGCGTGTCGCATTTACGGCGACCTCCAGGATATCCTGGGTCATGGCTCGGGCAATGGCGGTCCGGGCATATTTCGCTACGAATTTCGGTCGGGGGGTATCGACGAGAGATAGCTCGTCCAGAGCCTGCACCGCGCCCGCCACGTCACACGGAGAAAACACGGCTGCGTTCGTAATCTCGGAGCGCACGAATTCCGCGGCGTAACCTGCCACTCCCGCGAGCACCGGCTTGCCCGTGGCCGCATACTCGAACAGCTTGGAGGGCAGCACTTTCCTGAAGGCATCATAGTCATTCAGGTGCAAAAACAACACGTCAGCCTGGCGATAGACCTCGATCAGCACGTCGCGCTTGACTGGATTCGACAGCTCGACGTTGTCAGCGCCCTCTCGCTCCAGTGCCTGCCGTAACATTTCACGGCGCCCGCCGTCGCCGATAATGCGGAAGCGGGCGCGCCCCCGCAGCTGCCGGGCAAGTTGCGGCACGATCGCATGCATCCCCTGCCCCTCGCCCAGATTGCCGGCGCAGACGATAAGAATCTGACCATCTCGGACCGAAGGCGTCACTGGCGGCTCCACGGGCCGGCCGCCCTCGAGGAATTCGTCATCGATTCCGTTGGAAAAGAAGGAGAGTCGCTTACCCGGATAACGCGCCGAAAAATAGGTTTGGAATCCCTTGGACACCAGATTCACCCGCTTGGCACTCCCGACCGCCCATCGCTCGAGCATGGAGAACGCCGGCTTGGTGAGCACTGCCCAATGACCAGGCAGAACGTCCTTAATTGTGTCGACGAAAATGTCGCGGATATCCAGATAAAGAGGAGCGCTATTGCGGCGCGCGATCCGGGCGCCCAGGACTGCCGTCATGAGACGCGAGGACGTGGCATACACGAGGTCGTACTGCGTTCTGGCAGTCATTTGCAATGCTTGGCGTGCATAGGTGACGAAAGCACGTGATTGATCGAGCATCCCGCTTCGATGCGCTGGCAATGAGACCCGGTTGATCGTAACGCCCGCATTCGCCTCACCGCTGACAGCATCGGCTGCAAAGGTACTGTACCGATTAGGCTTGGTGGTCACGACGTCGATCTGCGAGCCAGGAGGCATGGCCGCTGCCAATTCCCTGACGGTCGCCGCGGCGCGAAACGAGCCCGCGCTCAGATCCGGAGGATAGTAAAATGTCAGTATCAGCACTCTCATAGCGACGTAGTCAGAAAGTGGCAAATCATGTAACCCACTCCATGGTACCGGACAGATCGCTGCGGGCGCGATTGTTCAAGGCGGTACGCAATCCGAAGCTGGCCGTCGAGTACCTGGTAACGCGTGCGATAGTGCAGCCGATCCGACTACTCGGCGAACATAAGTTTGATAAGTACCACAACATCGTCACCGGCTCACGTGTAAAGAATGCACGCCTCGGAGCTGCGGATGCGGACAGTCTGCGACACGCAACGATGTACCAGGCGGTGCCTCTCAAGTACCTGGAGGTCATCTTCGGCTGCCTTGGGGCAGACCCGGCCCAGCACTTCGTAGACATCGGCTGCGGTAAAGGGCGCGCCTGTTTTTTCGCAGCGAGTCGCTTCCAGCGCATCACCGGCATCGACTTTTCGGAATCGCTGATCGCCGCAGCCAACCGCAATCTCGACTCCTTTCGCAATAGCCACGGCGCACAGTTGAGCTTCGAGGTCGGGGACGCGAGACATTTCCAGCTGCCGGATGAGCGGGTAGTGGTCTACCTGTACAACCCTTTCGACGAGCACATTTTTGCCGAATTCCTGCGCCTCAATCTGCAGCACTTCCGTCGCCATGGCTCCCGCATCGCCTACGTCAATGATGTGTGTGCAGCGCTGCTGGAGAGCACGGGTTTCGTGACGGAGTTCCGTGACTCGCGGCGTAAGATCGGCACCTACAGGTTGCAATCCGGAGCCTGAACGCACGGCGTAGCGTCAAAGGACGGCAAATTGAGGGCCGTAGGCATCACAAAGGCGACCAAGATGCTGGAGCGAAGACTCGGCGAGCGCCTTGGGATGACCAAGAATCACGAAGTGGTTGTCCAGCCCCCGCTTGATCATCGCCTTGTAGGCCGGGACTAGGCAACTGGCACGGAAGCTGTCGAGGCTGGCGACGCCATTCCCGCCAAGCAGCATCTGCCTCATGATCTCGCTGCGCCCGCTACCCACCGCGCGGCCGTCCCCCATCATTCGATGGCGCTGCGTCCCGAGCAGACGATGCGCGGCCATCTTCAGGTAGAAGAATCTGGAATAGCGCATCGGGGAGATCGGGACTTCCTTGAAGTAACCGTTGGGCTCGACGACGAGGGGGTCTTCCTCGAAGCGCCAATCGGGCAGGTCGGGCATGCTCCGATAATCAAACTGGTGGGTGGGCGTATTCATGTAGCCGTCGCGATAGATCGAGCTGTCCAACCAGATGCCATTGGCCTTCAGCGCGGCGCGCAAGGGACCGAACGGCTGCAGGCAGGAGCCGCCCGCCCGAAACGCGTAGACGCCCTCCCCTACGATTTCCACCAGCGCCGCCTTGTACGAGGCGACGATCCTCTCGATCTCCCCTTGCGAGAACTGCTGTAGCCGATAGCGGGAAACGTCCGCAATCCAGGCTCCATCACGGAACTGCGCATCCTCCCATTGGGGATGAACGTGAAGTTGGATCGAATGCCCCTGGCCCTTGAGATCCTGAAGCTGACTGGCGATCTGCGAGTATTCGGAAGCGAGCCGCTCGAACAGGTGCATCGCTTTCTTCAGCGCGACGAGAAAGCCTACGTCGACGAAGAAAGTGAAGCGTACGGCCTTGGCATTGGCGAGCTCGATGAGACGCCGTGTTGGTGCAAGAATGCTCCTTTCGACACTGCCGGTATGGCTCCCCAGAAACAACTCGTAGTCGAAGGTGACAAACACCCTATTCATAGTCACCCTGGACCAGTTGTGCGACAGGCTCGACATAGCGTCGGCCTTTCAGCCGGAAGTAGACACTCATCAGCAGCTGGAAGAGCCAGAATCTGGGTCTGGACAGGACTACGCGAAACGTCAACCCGGTGCGCAACTGCGCGCCGAACCGGGCCTTGAAGCGTTGAATGCCTTCGTATTTGGTGCCAGCTCGAACGTCGATGCGTGCGCCAACCAAATCGTAAAGCTTAACTCCCCTTTGGCGCAACTGACGCATGACCTCGAACTGCAGCAGGTTCAGGGCGCCGCTGTGCGGCTTTTCGATCGAGCCCCCATAGAGGTAGTAGCCGCGCTCCCGATCGAAAGGGACGAGCGCAACGCCTTGCAGTTGTCCGTTATCAAAGGCTCCGAGTGAAAGCAGGCTCTTGTCCAGGTCCGTCCAAAGCGTCTCGAGCAGCCGCAGCGACGGGTAGTACGGTAATCCTTGCCGCACCAGGGTGCCCCGGACACACTCGTAGATAACCTCCATCCGTGTAATCGGCTCGATGGTGATGCCATCGCGTTGGGCCTTGCCGATCACGTTACGGTGCTTCTGATGGAATGCCGCCAACAGCTCCGCGTCCGGGCGGTCGATAGAAACCTCGTAGGTTCCCCAGGGAGCCACGACTGCCGCGGCGGGTGCACAGGCAAACACGGCGTTCGCCTGGGGCTTCGCTATGAAATCACACAGACCTGCCCGCCGGACGGCCGCAACCACCTCATCCATGAACCGCTGCTCGGCGGACGCGGAAGCCGCCGGATGGCGCGGGATCGGAGCCGTCGTGAAAATCAGGCGCCGGAAAACGAGAATCCGCTCTACGTAGAACGGTAGAACGAAGTCCTCCGAAACCAACCACCCCAGCTGGCCGCCCTTTGCGGCCAGGTACCCAGGCGTCGCAAAAATGTGCCTTTCGAGATCGATGCCAGTTGCTGGCGCTTCGCAAACTATCTCAACGACCACTCCTGCGCTCCGACTGCATGGCATCTATGAACTGATCTATGGAAAATCCCAGTGACGCATGCTTTGCGATGGTACGCTCGTCCATGTCCCACCATTTTAGCCGCAGCAGCCGTTCGATCGTCACTGGATCAAAGCGATAGCGCACGATCGCGGCCGGTATCCCCGCTACGACCGCATACGGTGGGACGTCCCTCGTCACGACACTTCCGGCTGCGATCACTGCACCGTCGCCTATCGTGGTCCCCGCG
>Ga0268266_10005321_pt1 | contig 12062 bp, 9 predicted proteins | sample KBSS13metaG_FD_190356 | JGI IMG/M metagenome (GOLD analysis project Ga0268266, IMG submission 190356) | Switchgrass rhizosphere microbial communities from Kellogg Biological Station, Michigan, USA - KBS S1-3 metaG (SPAdes) (version 2) | ecosystem: Host-associated > Plants > Roots > Rhizosphere >... | reverse complement strand
CGTCCGCGCGGCGCCCCAAAAATGCAATCGAATCCCCATGCCGTCTCACGCTCCAATCGCTCAAATGCACACAGTTCATGAAGATATCCCGAACTCTGCAACCTGACAATCGGAAGGCCAGGCACGCTGGTCCACATTGCATCTCGCGCATCCGTCCCATACACTGGTAGAGGTTCCACTCCATCGAGTGGGCGGATAGCTCAGTTGGTTAGAGCGCCTGCCTTACAAGCAGGATGTCGGGGGTTCGAGTCCCTCTCTGCCCACCAAAAAATCCCCAAAATCACCGCTACGCAAGATTTGAACTCACACCAGTGGCTGATCGCGCAGACTGTTGCTGCTTGTGCTACGGCCGTATCATTTTTTCCAAGGCGGGTCATGGGGCGCGACATTGGTGAAGCTGACGCGCTGGAGCGAGCCGAAGATGTCTCATAGTCGCAAGATCATAGCAACGACGATTCGATCAGTTCAATGCTTTGCCTGCGTCATCGGGTCGTAGTGACGGCCCCACGGCGAGAAAACCTCTATCCTGCCAATCCACCTGTCCATAAAATCGGCTACGCGAGGAAACTCAATGTTCGAAAAGTATACGGAGAAGGCGCGCAGGGTGATCTTTCATGCCCGCGAGGAGGCCAGCAAATTTGGCGCCCCTCAGATTGAGAGCGAACATCTGCTGCTAGGTCTGCTGACAGCAGATAAATCCATCTTCGGCCGCTACCTGGGCGGGAGAACAAGCGCAATGGAAATTCGCGAGGCAATCGTCCAGGCCACTGAGCTCAGGCCGCCGACGCCCACCAGCGTGGATCTTGCGCTCAACTATGAGTGCGTGCACATCCTTAAATTTAGTGAGGAGGAAGCCGAGAGCTTCGGGCGCCAATATATCGAGCCGGAACATCTGCTGGCTGGGATCCTACAAGAAGAGAATTGTTTCGCGGCAAGGCTACTCGTCGACAGAGGTCTCGATCTTGCCCAGGCACGTCGGATAACGCGAGGATAGCCCCTTGTCTGCCAGGTGTAAAAACGTTGTCTACCGCCGGTCACGGTCCTAACGGTTTCCTTGTGCGATGCTAGCCTTTTGAAGGAATGAAGAGATTTATAGTCAATTTTTGGCCGTCTCCACGAGGGCGAAAGGTAGAGCTGCGTTATACCTTTCAGTGGTCAAGACCTGCGAATCTCGTTGGCGAAATGCTTCACCCTGTAACTTTCGCTGATGAGAGGATGATGGCTAGCACATTCATGAAGTGCGGCATAATCTGCGAGCAGGCGACAGGACCAATACCCGGCTTCCCATATACCGTGACGGCAAATCAACTTCGTCAGATTGGATTCACGAACGTTCCGAGGTAGTCTGCGAGCGGGCTCCATCCTCCGGCGAGGGTCACTGTCGGCATGAAAAGTCTCTACTTTGAGCCGACTGTTTACTACGGCAGTTGATCAACCTAACCACGCAAACGCATAGATCAAACCTAAGAATCCGAGAGCGATCCAAACCAGCCATCGCTCTGTTTTGATCTTGATACGGGAACGTTCAGGAATCTCTCTCACCCAAACAGCAATGTCGCAACAGGTCTCTCTGAAACCATCTCCATCAAAAGCGTCTGTCATCGCTCAGCACCTTCTACTCTAGTCTGTAGAGTTCTCTCCGACCCTCTGTGACGGGGTTCTGGACAGAACAAAGATCAGGGCCTGGCCGACAGATACAGTGCTACTGAGTTCGTAAAAAAACTATCATAAGATTCGCGTTTGCTGCGACCTGAATCCAAAAACCGAACAAAACGGTAGCGACTTAAAAATTGCCCCCACCCGCTAGCGCTTCTTCTTTTTCTTCCGTGTCTTCTTTCCTTCCTTTCCCTTTTTGTCCTTCTTCCCTTTCTTCTGTCGTTCCGGTTCTCGCACGATTTCGGAGTGATACAGAACCTCCGTCTCGAACCAGCAGAGCATCTCCGCTCCACAGGAACATATTTCCCTGTGCGGCATGCTTTTTACCCAGTCAGCGCACTCTCCATGCTTTTCTCCACAACCAGGACAGACAATCCAGTCTCTGCTCACACTCCGAAGCAGCATCCGTTACGCCTCCGTTTCTTGAGATGCCATTAGCGCCTCACGGTTCGTTCTCTGCTTTGATTCCTCGATATCGAACGGGCATCGAACGCAAATCCGTCAAAACACATCAAAAGACGCAACATCAACGGCGTAAACGCGTCTTATAGGGAGGAGTGATACCGGTGGCAATCGCACAAGAGCAAACGGCAACCCCGGCCACGCGGATCGCTCCTTCCAGGCGTCGTCCCGAACTCGACGCCTTGCGTGGTTTCTTCCTCGTCTGGATGACCCTCAACCACCTTCCCACGCGCCTCAGCGATTACTTCAATCAGCCCTTCGGCTTTGTCTCGTCCGCCGAGGGCTTTGTCTTCCTCTCCGCTCTTTTGCTTGCGATGCTCTCCGTCCGACGTGCCAAAGAGGATCCGGACGAGATGCGCGAAAAGATCTGGAAGCGCTCGCTCCGTATCTACGGGTATCACCTCTTCATGCTGTTGTTCGCCTTTACGATCGCGGCCACCGTAGCTTCGCATGCCCATCGCGCGGCGTTATTCCATCTGCTGAACTATTACCTCGCACATCCCTTCTCGGCCATCGTCTCTTCGCTGCTGCTGATCTACTGCCCGCCTCTGCTCGATATTCTTCCCATCTATATCGTCTTCATGGTCACCACGCCGCCTCTGCTCATCTTCGCCGCGCGAAAGGGTTGGCGTCCGGTTCTCCTCGCAAGCGGAGTCATCTGGCTCTTCGCCCAGTTCGGGCTGCGCACCTGGGTTCATGAGCTCGTCGTCAGAACCACACACCTTCACATCCCCTTGCAGGAGACCGGAGCCTTCAATCTCTTCGCCTGGCAGCTGGTCTGGGTTCTCGGCCTCTGGTTTGGAGCCGCTATCGCCGAGCGGAGACTTCCCTTCCGGCGTCTCCCACGGCCTTTCTATCTCCTCAGTATCGCCGTCTGTGTCTTCTTCATGGGAGTCCGTCACGGCTGGTTCGGGCCTCACCTCTCTCCACAGAGCTTCGGTCTCCTGCTCGATAAGTGGCAGATCGGCTCTCTGCGCCTGCTCGATCTCTCCGCCTTTGCCCTCTTTCTCTATGGCTCGCGAACCGTGGTCAAGCGTATCGTCAACATCCCTCCCTTTCTGATCCTCGGGAAGGCTTCACTTGAGGTCTTCTGCGCTCACCTCTTCTTTGTCTTCGTTGGTCTCGGTCTTCTCTCTGGAGATGCCGGACAGCTTCACGGCATCCGCGCCACTTTGCTCATCGTCATGACCTTCTCAGGAATGTTTCTGGTCGCTCTCCGCACAAACCATCGTCAACAAAACGATGCACATCGCATCCATCCCATCCCCACCGACGCGGCCTCTCCCAGCTGATCTACGTCCTCTCCAGTCATTCGGAGTACTCAGTCTCCGATCTTCCCCGCCAGCGTCAGATCGATCGAAACCTCCTTCGCCACACGCAGCACAAATGTGCTCGGGTCTTTCATCCCCCATTGCACATACGGAACAACGAAGTGTGTTTTGGCCACACATCGTCCACCTTCCATATGGACAGACACCGGAGCTGTCAGCGGATGCGACGAGCCATGCACGGTAAATATTCCGGAGACCCCAACCGTCGAATCTCCGCTCTCAGCCAAAGTGCCGGACATCTGCTGCGGCTTGAACGATACCGTCGCAAACTGTCCAGCCTCCAGAACATCTTTGTTCATGCGTTTATCACGCGTGTCATTCCTACTGTTTCCGCTGCCCGCACTCACGCGAATCTCGCCCGAAACGGCGGAGGTCTTTCGATCGAACTTCACCTCACCGTCTGAGACCTGAAACGTCCCATGCGCCGTATGCAGAGTACCCTCCAGAGTGAAAGACACCTCGCTCTGTCTCGGATCGATCCGAAGAGTCGTCATCTGGGCTGCGGCGAGCCCCGCACACAACAGCACTCCAGCCATCACGATCGCTGAACGCACCCTCCACCCCTTGCGCCGCAAGAATCTGCCGCATTCAAACTGTACCCGCAAAGCATCCACACGATGGTCATGAGGATGTAATTACGTTGTCGTCGGATCGTGACGGATCATCACGCACCAGCACCTGCTAAAGTTAAGTGCAGACGGCACCGGAACTACGTTGCCGCTTTTGATTTCAATGCCGTCCCGCCTCATCATCAACGCTGACGACTTCGGCCTCACCCCGGGCATCAATCGTTCCATCCTCGAACTCCACCAGGCAGGTGTCCTCACCTCCGCCACCCTCATGGCCACAGGCCCTGCCTTTGACGACGCCGTCGCCATCGCCTCCCGCAATCCGACTCTCGGCGTAGGCTGCCATATCGTCCTCACCGATGGCACGCCCGCTTCCCCCCCGGAGACCATCCCCTCTCTTCTCGGTCCCGACGGCAAGAACTTCCGCACCTCCCTGCTCGACTTCGTCCACCACCTACTCCGCGGTCGCATCCGCGAGGACGATATCGAGCGCGAAGCCACAACCCAGATCACAAAGCTGCAACAGGCCGGCATCTCCATCACCCACGTCGACACCCACAAACACACTCACCTCTTTCCCGCCGCTGCCCGCCCTATCCTCCGCGTCCTCGAGCGCGCTGGCATTACGGCCATTCGCAATCCCTTCGAGCCCGTCTTCACCCAAAATCTCGCTCACGCCGGTATCAAGCGCCGCCTGCAGATCAGCGCGCTCAACCGGTTTCGTCCCGCCTTCGAGCGCCACCCTCAGCTCCACGACGGAGCCGTCCGCACCACCAGCGGAACCCTCGGCGTCTCCGCCACCGGAAATCTCAACGCCTCCACCCTCGCCGAAATCCTCTCCGCCATGCCCGCCGATGGTGTCTTCGAGCTCGTCTGCCATCCCGGCTACAACGATCGCGACCTCGATCGCGTCACCACCCGCCTGCGCGCTCACCGCGAGATCGAGATGCAGGCCCTCCTTTCAGCAATTCCTTCCACTCTCGCGCAACCAAACTCGCCCACGCTCATCCATTTCGGTAGCCTCACCACCGTTGCTCGCGAAACTCCAACTCTTCCGTGAAGTGTCATCCTGAGCGAAGCGCAGCGGAGTCGAAGGGACCTGCGGTTCAAGCAGCAGTAAGACTCACCACAACTTGAGGAGCCTCGATGAAGATCGGCATCACCTGCTATCCCACCTACGGCGGCTCAGGAGTCGTCGCCACCGAGCTCGGCATCGAGCTCGCCGCTCGCGGCCATCAGGTTCACTTCATCACCTCATCCCAACCCTTCCGCCTCACCGGTCGCGAAGCCAACATCCACTTCCACGAAGTCTCCGTCGCCACCTATCCCCTCTTCGAGTACCCACCGTATGACCTCGCACTCGCCACACGCATGGCCGAAGTCGCCGACTTCTACTCGCTCGACCTCCTGCACGTCCACTACGCCATCCCTCACTCCGTAAGCGCCCTCCTCGCCAGCCAGATGATCGCCACGCACTCGCTTCCTGCACACCGGCGCAATCTTCCCTTCATCACCACGCTCCACGGCACCGACATCACCCTCATCGGTTTGGACCCTTCCTACCTTCCCATCACTCGCTTCGCTATCGAACAGTCTCACGGCATCACCGCCATCTCGCAACACCTCGCCGACCGCACCCGCGAGGCCTTTGGCATCACCAACGAGATCGAGGTCATTCGCAACTTCGTCAACTGCGACGTCTACACTCGCAATCCCGAGCTCGTCGCCCGCATGCGCCCGCAGTTCGCCAACGACGACGAACATCTCTTCGTCCACCTCTCCAACTTTCGTCCCGTCAAGCGAGTCACCGACGCTGTCGAAGTCTTCGCCCGTGTAGCCAAATCCCTTCCCTCGCGGCTCATGCTCATCGGCGACGGCCCCGACCGCAGCGCAGCCGAACACCTCGCCCTACGCCACGGCGTTCAAGACCGCATCCACTTCCTCGGCAAGCAGGACAACGTCAACGAGCTTCTTCCCCTCGCCGACCTTCTCCTCATGCCCAGCCAGATGGAGTCCTTCGGACTCGCCGCGCTCGAAGCCATGGCCTGCAGTGTCCCCGCCATCGCCACCCGCGTCGGAGGCGTCCCCGAGCTCATCGACGACAACGTAAACGGTCTTCTCTTTCCCATCGGCGACGTCGACGCCATGGCCCAGGCCGCCATCGCCCTCCTCAAGGACACCGATCGCCTCCAAGCCATGTCACAAGCAGCCCGCCGCACCGCGCAGGACCACTTCTGCACCACCCGCATCATCCCGCTCTACGAGCAGTACTACCAGCGCATCCTCAATCGTGGCTAATCAACACCGCAAACGCTTTGAGGAGTCACTGGCAGCAGCCTCCTGCAAACTGAAGCGATAGCCACCAGGAATTGTCATTCCGAGCGAAGCGGCGCAGCCGCGCAGTCGAGGAACCCCTGTATTTTTTGCAGGATCTCCGTACGCACACCAGACTCCGGCAAATCCATCACTCCAAAACCCACCATGTCATTTCGACCGAAACAGCGAGAAATCCGCTTCGCAACCACCCACGCCGGATTCCCCTAAGTCACCCACGAGCCTTCGCCCGCCTCATCACATCATCCACCGCGCTCACTGCAACCTCCAGAACATGCCTTCCGCTCTGCGACCAGCTCTGCGCCTCCAGCACCGGCATGCGCAGCGTCACCTTCGTCCCTCGCCCCGGACGGCTATTCACCTCTACGCTCGCCTGTCTCCCGTACTGAACCTCCATGCGCTCGCGCACATTCTTCATTCCGATCCCGGAGCCCTGCCGCACCATCTTCTCCGCTCCCGAAACCTCATTGCGCTCAATCGACATCCCCACGCCGTCGTCTTCTACCTCAATCACCATCATCCCGTCTTCCTCAAGACGACTCCTCAGCGTCACCGTACCCCCACTGATACGCGGCTCCAGTCCGTGCTTGATGCTGTTCTCAATCAGCGGCTGCAAAAGCATCCCCGGAACCACCACATCCAGAGTCTCCGGCGCAATCTCCTTCACCACCTGCAGCTTCGCGCCAAAACGCACGACTTCAATATCCAGATAGTCGTCCGTGAACGCCAGCTCTTCATGGAACGGTACAAAAGCGTCGCGATCCTTCAACAGCACACGCAGAATATTCGCGAGCTTCACGATCATCTCGCGCGCCAGCTCCGGCTGCGACCTCACCAGCGACGTAATGGAGTTCAGCGTATTAAACAGAAAGTGCGGATTGATCTGCCTCTGCAGAGCATCCAGTCGCGCCTCCAGCAGCAATCTTCCCTGCTCTTCCAGCTTGCGCTCTACCCTGATCGCATTCCAGATCTTCAGCGGAATCCCCACCACCACCGGCGCATTCGCGCAGATCAACAGCTCCACCCACCACTCTTTCGAATACAGGCTGAAGTATCTACGAGGATTCAGCCACGAGATCGCGCTCGCGCATAGCTGCATCCCCGCAATCACCACCAGCAGCAGCACCTGGCGGTCCAGGTGCGGCCGCTTCAGATTTCGCCTCACCCAGCGATAGATGCTCAGGTCGATCATCGGAGAGAACGACCATACGTCCTCTGGATCGGCAAACCGCGCGAAGGTGCCTGCGACCGTGGCCACAATCAGGTTAATCGGCAGAGCCCAATACTCCTGATGCATCAGCGCCGGAATTGCCAGCGCCGTACCCGCGGCCATCGCCGCCATAGGCCCCAGCAGGATCCCCACCAGAAAGGTCGTCTCAAACGAGAGATCCGCCGCCAGAAAGTTCGGAACCTTCACCCTCACCAGAACGCCCAGCACCAGCGGCACGCAGATCATGGCTACCAGCTCGACCTTCTGGAAGGTCGTCCTTCGCGGAGCCAGCAGAGCATCCTTGAACCTCTTCGACCGCGCCAGCGAGCTCGAAACCGCCGCCGCCACGCCCAGCTCGATCAACAGAGTAATCAGAATCAGCGATTGTGTGATATGCGTCACACTCTTAATCTACGCCGCCACCGCAAGCATCCTCTCAACAGGAAGCCATCATCCTCAACGAGAAGCATCTATTCCGCCGAAATGACCCCTCCCACGAGTCAAACTCCTCATTACAGGAGCGAACGACTACTACGCGAGCCAACAACCACCACGGAAGCCCCTAACCATTGCAGGAGCCAGATAACTCTTTACGAACGTGTCATCCTGAGCACAGCGCGGAGCCCGGAGTCGAAGGACCTGCGGTTAGCACTCCCCGGTCCTCCATTCGAGCCACGCTCAAGCCAACGCTAAACGTCATTTCGACCGGAGAACCAGAGCTATGTCGTTCCACAAACCTCTACAATCCACCCGATCGAGGGTTCCTGCATCGCCAACCACCCAAGCCGAATCTAATACCAGTGAGCACCAAACCGTATAATCAGAAAGAGATGCCTTTTTCCGCCGTCAACAAAGTAGCCGATGCCGACTTTCCCACTCGTTGGGGACACTTCCGGATCCTCGGCTTCGAAGGCATCATCGACAATCCTGAGGCCTGCAACGACGCCCTGCCCGCCCCCGCACGCCGCATCGAAGGCGCCGTGGCTCTCGTGATGGGCGACATCCACTCCGCTCCCCCCATCGTTCGCATTCACTCCCAGTGCCTCACCGGAGACGTCTTCCACTCTCTGCGCTGTGACTGCCGCCAGCAGCTCGAGCTCGCCCTCGCCACCATCGCCGAAGCCGGCGCCGGAATCCTCCTCTATGAGCAGCAGGAGGGCCGTGGAATCGGCCTGATGGCCAAGCTCCGCGCCTACGAGCTTCAGGATCAGGGTCTGGACACCATCGAAGCCAATCTCGAGCTGGGATACAAGGCCGACTGTCGCGAATTCGAGCTACCTGCCGAGGTCCTCAAGCAGTTGGGAGTCTCCGCCGTTCGCCTCATCACCAACAACCCCGCCAAAGTCGAAGCCCTCGAACAGGCCGGCGTCACGGTAGCCGAACGCATCTCGGCCGAGGTTCCCTCCGAACCCACCAACGAGCGCTACCTGCAGACCAAACGCGAAAAGATGGGCCACCTCGTCAGCTAACCCGACGAAGGCGTCATTCTGAGCGGAGCCCGAGGAATCCCGCCACAGACGAAGGCGTCATTCCGAGCGGAGCGCGAAACGCGCAGTCGAGGAATCCCTGTATTCTGTCCGTAGCGCCACAAGCTCCCGTTAAAAATGGATGCCCTTAACCAGCCCAGGTAAGTCTCACCCCTGAAATACGGTCGTCTCCGGATGATGATTCATCCAGTCAAACCAGTACTCCTTGAACGCATCTACGCGCATCAGGCATCGCCCCGCCAGTCTCCCGCTCACCGCGCACCCTTCGAAGTTCCACGTGCTGCCCGTCTCCTCATCCTTCATCCCATCCTCCACCGGCGTAAAGCTCAGCTCCGAAGAATCGAACGCGCGTATCGAATAGCTGTCCGGTCCCACCACAATCAACACCGGCTTCCCGCCCACCTTATCCTGGACAAACTTTGCCGCCATCAGGGTCATCATGGGATAGGCCTTATAACTTCCTCCACGCTCCACTCCCAGCATCAGACGATGCGGCTCAATCCCTGACCTCTTCGTATCCACCATCACCGGAGTCTTCTCGACCTGGGCCTCCCAGTCGCGCCCGTCATACTCCTTCACCCATCGCGGATCCGGCCTCAGCACGTCTCCTCCCGGCTGCTCCCTCTTCCACAGCGCAAAGCTCATCTCGTCGCTGTGAATCATCTTCAAATGAGTTCCCTTCAACGGCCCGTGGATGGCTTCTCCCGTACTCTGCTGCCACACGCTGCTCGTCTCCTCATCCCGCAGCAGCGCATTCCCGTTGTTAATACCGGCCAGCCTGAAGTGCAGCCTTCGCCCATTTACCACCGGATCCCACGCGATCCCCGAATGGCACAGCGTGCAATAGGTCATCGCGATCGGAACGCCTGCCACCGTATCGTTCACCACATGGTGATATCCCATCGTTAAGATCGGATACGCCCGCGCGCGTCCTCCCAGCTTTACCGCCAGCACCATGTCCTTCGGCTCCGCCTTCGAGGCAGCCGCGCTCTCAAACCCCGGCGACTCGTAGGGATGAAACATCTTCGTCTCGTAGAAGTTCACATGCGTGTAGTAGGCGCCCACAACCGACAGCCCGCACAACACAATCATCGCTGTACGAAAAGCCCACCGCCCAGCCCTGCTGGCAACACTCCTCCAGGTCCACCAGGTCAAAGCAACCACGAACACGGCGCAAGCTCCTGCGATCAACGGCCCCACATCATGCACCCATAGGGCTCGCGCCAGCCTCACCGGGTCCTGTGGACGAAACGGTCGTATGACGTGCATCGGATAACCCACACACCACAGAGCGCCCGCAGCGAGGACAACCCCGGCTGCAAGCCATACCATCGCCCGCACCGCTGTCTTTTCCACCACAACGCCAGCCATCGAAACCTCGCGCCAATTCAATTCCGCACTCTAACACCCGTCAATCAGCCAAAGGATGGAGAACCCATCTACATCGCATGAAGGAGTCTGACTGCGACCGCCGTCTGTCTGATTTCGCAGAGCGCTTGAACGCTTGCCTTCACGAGGACATAGGTAAAATCTGTCAACCCCGGAGCCCACCTAACCCAAACAAACCAAATGACATCTATCTGCCGTTTAGTTTCTTCTCTCCAGCTAAACTGTTTATAGAATGAAAAAAAATCGCGTCCCCTGATCGAGGCTCCCAATTATAGCGTCTAAGCTGGAAGGTCCGGGGCTAAACTCAAAGAAATGAAGACTTTGACGCAGAAAAGCAGGGGTAGGCCCCCAGGGGTTACCTTCCTCCTCTAAGCTGCATCGCAACGAAGGTAATTCAACTGCAGGAGAACAATCATGGCCGCCCGTCACCGAACTCTTCTGATCATCCTCGGAAGCCTTCTCGCCCTCATCGTGATTGCAGTGGTCGCGATCCCTCTCTTCTTGAATGCTGACAACTTCCGCGCCCGCATCGAAAACGAGCTCACCACCTCCCTCGGACGCAAGGTCAACCTCGGCAAGCTCGACCTCTCCGTCTGGTCCGGCAGCCTCGTCGCCCAGAACGCGACCCTCGCCGACGACCCGGCCTTCAGCAACCAGCCCTTCCTCCAGGCTTCGACCGTCAAAATCAACGTCGCGATGATGCCCCTGATTCTCAGCCGCCAGGTTCACATCACCGGCTTCGCCATCGACTCACCGAAGATCAATCTCATCCGCCACGCAAACGGCACCTGGAACTACTCCACCATTGGAACCGCGTCCTCAAAGCAGCCCTCCGGCGACAGCTCCAGCTCTATGACCGGCGTGACCGTGAGCCACGTCAACGTCTCCAACGGTCAGCTGACCGTCAACACCGAATCGGCTCCTGGGGCTCCCGCGACTCCCAAGCGCACCTATGACCAGGTAGATCTCGAAGCCAAAGACTTCGCCTTCTCCAAGCCATTCCCCTTCACCGTCTCTGCGCACCTTCCCGGCGACGGAACCGTCTCTCTCAATGGAAACGCAGGCCCCATCAACCCAGCCGACGCCTCGCTCACTCCATTCGGAGCCAAGCTGACCGTCAAGCATATTGACCCCGTAGCCGCTGGCTTCCTCGAACCGGCTGCCGGAATCACCGGCATGATCAACGCCATCGATGTGGAAGCCACCTGGAACGGAAAACAGCTCCACGTAGCCAATCTCACCGTAGATACACCAAACCTAAACGTCCTACGCAAGGGAACACCGAAGGCCGCTCCAACCCCGCAAAAAGCACCGGACAGCAATGACATGCTGAGCACGATGACTGCCGATCACCTTCAGATCAAGAACGGCACTCTCTCGCTCTCCACCGCAGGCCAATCCAAGCCTGCCGTCTATCAGCAGCTCAACGCCGAAGTGACGAATCTCTCGCCCACTGCGTCATCCCCCTTCAAGCTCAGTGCGCAGGTCCCCGGCGGAGGCTCCCTGAACGCGGACGGGACGGCTGGCCCCATCAACTACGACGACGCCGACTCCACCCCGCTGAACGCTCACGCCACGCTCAACCACATCGATCTGTCATCGAGCGGCCTCGTCGCACCTGAGA
>Ga0268266_10005319_pt1 | contig 12063 bp, 14 predicted proteins | sample KBSS13metaG_FD_190356 | JGI IMG/M metagenome (GOLD analysis project Ga0268266, IMG submission 190356) | Switchgrass rhizosphere microbial communities from Kellogg Biological Station, Michigan, USA - KBS S1-3 metaG (SPAdes) (version 2) | ecosystem: Host-associated > Plants > Roots > Rhizosphere... | reverse complement strand
TTCACGCCCTCAGCGCGGGCGATGTAGCCCTTCGATTTCTCGACCTCGGTGCCGAGCGTGTCGACCGTCTTCTTCATATTCTCAAGCGCGGTCAGCTTGAACTGATCGATCTGGTCCATCGTGTCGTAAATGTTCTGGAAGGCGCGCTGCAACGTCTCCAGCGGGATCGTCGACGATGCGGCCTGCTCGTGGATCGCGCTGCTCTGCGTCTTCAGCATCTCGCCCGTGGAATCGATCATGCTCGCGGTCGTCGTGTTCAGTGCGGTGATCTGCTCAAGCACCAGCTTCTGGTTGCTCATCGCCTGGGCCACGGTAACCGCCGTGCGGAGCGCCGAAACCGTAGTCGTCGACGCACGGTCGACGCCCTTCACCAACTCGACATTGTTTTTCTTGACGAGGTCCAGAGCGAGATAGCCCTGAACCGTGACTGCCATCTGTGTCAGCAAATCGGTTGTGCGCTGGCGAGTGTAGAAGAGAGCACTCTCGCGGATCGCTTTCGCCTTTGCCGGATCGGTCGCGTCGAGCTCGTTGGCCTTGTCCTCGAGCCGCTGGTCAAGAGTCTTCGAGATGTGGATCATCTGCTCGAGCTTGTGCATCGTCTTCCACAGGCCCGCGCGCTCGGTGTCGATCGCAGCATTGTCCATCAACAACTCGTCCTTGCCGTTGGCGAGGCTGCCGAGGATCTTGCTGATGTGAGTCTGTGAGCTGCGATATTTGTCGAAATAGCGGTCGATACGGTTGCCGAAGGGAATAATCCCGAGGAATTTCTTCGGCGCCGTCGCCCCCTTGGGGTCGAGCGCCTCGACGGTACGGCGAAGCTCCGTCAGGTCCGATCCGATGCCGCTGTCCTTGTCGATCGCCTTCACCGGCCGATCAAGGAAGCGGTTCGATGCACCGGCGGCCTCAGCGATCTCCTTGCGGCCCATCGCAGTCAGCTGGTCGACCTTTTTGCCGAATTCGGGGCTGTTGGAGTCGAGCGCCGCAAGCTCATCAACGAACTGGCCGACGCGCTTGTCGAGCTCGGTGGTCTCTTCCGTCTTGAGAGGGACAAGTCCCGCTGCTTCGGCCACGGGGACAGCCTGCAAAGCATCCGGCGGATCAAGCTTCAGCTTGGTCGCGGTGGTCGTCGTGTCCTGGCCCGTTTCGGTCGCCATGATCGCAAGTCCTTTCGTCGCCTTCCGGTCACGTGGACATCTGCTGTGCCACGTGCAAGAGGCGTTTTGACTGTATTATAGATATAAGACACACAAAGACAAGATGTCTCCGTAACTTATGGTGAACGCCGGTTAACCACAGCCCTCAACGGTTCGCATACCGTATCGCCCGTAGAGCGGTTCGCGAACGCGTGTGTGATTGGCCCGGGGGTTACCCAATGATCTCTTTCTTCAGGAAGCTCTGGCGCGACAGGCGCGGTAACGCGCTGGTCATTGCAGCTGCGGCACTCCCGCTCGTGATCGGCTCGGCCGGTCTTGCCAGCGACACGATCCAGTGGGCGCTGTGGAAGCGGCAGATCCAGCGCGCGGCGGATTCAGGCGCACTCGCGGGCGTATATTCGATTGTCGAGCTTTCGGGAGGGCGCACGGGCATTTCTGACGCGGTTACCCGCGACATGCTTTACAACAGCCACATCAAATATGCGGTGACGAAGACCGTCGGCGCGCCGACGAGCGGCGCCTTTACGGCAGACGCCAACGCAGTGCAGGTTCAACTGTCCGTTCAGCAGAGACTCGGCTTTTCGGGCATGTTCCTGAATTACGTCCCGACCATTACCGCAACTGCGGTGGCAACGGTCGTTCCGTCCGGTCACTATTGCGTGATTAGCCTGGAAAACACGTCTGCGACGGGCATTACCGCGACGGGTAACGCCGACGTCGACCTCGGTTGCGGCATGATCACCAACTCGACATCGCTGACGGCGGCAGTCGCGACCGGTTCGTCGGACGTCAACGCGAGCCCCATCGCGGCGGTTGGCGGAATTCCGGCCAGCACGCACTGGGCGGCCGGCACGCAGTTGATGCCATTCACCATGGCTCAGGCGGATCCGTTCGCAGCAATCAATCCGCCCGCCTCGACGGCCTACCCGTCGGGCAATTGCACGAATTTCATCAACGACCACCCTCACGATGTGCACGATGCGAGCTACTGGACCACGGGCACATTTTCGCCGATGACCGGTGCGTCAGCCGGAGCCATGTGCTTCCGGGGAGATATCAACATTCAAGGTGATGTTACCTTCCCAGCGGGCAGCGTTATCGTTCTCGATGGCGGGTCCCTCAGCGTTGGCTCTCAAGGGTCGCTCAGCTGTGCTGGTTGCACGTTCATCCTGACTAATCGCGATACGTCGAGCAGCCCAACGATCGGCAACATGAACTTCAACGCTGGCGCCACTCTCAATCTGACGGCGCCCGGAACGAGCGCTACCGGCGCAGCGGCAGCCTATCAGGGCATCTTGGTTTATCAGGATCGCCGCGCGCAGGACGGAACGAACGCCAGTCAGCAAAGCCAGATGAATGGAAACGCTGACTCAACGCTCCGCGGAGCCTTGTACTTCCCGAAGCAGCAGGTGCAGTTCAACGGCACCGCAGGCATGCACACGGAGTGCTTCCAGCTCGTCGCTCGCCGCGTCTACTATTCGGGCACCATGAATATCTCGAACAGCTGCCCGACTGACTCGGGAGCGCACGACTTCACGGGCAGCAAAGTGAGGTTGGTGTCATGATCCGCAACCTTAAATCGCTCGCGCGCGATGAGGGCGGCGCGTCCATCATCGAGATGGGCTTGATGCTGCCGATCTTGTCGTCGCTGTTGATCGGCTTCGTCGACATCAGCCGTGCCTATTCGGCCAAACTTCAGCTTGAGCAGGCGGCGTATCGTTCGATCGAGAACGTACAGCAATATAACGCTTCGGAGAGCACATACGACACGATCAAGACGGAAGCTGCCGCAGCAGCGAACAGTTCTGGCTTCTCGGGCGTGACCACGAGTGACGTGACTCTCGACTTCTGGCTCGAGTGCAACGGCACCCGCCAGGCCAACTACGACACTGTCTGCTCTACCGGTCAGACCTACGCGCGTTTCCTGACGGTAGATATCAGCGCGAAATTCAATCCGGTGTTTGCGTCGAGCAAATGGCCGGGATCGAACACGGACGGGTCGTACACCCTACACGGCCAGGCCGGATTGAGGACCCAATGAGCGTTCTGAAAATCCTCCGCCGCAACGAACGGGGTGCTGCCGCGATCGAGATGGCGATCGCGCTGCCGGTCCTGCTCGTCATGATCTACGGCATTTTCCAGGTCGGCCTGGTGTTCCAGGCCAATGCCGGGATGCAGCACGCGCTCGGCGAGGGCGCCCGGCTCGAGACTTTGTGCGTCCCGACCGCGAACGGCTGCAACGCGCCGGCCGATTCGGCGGTCGTTACCCGCATGCAAAGCAAGCTGTTCGGTATGAACATCGGCGCGTTCGGAACGCCGACGGTGACCACTCCGGCGTCCGCGACGTGCACTAACTGCCGGCTCCTGACGGTCACCTACAGCGTGACGCCGAACTACCTGTTCTACAACGGCCGTCCGATCACCCTGACACGCACGAAGCTCGTTCACATCGCCCACTAATCAGCGGGCTTGACGGCTCTTTTGGCGAAGAATGCTTCGATCGCCTGTTTGACCTCGTCGGAGGCCAGGCGGTCGGCGAATTGGGCGCCTTCCAGCTGCATCCGTTCCAGAATTTCGTCACGATTACCCTGACGAAGCAGCTTTTGCGTGATCCTGAGAGCTTCGGCCGGCTTGGCGAGGAGCGCTCGGACGATTTCCTGGAACGAGCCAACTAATTGGGCGGCCGGTACCGCGTGGCTTATCAGACCGATTTCGAGGGCTTCCTCGGCACCGAAGGGCTCGCACAAGAGCAGGTAACGCGCCGAACGGCGGCGCCCAGCGAGGCGGGGGAATAGCAGTGAGCTCGCGGCTTCGGGCACCAGCGCAAGGTCGACGAACGGCATCGAAAAGCGCGAATCGTCGGCTGCGATGACTAGGTCGCAGTGCAGCAGCATCGTCGTCCCGATGCCCACGCAATTGCCATGAACCGCTGCGACGATCGGGGTTTCGCACTCAGCCAGAGCACGCAGGAGTTGCCAGACCGGGATTTCCTCATCGGTTCGTGGGGCCGCATTAAGGAAGTCAGCGAGGTCGTTTCCCGCGGCGAAGTCCTGGCCTTCGCCGCGGATGGTAATGATGCGCACCGATTGGTCATCGCGAGCGCTTTCGATCGCGTCGGCGAGGGCCGCGTACATGGCGATGGTGATCGCATTGCGCCGATCGGGTCGGTTGAGCGTGATTGCTAAGACCGCGCCGTCCCGCTCGACCCGCACGTGCTCGCTCATTGAGACCCCCCGAATCGAGTGACGGCTCGCCATCGCGCCGCTATTGCCCCAGCATCCTTAGAGATCCGAGGTTCATCAATGAAGTTTTTCGCCGACACCGCCGAAATCGCTGAGATCAGAGAGCTGGCGGACACTGGCCTCCTCGATGGCGTTACGACCAACCCGTCGCTCATCCACAAGTCCGGCCGCAAATTCCTCGAGGTTGTGAAGGAGATCGCAGGAGTTGTCAGCGGGCCAGTATCGGCGGAGGTCGTCGCGCTCGATTACGACGGGATGATGCGCGAGGCGGACGTCATCCGTAAGATCGCCAAGAATATCGCGATCAAGGTGCCGTTAACTCCGGCTGGCCTCAAGACGTGCAAGGCGCTGTCTGACGACGGCCAGATGGTGAACGTCACCCTGTGCTTTTCGGCGGCGCAGGCGCTGCTCGCCGCCAAGGCGGGAGCGACTTTCATCTCGCCTTTCGTGGGGCGCCTCGACGATATCGGCCAGAACGGAATGGATCTGATCTCCGACATTCGCCAGATCTACGACCAATACGACTTCTCGACCGAAATCCTCGTCGCCAGCGTCCGGCACCCGATGCACATCGTCGAAGCGGCGAAAATCGGCGCCGACGTAGTTACGGCTCCGCCGAAGATTATCTGGCAGTTGTTCAAGCATCCGCTGACCGACAACGGCATTTCGAGCTTCCTCAAGGATTGGGAAGAGACGGGCCAAAAGATCGCCTGATTAACCTGCGTCAGACTTTTTTCGAGGTTAACGGCCGTCAACCTTCCGGCGTAAGAATTTCTCAACTGCTCAAGGCTTAAAACGCATTCATCCCGCAAATGTGGACCGCGGGTGAGGCATTTTTTGCAGCCTCTTTGGAACCAAGGAGCTAGACCATGAGCAAGTTTCTGAAGCTGATTAAGAATAACAAGGGTGCGACCGCCATCGAGTACGGCCTGATCGCCGCTCTCATTGCCGTTGCGGCCATTGGCGCGATGCAGGGCATCGGCACCAAGCTGGGCACGACGTTCAACAACGTTTCGGCCAAGCTCTAAGCTTTCTAATCAGATTGCTGAGTTCGGGCGGCGGGGTCGAAAGACTCCGCCGCCTTTGTTTCGTCCATCGTTTCAGAAGTTTGCACCGTTTCAGTAGGAAATTAACCGGTCAGGGCGTATCCTGACGCCATGGCCACGGTCATCAACTTCGAGGAGCGGGCAGTCGCCCAATTGCGCGAGCGGCTCGGCGCTGCCGAAGAGGCCAACCAAGACCTGATCGCTTTCGCACGCGGGCATTCGGGTGCCGTTTCCTCGATCCATTCCGCCGTACTTGCCGCGATGGAGACTGAGGGCGTCGACGCTTTGTTGCACGTCGTTACCCAGGAATGGCCGCTGATTCTCGGAATAGACGCGGTCGCCCTTGCCTTGATTGTTGGCGACAAGGGCTTCCGCGCGGACGGGAATGGCGTTCAGACTGTCGAGCCGAAGCTTCTCGACCGGTCAGTCAAAGACATTGCCGGCGTCGACATGCGCACGGTGAAGCGCGGCCATCCGCTTTTCGGACCGGCCTGCGACCTGATTCGCGCTGAAGCCTTGGTGCGAATCGAGTCCGATCCGCCGATGCCGCGCGGAATATTGGCTCTTGGCCAGCGCGCCGAGCTCAGCCTCGACGCCAAGCATGGCTCTGAATTGCTGATGTTCCTCGGCGCGAGCCTTGGCGCTATCATTCGCAGATGGGTGATCGATCCGAAGCTGACCTGATCCATCCGGCCAGTGCGCTGGCGGCGCGCTGGGCCGGGTATCTGCAGCATGATCGACGGCGTTCCGCGCACACGGTTCGCGCTTATGTTGCGACGGCCCATCGTTTCATTGAATTCCTTGGCCGTTACCGCGGCGAGACGATCACCACGGCCATGCTCCTCGGGCTTAGTGCTCCGGATCTTCGTGCCTTCTTGGCGCACCGGCGAGGAGAGGGGCTTGGCGCTTCGTCGGCCGCGCGTGAGCTGTCCGGGGTTCGCGCCTTTCTGAAATATGCGGCGGAGCAAGCGGGAATCCAGGCGCAACTGCCACGGACTCGTGCGCCGAAGCGGCCGCGGACATTGCCGCGGCCCGCGGCTCCAGACGAAGCGATGGGGCTTGCCGAAGATGCAGCGGCGGCGGCGAGTGAACCGTGGATTGGCGCGCGCGACCTCGCCATCCTGCTGTTGCTGTACGGCGCCGGATTGCGCGTTGCTGAAGCATTGTCACTGACCGGGCGTTCGCTTCCTGTCGGGAGCACGCTGCGGGTCACTGGCAAGCGCTCCAAGACGCGGATCGTGCCGATCGTCCCGGCGGTTCGGCAGGCGATCGAGGATTATTTGCGGCAATGCCCGTATCTGGTTTCGGGAGACGCGCCGCTGTTCGTCGGAGCGCGGGGAGGGCCGCTCAATCCCGACCTGGTTAGGCGGTCTGTTGCGGCTGCTAGGCGCCGGCTGGGCCTTCCGGACACGCTGACACCGCATGCGCTCCGCCACAGCTTCGCGACACACTTGCTCGCTCGCGGAGCGGATTTGAGAGCGCTTCAGGAATTGCTCGGCCACGCGAGCCTGTCGTCGACGCAAATCTACACGGCGGTGGACGCGGCGCGCCTGCTAGACGTTTATCGCCACGCCCACCCCCGGGCCTGATACGCAGGCCGAAGACTTGCCGCGTTGGCATTCGACAAGTGGGGAAGCCGACCACCGCCGCGACATGACAGCGGCTATCGGTCAGTTCTGAACGAGAAGCTAAATATCCGTTTCGGATTAAATGCTTAGTCTGATCTTTCGCGGAAATCGGCGAACTTAAGTTCCGGACTGAACCTTCTTCTCAATCGCGTCCCAGAGCAAAGCGGGCGTGTCGCTGCCGTTGAACTTGTCGATCGCGACGATCCCGGTCGGCGAGGTGACGTTGATTTCGGTTAGCCACTTGCCGCCGATGACGTCGATGCCGACGAAGAGCAGACCGCGGCACTTCAGCTCGGGCCCGAGCACCGCGCAGATTTCGCGCTCGCGGTCCGTAAGCTCGGTCTTTTGGCCCTTTCCGCCGACGGCGAGGTTGGAGCGGATTTCGCCGGCGCCCGGCACGCGGTTGACCGCACCCGCGACTTCACCGTCGATGAGGACAATGCGCTTGTCGCCGTCGACGATCTCGGGGATGAATTTCTGGAGGACGTGCGGCTCGCGATAGGTCCGATTGAACAGCTCGATCAGCGAGGCGAGGTTACGGCCGTCGGGTCCAATCCGGAAAACGGAGCCGCCAGCAAAGCCGTGAAGCGGCTTCACGACGATGTCGCCATGCTCCTCAAGGAATTTGCGCGCAACGCCGAGCGATCGGGTGACTGCGGTGGGCGGCATGAATTGGCCAAAGTCCAGCACCCAGACTTTCTCCGGCGCATTTCGCACCGAGGTTGGGTCGTTGACTATAAGCGTTCCAGTCTTGATGCGGTCGAGCAGATGCGTGGCAGTGATGTAGCCGAGGTCGAACGGCGGATCCTGGCGCATAAGGACGACATCGACGTCCTTGCCCAAGTCCAAGATAGTGAAGTCGCCTAGCTTGAAATGATCGCCAGCGGTCGGCTGGACTGTAACCGGATGGGCGCCCGCAAAGACGCGGCCATCCTGATAGGTCAGTGCGTCGGCTAGATAATGAAAGAGCGTGTGCCCGCGCTTCTGCGCACCGAGCATCAGGGCGAAGGTGGAATCGCCCGCGATGTTGATGTCCTCGAGCGGGTCCATCTGCACGGCGACGCGAAGCGGCATGGGCTCGGGACTAAGCAAGGCCTGGCGCTTTGTCACCCTTGCCAGACGTTGGGCATGTGAATGGGCCAGCGGAAGGGGACGATGAAGATGGCGTCGATACGAACCTCGTCGACGCCGTCCATGTAGCGCTCCATCAACCGCTCGGCCGCGACCGCGACACGGCGCAGCCGCCATTCATCAAGCGACAGGGCGGCAATTTCAGTGTCGGCGCGGGCCTTCACTTCCACGAAGGCGAGGGTGCGGCCGCGTTTTGCGACTATATCGACCTCACCGCCAGGAACTCGTGCCCGACGGGCAAGGATCTGCCAGCCGTGCATCCGCAGGTACCAGGCGGCGACCGTTTCGGCGCCGCGTCCGCGCTTCTCGGCTTCCTGCCGGTTCATTTGCCAGCGAGTTCCAGGGCGCGGGCGTAAGCCCGTTTGCGTGGGACGCCGAGCGCTTCGGCGACATCCGCGGCCGCGCGAGACGGAGATAATCTCGTGAGCGCGTCTCGCAGCGCTGCATCGAGTTCGTCGCCGGTCGCTTCGGGTTCATCGGCCGGTGGGCCGACAACGATCACGATTTCTCCCTTGGGAGCGAGATTTTCGTAGCGCTTCGCAAGGTCAGCGAGCGAGCTTGTAACGCACTCCTCATGAAGTTTCGTGAGTTCCCGCGCGACTGCGGCATCTCGGGGACCAAGCTGCCTTGCCAGTTCCGCGAGCGTATCAGCGAGCCGCGGTCCACTTTCGTATAAGACCAGCGTCGCCCTGATCAGCGCTACCTCGGCAATCGCGTCGGCCCGAGCTTTTGCCCTCGCCGGCAGGAAGCCCAAAAACAGGAAGCGATCGGTGGGCAGCGCAGCTAGCGTGATGGCCGCAATCGCAGCGGACGGGCCAGGGATCGTATACACGACGTGGCCGGCCTGGCGGGTAGCGCGAACGAGCTTGTAGCCGGGGTCCGATATCAGCGGTGTGCCGGCGTCGCTGACCAGTGCGATTGACTCTGATCCGAGGCGCGAGACGATCGCGTCCCGATCGCTCTCGCTGGCATGATCATCGAAGCGCCTCATCTTCGTTTTCGAGCCAATGTGCGCCAGCAATTTGCCCGTCACCCGGGTATCTTCGGCGAGTATTTCGCTAACCCGGCTCAGGGTGTCCGCGGCGCGCGGGCTGAGGTCGCCGAGATTCCCGATCGGCGTGGCGACGATATACAGTCCGGAAGGCAGCGGTTCGGTCATTAAATTCGCCCGATAAGCACTTCCCATCGCTCGCAAAAGGAGTCATCCTCTCCCCATTCATCATCAGTGCCTGGGGAGAGGGACGATGATTGCATTGATCGCCGCTTCGGCGATGTATCTGGTTGCAGGGCAGGCGACGATTGCCGCGCCTACGGCGTCGCTCAAAGATTGTCTCAAGACAACCAGCGGTCAGGCCGCCAAGGACAAGGTCAAGGGCGATGCTTACGAAGGCTATGCCCGCAACGCTTGTACGGCGCAGATCGGCGGACTGAGGAATGCGCTGATCGCGTTCGAGGTGAAGAATGGCACCAAGCGCGCCGACGCCGCGAAGGACGCGGACCTCACCGTCGACGATTATGTGGCGAGCTCGGTCGACAAGTATCAGTTCATGGCTGGCGTGGAGGCTGACAACGCCAAGGCCCAAGCGGCTGCTGCGGCGCCACCACCGGCGGCTTTGCCGACGGCTACGCCGGCTCCAACGCCCGCTGCGGCGACGACACCCCCGAAATAGGTCCCGCCAGGGCGATCTCGCCAAGAATCGCATCGAGCAGCAGGCGCCCGCTTGAGGTGAGCGTGATGCGGGACCCGTTCCGCGACAAGTGGCCTGATTTCACGAGCTGATCGACCTTCCTGTCGTCGACAATCGCGTTCAGTCCGAAACGCGCCGCGATCCTCTGTGGGTCGATGCCTTCAACCAGGCGGAGGCCCATCACCAAGGCCTCGTCGGCGGCTTCGCGCGCGGTGAGGTCGGCTTCCTCCACAATCCCGTTGGCGCTTCGCTCGACCGCACGCAGGAAGTTCTCGGGCTTGCGATGACGAACGGTGCGGGTGCCAAGGCGGCGGCCGTGGGCCCCCGGGCCAACCCCTGAGTAATCGCCATAGCGCCAATAGGTTAGATTGTGCCGGCTCTCATGCCCCGGCCTAGCGTGATTGCTGATCTCGTAGGCAGGCATTCCCGCGGATGACGCTATAGCCTCGGTCAGTTCGAACAGGTTGGCTGACACGTCGAGATCGAGCGGAGCGAAGTCGCCGCGTGCAACCATGCTCGCGAAACGTGTGCCGGGTTCGATCGTCAGTTGGTAGAGCGATAGGTGCGTGGTTCCGAGACCTAGCGCGAATTGCAGCATTGTCGCCCAGTCGCGTTCGGTGTCCCCGGGCAGCGCATAGATCAGATCGAAACTGACGCGGTTGAAATGCTTCTGCGCAATATCGAGCGCGTTGAGGCCCTCGCGTGCGGAGTGAGCGCGGCCGAGGAAGCGAAGCGCTTTCTCATCGAAACTCTGTATACCGAGCGAGAGGCGGTTCACGCCGACGCTCGCGAGATCCGCGAAACGCGCAGCTTCGACCGAGTTCGGGTTCGCTTCGAGCGTGATTTCGACGTTACCGGTAGGTATCCAATGCTCGCGCGCCGCCTGGATGACCGCGGCGACTGTCGAGGGCTCCATCAGCGACGGCGTCCCGCCGCCAAAGAAGATCGAGCTCAGCCGCCTCCCGGGGAACAGCCTTGCCTCGTGAGCTAAGTCGGCGAGCAAGGCGTTGCGCCATGCGTCTTGGTCAATCGTCTCGCGGACGTGGCTGTTGAAGTCGCAATACGGGCATTTGCTGACGCAAAACGGCCAGTGGACGTAAAGGGCCAGCTCGTCGCCCGTCATTCGTTGAGCGCCGCCATAAACTTCCGGAACGCTTCGGCCCGATGGCTGATCGAATGCTTATGCGCTGGCTCGAACTCGCCGAACGTCTGCTCGTGACCCACCGGTACGAACATCGGGTCGTAGCCGAAACCGCGATCGCCGCGTGGCGGCCATACGAGCGTGCCGTCGACCCGGCCCTCGAAGGTCTCGACCTGGCCATCGTTCGGCCAGGCGATGGCGAGCGCACAGGCGAAATGGGCTGCGGGCGCGGCGTCAGGCTCGGTTGCTTCGGCTTCGCGCCAGACCTTCTCCATCGCGCGCATCCAGTCGCGATTGCCCTCATTGTCTTCCGCCCAGCGAGCCGAGAAGATTCCCGGCCGGCCCTGAAGCGCATCGACGCATAGGCCGCTGTCGTCGGCGAGGGCGGGAAGCCCGCTTAAGTCCGCAGCTTCTCGCGCCTTCAAGTCCGCATTGTCGGCAAAGCTGTTGCCGATCTCTTCAGGCTCCGGGAGGTCGAGATCCTTGGCGCTGACGCACTCGATGCCGAGCGGCGCCACCAGCTCCGAGATTTCCCTCAGCTTTCCCGGATTGTGCGTCGCAATGACGAGCTTGCCCCCGATGTCCCTCATCGACCGGTCGCCTTGAGCTGGGCCTGGAAGATTTCACCACAACCGATGCGCGCGAGGCGAAGGAGCCGCAGCAGGCCCTCTTCGTCAAACGTCTCGCCCTCGGCGGTAAGCTGCGCCTCGCAGATTGCGCCGTCGGCGGTGAGGACGAAATTGCCGTCGCTGCCAGCGGTTGAGTCCTCGTCATAGTCGAGATCGAGAACTGCGTTACCCGAGTGGATGCCGCAGCTCACGGCGGCGACCTGGGTACGGATCGGGTCTGCCGTCAGCGCTTTGCTGGCCAGCAATTTGTCGACGGCGATCCGAAGCGCGACCCAACCGCCGGAGATCGACGCGGTCCGAGTTCCGCCGTCGGCCTGGATCACGTCGCAATCGACGACGACCTGGCGTTCGCCGAGCGCTTTCAAATCGACCACGGCGCGGAGCGAGCGTCCGGTGAGCCGCTG
>Ga0268266_10005318_pt1 | contig 12064 bp, 8 predicted proteins | sample KBSS13metaG_FD_190356 | JGI IMG/M metagenome (GOLD analysis project Ga0268266, IMG submission 190356) | Switchgrass rhizosphere microbial communities from Kellogg Biological Station, Michigan, USA - KBS S1-3 metaG (SPAdes) (version 2) | ecosystem: Host-associated > Plants > Roots > Rhizosphere >... | reverse complement strand
CGCTGGATGCGGGCGAACGGGCGCCGGTTGGGGGCGCCGACTCGAGCCGGCCCCCCGACTCCGACTGGCCCCCCGACGCTGACCGGGCTCCCGACGCCGGCGGGCCCGAGTCGGACCGCGTGTCGGAGCGACTGTCGGGTCGGGTATCGGGCCGCGTGTCAGGACGACTGTCGGGTCGGGTATCGGGTCGGGTATCGGGTCGCGCGTCGGGGCGACTGTCGGGTCGGATATCGGGTCGCGCGTCGGGGCGACTGTCGGGTCGGATATCGGGGTGCGAAGTCCGTGCGCTCGTGCGCGTCGCCGCCTCGGCGGCGGCAAAATCTGACTCGGCGGATGACTCCTCGTGGCCATTCGCGCGCGCGTAGGCGCGGGCGGCAGCGGCCTCAATCCACGCTGCTTCCTCGGCGCCATTCGGCGCGGCGGTCGCCTGCGTTGACCGGCCCGAGATAGCGTCAGCGATCTCAGCTCGAATCGACGGAGCGATCTCGCCCCTCTCCGCCCGAGCGTCCACGGTTGCACGCCGAGGCTTAGAAGCGCCCGCACCAGCGGGAGTCGGCGTCGGGACAGGTGCGGGTGGCGCCTTCGCTTGGACGTCGCCGCGCTCAACGGCCGCACGGGCTTGCTCCGCAGCCGCGCGCAGCCCCGCGCCAATACCCCCGGCTCTACCAGCCGCACTGACAACAGCCACCGGTTGCTCAGCAGCGCGCCCATTACCCGCAGCCGCGGATGACCCGGAGGCGCGCGCCGAAGCGCCCGCGGCCGCCGGCCCAGCGGCGCCACCAGGCCCCCCAACACCAGCGCCCGATCTGGCGCCCCGCGCCGAAGCGCCCGCGGCCGACGCCGGTGCGCCAGCCGCACTGCCAACCCCTGCGGAACGTCCGGTGTTGCGCCCTGAAGCCCCAGCACCGCCCGATCCGGAGGCGCGCGCCGAAGCGCCCGCGGCCGCCGAGCCAGCAACTCGCGTTGAGCCCGCCGCACCTGTCGATCCTCCGGCACCCGCTTTTCCAACGTCGCCGGCCCGTCGGCCGGCACCCGCGGGGGAGTCGGCGCGTAAGCCGCCGCCGGCGGTCATGGATCCAACAGTGGCAACCGCCGTGGCCAGCGAATTCAAGTCGAAGCCGCCCTCCAACGAAGGCTGCCACTCGCGCACATAGTGAGCCTGCGCATCCGTCTCCGGAATCACAGGCCAACTGCGCGACCGCCGGCACTGTTGCCACAGGCGATTCAACTCATCGATGGCGGCATTGCCCAGCAACCCGCGCTCCGCGAGCAAACAACCAACAACGGTGCCGGTGCGGCCGATACCGGCCCGGCAATGCACATACACCGGCCGACCCGCCCGCATGGAGTTGGCAATGTGCTCCAGGATCTCGACCATCTGCGACCGCGAGCCCGGCGTGCCGTGGTCCTTGATCGACTTACGGGTGTACTCCACGTAGAACGGCAGGAACGTGTCGTACCGCAGCAGCTCCGTAGGCTTGGTCAGGTCGACAAAGCACTCGATGCCCGCCCCCAGCAACTTCTTCAGCCGATCCTTGGTCTTGTCGCGGGTGGGGCCGTTGGGATGCTCGCCCGCGAGCAGCAGCCCGGGAACGACCCAATAGCAATTGCGTAACGGCAGATTGTGCGATGCGGCGTTAGGCTCGCTCATGGAATCCAACGAGGCGCGTGTGTCACGCAGGCACGGCCAGTGACTCGAGCCGGTCGTCGAGCTCCGCCTCGTCCTGCGCCGACATGAACCCACTCGGCGGCACGCGCGAGATCTCGACGTCGAACGGCTCCGACGTCGCCTGCGATGGCGTCGCAGACGAGACCCGCCGGGCATCCAGACCAACAAAATCAAACCGGCGCGTGTCGGCCAGGTGATCGAGCTCCACATGGCGCAGCGCCGAGAAAATCGTCTCGGTGCGGCCGGGAAAGTCGCGCTCCCAGTCGGCCAACATCTTCTTGATGGCCACGCGCTGCATGTTGTCCTGGGACCCGCACAACTTGCAGGGGATGATGGGAAATTCGCGGCCGCGGGCGTAGCGCTCGATGTCGCGCTCGGAAACATAGGCCAGCGGGCGGATGACGATGTGGCGGCCGTCTTCCGACAGCAGCTTCGGCGCCATCGCCTTCAGGCGCCCGCCGAAGAACAGATTCAGAAAAAGCGTTTCCACGATATCGTCGCGATGATGGCCGAGGGCCACCTTGGTCACGCCATTTTCAGCCGCAAACCGATACAGAGCGCCGCGCCGCAACCGGGAACACAGGCCACACATCGTGCGTCCTTGCGGAATGACCCGTTTGACGACACTGTAGGTATCCTGTTCGATGACCCGGTATTCAACACCGAGATCCTCCAGGTAAGCCGGCAGCACGTGCGCGGGGAAGTCAGGTTGCTTCTGATCGAGGTTGACCGCGATCAGATCGAAATGGACCGGCGCGCTGCGCTTCAACGACAACAGGATGTCGAGCAGCGTGTAGGAATCCTTGCCCCCGGACACACACACCATCACGCGATCGCCTTCGGCAATCATGCCGAAGTCTTCGATGGCTTTGCCCACGCGCCCGCGCAGGTGCGCCTGCAGCTTGTGAAAGGTGCGGGAAGGCTTCGATTCGGCAGCCACAGTCATACGGACAATAGTATCAGCCGCTGACGCGTGTTTCAGGCCGCCGCTACGCTTTGTGCGCTCTCCAGGTACTTCGACTCTACATAACGTATGAACGACACCGCGGACAGCGGCTTGCCGGTTGCATCCTTGAGCAGGTCCTGAACCGGTACTTTCGCGCCGAGTCCATGCACATGGGTGCGCAGCCAACCGAGGAGCCCGGAGAACTCGCCCTTGGACAACTGCTCATCGAGCTCAGGAACATCCGTGCGCAGCGTTTCGTAGAGTTGTGAGGCAATCACCGCACCCAACGCATACGAGGGGAAATAACCGAACGAGCCCACCGCCCAGTGGATGTCCTGCAAGCATCCATCGGCATCATTCGTCGGACGAATTCCCAACCTCTGCTCCATTCCGTCATTCCAGGCCTGGGGCAGATCCTTCACGCGCAGCTCGCCGCTCAGCAACTGCTTCTCCAACTCATACCGAAGCATGATATGCAGCGGGTAAGTGAGCTCATCGGCATCGACGCGGATCAAACCGCGTTGCACCTTGGTCAGGTGCCGGTAGACGTTTTCGATTTCCCACTCGGGACCGCTCACACCGAAGTGCTTCAGGAACAGCGGCTGGACGTAGCGGACGAAAGGCCGGCTGCGGCAGAGGATCATCTCAACCAGCAACGACTGACTCTCCTCCAGCGCCATGCCGCGATCACGCCCCACGGGTTGATCGCGCCAGTCCTGCGGCAAGCCGAGGTCGTACAACGCATGGCCGGTTTCGTGCAGCCCGCCCAACAAACCCGAGAACGGTTCGTTCGGATCGAGGCGCGTCGTGACGCGGATGTCGCCCGGCACACCTTCGGTGAAGGGATGCTCGCTTTCATCGAGGCGACCGCGATCGAACGGGAAACCCATCGCCTTCATGACTTCGACAATGATGGCCTTCTGCTTGCCGGGCGGGAACTTGCCCGTCAGCGGCGGCAGCGGACGCGTTTCCTGCAACGCGATCGCCTCGCGAATGAGCGACGGCAAACGCCGGCCCAGCGCCTTGAACATCGCATCGATGTCGGCAGTGGTGATTCCAGGACTGAACTCATCGACCAGCGCATCGTACGGCGCGAGATTCAGCGCCTGTCCGAGCAACGCCGCTTTGTCGCGGACGAGGTTGACGACTTCTTCGAGATGGGGAGCAAAGAGCTCGAACTTGTTCTGCTGACGAGCTTCGAGCCAGCGTGCTTCGGCACGTGAGGCGGCCTTCGTCAGGCGCGAGATCAGAGCAACAGGAGTGGCAATCGCGTGGTCACGCTGACGACGCATTTCGCGAAGATTGGCCACCTGCCAATCGACCAGACCCTGGCTGTTCGCCTGGGCGCGATCGAGGAGGCGCGTGATGCGCGGGGCGGTCAGCAACGCGTGATGCTCGGTCTCGAGCGCCGCGAGCTGTTCACCTCGGACGTCTGCACTGCCACGCGGCATCATGACCGCGGCATCCCAACGCAGGAGCGAAAGCGCTCCGCGGAAGGCATGAAGGCGTTTGAACTCCTGTTCGAGTTGCTTATATGGTGAGGCTGACATTGGTTTGATACCCGGGTCGCGAACCGCCTGATTGCGGGGCGCGAGCTGAACGACTGGGGTGTAGTTTACCAGCGGGCTGCGGCCAAGCTTGCGCCCGTCAGAACATAATCAAATTAAATCAAGCACTTGGATAGGCCCGACAGTGATTGACACGCTGCTGGCGGGGCGTCGTCGTTTTTACATATTCTGTGCCAAGGTCGGCATCGATTTCCAGGCGAGCATGGCCCGTTTGCGCTCGGCTCCCCAGTGATAGCTGCCGAGACTTCCGTCTTTTCGCAACACCGTGTGACAGGGAATCAACCAGCCGACCGGATTCGCACCAACAGCGTTGCCGACTGCGCGCATACCAGAGCGGATTCCGACCGCATCGGCAACCGCGGTGTAGGTAGTACGCGCCTGCCCGCCGAGGTCGACGAGGGCCTGCCATACCTTGAGCTGGAAGTTGGTGCCGCCGACGCTGACCTTGACCGCGGACTCACCCTCGCCTGCCCAAATCTGGCGCGCGAGTTTCACAGCACGCGGATCGTCCTGTTCCAGGGTCGCATCCGGCCATTGCTCCTGAAGGTCCCGTACGGCTGACTTCTCTTTGCCGACTTCGACAAATGAGAGATGGCAAACGCCGCGGGTCGTTGTGGCCAACAGTGCCTTTCCGAACGGCGTGTCACTAAAGCCATAGCGGATGACGGTGCCGCGTCCCTGCAGTTTCAGCTCGCCGGGTGTCATGGCATCGAGAGTGACGATGAGATCGTGCAGGCGGCCTGGGCCTGACAGGCCCACCGAGTAGGCGGCGTCGAGCACAGACGGTTGGGTGAGCAAGGCGCCCTTCGCAGCATTGCCCGTCACGAACGCCAGGTACTGTTTCGGAGTCACACCGGCCCACCGGCGAAACAGACGGTTGAAATGAAACTCGGACAGGCCCGCATGCGAGGCAATATCGGCGAGCTTCGGCTGCTCGCGAAACCGCGATTCGATGTAGCCGATGGCACGGGCGATCCGTGCGAAATCGCGGCTATCGACGAAGGTGCTCTCATGGGCGTCCATGGGGCACATCATAGGGAGGTGCCCCGGTCCACAGCGACCCGAATCTTGCGGGGCCAGCGACGAGGCCCACGGGCCAGCGATGCGCCACGGTCACGTGCGGACCGGAGGCCTGGCACCACGCGGCACCGGCAATTGCCCCCTCGCGCCGGCGCGGTGCCACCGTCCCTGAAAGAAGCGGAATCCGCGCGGCGTCGGCGGAAGCCATCGACCGCACATCTGACACTGACGCGCCGGGGGCGGGCCGCAGTGCGGACCCCCTTCCGCTACACTCCCCGCCCCATGCAGAAGCAAGCCTGGACCTGGACGAGCACTCGGTTCTCACTTCCCGCGCGGCTGGCGCGGTGGGGACACTTTGGGGTCCCGGTCCTGATCTTCCCAACAGCCGGGGGTGACTTCGAAGAGATTGAGCGGTTTCAGCTCGTGGCTGCGCTGGGATCACTGATCGATAACGGTCGCATCAAGGTGTATTCGGTGGACGGACTCGCCGCGCGTGCGCGTCTCGCAGCTTCACCCAATATCGACGAGCGCTTCGACTCCTTCTTATATGAGGAAGTACTGCAGCGCGTCCGGGCTGACTGTCAGGATGCGCGCATCGAGCCCATGCTAGTTGGCGCAACACTCGGCGCCGGCACGGCGGTCTCGACACTGCTACGCCATCCCGATTCATTCCGGGGTGCCATCGGCATGAGCGGTGTCTACGCGGACACGATCAACGATCTAGCCGCTCTGAGTGTCTCGCGGATCGAGCAACTGAAAGGCCGTCCCATTACCCTGGGAACCGGCGGCGGCGACTACGAAAATCCGAGCGACTCGCAACGATTGGCGGATGCGCTCGGAGCCAAAGGTATCCAATGCCGTTTCAAATACTGGGGACCGACGCGGGACCGTACGTGGTCCACGTGGCGCGACCAGCTCCCGGGAATGCTGGAGGAGCTGCTCTAGCGCGCCCGATCCGGCTGCCACGACAGCATGAGATCAGGCCACCTGGCAACGACGACGCCGACCCCCACCGAGGCAATGAGAATCAGCACGACCACCAGTCCGATCAAAAAGCGGCGCATCGACATATCCGACATCTTAAACCGGTAATCACACAATGAGTCTGACCGTCTGCCTGCTGGCTTCCGAAGCGGCTCCCCTGTCGAAGACAGGCGGCCTTGCCGATGTCTCCTCTGCTCTCACGAAGTACCTGCACGCCGCAGGTCACGACGTCAGGCTGTTCACTCCGCTGTATTCGTCCATCAATCGCAGCAGATTCCCCATGCAACCGGTGGAAGGACTGCAGAACATGGACGTCGGCGTCGGGTTACACAGTTATGTCATGTCGGTCATGAGCACGACCCTGCCGGGCTCAACCGCAACCATCTATCTGATCGACTGCCCGGCGTTGTTCTCGCGCCAGACTCTGTACACGACCGATCCGGACGAGCACCTGAGATTTCTGGCCTTCACGCGCGCGGTCTTTGTCTGTTGCCAGCGCATGCAATGGTCGCCGCAGATCCTCCACTGCAACGACTGGCACACGGCCTTCGCCCCGTTGCTTCTCAAAGCCCTGTTTGACTGGGACCGACTGTTTGCCGGCACGCGCTCGGTGCTCACGATTCACAACATCGGCTACCAGGGCGTGTTTGCTTCCTCGTTCATCGAAGACCTGTCGCTCGGACCGAAGAACTACCTGCTGCACCAGGATGACCTGCGCGCGGGGCGCATCAATCCGCTGCGGCAGGGAATTCTCTACGCCGATGCGATTACAACAGTCAGTCCGACGCATGCGCGGGAGATCTGCACCGACCAGTACGGCATGGGCCTGCAGGATTCCCTGCGCGCCCGGGGCAGCGCGCTCACCGGCATCCTGAACGGCGTTGATTACGCCGAGTGGGATCCACGGCACGACCACTTTCTGCCCAAACACTTCGACCCCGATACGCTCGGCGTGAAGGCAGAGCTGAAACAACAGCTCCTGCAACGTGTGGGTCTCACAATCTCGCCGTCGACGCCGGTGGCCGGCATCGTCACGCGACTCGCGTCTCAGAAGGGCATCGACCTGATGTTCGATTCATTGCCGGCGGTGCTCGAGTGGCGGGAGTTTGGCTTGATTGCCCTGGGAAGCGGTGACCCACCGTACGAGAAGTTCTTTACCGAGCTGCAACAGAGCTTCCCCGGCCGCGTGGCTTTCCATCGCGGCTACTCCGACGAGCTGGCGCACTGGATCGAAGCGGCCTGCGACATGTTTCTGATGCCGTCGCAATACGAGCCATGCGGACTGAACCAAATGTACAGCTTGCGCTACGGCACGGTACCCATCGTCCGCAAGACGGGCGGCCTCGCCGACTCGGTCGAGCACTACGATCCGGCCACCGGACAGGGAACCGGCGTCGTATTCAACGACTATGACTCGGAAGCGCTGGAATGGGGAATCAACACTGCGTTGGATTGGTACGCGGAACCCGAACGCTGGAAGCGCATTGTACGTAATGGCATGGAGCGCGATTTCTCCTGGGAGCGCCAGGGCGGGTTGTACGTTGATCTCTACAGGCGCCTGATCGCCTAACCATCCATCGGGCCGCCCCCGTAAGGCCAGTGTCGCCAATGAAGACATTGTGCGCGCTGGCCGACATCTGCAATCCTGCCGTACTTCTCGTCACCTGGCCGGTCCGATGAACAGAAAACTTGCCGTAGGGCTCCTGGCGTGCCTCGTCCTCACAGCGGTGTTCAGCGCCTGCGGCGGCGGGGGCGGCACCCCGTCTCCGGCAGCGGCCGCGCCCACGATTGGCACTCAACCGGCTGATGCGACCGGCGCCGTCGGCAGCACTGCGACCTTCAGCGTGGTTGCGGCCGGGACGGCCCCGTTGACCTATCAGTGGCAGAGAAACGGGACCGCCATCGCCGGAGCCACTGCTGCGAGTTATACAACTCCCGCATTGCAGACCGGCGATAACGGAGCATCGTTCACCGTGGTCGTGACCAACTCCGCGGGGACTGTCACCAGCAGCGCGGCCAAACTGACAGTGACCACCACGCCTGCGAACGTCAATTCGGATGTCACAACCTTCAAAAACGACGTCGGTCGTACGGGCCAGTATCTGGTCGAAACGAGTCTCACTCCCGCCAACGTCAATTCATCGACCTTTGGATTGCAGCGGCAACTGGCGGTTGACGGCAAGGTCGATGCACAACCGCTGTATTTGTCACAACTGACCATTGGCGGGGCCGCGCACAACACTGTGTTCGTTGCCACTGAGCACGGGACGATGTACGCCTTTGACGCGGACACGGGAGCAACGCTCTGGCAAAAATCGTTGCTGGCAGCCGGCGAAACACCGAGCGGCAATCATAGCTGCAACCAGGTGGATCCCGAGATCGGGATCACTTCCACGCCCGTCATCGATCGCACCGCGGGAACCGCGGGAATCCTCTACGTGGTCGAGATGTCTCTCGACAGCTCCTCAAAGTACCATCAACGGCTCCACGCGCTCGATGTAACCACCGGTGGCGAATTGCTGAATGGACCCGTGGAGGTTGCTGCGACATTCCCCAACAGCGCCGGCGTCACCACTTTCGATCCCGGCCAGTACGAAGAGCGCGCCGCATTATTGCTGACGCACGGACTGATATATACATCGTGGACGTCTCATTGTGACGCGCCCCCCTATAGCGGGTGGGTCATCTCGTTCAATCAGGCAGACCTCAGCCGCGCGGGCGTTGTCAACGTGGGGCCGAACAGCGGCGTTGCCCAGTCCGGCGGCAACAACTACAGCATCAACGGCCCAGCCATCTGGATGAGCGGCGATGGCCCGGGCGCCGACAGTGCCGGCAATGTATATCTGCTTACCGGTAACGGCCGATTCGAGACCACCCTGGATGCCAACGGCTTCCCGAATCAGGCCGACTACGGCAACTCCTTCGTAAAGCTCACCGCCTCCGGTGCGAATCTCAACGTCGCCGACTATTTCACGATGTTCAACGAGGTGGCCGAGTCCATGGCCGACCAGGACCTGGGATCGGGCGGCGAATTGCTTTTGCCGGACCTGACGGATGCCACCAACACAGTGAAGCACCTCGTCGTCGGCGCCGGCAAGGACGGCAATATCTACGTGGTAGACCGCGACAACATGGGCAAGTTCGACTCGGCAAAAAACAACATCTGGCAACAAGTCGACCTGGGTAACGGCGTGTTCGCCTCCCCCGCCTACTTCAACGGCCGCCTGTACTACGGTGGCACCAGCGGCAACCTCGTTGCCTTCACAATTGCCAATGCCCGTCTTTCGACGACGCCCGCGTCGCGATCCGGCACCGCTTTCGGATATCCGGGTACGTCACCGGCCATCTCGGCGAACGGCACCTCGAATGCCATCGTCTGGGCTGCTGAAAATGCGACCCTCGCCGTGCTGCACGCCTACGACGCCACGGATCTCACCCACGAACTGTACAACAGCAACCAGGCCACCGGCAGCCGCGACCACTTTGGTACCGGTAACAAGTTCATCACCCCCCTGGTCGCGGGCGGCCGCGTGTTTGTCGGTACCACCAACTCAGTGGGCGTATTCGGGCTTCTACACTAGATAGAGCCGGGTGGGCGCCGGGTTAACGCACTGCAACAAAAATCCACAGCCGGCGTGCGGAGTCTCGAGGCGCCTGAATTTTTATAGCTCCGTGTTGCAAACAGTAAACGGGGGATAAGTTCGTGTTGACCGCTCCGCATCAGACCTGCGAGCCTCCGGTTATCGGAAACTCAACCGCGGCGTATCGACTCAATGTTTCGAAAGTTGACAGATCTGTGCACCTGTCTGTTGTTGACAGCGGTTTCCGCCGGTTGCGGCGACGGTAGCACGCGAAGCAGCGCGGTCGACGAAAATCTAGCTACGATCGCAGCGCCTGTCATCAGCGTGCAGCCCGCAGATGCCACCACCGTGCTGGGAGGCACTGCCAAATTTACCGTCACCGCATCGAGCGAGACGACCCCAACATACCAATGGCAGAGAAACGGCAGTGCCATTACCGGCGCTACCGCGGCTTCCTACCTGACGCACCCTGCCTCGATGAGCGATGACGGCGCGACATTCAGCGTCACGGTCACCAATACAACGGGCAGCACAGTCAGTAGCGCCGCGAAGTTGAACGTCACTCCCACCCCGGGAAACCTCCCCCCCGCCGCTGACGTTTTGACTTTCAAAAACAACGCGGCGCGCAATGGGCAGAACCTGAAGGAAGTGATACTGACACCGGATAATGTAACCTCAGCTTCGTTCGGACTGCTACGCAAATTGGCGACCGACGGCAAGGTCGATGCCCAGCCCCTGTACCTGGCACAGGTTTCGATCGGCGGTGCACTTCATAACGTCGTGTTCGTCGCGACCGAGCACGACAGTGTCTATGCATTCGATCCCGAAACGGGGGCTACGTTCTGGCAGACCTCATTGTTGGGATCCGGGGAAGCCCCGACCGGTACGAACTTCCCCGCATACGGGGATCATTCGGTGACCTATTCATGCACGCAGACGAGTCCCGAAGTGGGCATCACCGCCACCCCTGTCATCGATCGCAATGCCGGGCCGCACGGTGTCATTTATGTCGTCGCAGCCTCGGTGGATGCGTCGGATAACTATCACCAGCGACTGCACGCCCTGGATGTGGTTACGGGCGCGGAAGTGCTGGGAGCGCCGAAGGAGATAGCGGCGACGTTTACGACCCCACTGGGCGTCGTCACCGGATTCGATCCTGCCCAATACCAGGAGCGCGCGGCGCTGCTGCTGTCGAACGGGCTCATCTACACGAGTTGGACCTCACACTGCGATACCGCGCCGTATGGCGGATGGATCATTACCTTCGATTCAACCTCGCTTGCCAATGTGTCCGCTCTCAACGTGGCCCCGAACGGTAACGGCACGATCCTCACCAACCGCACATACTCCAGCAGCAACGGGCCATCAATCTGGATGAGTGGCTCCGGCCCTGCCGCCGATTCCGCGGGGAATGTCTATCTGCTGACGGCAAACGGTCAATTTGATACGACGCTCGACAGCAACGGCTTTCCGAGCGGAGGTAATTTCGCGAACTCATTCCTGAAGCTCTCAGGCGGGCGCAGCACTCTCGGTGTCGCCGATTACTTCACCATGTACAACGAATTGACAGAGTCCGATGCCGATCAGGATCTGGGGTCGGGGGGCGCGATGCTGCTGCCGGACCTGGCGGATGCCGGCGGGAACGTGAAGCACCTGGTGGTCGGTGCGGGGAAGGACGGATGGATCTACGTTGTGGACCGTGACTCCATGGGCAAATTCGATATCCTGGGCAATCACATCTGGCAGCAGGTGTCCGTGCTCACCGCCGGCGTGTACTCCTCGCCGGCCTATTTCAACAACACAATCTACTACAACGCAGAATACCAGCACCTGACCGCCTTGAAGCTGATCGACGCCAAGCTTGCGACGACCGTGAGTTCGCAGACCGCCGCCGTGTTTCCGTATCCCGGCACATCACCGGTGGTTTCAGCCAACGGTGAGCGCAACGGCATCATCTGGGCCGGCGACAACTCGAAACCCGGCGTCCTGCACGCCTACGATGCAGGCGATCTCGCCACCGAGCTCTATAACAGCAACCAGGCAGCGAACAACCGCGATCAGTTCGGCACCGCCAGCCATTTCGACTTCCCGGTGATCTCGGGGGGCAAGGTGTTTGTACCGGCTACCGACGGACTGGCCGTTTTCGGGCTGCTGCCGTAGAGATCAATTCCACTTGAAAGTGCCTTTATCGTCGAACCGGATCGAGCGCAACAGCCCGGCCGACAGGGAGATCTTCCCGTAAATGCGGTATTCAACCTGCGAGGTGTTGCGGTTGAGCAGCTTGAACAGCATGTTG
>Ga0268266_10005316_pt1 | contig 12065 bp, 12 predicted proteins | sample KBSS13metaG_FD_190356 | JGI IMG/M metagenome (GOLD analysis project Ga0268266, IMG submission 190356) | Switchgrass rhizosphere microbial communities from Kellogg Biological Station, Michigan, USA - KBS S1-3 metaG (SPAdes) (version 2) | ecosystem: Host-associated > Plants > Roots > Rhizosphere... | reverse complement strand
CGGCGATCAGCGCCGCCCACAGCGGATTGGCGCTGAAGCGCCGCACCAGAATGAAAACGAGCACGGCGAACGGCACCGCGATCAGCGAAATGCGAAACTGGCCGGGCAAGCCGACGACATGGTCGACCAGCGCTGGCAGCAGCGGCGTGAGAATGCCGGAAATGAAGCCGCCTGCAGCGACCATGAGCAGGCTGTTGCGGGAGTTGTCGGTGGAAGTGATCGCCTGGGTCAACGCGCACTCCTCTTCTGCTGCACGCCTGATGCCTAGCACGGCAGCGGCGGAGATTGAAGGCAGTGGCGAGGAGTGAGCCGGACAACAGCCGCGCCAACGCGAAGGCTGACGCGGCGAGCCTGCGGCAATTCCAAAGTGTTACAATCCACCCTTCGGGACGAAGAAGCAGAGCTCCACTCCCGTGTGCCTGTTGATGAACAGCACGGGCAGATGGTCCGGCGTATCCTCTTCCTTGATGATGTCGGGCGGGACGGTTCTCCACTGTCCATCCCTCAGGTATTGCCACTGGTCCGAGCGATCTTCAGCCACCCTGAATCGGGTCTTGAACACGTCGCCGTTGTCGCAGCATGACTTCCAGGGAACGCCGAGCCGCTGCCGCGCAGCCGGGTTCATTTCCTGCGCATTGAACCACTCGTGGTGGGGCATCGACGGATCGTGAGCGCCAGCACGAAAAGACACCAGAAGAATACCGAACATCGTTAGCACGCGAGCGAACGCTTTCATGGCAGCCTCCATTGTGGACTGTCATCAATTCGCGAATCACACGAACTCTCCGGCAACCAAGGAGGCCATATCCGGGAAAAAATGGGAGCCCCTTTTCTGGGCGGTCAGCTTTTTGAGCGGAACTGTTGCTTTCCGCTCTCAACCGTAGAACCACGGAGGAGCCTGATAATGCGTGGTGCGGTCATAGTCGCAATGACTGTCCCGTCGCAAAACCGGTCATGCTGTGCATTGCAGGGGAGCATGGAGCGGGCGAAGGGAATCGAACCCTCGTATGCAGCTTGGGAAGCTGCCGTTCTACCATTGAACTACGCCCGCATTCGCGGCCCATGATTAGCCGACCTCGCGCCGTCCGCCAAGCTGTTCCGTTCGCTTTCTCGTCTCACTGTTAACTCCTGCAAGATTCCAGATGCGCCCTCTTAAGCCGGCGTTATGCCCCTTCCGGCGCTCGGTGGCGCATGTCAGCTCGACCGCAAGCAGACACCGTTCGACGTGCTGCTGCCGGTTGCGCCGCCCCGCGCGCATCCCTAAATCTGCGGGATGACGTCGACCAGGCTTCTCGAGCGCAAATCCATTTCCGTTTCCGACTTTCGCTGCACCGCGGGGCCCGGCGACAAGCCGTTCGCGGAGCAGCATTGCCATCACTCGATTTCCTATGTGCGCAAGGGCAGTTTTGGCCTGCATTGCCGCGGCAAGTTCAGCGAGCTGGTGGCGGGATCGGTGCTGATCGGCCATCCCGGCGATGAATACACCTGCACCCACGAGCATGTCTGCGGCGACGAATGCCTGTCGTTCTTCCTCGCACCGGAGCTGGTGGAAGCGATCGGCGACAGCCCCTCCCCCTGGCAGATCGGCTCGGCGCCGCCGCTGCCGGAACTGGTTGTGCTGGGCGAGCTGGCGCAATCGGCAGCAGATGGCAGCAGCGATATCGGCCTCGACGAGATCGGCCAGGTGCTGGCGAGCCGCTTTGTCGAGGTGGTTTCCGGCAAGCCGCGTAAATCCGGCCCCGATGCGCCGCGCGACCGACGTCGCGCGGTCGAGACCGCGCTGTGGATCGATGCCAACTCGCACCGCCAGATCAATCTGGAGGATGCGGCGACCCACGCCGGGATCAGCCCATTCCACTTCCTGCGGCTGTTTTCGGAGGTGCTCGGCGTCACCCCGCACCAATATCTGGTGCGCTCACGGCTGCGCCACGCGGCGCGACGGCTGGCCGACGACGACAGCCTGGTCACCGATATCGCCTATGACGTCGGCTTCGCCGACCTCTCCAATTTCGTGCGCACCTTCCATCGCGCCGCTGGCGCCTCGCCGCTGAAGTTTCGCCAGGCCTCGCGCGGCAAGCGCAAGATTTTCCAAGAACGGCTGGCCCTCAACTAGCTAGGCTTTCTCCAGGCCGCGCGAATTCGCGTGCTTCTGACTGGAGAAACTCATGTTCGACCACATCGGATTACGCATCAGTGATCTCGACGCCAGCGTGCGCTTCTATACGGCGACGCTCGCGCCGCTCGGCTACGTGCTGTGCTCGCGCGATGATTCCGTCGCGGGCTTTGGCCCGAAAGGTGAGCCGTCGCTCTGGCTGCATTTGCACAAGGGTAAAGCCGCCGCCGGCGCGCATGTTGCGTTCCGCGCCAAGGATCATGCGGCGATCGAAAAATTCCACGCCGAAGGACTGAAGGCCGGCGGCCGCGACAATGGCGGCGCCGGACCGCGGGCGGACTACAGCCCGACCTATTACGCAGCGTTTCTGATCGACCCCGACGGCAACAATGTCGAGGCGGTTTGCACGTAACGCGCCAAACACGCACAGCCATCATTGCGAGAAGCGAACGCGAGTACGCAATCCATGTCCCGGCAAGTGGCACAATGACTGCTTCGGTTCGCTCGCAATGACGGCTCAAATTCAATCTTCTTCTAACAAGGACTCATCACTCATGGCCTCCATCCGGAAAGAAATCATCATCGACGCATCGCCCGACCACGTCTGGGACGCGCTGCGCGATTTCGGCGCGCTGCACACGCGGCTGGTGCCGGGCTTTGTGACCGACACCAAACTCGACGGCGATGCGCGCATCGTCACGTTCGGGAACGGCACGGTTGCGCGCGAAATCCTGGTCGATTGCGACGACACCAAGCGGCGGCTGGTCTATGCCATCGTCAGCGAGCGCATCAGGCAGCACAGCGCCTCGGCACAGGTCTTCGCCGAAGACGACGGACGCACCCGCTTCGTGTGGATTGCGGATGTGCTTCCGAACGAGATCGCGCCATACATGGACGCGCAGATGGATCTCGGCACACAGGCAATGCAGAAGGCATTGGGACGCGACGCGGCATGACGTCAGCATTTCTCGACGCGCTCGGCGCGGACGGCCCCTCGGCTGACCGCGCCAGCAAGATGGATCTCTACGGCCGTTTCGTCGGCTCCTGGGATCTTGATGTGAGGCAGTTTTCCGAAGACGGCCGCCAACGCCGCCGCGCCGGCGAATGGCATTTCGGCTGGGCACTGGAGGGGCGCGCGATTCAGGATGTCTGGATCGTGCCGCCTCGCGGCGAACAGCGGCACGGCGATGCCGCGGCCAGTTTCAACTCCTACGGCACCACGCTTCGCGTCTACGATCCCGATATCGACGCATGGCGGATTCAGTGGACCGATCCGGTGACACGGAATTTCCTGCAGATGATCGGCCGCGCGGAAGGCCGCGACATCGTGCAGCTCGGCACGTGGCCGGACGGCCAACTGGCGCGCTGGAGTTTTTCGGACATGACCGCCGATTCATTCCTCTGGCGCGGGGAAGTCTCGGCGGATGCCGGCGCGACATGGCGCGTCGTCACCGAGTTCACGGCCCGCCGCAAGCCCGCGTGATCTTCCGCACAGATCGGCCGACACCCCTTTCCTAGCCTCCTCGCATGCGTCCGAACGGCGCCGCGCCCGCGGCGGCGAACGCATGAGGAGTCGAACCATGACAGGAGCTGACAAGATACTCTGCCACGCAGCCACGCTGCTTTTGCTGATTACGCTGACATCGATGCCGGCAAAGGCGCAGTTTGGCGGCGGAGGAAGCGGTGGCCAGGACATGATGACACAAATGGCGCCGATGCTGGAAATGATGAAGGCGAAGATGGGCAAGCGTCGCTTCGCCGCAATGATGCAGACCATGGGGCCGATGATGAGCCGCATGATGGAAGGCGGCGGCGGTGGCCTGGGCGGCATGATGGGCGGCGGTGGAATTCCAACCGGCTTCGGCGGCGGCTATGGCGGCGGCGACGTCATGGGCATGCTGGGCGGCGCCGGCGGCGGCGAGTTGATGAGCATGATCCCGCAATTGGTGAGCCTGGCCAATATTGGCGGCGGCCGTCATGGCCGGCGTCACCGGCGGCGCTAGTTGAACGCTGTCATTCCGGGGCGATTGCGTCGCGTCGAACCCGGAGTGACAACCTCAAGACAGCGCCGGCTTTACCACGGGCACAGGCTGCTTCGGCCCCCAGCGGGTCAGTATCACGCTGAGGCACGACAGCATGCCGAGCAATACCATGGAGGCCGCCGCCAACTTGAAGAAGTCCTGGGCGGTCGCATCATGCGTGGACAGCCACCAGCCGCCGGCACCGATGAACAGCAGCCGCGCGGTTTGCGCCAGCACCGGTCCGATCACCTTGGCCGCGCCTTGCGATGAAAAATAGCATGTCGTGGCAAGGCCGAGGAATGCGTACATCGGCGCCGCCGTAGACAGATACTGCCGGCTGGCGGCGCGGACGCTTGCGTCGTCGGTGAAGAGGTTGACCCAGATGTCGGGAAATACGGCAATGAAGCTCGCGACCGCGCCGACCGAGACGAACGCAACGAAGCCCGCGACCCAGCATATCCTGCGGGCCCGCGCGATGCGTTCTGCACCGATCGCCATGCCAACCATCGGCACCGAGGCGATGCCGACGGCAAACGCGATTGAGGTCAGCATGAATTCAAGCCGCGCGCCGATGCCGTAGCCGGCGAGAATCTCGGTTCCGAAGCTGGCCAGCATGTGGGTGAAGATGCTGATGGTCAGCACCGACTGCAGCGGCGAGAAACATGCGATCGCGCCGACCTTGAGGATGTCGATGAACATGGCCCAGCGAATGCGAAGACCACGGATCTTGGGAACGACGCGCGCGCGGCCCGAGAACAGATACCACGACATCACGGAGATGCTGATCAGGTAGGCGATCAGCGAACCCGCAGCAACACCGCGCATGCCGAATTGCGGAATCGGGCCAAGGCCGAGGCCCAGCGTGCCGCCGAGAATGATCTGGCAGACGGCCGACGAGAGCATCATCAACGACGGCAGCTTCATATTGCCGGTGCCGCGCAAGATGCCCGCCATCGTGTTCATCAGCCACGGCACGACGGCGCCGCCGAAGAAGATCTGCGTGTAGGCAACCGCCTGTGCCAGCACGTTGCCGCGGCCACCGAGCGTTTCGAGCAACGCCGGACCGAAGATCAGCATGCCCAGCATGAAGGTCAGGCCGAAGCAGAAGCCGATCAGCAGCGCATGCGCCGCCAGCGTCGAAGCCCGTTCACGGTCGCCGGCGCCGAGTGCGCGCGCGATGGCCGAGGCCACGCCACCGCCCATCGCGCCGCCCGACATGGTCATGGTCAGGATCACGGTCGGAAACACCAGCGCCATGGCGGCCAGCGATTCCACACCCAAACGGCCGATATAGGAGGTCTCCGCGATCACGACGCAGGTGCCGGCGGTCAGCGCGACCACGTTCGGCCACGCCAGCCACAACAGCGTGCGCAGGATCGGCCCGTCGATCAGCGCGTTCTTCACCGGCGCTTCCGGCGGCGGAAGCGGGCGCTCCTTCTCATCGACAGGAATTTCGGCAACGCCGAGGTCGGACATTTCTGCTCCCCGCGCGCGGGCTTGGGGCCGCGGCGCGGCTGTTTCCTAGCATGATGGGGCGTGATTCCACGTGCGAAAGGCGCATTGGGGGCCTGCTGGATTGCAGGCGGGGTGTGCATGCGCCCACCACTTGAGCGCGCCGTGCCCATGGCCAGCCATTTCACGGGGAATTCATGTCGCGTTCACGAACGTTTGGGCCCCGCACCGCATTGGTATGGCGACACCCCTTAATGGAACCCCTGCCATGCGTAAGTACATTTTCCTGGCAATTGGCGTCAGCGCGCTGGCGCTGCCGCTTGCCGCCTGTAACGACCCCAAAGACACCGCGACCGTGGCGCAGAGCTATGGTCCTTCGCCGACCCTGCCGCAGCCGCAACATTCCTGGATCCCGACAGTCGATATCGCCTCGGTCAGCCGCTGGCCCGAAGGCGCCAAGCCTGTCGCCGCCAATGGTATGACGGTCAACGCCTTCGCGACCGGGCTCGAGCATCCGCGCACGGTCTATGTGCTGCCGAACGGCGACGTGCTGGTCGCCGAGAGCAACGCACCGCCGAAGCCGGACGACGGCAAAGGCATCAAGGGCTTTATCTACCGGCAGGCACAGAAATATGCGGGCGCGGGCGTGCCGAGCGCCAACCGCATCACGCTGTTGCGCGATGCCAACGGCGATGGCGTCGCCGAAACGCGCAGCGTTTTCCTCAGCGGACTGAATTCGCCGTTCGGCATGGTGCTGGTCGGTGACGATTTCTATGTCGCCGATACCGATGCAATCATGAAATTTCCCTATACGCCCGGCGAGACCAGGATCAGCGCGCCCGGCGTCAAGGTTGCAGACCTGCCGGCCGGTACGATCAATCACCACTGGACCAAGGACCTCACCGCCAGCCCCGACGGCAGCAAGCTTTATGTGACCGTCGGCTCCAACAGCAATGTCGGCGAAAACGGTGTCGAGGCCGAGAAGGACCGCGCCGCGGTTCTGGAAGTCGACCGTGCCAGCGGCCAGTGGCGCGTGTTCGCCTCGGGCCTGCGCAACCCGAACGGCCCGTCATGGAATCCGAAGACCGGCGAACTCTGGGTCACCGTCAACGAGCGCGACGAACTCGGCAACGATCTGGTCCCCGACTACATGACCTCGGTGAAGGACGGCGCGTTCTACGGCTGGCCGTACAGCTATTACGGAAATCACGTCGACACCCGCGTCGAGCCGCAGCGGCCGGACCTGGTGCAGAAGGCAATAGCGCCGGATTATGCGCTTGGCGCGCACACGGCTTCGCTCGGGCTCACCTTCAACACCGGCAAGCTGTTTCCGCCCGAGATGGAAGACGGCGCCTTCATCGGCCAGCACGGCTCGTGGAATCGCAAGCCCCGCGCCGGATACAAGGTGATCTTCGTTCCGTTCAAGGATGGCAAGCCCGCAGGCCCGCCGCAGGACGTGCTGACCGGCTTCCTCAACGACAAGGGCGATGCGCAGGGCCGGCCCGTCGGCGTGCGGATCGACAAGCAGGGCGCGTTGCTGGTCGCCGACGACGTTGGCAACACGATCTGGCGCGTGACGCCGTCCGCGAAATCGGCGTCGCGGTAGGCGCTGTCGTCATTGCGAGGAGCGTAGCGACGAAGCAATCCATGCTTTCTTTAAGCGGACAGATGGATTGCTTCGCTTCGCTCGCAATGACGAGCTTGCATCACACCCGGAAATGCTTGCTGAGCTTCAGCCCCTGCGCCTGGTAGTTCGAGCCGATGCGTTGGCCGTACATGGCCTTGGGCCGCGACAGCATTTTCTCATAGACGAGGCGGCCAACGATCTGGCCGTGCTCGAGGATGAACGGCACTTCGCGCGAGCGCACTTCGAGTACGGCGCGCGCCCCCTGCCCGCCGGCGCCGGCATAGCCGAAGCCCGGATCGAAGAATCCCGCATAGTGCACGCGGAATTCACCGACCAGCGGATCGAACGGCACCATTTCGGCGGCGTAATCCGGCGGCACCTGCACGGCTTCCTTGGAGGCCAGGATGTAGAACTCGCCGGGATCGAGGATAAGGCTACCGTCGGAACGCGCCGGGATCGGCTCCCAGAACTCATCGACCGCGTAGCCGCCACGGCGATCGACGTCGACCACGCCGGTGTGGCGCTTGGCGCGGTACCCGACAAAGCCCGACGTGTTCTTGCCTGAGAGGTTGACCGACAAAGCCACGCCATTCGCCAGATCCGCATCGTCGATATCGACGAGCCGTTCGGCTTCGTGCAGTGCGTCGAGTTCGTCCGCGCTGAGGATGGCGTCGCCTACGCGGAAGCGCACCTGGGACAGCCGCGAACCCTCGCGCAGCAGAACCGGAAATGTCTTCGGGCTGATCTCTGCATAGAGCGGGCCGTGATAGCCCGCGCCGATCATGTCGAAGCGGCGGGTGCCGTCGGCGATCACGCGGGTGAAGACGTCGAGCCGTCCGGTCGAACTCTTCGGATTGGCGGCCGCCACGATCTGGGGTGGCAGTGCAAGGCTTTCCAGCAATGGGACGATGTAGACGCAATTCGTCTCCAGTACCGCGCCGTCGGAGAGATCTATTTCATGCAGCTTCAATTCGTCGATGCGTTCGGCGACGGTGGCGCCGGGACCGGGCAGAAAACTCGCGCGCACCCGGTAGGCGATGTTGCCCAGCCGCAGATCGAGGCTCGCCGGCTGGATCTGGCTTTCGACAAAAGGATATTCCGGCAGGATCAGGCCCGCATCCGCCATCGCCGCGATCATGCGGTCCGGCAGAATTCCATTGGCGTCGGGCGGAAGCGTGAACGGCACGGCGCGATCCTCAGAGGGGCCCAAATGTCATCCGAACCTCTTAAATATGGGCTTTTAGGGGTTATCCGATGGCCGCCTTGACGGGAAGGGCGGGAGGGAATATCAGCATGACTTATCCCGTGGTGATTTGAGCCGGCCGGCTTGCAGCCACGTTAAATAAGTCGCTAAACAGGCCGGGGACACGTGTGATCCCGGCCTGTGGAAATTTTTCCAGGCCGGTTTTTTGTGACCATTTCAATGGTGGTCACGGCGGAGGTCACATGTCTGAGACTGCTTCTACCAAGCGCTATCGTCCCGAAACCCGCCTTGTCCATGGCGGCACGCTGCGCTCGCAATTCGGCGAGACGTCGGAGGCGCTGTTCCTCACCCAGGGCTACGTCTACGACAGCGCTGAGCAGTGCGAGGCCCGGTTCAAGGGCCAGGATCCCGGTTTCATCTATTCGCGCTATTCCAATCCGACGATCGAAATGTTCGAGCGCCGCATGATCCAGCTCGAGGGTGCGGAAGCCGCGCGCTCGACTGCGACCGGCATGGCCGCGGTAACGACCGCGATCCTCGCCCCGCTGCGGGCCGGCGACCACGTCGTCGCTTCGAAAGCGCTGTTCGGCTCCTGCCTTTACGTGGTGCAGGACCTGTTGCCGCGCTACGGCATCGAGTCGACGCTGGTCGACGGTCTCGATCTCGACCAGTGGCGGCGCGCATTGCGTCCGAACACCAAGTCGTTTTTCCTGGAGAGCCCGACCAATCCGACGCTCGACGTGCTCGACATCCCGACGATTGCCGAGATCGCGCATAGTGGCGGCGCACGGTTGATCGTCGATAACGTCTTCGCCACGCCGATCTGGCAGAGCCCGCTTTCGCTCGGCGCTGACGTCGTGGTGTACTCCGCGACCAAGCATATCGATGGCCAGGGCCGCTGCCTGGGCGGCATCATCCTGTCGTCGGAAGCTTTCATCACCGAGCACATCCACAACTTCATGCGCCAGACCGGGCCGTCGCTCTCGCCGTTCAACGCCTGGGCCCTGCTCAAGGGACTCGAGACGCTTGGCGTGCGCGTGCGCGCGCAGACCGAGACGGCTACCAAGATCGCCGATGCGCTCGCATCGCATCCGAAAATTTCGCGGCTGGTCTATCCCGGCCGCGCCGATCACCCGCAGGCCGAGTTGGTGAAGAAGCAGATGCGCGCCGGCTCGACGCTGATCGGCTTCGAGGTCAAGGGCGGCAAGGCCGGCGCCTTCCGCTGCCTCAACGCGCTGCAGATCGCGCGTATCTCGAACAATCTCGGCGACGCCAAGAGCCTCGTCACCCACCCCGCCACCACGACGCATCAGCGCCTGACGCCGGAAGCGCGCGCCGAACTCGGCATCAGCGAAGGTTTTATTCGCTTCTCGGCCGGGCTCGAGCACGTTGATGATCTGATCGAGGATTTCGCAGCGGCGCTGGAGAAGGTGTGATCGGCTAATGTGTAGGGTGGGCAAAGCGTAGCGTGCCCACCATCTCACAGCGCCTATTTGGGACGGACGGTGGGCACGGCGCCAAGCGCGCCTTTGCCCATCCCACTCACCTCATCACATCGGCCGGTACGTGCGCACGTCTGCGGGCACGTTGACGCCGAGCTTGATCTGGCCGACCGACTTGATGATGTCGTCGCCGAGCAGTTGCGCGAAGCAGGCGTAGCCCCAGTCGCTCATGTGCAGGCCGTCGGAGATCACGAAATTCTCGATCGGGATCGCCTGCTTCTCGTGCCAGTCTTTCATCACGGCGAAGCGCGGGAAGACGCCGACCTTGCGCAGTTCGGCGACCTTGCCCAACAGCTTCGTCATCTTGCCGGCGCTTTCGGCGTGCTCGTTGACCCGCGGCGAATATTGCGGATCGATCAGCACGACGTCGGAGCCCCCGGCCTGAAGGCGCGCGACGCCTTCCTCGACGAGCTTTGCCGTCTCGTCCGGATCGAGGTTGCGCAGCACGGCATTGGTGCCGACCTGCCAGATCACCAGATCCGGATGCAGGTCGATCACGGCGGTCTGCAGCCGCTTCATCATTTCCGGTGCGTCCTCGCCGCCCCTGCCGGCATTGACGACGGAGATGTAGGCGGTCGGATACTGCCGGCGCAGTTGCGCGGCGAGCCGGTTGGGATAGTTGAAATCCGGCGAGGTCGCGCCGTAGCCCTGCGTCGACGACGATCCGAAGGCGACGATCACCACCGGCTGACCGGCGACCAGCTTGCTCGCGACGCGCGGCAGTGAGCCCATCGATTTGGAGACGCCTTTCGACGGCAGGCAAGGAACGCGGTTGAAGATATCGCCGGCCGATTTGGCGACTTCCTTCACCTTCTCGATCGCCTTGCTGGTGAGGGGCGCCTGCGTTGCGGGACTGACGGCAACCGTCTGTGAAGACTGCGGCGGAGCGCTTTCCGCCGAAGGCTTTTTCTCGGTCTTGTTTTCAGTTTTGGCGTGATCCGCCAGCGCCGCCTGCTGGGCGGTCTGTTGCGGCGGCGTCTGGGCGTGCGAAACCGGGGCAGCCATCAACAGCGCCAGGCTCGCAGCAACGACGGTCGGCAATGTCGACAAACAAAAAGGGTAGTGACGGCTCATTAACGCTAGTTCCCTAATTCTGCTGCGCCTGATCGAGGCGGGCCGCATCGAGCACAAATTTCGACAGCGCGCGGCCGAGACAAGCATGAACCCGTTTCGCCATGTCCGTGCCGTGAGCGGCGCTGAACAGGTCGAAATTTCCGGCATCGTTCCACTGGCGCATGATCGCGAACCGGTCGAACAGCGGGACATCGTGCTGCTGCGCCGCCACGCGCATACTATCTAGGTAGGGCGGCGCAGAAATCATCGTCTCCGTGCGCGGGCTGTATTGCAGATTGATCAGAACCACGTCGGCCCCCGCATTTTGCAGCGCAGCAATCCCGTCGCCGACGGCGCCGCGAAAATCGTCAGGATCGACGGATCGCATAGCATCGACGGTTCCGGTCTGCCAGATGACCAAAGTAGGCCTTTTTGCTTCCACCAGCTTAACGAGCGTGGTGTCGGTTTCCTCTGCGGTTTTCCCGGGCTGTAGTTCTACGGATAGATTGACCTGGATCGAGGGCAGCTTCTCCTTCAGCGCGGCCTGCAATTGGGCGGGATAGGCGCTATCGGCCGAGGCGGCGATGGTCGAGGAACGGCTGCCCACAACGAGGATGTTGAGCGGCCGGCCGTTCTTGACGGCCTCGGTGACCTTCGGCAGCAGGCTTTCGGTGCTCAAGAGATAGGCCGGCACGTCGCAGGCCTGCTGGGCGGCTTGGGGGGCATCCTCGGCGCGCGCCAGACCGGTAGCCGCAGCAAGGCCCGCAAGCAGGGACAAGGCTAGTACGGCTCCAGAACCGGGCCTCATACGCTCCCTCCCGCCATATCGGCATTGCCGCCCGTGCGCTTTGTCCTGGGCGCATCTTTGTCGGCCGAATGCTTGTACCACGAAATCACCCACGCCACGCCCCACATGATGAGGATTCCGGAAAGGCTGATCAGGGCGTGCAACAGAGCGCCCCCGCCGACTTCGGCCAGCACGAAGTGCCCCGCGAAGGCCAGGAAGATGCCGAGGCAGAATATCTCAAGTGAATGCTGGCCACACAGGATCAATGGTCGCAGCCAGGGCGATTGCAGGCCAGGCCAATTCCTG
>Ga0268266_10005313_pt1 | contig 12070 bp, 10 predicted proteins | sample KBSS13metaG_FD_190356 | JGI IMG/M metagenome (GOLD analysis project Ga0268266, IMG submission 190356) | Switchgrass rhizosphere microbial communities from Kellogg Biological Station, Michigan, USA - KBS S1-3 metaG (SPAdes) (version 2) | ecosystem: Host-associated > Plants > Roots > Rhizosphere... | reverse complement strand
GATGTACATCAATTCGCCCGGCGGCGTCGTCACCGCCGGCCTGGCGATCTACGACACCATGCAGTACATCCGCCCCAAGGTCAGCACCGTCTGCATCGGCCAGGCCTGCTCGATGGGCAGCTTCCTGCTTGCCGCCGGCGAACCCGGCCGCCGCATCGCGCTGCCCAATGCCCGCATCATGATCCACCAGCCCTCCGGCGGCGCGCGCGGCATGGCGGCGGACATCGAGATCCAGGCCCGCGAGATCCTGCGCCTGCGCCAGCGGCTGAATGAATGCTACGTTAAGTTCACCGGCAAGTCGCTGGCCGAGATCGAGACCGCGCTCGACCGCGACACTTGGCTCGACGCCGAGGAAGCCAGAGCGTTCGGCCTGGTAGACAAGGTGTTCGAGACCCGTCCGGATACTGACGCGGTTGGCGCGACGGACAAGGAATGATCCCCGCTCGCGCTTCAACAAGGGGCAAGGAAATCCCTGCTAGAGCGCGAGAGGTTGATATTGACGGGCGCCTGACTACACTGCGTGAGTCCGACCCCACACACCGGCAACGGGACAAGGCATGACCAAATTGAGCGGATCCGACGCGAAGAGCACCCTCTACTGCAGCTTCTGCGGCAAGTCCCAGCACGAAGTGCGCAAGCTCATCGCCGGGCCGACGGTGTTCATCTGCGATGAATGCGTCGAGCTGTGCAACGACATCATCCGCGAGGAAACCAAGGCCGGCATCGCCGGCAAGAAGGATGGCGGCGTGCCATCCCCGCGTGACATCTTCGAGACGCTGAACGATTACGTGATCGGCCAGGACCGCGCCAAGCGCGTGCTCTCGGTCGCCGTCCACAACCACTACAAGCGCCTCAAGCACAGCGGCAAAGGCGGCGATGTCGAACTGTCGAAGTCGAACATCCTGCTTGTCGGCCCGACCGGTTCGGGCAAGACCCTGCTCGCCCAGACCCTGGCCAAGACCTTCGACGTGCCGTTCACCATGGCGGACGCCACCACGCTGACCGAAGCCGGTTATGTGGGTGAGGACGTCGAGAACATCATCCTCAAGCTACTCCAGGCCAGCGACTACAACGTCGAGAAGGCCCAGCACGGCATCGTCTACATCGACGAGATCGACAAGATCAGCCGCAAGGCCGAAAACCCCTCGATCACCCGCGATGTCAGCGGCGAAGGCGTGCAGCAGGCCCTGCTCAAGCTGATGGAGGGCACCACCGCCTCCGTCCCCCCGCAGGGTGGCCGCAAGCATCCGCAACAGGAATTCCTCCAGGTCGATACGACCAACATCCTGTTCATCTGCGGCGGCGCCTTCGCCGGCCTTGAAAAGATCATCGCCGATCGCCTGCAGAAGCGCTCGATCGGTTTCGGCGCCCACGTCGCGGACCCGGACAAGCGCAAGGTCGGCGAACTGCTGCAGAAGGCCGAACCGGAAGACCTGCTGAAGTTCGGCCTGATCCCCGAATTCGTCGGTCGCCTGCCGGTCATCGCCACGCTCGAAGACCTCGACATCGCCGCCCTGGTCAAGATCCTGCGCGAACCGAAGAACGCGCTGGTTAAGCAGTACCAGAAGCTGTTCGAGCTCGAGGACGTCACCCTGACTTTCACCGACGACGCCCTCGAGGCGATCGCCCAGAAGGCCATCGAACGCAAGACCGGCGCCCGCGGCCTGCGCTCGATCGTCGAAGGCATGCTGCTCGACACCATGTTCGACATCCCGACCGAGGAAGGCATCGCCGAAGTCGTCGTCGACAAGGACGTCGTCGAAGGCCGCAAGGAACCGATCCGCGTGCTCAAGGGCAAAGAAGCCGCCGCCTGATTGATCGGTCCAAGCATGTGATGGGGTGAATTTATCGCCATCGCGGCGGCGGGAGCCATGGGCCAGCTTCGTCACGGCAGCGAAGTCCACGCACGCCGTGCGAGGCTACCGACGCGCTCGGGTAATCAAAGCCCGATGCACCTGCTGTCAAACCCAGCCATCACATGCCGGGACCGGACGTTCAGGCCAGGGCGGCCTGCTTCTCCTCCGCCAGCCGGTCCAGCTCCGCCCGGCTCATCTTCTGCGCCGCCGTCTTCAACTGCCCGCAAGCCGCGTCGATATCCCGCCCTCGCGGCGTCCGCACCGGCGCGCTGATCCCCGCTTCGAAGACGATCTCGGAAAACCGCCGCACCCGCTCCGGCGTCGAACACTCGTAGATCGCCCCCGGCCACGGATTGAACGGAATCAGGTTCACCTTCGCCGGCAGCCGATATTGCTTGATCAGCCGCACCAGCTCCCGCGCATCGGCGTCGCTGTCGTTCTTGTCCTTGAGCATCACATATTCGAACGTGATCCGCCGCGCATTGCTCGCGCCGGGATAAGCCGCACACGCGCTGAGCAATTCCTCCAGCCCGAACTTGCGGTTGATCGGCACGATCTCGTCGCGCACTTCCTTGTTCACCGCATGGAGCGACACCGCGAGGTTGACCCCGATCTCCTCGCCACAGCGCGCCATCATCGGCACCACCCCGCTGGTCGAAAGCGTGATCCGCCGCTTGGACAGCGCCAGTCCGTCCCCGTCCATCACCAGCCGCAGCGCATCGCGAACGTTGTCGAAATTATACAGCGGCTCGCCCATCCCCATCATCACGATGTTGGTCAGCAGCCGACCGTCCGAGGAATAGGACCCTTCCGACTCCTCCTCATCCAGCCCCGCCATCGTCGCCACCCGTGTATCGCCGGCAGACTTCGGCCATTCCCCCAGGGCATCGCGCGCCAGCATCACCTGGCCGACGATCTCGCCCGGCGTCAGGTTGCGCACCAGCCGCATCGTCCCGGTATGGCAGAACCGGCAATTGAGCGTGCAGCCCACCTGCGAGGACACGCACAGCGTCCCCCGGTCGGCATCGGGAATGAACACCATCTCGAACTCGTGCCCGTCCGCCGTCCTGAGCAGCCATTTCCGCGTCCCGTCCTCGGAAACCTGCCCGAGCACGATCTCCGGCCGCCCGATGACGAACCGCTCCGCCAGCCACGGCCGCATCGTCTTGGCGATGTCGGTCATCGCCTCGAAATCCGTCACGCCCCGGTGATAGAGCCAGTGGAAAACCTGCCGCGCCCGCAGCTTCGCCGCCTTGGCATCGAGCCCGGCCTCGCCAAACAGCTCGGCAATGCGCGGCCGAGGCAGGCCGATCAGGTCGATCCGGCCATCGGCGCGGGGCGTCACGTCACGGGGAACAGGCACCGGGTCGATGACGCCCGGAATGGACATGAGAGATGTGCTGGTCATGGGAACGGCCCATATAGCGCCGCCGCCGGCAAAAAGCCAGTCAACCGCCCCCGGCGCACCCCACCAGCGCCGAATCGATCGCCGAGGCCGCCCCGACGAGCCGATAGCTGTCGGTGAACAGCTTGCCGTCCCCACCCCGCGCACTCACCGTCATCCCGGCCGAGGACCGCATCGCCGCCAGCACCGCCGCCTCCGCCCGTCCGTCCGAGAGCCATGCGTCCCGTCCACTGGCCAGCAGCTCGAACCGCCGCCCGCCCACCACCAGCCGCGGCGCCTCCTTGCCCTGGGGCACCTTCGAAAGCCGGAAATGCACCTGTCCGCGTACATGCCGCCTCGGCCAGACGCCGACATCGGCATAGCCGCCGCCTTTTTCCGCCACGGCAATCGCATAGCAGCGCGGCACGGCGGGATCGCGAAACGCGCCCCAGCCCTCGAACATCCCCAGGCTGTCTCGCGCCATTGCCGGTGTGCTGGCGGTGATGGCCAGGATACAGGCAAGGAGGAAAGCCGGGGATTTACCATCCCCGGACCCCGGTGGCCTTGGTCCTGCGCGTGCCTTCGTCGTTGTGCGCTCTCCGCGAAGCGGACAAACTGCCTGCGGCGCTTCCAGTCGCGCACGACCGCGAGATCGCGCCCTCACGCCGATTTCACCGGGGTCCGGGGATAGTAAATCCCCGGCCTTCTCTTCAATCTTCCCCGTTTCAGGCTCACCTCGCTCACCCCCCGGCCAAATCGCGCCAGGCGATCACGTCGTTGTCGGTGGCGATATACAGCCCGTCCTGCACCGCTTCGTCCTGCGCCGCCGCCACCCGCATGGCCTCCGCCAGCGGCCCATAAAGCAGCGTCTGTGCGCTGCCGCCATCGGCCCCGTCGACCAGGTGATAGAGCCGCACCGTCGCCTCGGAAAAGGTCGTCCGCATCACTCGTCCCCGCCCGGCAGGTCGTCGCCCAGCCGGTGCCCGTCAAGCTTGCGCGCCTCGCGCCCGGCCTCCGCTTCGCGCCCCTTTCGCGCCCGTCCGCTTTCGCCATGCCGCGCCCGTGCCGCCCCGGCCGCCGCCTCTCTCTCGCGGCGGTCCCGGGCTTTCCGCGCCATGCGCAGGTTGACGATCTCGGCCATGCCGCCGCTATCGCAGATCGCGCACGGACGGAAAAGACACCATTCGTTTCTTATGGAGGAACCCGCAGTCCGGCGAAAACCCGAAATTCCCATTCGCCTGCTAACCATTGCAGGAAGGTCCGGGTGCTTCGTGCGTCCGGACGGATTTGACGCCCGGGATCGGGGCAGGGGACACAGGTCATGCAGGCATTGCTTGGCGGAACCATCAGGCAGCGGATGCTGAAGTATCTCGCCGCGCTCGCGATCCTCAGCTGCATCCAGTGCGCCGCTACGCTCTGGGTCGAATACGGCTTCCACCGCAGCAGCGAATTCATGCGCCTGATGAACCAGGTCACCACCCGCCAGATGTATGGCGACATGAAGCACGACGCGATCCAGAACGATGTCCTGCGCATCAGGGACGGCGCCGAACGCAACGATGCCGCACTCCGTGCGGCTGGCGAAAACTCCCTTGCGGAGGATATCGCCGGCCTGGAAGCCGCCTTCGGCTTCGTCTATGCCCAGTCCTACCCCGAGCCGCTGGCCGGCATGGTCGCCTCGGTCCGCGCACCCCAGCAGGATTATGTCGCCAAGGCCCGCGCAGCCGCCGCCGCGATCCGCCACAATCCCGCCCAGGCCGATCCGGCGATCAATGCGTTCTTTGCCAGCTTCGAGAATTTCGAGGGTGTCCAGGATCGTTTCGGCGCCGCGCTCAAGGCTGCCATCGATGCCGACGCGGCCTCCGCAGCCCGCAAGGTGCTGTTCATCGAGATCCTGCTCGCCGCCGCCGTCCTGCTCGGCGGCGCCGGCATGGCCTGGACCATGCTCTACACCCGCCGCTCGGTCGTCGGCCCGCTCGAACGCCTGTCCAACACCCTGCAGGACATGGCCGCCGGCCGCTATGACGATACCCTCGCCGGCTATGACACGCAGGACGAGATCGCCGCCATGGCCAGTTCCGCCCGCGTATTCCGGGAGGCCGCGCTGGCCCGCGAAGCCGGCGAGCGCGAACAGCGCGAGGTCGTCGAGGCCCTGAGCGAGGCACTCTCCGGCCTCGCCGCCAAGAACCTCGAATATCGCATCGAAGCGGAATTTCCCCCGGTCTATGCGGCGCTACGGACCACCTACAACGACGCGGTCGCCGAGCTTGCCGAAGCGATCGGCTCGGTCCGGGTCGGCGCCGGCAGCCTGACCAACGCGGTCGCCGAGATCAAGGTCGCGACCGAAGACCTCGCCACCCGCAACGAACAGCAGGCCGCCAGCCTCGAGGAAACCTCGGCGGCGATGACCGAGGTCACCGGCAGCGTCCGCGAAACCGCCGCGTCGGCCGCCAGCGTCCGCCAGGCCATGGAGGCCACCCAGCAGGAGGCCACCGCCGGCGCCGAAGTCGTCCGCTCCGCCGTCGAAGCGATGGCGGCGATCGAGAAATCGACCGCGCAGATCACCCAGATCACCGACCTGATCGACGGCATCGCCTTCCAGACCAACCTGCTGGCGCTGAATGCCGGGGTCGAGGCGGCGCGGGCCGGCGAGGCCGGCAAGGGTTTCGCCGTCGTCGCCACCGAAGTCCGCGCGCTCGCCCAGCGCTCCGGCGATGCCGCCCGCAATATCCGCGACCTGATCGGCACCAGCACCCAGCAGGTCGGCGCCGGCGTCGCCCTGGTCGGCCAGACCGGCGAGAAGCTCGGCCAGATGGCCACTCGGGTCGATGAAGTCACGGCCCTGGTCAACGAGATCGCAGAAGCCGCCCAGCACCAGGCCGGCAAGCTGCAGCAGGTCTCGGAAGCGGTCGCCGAGATGGACCGCATGACGCAGCGCAACGCCGCCATGGTCGAACAGACCTCTGCCGCCACCCGCAGCCTCGCCAGCGAGGCCGGCCAGCTCCACGGCCTGGTCAAGGTGTTCAAGACGCGCAACCGGGCCGAGCGCGAAAAAGCGCAGGACTATCCGATGACCATGCGCCGCCAGTCGATCGCCGATCAGGCGCCGCCCAGCCCGGCCTCGCTCCCCCGCGCCGCGAGGTCCACCCCCGCCCTCCCGGCCACGCACGGCGCGCTCGCCCTCGCGGCGGTCCCGGCGGACGATGACTGGAGCGAGTTCTGATCAATCCGGGGAAGGGGGGTATTCGATCCCGATCACTTCCCATTCCTTCTCGCCGCCCGGCAGGGAGACCCGCCTGAGGTCGCCCACCGCCGCCCCGCGCAAGGCCCGCGCCAGCGGCGCCGACCAGCCGATCCGCCCGGCGCCGGCATCCTGCTCGTCATCGCCGACCAGCGTCAGCACCCGCCGCGCGTCGTCCTCGTCGGCAATCTCGACCGTCGCGCCGAACCAGCAGCGGCCGCGGTCCTGCTGACGGGCCGGATCGATCACCCGCACCGCCTTCATCCGCCGCGCCAGGTGCGCCAGCTCGCGGTCGATCTCGCGCATCCGCTTGCGCCCGTAGAGATAGTCGCCATTCTCCGAACGGTCGCCATTGCCCGCCGCCCACGAGACGATCTCGACGATCGCCGGCCGCTCGGTCCCCAGCAGGTGGTCATAGCGCGCCCGCAAGGCGGCGAACCCCGCCGGCGTGATCGGCGGCCCTTCCCCGGGCCGCTTCCCCGCCGCCGCGCTCATCCGGGCGTCCGCTTGCCCAGGAAATGGCTCAGCGGGTTCACCCCCTTGTAGCTGGCTTTCGCCGGATACATCGCCTCGTAGACCACCGCATTCTCCAGCACGTGCGCGACATAGCCGCGCGTCTCGGTGAAGGGGATCCGCTCGATCCAGTTGATCCAGTCCCCGCTCTGGCGCGGGTCGCCCAGGTCCCGCAACCACTTGTTCACGTTGCCCGGCCCGGCGTTGTAGGCGGCCACCGCCAGCGGATAGGAGCCCTGGTAGGTGTCCATCATGCGGGCGAAATAGGCATCCCCCAGCGTCATGTTGAACAGCGGATCGGAGATCAGCGCACCGAAGCTGAAGGGCAGGCCCAGCTTGCGCGCCTGGTCCCCGGCGGTCCCCGGCATCAGCTGCATCAGCCCGCGCGCACCCGAGCGGCTGACCGCATTCTGGGAAAACTGGCTTTCCTGCCGGGAAATGGCATGGACCATCGTCCAGTCGCTGCCGATCGGCACCGGCACCAGCGGAAACGAGACTCCCCGGAACATCGCCAGCCGGTCGTTGGTCGCCGCCTGCCCGAGCACGACACCGAGATCGCGTCGGCCGAGGCTGCGTGCCAGCTCGGCGACCAGCACATAATCGGCCTCGCTCTGCGCCCGTTCGGCGATGGCCCGGAAGAAGCGGATCGTCACCGGCCATTCGCCATTGCGCGCCACCTCCCTCACCGCCTGGGTTAGCGGACTGGCATAGAACGCCGCCCGCGCGTCCGCGCCCGGCTGCGGGTGCGGCGGATCGGCCAGCGGCGGCAGTTGCCGGCCCAGCCGCTCCAGCGCCAGCATCCCGTAGAACTGGTCCGGGTAGACCGCCGCCTGCTCGAAGAAGTTCGCCGCCGCGCCGGCCTGCCCCGCCTGCGCCAGCGCCCGGCCGGCCCAGTAATAGCCCTTGGCCCGGGTCTGCGGCGTCCGCGCCGCGCCGGCATAGCGGGCGAACAGCGGCGCCGCCCGCGCCGAATCGCGCAGCACCCACAGCGCCGAAGTCCCGCCCAGCCACATCAGCGAGGTATAGTCGTCGCGGATCGGAAACGGCTGGCCGGGCAGGTCCGTCCCCGGCGCGAAGGCATCGTCGATGCGCTCGGCGATCCGCACCGCATCGGTGGCCGAGGCATCGCGTGCCACCGCCAGCTGGACATTGATCCACTTGCGCGCATCGAGCGGCGGCGCGCTCAGCGCCGGCCGCGCCGCCAGCAATCCGGCCGCCGCATAGCTCTGGCCCGACTGGGAGAGTCTGCGCGCCCGGGTATAGAGGTATCCCGCATCCGCCATCGTCGCCGGATCGGTGCCGGCCACCCCGGCATCGCCGCCCTGCAACAGCGCCAGTCGTGCCATCAGCGGGCCTCGCGCCGCAGGCGAAAGCGGCGTCGCCGGATTGGCCGCCAGCCGCACTGCGGCGTCGAAGTTGCCGTCCCACAGCAGCGCATTCATCCGCGCATCGTTGTCGGCCGGGGTGAAGTCCGCGCCATAGCGGGCCAGCAGCGATGCCTCGACCCCGTCCGCCATGGTCCCGCCGCGCCACGCCGCCCGCGCCGTAGCCGCCGCCTCGGGCCGCGAATAGGTCATCAGCGCTAGGGCATAGCGCCCCCGCGCCGGGTTGGTCAGCGGCGGCTGCCGGTCGAAATAGGCCAGCACCCGCGCCGCCTCGGCCGGAACCCCCTCCAGCGCCTTCTCCGCCGCCAGCCGGAGCTTGGCCTCGTCGGGAAAGCCGGGATAGGCCAGCAGAAACCCGGCATAGTCGGCGAACTGCCAGTTGCTGCCCGCGCTCAGCGCCTGCCAGCGCGCCACCGCGGCGGAAATCGCGCCGGGCTGGCTGGCGATCAGCTGCGCGCGGGCCCGGTCCCATTCGGCCCCGTCCTGGCACTGCGCCGGGGCGGACAGGGAGACGAGACCCAGCAGGAACAGCGATGCCATGGTGCGATGCATGCTGGACATGAAGGGCCACGGCTCCTTATCAGGCGATGAACGGCCGGAAAATCGTGGCCGGCGTGTGGGGGACCGGTCACATGGCCCAAGTCCCCATGCCATGCAATGAGTGACAGATAAGGACACGGTGATGTTTTCGGGCTCAATTCCCGCTCTGGTGACCCCGTTTCGCGACGGCGCCTTCGACGAGGCCGGCTTCCGCCGGCTGGTGGACTGGCAGATCGAGCAGGGCTCGGCGGCGCTGGTCCCCTGCGGCACCACCGGCGAGGCTTCGACGCTCTCCAATGCCGAGCACCACCGGGTGATCGAGGTCTGCATCGAGCAGGCCGCCGGCCGCGTCCCCGTCATCGCCGGCTGCGGCAGCAACGACACCCGCAATGCCCTGCTGCACATGACCTTTTCGCAGAAGTCCGGCGCCGCCGCCGCGCTGGTCGTCGCGCCATACTACAACCGCCCCAGCCAGGCGGGCCTGATCGCGCATTTCTCATACCTGGCGGAAAACTCCGACCTGCCGATCGTGCTCTACAACGTGCCCGGCCGCACGGTGACCGACATCAAGCCGGAGACCGTCTGCGAACTGGCCAACCGCTACCCGGATCGCTTCGTCGGCATCAAGGACGCCAGCGGCGATCTCTCCCGGGTGGCCGACCACCGCATGGGCATCGCCCGCGCATTCTGCCAGCTTTCCGGCGACGACGAACTGGCCCTGCCGTTCAACGCGGCGGGCGGGTCGGGCTGCATCTCGGTCACCGCCAATGTCGCGCCCCGGCTCTGCGCCGATTTCCAGGCCGCCTGCGCCGCCGGCGACCTCGCGCTGGCCCGCCAACTCAGCGACCGGCTCTACCCGCTGCACTATGCGATGTTCGAGGATGCCTCTCCCGGCCCTTGCAAGTATGCGATGACCCGGGTGCATGACTGGTTCCCGGAAGACCTGCGTCTGCCGCTGGTCCCGTGCAACGCCGCCGCCCGCGCCGCCGTCGACGCGGCCCTGGTCCACGCCGGCCTCGCCTGACATTCGCATCCCGGTGAGATCTCGGGCAAGGATTGCGTTGCCAGCCCGACCCTGCCGCAAGGGGCGGGAAAGGCGACGCATCCGCATCTCTCGCTGCGACAATCGTATTCGTTGCAATTGACCGGAAAATTCCAACAGATGTGCTGAATAAAGTCTGAGTCTCTGACATTCCGCAAAAAATTTCTGTTCATTGACAATAAACTTGATCCAGTGAACTGTTTGTGAGCTATAGCTGTGCTTCGAAAGCCGGGGCGGCGATCGGCATCCTCCAGCTTCGATTTCTTTCGGGCCGGAGCCATGAACAGGGGAAGCATGGAACATCAAAGGCTGCCGGAACGACGCCGCAGAAACCGGAACTTCGATGAAACGCACCGGCTGCTCATTGAAAAGGCCGTCGAATTGATCAGCGTCCTGGGGACGGAAGCACTGTCGATCTCTGCCCTGGCCCGCGAATCCGGCATCAACCGCTCCACCGTCTACTACCATTTCGACAGCCGCGAGGTCCTGATCGAAGCGGTGCAGGCCTGGTCAGCCGAACAGATCGCCCAAGGCTTCAACGTCGAGGGCGAAAGTGAATCGCGCCTGGCCGACGTGATCCGCTTCGTGCTCGCCAATCCCGAAGTGATGAAGCTGTGGATCGACGAGTTCATTTCCGCCGGCGATATCCGCGACCGCTATCCGCGGTGGGACGATCTCGTGGCGAACCTCGTCACGACCCCGGCAGTGATGAGCGCCGGCGATGAAGTCGATCCCGAAGCGCTCGGGGTCATCCTCTTCGCCGGCGCGCTGATCGGATCCCGCGTCTACCTCAATTCCATCCGCCCGGGCAGCCTCACCACCGAAGTGGTCGAGCGCCTTGCCCGCAGCCATACCTGGCTGCTGCGCCTGTGCGGTCTGCTCTGAGGGCCTGAGTCCACGGTCTTCGAACGGAAGAAGGGATTGCCGGGATTTGCTATCCGCACCCGATAGCCACGCCCGCCTGATCCCTTGACGAGGAGCGCCTTCGGGACAGCGCTTTGAAGCCGCTTCGCGGCGCCGCTCGGTCGCGCAATGCAATGCCTTCGGGATCCCGGGGGTGGTAAATTCCCGGCTTCCCTATTGCTTCCCCTCGGGGAACAACCATTGCGGCAAGCCAGTTTGCCACCTAAACCCCGCCCTACATGCCCACCTCTGGACGGGACCGGACTTGCTGCTCAGCCCTTTCGAATGGACCATCGCCCGGCGCTACATGCTGCCCGGGAAAGGCGAGGGGTTCATCGCGCTCGTCGCCGGGATCAGCCTGGTCGCGGTCATGCTCGGCGTGGCGGCGCTGGTCATCGTCATGAGCGTGATGAACGGCTTCCGCGCCGAACTGGTGGACAAGATCGTCGGCCTGAACGGCCACGCGGTTATCCAGGCCTATGGTGGCCGGCTGGACAACTGGCAGCAGGTGCTGCGCGCGGTCGAGGCGACGCCGGGGGTCACCAAGGCCAGCCCGCTGATCGAGCAGCCGCTGCTGGTGACTTTCAACGGCCGCGTCCAGGCGATCCTCGCGCGGGGCAACACCGCGCCGGATATAGCCGCGCTGAGGCCCAAGCTGGTTGCCGGCTCGCTGGCCCCGCTCACGCCGAATGCGGGCAATGTCGCGGTCGGCTCGCGGCTGGCGGAAAACATCGGCGCACGGATCGGCGACACGATCACCGTCATCAACCCCGCCGGCCAGTCGACCCCTTTCGGCACGGTGCCGCGCCAGGTCGCCTTCCGGGTCGCAGCGATCTTCGAGATCGGCATTTACGACTACGACAATTCCTATGTCGTCATGCCAATCCAGGACGCGCAGACCCTGATGCTCTCGGGCGATGCGATCGGCATGATCGAGGTCCGCACGACCGATGCCGACACCGCCGCCAGGACCCTGGCCCCGCTGGCAAAGCAGCTCCAGGGCCAGGCCGTGGTGACGGACTGGAAGACGATCAACGCCTCCCTGTTCGAGGCGCTGGCGGTCGAGCGGGTGGCAATGTTCGTCGTCCTGTCGATCATCGTCCTGGTCGCGGTGTTCAACATCCTCTCCAGCCTGATCATGCTGGTCCGGGCGAAAACGCGCGACATCGCCATCCTGCGGACGATGGGTGCCAGCCGAAATTCGAT
>Ga0268266_10005311_pt1 | contig 12072 bp, 12 predicted proteins | sample KBSS13metaG_FD_190356 | JGI IMG/M metagenome (GOLD analysis project Ga0268266, IMG submission 190356) | Switchgrass rhizosphere microbial communities from Kellogg Biological Station, Michigan, USA - KBS S1-3 metaG (SPAdes) (version 2) | ecosystem: Host-associated > Plants > Roots > Rhizosphere... | reverse complement strand
GCCTCGCGCGTCGCGGCCGCAGCGCCGTCGGTGCCGGGAACGCCGCCCGGAACCGTACCGGCCGGGGCTGGGGTGATGGCATCGCCTGGAGTGGCCGGCTGGTCCTTCTTCTGCTCTTCCACCCGCGCGGCTTCGATTTCGGCGGCCCTGCGCTCGGATTCGATGCGCGGGTTCATGTAGAACACCTGCCAAAGCGTCAGGATCAGCACCGACGCGGCGATGGTGATGAACAGATTTCGGTTATTTTCCATGCCTGCTTCCGAGGATCCGGCGAGAGAGTTCGGCTTTCAGTCGGCCGAAGGGGGCGGAGAGGACATCCTCCCGGCCGACGATCACATAGTCATTGCCTGCTGCCATGTCACCTGCAGCATGGACGCGCACCGCCTCTTTGAGGCGCCGGCGTATGCGGTTCCGTTTGACGGCGTTTCCGGTCTTTTTGGTGACCGTGAAGCCGACACGCGGCGATGCGCCGTCACCGCGGTCCAGCACTTCGAGCAGGAACAGCTGCCCGCGCCGTTTTTCGCCACGGCGAACGGCCAGGAATTCGCTGCGCTTGCGCAGCCGCCGCAGCATGGTTGCTGAGCGGCGGTCGATGTCCGGCAACGATTGTGCTTTCGTCAGGCGGTCAGCTTGGCGCGGCCGCGGTTGCGGCGGGCTGCGACGACGCCGCGGCCGCCCTTGGTGGCCATGCGGGCACGGAAGCCGTGCCGACGCTTGCGGACGAGTTTCGAGGGTTGATAGGTGCGCTTCATTTCTTTGATACCGCGGCGTGCGGCCCTTCTTCATTCTGTCGCTTAGGAACAGGAGCTCTGCCGGGCAGGTCTTGGCGCAACAACAATTGCGCCGGACGTTCAATCCCAGCGTGAGCGGGCTTATAGAAAGCAGCTTTGCCGAAGTCAATCGCCCCGCAGCCAGCCTTGCTTTCCATGCAAAGGCTTCACAAGGCGGTGATCAGTCAGTCTCCTCCTCTCAATCCGGGGTGAGCGGCCCCGAGTCCGGCTTGCGGTTCGCTGCCCGATGGATCAAGTGAGAGTGCTGCACGGCTCAACGTCGGCAGCTTTTCGGCGCGGCAGTGAATGAAAGACGATGCCGGGCGGGGTAACGGTCAGGCCGATGAACAACGAACCCACCGGGACGGCCGGCGTCGCGGCATGGCGCTTTGCGCCGCTTGCGCTGATCGCCTGCGCGCTGCTGCTGTGCTGGGCCATGGGCTGGCACCGCTACCTCTCGCTGGCCTGGCTGGCCGATAGCCGCGACACGTTGCGCGCCGATGTCGACGCCCACATCCTGCTGTCGGCGTTTGCGTTCGTCGCGCTCTACGTCGTGGTGACGGCGCTGTCTTTCCCGGCCGCTTCGCTGCTCACCATCGTCGCCGGTTTCCTGTTCGGCTGGCTGCCTGGCGCCGCGCTGGCGGTCGTTGGCGCGACAACCGGGGCGAGCCTGCTGTTCCTTGCCGCACGCACTGCTTTCGGCGGCTTCCTTCGCCATAAGGCCGGGCCTCTGGCCGCACGCTTCTCGAAAGGCTTCGAGGAGGACGCTTTCGCCTATCTGCTGTTCTTGAGGCTTGCTCCGTTCGTGCCGTTCTTCGTGGTCAACATCGCGCCGGCTCTGTGCGGCGTGCGGCCGAAAGTGTTCGTGGCGGCCACCGCGATCGGTATCTTGCCCGGTGCGCTCGCCTATTCATGGCTGGGCCAGGGGCTGGACAGCGTGCTCGACGCGGCAAAGGCAGCCGGGCGCGAGGTCTCGATCCATGATCTGGTGACGCCCCAGATGATGGTCGCATTCGCCGCTCTCGCTCGTGTCGCGCTGCTGGCCGCCATCGTAGGACGCCGGCTCCCCTCGCGCGCGACGTGAAAATGCCGCTAGGGTGGTGGCCGACGAGGGGCGGGTGGGGCAGTTTTGAATGAGTGATGTGCTGAGGCCGGACATCTGCGTGATCGGCGCCGGGTCGGGGGGCCTGTCGGTTGCGGCCGCCGCCGCCGCTTTCGGCGTTCCGGTCGTGCTCGTCGAGAAAGGCCGCATGGGCGGCGACTGCCTGAACTATGGCTGCGTGCCGTCGAAGGCGCTGATCGCCGCCGGCAAGCATGCCGACGCACTGCGCCACGGCGCCGGGTTCGGCATCGCCGACGTCGATCCCGATATCGACTTTCGCAAGGTCCGCGAGCACATCAGTCGTGTGATCGCGGCCATCGCGCCCAATGATTCAGCCGAGCGCTTCACGGCGCTTGGCGTCCAGGTCGTCAGGGCCGAGGCCCGCTTCAGGGACAAGCGCACGCTGGTCGCGGGCGATATCGAGATTCGAGCCCGGCGGTTCGTTGTCGCTACCGGCTCGTCGCCGCTCGTGCCACCGATCGCCGGCCTCGATCAAATCGACTTCTTGACCAATGAGACGATCTTCGAGCTTACCCGGCGGCCCGGCCATCTCATCATCGTCGGTGGCGGGCCCGTCGGCATCGAGCTGGCGCAAGCCTATCGCCGGCTCGGCTCGGAAGTGACGGTCGTCGAGGCGGCGACGGCGCTGTCGGCGGAAGATCTCGAAATGGCGGCGATCGCGCTCGACCGGGTGCGCGCCGACGGCGTGTCGATCCGCGAAGGGGCCAAGGCGACCCGAGTCGAACGGAGCGGCAAGACCGGCATCTCGGTCCATGTCGAGTCGCCGCAAGGGCAGGCGGCGATCGACGGCACGCATTTGCTGATCGCGGCCGGCCGGACCGCCAATGTCGCCGGGCTCGAACTGGAAAAGGCCCACATCGCTTACGGCGGCAACGGCATCAATGTGTCGCCCGACTTGCGCACCACCAACCGCCGCGTCTATGCGATCGGCGACGTTGTCGCCGGCGCACCCAAATTCACCCATGTCGCAGGCTACCATGCCGGGCTGGTGATCCGAGCGCTGTTGTTCCGACTGGCGGCCAAAGAGAACCGCAGCATCGTCCCGCGCGTTACCTTCACCGATCCGGAAATCGCCCATGTCGGCATGAGCGAGGCCGAAGCATTCAAGCATACGCGCGGCGCGCGCCTCCTGCGCTGGCCGCTGGCCGAGAACGACCGCGCCCAGGCCGAGCGCAAGACGGCGGGGCACATCAAGGTGATGGTTGACGCGGCCGGCAAGATTCTGGGCGCTTCGATCGTCGGCGCCAATGCCGGCGAACTGATCAGCCTGTGGGTGCTGGCGCTCTCCAAGGACATGAATGTCCGCGATATCGCCGCTTTTGTGCCGCCTTATCCGACCATGGGCGAAATTGGCAAACGCGCCGCGATCTCCTATTTTGCGGGGACGGTGCAAAAGCCGGCGCTTCGGAAACTGATCGGCTTCATCCGCGTATTTGGCAGATGAAACGATCTGCAGGAGAGAGATGAGCGACAACACGCCAGCCCGGGAAGGACCGGCAGCCGCGCTTGCCAGCAAGCCCGGCGCGGTGCCTGTGGCGCGCCGCCTGTCGACCAAGCTGCTGTTGCTTACCGTGAGCTTCGTGCTGATCGCCGAATTGCTGATCTTCCCGCCGTCGGTCGCCAATTTCCGCCAGCAATGGCTGGAGCAGCGGCTGGCGACGGCGGCCGCGGTCAGCGTGGTCCTGCTGCAGGCCGATCCCGAAAAAATCCCGCAAAACGTGCAGGACGATGTACTCAAGGCGACCGGCGTGAAGGCGATTGCTGTGCGCGAGCGCGGCGTTTCCCGCCTGATGGTGGTCTCGGGCATGCCGCCCGCGGTCGACCAGCACGTCGATCTCGACGGCGCCGGCGCCTGGATGGCGATCATGCAGACGGGCGAGACCCTGTTCTTCGGCGGCCACCGCATCATCCGCGCCTTCGGCAAGGTCGGCGACAGCGACAAGGAATTCGAGCTGATCCTCTCGGACCACAGGCTGCGCACGGCGATGCTCAAATATGCCCGCAACATCGCGCTGCTGTCGCTGCTGGTGTCGGCCATCACCGCGAGCCTGGTGTTCGCCGCGATCCATGGCCTGATGATCCGGCCGATCCGCAATCTGCGCAATGCGATGCTGACCTTCGCCGCCGTACCCGACAGTCCCGATAGCATCGTGCGCGTCACCGCACGCAAGGATGAGCTGGGCGTCACCGAACGCGAGCTCGCCGGCATGCAGACGCAGCTGCAGCGCATCCTCGGCGAGCAGAAGCATCTTGCCGATCTCGGGCTCGCCGTCTCCAAGATCAACCACGACATGCGCAACATCCTGGCTTCCGCGCAGTTGATCTCGGACCGGCTGCGGTTGGTCAAGGACCCGACCGTGCAGATCTTCGCGCCAAAACTGCTGCGCGCGCTCGACCGCGCCGTCGCCTATTCGGAGGGCGTGCTTGCCTATGGCCGCACCCAGGAGCCGGCGCCGGTGCGCCGCCGCTTGCGTTTGCGGCAGCTGGTCGAGGAGGTGCAGGGCATGCTTGGCCTCGACGCCTCGGGCGGCATCGAGTTCGAGAACCTGGTCGATGCTGGCTTCGAGGTCGACGCTGATTCCGAGCAGCTGTTCCGCGTGCTTACCAATCTGTGCCGCAACGCCGTGCAGGCGATGTCTGCCGATAGCGAGAGCGCGCTGGTGCGCCGCCTCACCATCTCCGGCGAGCGTACGGGCACGGTCTGCTCGATCTTCGTCACCGACACCGGGCCTGGCCTGCCGCAGAAGGCGCGCGAGAATCTGTTCTCGGCTTTCCGGGGTGCGGCGCGCAGCGGCGGCACCGGCCTTGGCCTCGCCATCGCCTACGAGCTGGTGCGCGCCCATGGCGGCACCATCCGGCTGGTCGAGAGCGTCAGCGGCCGGACGGTGTTTTCGATCACCATCCCCGACCGCCCGGTCAGGCTCGACGAGGTACGGCAAGGCTTGCGCCGTCCGGCTGAGGCCAAAGGCTGAGCGCGGCGCTGCACGCTGCGCGCCTGCGGACATTGCCGCACGGCGAAGTTTTCGGTTCGTGCGGCTTGCTTTTCCGGATATCAATCGCTAGGTAGCACGCCATTCGCGGCCGGTCGCTTGACCGGACGGCGGCGGTCGTATCGACTACGACCCATTGCGCGCCCGTAGCTCAGCTGGATAGAGCACCAGACTACGAATCTGGGGGTCAGGAGTTCGAATCTCTTCGGGCGCGCCATAATTCCAAGGACTTGGCAGGATGCCGCAGACTCGACACGATTGGTCTGCGATTTAGCTTGCGCTTGATTTAGTCCAACTCCCGATCGGGTCGAGGATGTGTCCAGTGGGATGGGAAGCACTAGGGCTGTGGGGCGCGCACGCGGCGCGCATCGAACGGCTCTCCGGCGGCGTGGCCAACGACGTGTGGAGCGTGCGCATCCACGGGCAACTTGCAGTCGGTCGTCTCGGCACCAGGAGCGACGCTGATCTAGCGTGGGAGACCGAGCTGCTCCAACACCTGCACCGTGAAGGTCTGACCGTGCCGGTGCCGATCCCGACGATGGACGGGCGGCTGTTCGCCGACGGCCTGATGGTGATGACATACATGGAGGGCGGACCACCGCAGACGGACGCCGACTGGCGTCGCGTGGCCGACACGCTCCGCGCGCTGCATCGGTTGACGCAGGGCTGGCCCCAGCGTCCGGGCTGGCGATCGTCGACCGAGCTTATGCACGCCGAGACGGGGACGAGGATCGACCTTGCCGCGATGCCGCCTGAGGCCGTTGCCCGATGTCGGGCAGCGTGGGCGCGGCTTGTCGGACGTGAGACATGCGTCGTCCACGGCAACCCCAACAATCCTGGCAACGTCCGTGTGACCGCGGATCGGGTGGTGCTGATCGACTGGGACGAGTCGCACGTCGATGTCCCCGACCTTGACCTGGTGCTGCCCCATAACGCCGCCGGACTGGAGGGCGCCGCGCATGACGTCGCCGCGCAAGCATCGGCCGCATGGGAAGCCGCCGTCTGCTGGGACGACGAGTACGCCATCAGGCGACTTGCCGATGTTCGACCGGTGTGACCATGGCGGCGAACCTGGTGGTCGCATCGGATGCCTGAATTTACTGCCCTGCGACCTCGATGCGTTCAGTCCTCTGATGCTATGTAACTATATCATCAGGCAGAGTTATTCCTTTTTGGGCTACAATTCGGGGTGTTTGACTCGTTGATGTTGGAGCCGTCCTGTCGGAGCAGATGGCATTGGTGACGAGCCCGCCTCTCCTATCCCTGTCCTCGATCCTCAAAAGATCATCGTCCAATGATTTTATCGTCATCTTGCCGACGATATTATCCGGGCTGCTTTGATAGGAGCGATTGATGATTGAACGCTTGCTCTTGTAAGAAAGAACTGCCGCCGCGGTTGAAGGTCCGTAAGTCTGGCTTTCCGTCTCTGCAGGATCGACGACCAAGGCATCGATGGCGCGCAATGCATCCTGAATAAGCACTACGTGGAACCCCTTGGTGGAGAGGGTGATGTGGGCCGAATCCCGAGCGAGACAGTCCTCCAGCTTGGGTTCTTGCGAAAAAAGCCTTGATCTCAGTGGCATGCGCTGGTCCCTCGTTCAGGTTCCGCTCGAATTGACGCGATCTATATCGTCCTGCTTCATCCTGCCGCCGCCGATAGCTGCCTTCCCTCCTTCGTGCATAAGGAAAAACGGCGGCTGCCCACCGTGGCCTAACCCGAAATGATGTCCGGTCTCGTGGGCGGCTGTCTGCACCTGATTGGTCAATTGGGTCCCCAAAGAGTTTATATATATCAGGGTAGGACCAGTTCTCAGGGTTGCGCGCTCTGTCCGACCGTCCAAACTCAAACCGGTTGTGATGATCGGTGCGAATTTCGCGCCTTCCATTTGCCACGTAAAGACATAAACGACATCTACGCTGGTGCCAAACCCGCTATTCATTATTTCTTTGAAGATGATTTTCTCTTTATTGTCAGTTAGCTCATCAAGTTGAAGGACGCCATTTTTATCACTTAGATTTCTCTTTACGGCCAGGCTATGAGTTTTATTTCTCACTAAATTGGTATTTGCCTCGTTGAGATAATATGTAGTAACTTGATCCATTACATTCGTGGCTTGCGCCTCCGAGAATACCATAGAGCTCGGTGTAACGGCGTCTGATAGTAAAACAATATTATAGCGCACCGGCTTAACATTTTTTACACTTACTTGAATATCATCAAGAAAAGCACCGTTTTCGTCTTCAAGTACTACGGCGGTATGTCCCGCTCTGCCATTGCCGCCGGCCCGAATCACGAATGTGAATGTACCAGGGCCATTGAATGTAAGCGTTTTGAACGATTGGCTATTTTCATCGGATGCAATCACTGCCACGCCGCGATCCGCGGAAGCAGCACGGGCCAAGCCGCTTTTTATGTCGACGGACCACGTTCGGAAATCACCGATTGGGACCATTTGATAATTGCCACGCCCGCCGCCGTGGTCTGCTCCAAAATTACCCAATAGTTGGCTCGGAGGTGCCTCTTGCCTGGTAAATTTGCCGACAGCTGCCATGGCACCCTCTGTGTTCCTTTTTATGGTGAAGTCGCGTTGAAGATCGATATCCGCTGAACGAGCATGCCACTACGGCTCGTTTCGCACCTAGCAGCTGGGCAGGGCGGTGAAGATATGACGTGCGGTAATCGACGTAGGGCTACTCATCCCCTCCCGAGAAAATCGTATTTTCCAAGTTCCTGGCGCGCCAACGTTAATCGTCATTAACCGCGGTCCACAACCCTTGAACGGTTGAAGTTTCGACTTCCGCGAACTGGGATCGCAGCGGGTGTCCATCGGCCTGCACCACTTGGCGCGCTGACAGGGCTTGCGTCATTGCCGCGGCCAGAGACCACACTGACCGCAGCCTTTCGCTTCGCGTCTGCCATATTCTCCGTGGTCCTGGCGCTTCCATGGACGGCCGCCTCGCGATATCGTCTGAACACGGGCATGCCGATGTGAGACGGCCAACGACCTTGGCCTGTCTTCGCGGAGGCTAGGCTACATCGTCGCCATGATCTCAGGGGAGGCAGTCGTGACAGCATTCAATGTGGTGCGCTTCAAGGTCAAGCCCGGCATGGAAGGTGCCTTCCTCGATGCCCACCGCAGCATCGGCGAAGGCTGGCCGGGCTTGCGTCACGCCAACATCATCGCGGCGTCCGAAGGACGGTACTGCATCATCGCGGAATGGGAGAGTACGGAGGCGCTATCCGCCGCCCGGCCGCAGATGAGCGCCACGCTCGACAGCTTCCGGGAAACCCTCCTGGATCTCGGCGGCGGGATAGGTGTCACAGACCCGATATCCGGATCTGTTGTCCTGTCGGTCAAGTAGGACGGCGCAGCCGCCGCTCAAATCAGCTTGCGCAGGGTCAGCTCGTCCTTGACGTAGGCATAGTAGATCGGCGCCGCGATCAGGCCGGGAATGCCAAAGGCCGCGTCCATCACCAGCATGGCGAGCAGCAGCTCCCAAGCTCTGGCCCTTATCCGGGCCCCGATGATGCGGGCATTCACGAAGTATTCCAGCTTGTGGATGATCACCAGGAAGGCCAGCGACGCGACGGCGATTGCCGGTGACACGCTGAGACTCACCAGCACGATCACCGTGTTGGAGATGAGATTGCCGATCACCGGCAGCAGCCCGACGATGAAGGTGACGGCGATCATCGTTTTCACGAACGGGAGTTGGGTCCCGAAAAGCGGCAGCAACGCGGCGAGATAGATTGCAGTCAGCGTCGTGTTGAGCGCCGAGATGCGGACCTGCGAAAAGACGATGCTGCGAAACGCGTTGCCGAGGATCTTGATGCGCTCCTCGAGCGCGGCGGCCAGCGGGCCGGGATCGCTGTCGCGGATGTCGCGGCTGTAGGCGATCATCCCGCCAATGATCATGCCGACGATCGTGTGGGTGAGAAACAGCCCGATGTCGCGTCCGACGAAACGCAATTGCCAGGCATTGTCGCGCAGCCATTTGGAGGCGGCGGCTTCGAACTCCTCGACATTGGCCGGGAGATAGGCGCTTGCCCATGCCGGCAGGTGCTCGCGCATCGAGCCGATGGCTTCCGCCATACGCTGCATCAGGAAGAACAGGTTCTCGGGTCCGGCGGTGAGCCACGATGAAATGCCGACGATCGCCAGCACCAGCGCGACGGTTATGATGGCCGCGACAAGGCCAAGCGCAACGGCCTTTCCGATGCGATGGTCGGCGATCCCGATATGCCTGAGCAGCGGCGCCGTCGAATGAACGAGCTGGGCGATGAGCAGGCCGGCGAGCAGGGCGGACAGCAGATCGAGACTGAGCACGGCGCAAAGCGCGACCGCCATCAGAAACCATGAGACGGTGTCGAGGCTTTTCCGATCGATCAATTCCACCCTCCGGATGTGCGCGGACGCCGCTCGCGCGACGACTGCGCAAGCAAGGAGGAGCATGGAGCGGCGGTCGAACGCAAGTCCGCTCGTCGACGACAATGCCATCAAGACTTGCTGCCGGCGCCGAGATCGCTACTTTCACCACCAGACGTTTCCGACACGGCCAGCGGCCGCAGAGCAAGTTTGAGGGCGACCGGCCGTGAGCACACAGACCACAGCGCAGACCGTCGCGCCGCGCACCAATTGGGCGGGAAACCTCGCCTATCGCGCCGCCCGTTTTGTCGTTCCGGCCTCGGTCGAGGAAGCCCAGGAGGCCGTACGGGCGGCGGACAAAGTGCGCGTCGTCGGATCGCGCCACAGCTTCAACGATATCGCCGACACGACGGGGACGCACCTGTCGCTGGAGCGCCTCAACCGCGTGCTGTCCCTCGACACGGCAAAGAGCCAGGTGACGGTGGAGGGCGGTATCCGCTATGGCGAGATCGGGCCGTACCTGCACGAGCGCGGCTATGCGCTGCACAACACGGCGTCGCTGCCGCACATATCGATCGCCGGCGCCTGCGCGACCGCCACCCATGGATCGGGCGCACTGGGCAACCTCGCAATTGCAGTCGCCGCGATGGAATTCATTGATGGCAAAGGCGATCTTGTTACGCTTTCGCGCGACAGGCACGGCGACACGTTCGCCGGCGCGGTCGTCAATCTCGGCGTGCTCGGCGTCGTCACCAAGCTCACGCTCGACCTGCAGCCGGCCTTCCACATCCGCCAGGACGTGTTTCGCGACTTGCCGCTGGCGGCGCTGGAAAATCACTTCGGCGAGATCATGTCGAGCGGCTACAGCGTCAGCATATTCACCGGCTGGCAGTCCGATACGATCGAGCAGGTCTGGATCAAGAGCGCTGTGGGACCGGGCGCGGCGTTTGCGGTCAGGGATTCGCTGTTCGGGGCGCGTCCGGCCACGCAGAACATGCATCCGATCCCCAGCCTCGATGCCGTCAATTGCACGGAGCAGATGGGCGTCGTCGGTCCCTGGTACGATCGCCTGCCGCACTTCCGCATGGGGTTCACCCCGGCAAGCGGCGATGAGCTCCAGGTCGAATACTTCGTGCCGATGCAGCATGCCGTAGGTGCGATCCGCGCCGTGCGTCGGCAAGGCAGCCGCATGGGGCCGCTCTTGCTGATGGGCGAGATACGCACGATTGCCGCCGACGAACTATGGCTGAGCCCCTGCTATCGGACTGCCTGCGCGGCCTTCCACTTTTCCTTCAAGCGGGATTGGCCGGCGCTCAGGGCCGTTTTGCCAGGCCTCGAAGAGGCGCTTGCACCGTTTCAGCCGCGTGCGCATTGGGGCAAGATGTTCACGATGCCGACGCGGGACATCCGGGCGCACTATCCCAGGCTGACGGATTTCCGGGCATTGCTTGACACACACGATCCCGGCGGCAAATTCCGCAACGCCTTTATCGAACACAACATCTTCAATTGAGCGCGCGCATGTCGCGTTCGTCTGGCAGCCTGAGCGCCTACACGCAGGGCGTCGATTGGAAAGATCGGAGTAAAGCATGGAACGCGTCGGCATCGGCATAATCGGCTGCGGCAACATCAGCGCGGCCTATCTCAAGGCGGCAACGGGCTTTCCCATCCTCGATGTGCGGGCCGTCGCCGATTTGAATGCCGACGCGGCCGCTGCGCGCGGCGCCGAGTTCGGCATCCCTGCAAAGAGCGTCGAGGATTTGCTGGCGGACCCGGCGATCCAGATCGTCGTGAACCTCACCGTTCCGAAGGCACACGTGGCGGTCGGGTTGCAGGTCGTCGCGGCCGGCAAGCACGTGCATTCGGAAAAGCCGCTCGGCATCAGTACCGCCGAGGCGGGCAAGCTCGTCGAAGCAGCGCGGGTACGCGGCGTCAGGCTCGGTTCCGCGCCCGATACCTTCCTCGGCGGCGGCCATCAGACCGCCCGCAAGCTCATCGACGAGGGCGCCATCGGCACACCGCTCGCCGGCACTGCCTTCTTCATGTGCCCCGGCCACGAAAGGTGGCATCCGAATCCCGGCTTCTACTATCTCGAAGGCGGTGGTCCGATGCTAGACATGGGGCCGTATTACATAACCGACCTCGTCAACCTGCTGGGACCAGTAGCCAAGCTCGTAGGAATGGGCTCGCGCATCCGTTCCCAGCGTCTGGTCACAAGCCAGCCGCTGGCCGGCACGCATGTTCCGGTAGAGGTCGCGACCCATGTCGCCGGCACGCTGGCATTCGTCTCGGGAGCGATTGTCACAGTGGTCATGAGCTTCGATGTTGCGCGGCATCGGCATCGCCCTATCGAGCTCTACGGCACCGAAGGCGCCATGTCGGTGCCCGATCCCAACTGGTTCGGCGGCACCATCGAATTGGCGACGGCAGCCGAAGATTGGAAAGCCGTGCCGACCGAGCACATCTACGCCGACGGCAACTATCGCATCATCGGCGTGGCCGACATGGCGACGGCGATCCGGTCGGGCCGCCCGCACCGCGCCAGCGGCGATCTGGCTTTTCACGTGCTTGAGGTCATGGAGGCGTTCCAGCGCTCGGCCGACAGCGGCACCGAGATCGTCATCGGCAGCCGGCCGGAGCGTCCTGCCGCTATGCCAACCAACCTCAAACTCGGCGAACTGGCCTGAGAGTTGCCTACCTAACGGCGGAAGACAAAAAAATGCGGCAAGCGCTGATCGCCTGGGGCGGCTGGGAGGGACATGAGCCCGAACAATGCGCGTCCATCATCAAGGTGATGCTCGAGCAGGAAGGTTTCGGGGTAC
>Ga0268266_10005309_pt1 | contig 12077 bp, 12 predicted proteins | sample KBSS13metaG_FD_190356 | JGI IMG/M metagenome (GOLD analysis project Ga0268266, IMG submission 190356) | Switchgrass rhizosphere microbial communities from Kellogg Biological Station, Michigan, USA - KBS S1-3 metaG (SPAdes) (version 2) | ecosystem: Host-associated > Plants > Roots > Rhizosphere... | reverse complement strand
ACGGGAGCATCGTTAATACCGTCCCCACCATCAGCACGTTGCGGCCGTTCGCCTGAGTCTGCTCCACGAAGTCGAGTTTTTGTTGCGGAGTCATTCGAGCGTGATACTCCCGAACGCCCAGAGTTGTGGCAACCGCGCGTACCGCCTCCGTCGTATCGCCGCTCGCGATGATCACATTGAGCCCCTGGGCCTGAAGCTGACGCACAGAATTCACGCCTTCCGCGACTACGTTGTCGCGGATTGCGAGAGTGGCGGCGATGCCGTCATCCGATCCCAGATACAACATCGAGTCGTTCTCGCGACCGGACTGGCCGGAAACAAACTCGGGCGTTCCAATTCGCCAACGCCGGCTCTGAACGATGCCCTCGACCCCACAGCCCGGATGCTCATGGAAGTCCACGGCTGTCACGTTAGGGTCAGCGAATCGTTGAAAGGCTCTGGCCAAAGGGTGATCCGAGCCACGCTCCAAGGCAGCAGCAATCGCGAGTACCCGGTCCGGGGCAATGCCGGTTGTGCTCTCTACCGTCGCCACCGGCGCGCCCTCTGTCAATGTACCGGTCTTGTCCAACATCACCGAATCGATGCGTGGCAGGCGTTCGATGGCATCCGGCTTCACAACGAGAAGACCTCGGCGCGCAAGATACGCAGTAGCCGCTGCGAATGTCGCCGGTATAGCCAGAGAGAGGGCGCACGGGCAGGTAACTACCAGGACCGCGAGTGTCGCGGGCATCGCACGCTGAGGATCGACGACGCCCCAGAAGACTGCGACTGCAAGTGCCAGTGCGAGCGTGCAGAATGAGAACCAGGACGCAACGCGATCGGCCACCGCTACAGTGCGTGGCTTCTCGGAGCTGGCCAACTGCAGGAGCTCTATGATTCCGGCCAGCGTCGATTGCGAGGCAGGCTTCTCGCAAATCACTTCAATCGCGTTACCGGCGTTGATGGCACCGCCGGCCACCGGCTCACCGGTGCGGCGGCTCACCGGGCGCGACTCCCCGGTGATCAGTGATTCATCCAACGATGCGGCGTCGGAGAGCAGTCGTCCGTCTACGGGAACGACGGCTCCCTTTGCAACCCGCAGCCGATCGCCGGAGACTACTCGTGCCAGCGATACCCTTTCGGTGACCCCATCGGGATGCAATCGCGTAGCCTCCGCGGGAACCGTTCGCGACAACGCTTCGCTGGCACTTAGACTGCGCTGTCGGACAGACATTTCGGCGAACCGACCCAGGGAAAGCAGAAAGATGAACATGGTCACCGAGTCGTAGTAGACCTCTCCGGTCCCCAACAATGTGTGATAAACACTCGCCGTCAAGGCGATCGTCAGTGCGAGAGCCACCGGGACGTCCATCCCGACACGACGGCGTTGCAGGTCGTGAAGCGCTGCCTGATAAAACGGCATGCCCGAGTAAAGCAACACAGGCGTAGTCAGTAACATGCCGGCAATCCGCAGGTACTGGGCGATGCCGGGATCGATTCCGTGCGCTCCGCTCGCATACAGGGCGTACACGAACATCATTGTCTGCATCATTCCCAAGCCGGCGACGCCAATGCGCTTCAATGCGCTACGGCGCTCTTTGACAGCCGCGGCCTCGGCGACCTCACCTGCCAGCGGGACGGGCCGGAAGCCGAGCTTGCGGATGGCTTCGAAGATGGGTTTGAGAGTGAGCCGGGTGGGATCCCAATCGACGCGCGCCTTGCCGGTGGCCGCGTTGACCGAAACCGAATGAATTCCATCCAGCCCGCGCAACGTACGCTCGACTGAGGCGGCGCAGTTGGCGCAATGCATTCCCTCGATTCCGAAGGCGCTGCGCGAATCGGAGGCCGCGGCCGACATCATTGCACCGCGGACGCCAGCGTTACGCGACCCGTGCCCCCGCTCCAATCCTGGCGATAACTCCAGTCACCCTCGGACGACTTCAACTCCAGGTGCCAGCTCCCGGCCGGTAGCGGAGCGCAGGCGGCTCTGTAAATGCTCGAGGTGCCTTCACGAGTGAACAGCATCTGCCGATCCAGCTCGGGACGACTCGTCGAGATGACGTCCAAGGCCACCTCCGTGGGCATGTTCGAGGCGAGTTGCAGCGTCAGATGACACATTCCCTTCGCCGGCTCTAGATCGAGTGTTGCTGTCAGACCCAGAGCGGCGGCTCGATGCGCATCGGCAAAGTCATGGTCGAGCCGGTCACCTTCCCAATGATATTGACCGGGCAACGGCGGGTCTCCCTTCGTGGCGGCCACCCAAGCGGTACCTGCGCTCGCCAGGACTGCAAATGCCGGGAGAGCAATCGCAAGAAGCACTGCCGCATTGGGCCCGCGATGGTTGTATTTGGATATGCTCATGTTTGATCTACTTGCTGGGAGCGAGGAAGCGTGCGGTCGTGGATGCACGCAATGCTGAATCGTCCTCTGCCTGGACAGTAATTCGGACGGACTCGGACCCGACCGGGTCATAGGCCGAACGCCGTATGCGGATGCCCGCAGGAAATACGTCGCCGGCCGCGACAGAAAACACAGCAGGCTCGGGATCGAGGCTCAGAGCGCCAGGGCCGGTGACGGTCACGTGAAACCGATGCGGCATCTCACTCTTGTTGATGATCTTGACGTCGTAGACATTCTCGACCCGGCCGTCGTCCATTAGACGATATAGGGCGTTTCGGTCCCGGATCACATCCAGCGCGACCGGCTCGCGCAGCCAAAGCGCGACTACCCATCCGCAGATCAACAATGTCAGTAGCGCCGCATACACAACGATCCGCGGCCGCAGGATCTGCGTCTGTTTGTGATCGATCGCATGCTGTGTGCTGTACCGGATCAGTCCGCGGGGATACTGCATCTTGTCCATGACAGAGTCGCAGGCATCAATGCACGCGGCGCATGCGATGCACTCCTGTTGCAAGCCTTTCCTGATGTCGATGCCCGTAGGACATACCTGCACGCACCAGGTGCAGTCGATGCACGAGCCAAGGTTCAGTGTCTTGAGGTCCGCACCGCGTCGACGAGGGCCACGTGGCTCCCCGCGCTGAACGTCGTATGTAATGACAAGCGTGTCGTGGTCGAGCATCGCGCTCTGAAAGCGCGCGTACGGGCACATGTATTTGCAGACCTGCTCACGTAGGTAGCCTGCGTTGCCATACGTCGCAAGCCCGTAGAAGAGTATCCAGAACAGCTCCCAGCCGCCGACGGCGCCTGTCAGAACTTCATGCGACAGTGCGCGTATCGGGGTGAAATAACCGACGAACGTAAAGCCTGTCCACAGAGCGAATGTTACCCACAGGAACTGCTTCAGCGATTTGCGCACCACCTTGGAGGTTGTCCACGGCGCTGCATCGAGCTTCATCCTCTCGGCCCGGTCACCCTCTGTGACACGCTCCATCCAAAGGAAAACCTCCGTCCAAACGGTCTGGGGGCAGGCGTAGCCACACCACAGGCGGCCCGCCAACGCCGTGAAGAAGAACAACGACAGGGCTGCGATCACCAACAGACCAGTCAGGAAGATGAAATCCTGGGGCCAGAAGACCACACCCAGCACATAGAATTTGCGTGCCGGCAGATCGAACAGAAAGGCCTGGCGGCCGTTCCATTGCCACCAGGCATTCAGATAGTAGAGTCCCAGCAGAACCCAGGCCGCGCTGACTCGCAGCCGGGAGAATCGCCCCGCGACTTCCCGCGGATAGACCTTCTGCTGCGCCTCATACAGTGATGCGGATGGACTACTCACTGGCTCGAGAGCATTCCTGCCGGTGCTGTTCAATGATCGTGCCGTCGCCGTCACGGTGAATTCTCAGTGTCCTGTTTGATTTTCTGCGTCGCCGTCTGGGGCGGCAAGCTCGCACCACCCAGGCTGATGACATACGCAGTCAACAGGTTGACACGTGTCTCGCCGAGGCGCGTCAGATGCGCTGGCATTTCAGCGTGCCGCCCGTTGGCAATCGTTTCCCTGACCGTGGCGATGGCACCGCCGTTCAGCCAGATCTGGTCGGTCAGGTTCGGCGCCCCCAGCACCTGGTTGCCACGGCCATCGGCTCCGTGACACGCCGTGCAGATCGCTGCGAACTTCTCCTTGCCACTCTTCAGGTCACCAGCGGGAAGGTCGCGCCCCGACAGGCTCATCACGTAGCGAAGCACGTCCTCGACACCCGAGTCGCCACCCAGTACCTGCTTCCATTGCGGCATGACACTGCTGCGGCCTTCTGCGATCGACTGGTGAATAGCCTCGGGCGTGCCGCCCCACAGCCAGTCGGGATCCGCCAGGTTCGGAAAGCCGGGAGCGCCGCGTGCATCCGATCCATGGCAGGCCGCGCAGTTGTTGACGAAAAGATTGCGCCCGATGCGCACCGCATCGGGAAGGGCCGCCAGCTCCAGCGCACTATGATGCTCGAAGTGCTCGAAGCTCTCTTGCAGCAACCGATCCGCGGCCGCGGACTGCTCGGCGTGCTCCCGCTCCGAGCTCCATCCTGAGGTGCCCCGATAGTTGCCCAGTCCCGGGTAGACGACCAGGTACCCCAGCCCGAATGCCGTGGTGATGACAAAGAGCCACAACCACCAGCGTGGCAGGGGGTTGTTGAGCTCGCGCAGGTCTTCGTCCCAGACGTGTCCGGTGGTCTCGGTAGTAACCGATCCCTCACCGGGGCGGCGCCGCAACCCGAACAGCAGGTACATCAGTGCAGCTATGTTCAGCAGCACCACGACCGAGATGATGATTGCAACTGTTGGATTCATGATTTGTCAGCTCCGATCCGGTCTTCCTCGAGAGGCAGACGTGCGGCCGACTCAAACGTTGCACGTCGACTTTTGCTGTACACCCAGAACCATAGTCCGATAAACATGAGCAGCAGAATGCCGGCCATCGTGCCGCGCACCAGTCCGGTGAGCGCTTCCATTTCGTGACTCATCAGTGCCACCCCTTCGATGCGACACCCAGACCCTGTAGGTATGCGATTAGCGCGTCCATCTCGGTTTTGTCCCGTACGTCCCGCGCGGCCTGCTCTATCTCCTGCTCGGAGTAGGGGACGCCCAGGGAGCGCATGAGCTTCAGCTTTCTAGGTGTCAGCGCCGCATCGACGTGCTCGTTGGCGAGCCACGCGTACGCCGGCATGTTTGATTCAGGCACGACATCGCGTGGGTTGCTCAGGTGGACCCGGTGCCACTCGTCGCTGTATCGCCCACCCACTCGTGCCAGATCAGGACCGGTCCGTTTGGAGCCGAACTGGAAGGGGTGGTCGTATACCGACTCTCCGGCAAGCGAGTAGTGGCCATAGCGCTCGGTCTCGGCGCGTAACGGCCGGACCATCTGCGAATGACAGTTGTAGCAACCTTCTCGAATGAAGATGTCCCGCCCTTCGAGTTGCAAGGCCGTATAGGGTTTGACGCCGGGTGCAGGAGTGGTGACCTGACTCGAAAAGTACAGCGGTACAATCTCGACGAGGCCGCCCACGCTGATGACCAGTGCAATCAGGACCCCAAGGAGTCCTGCGCGGGTCTCGATCAGTTCATGTTTCATTTCTATCTTCTCTCTCAGGCCGGGACCGGCACCGCTATGGGCTGCACGGCGCCGCGGGCCTGTTGAACGGTCTTCCAGTAGTTGTAGGCCATGACCACCATGCCGGCGATGATCAACACCCCGCCCGCGAGGCGCACGGCGTAGTAGGGGTAGGTTGCTTTCAGGGCCTCGACGAACGTGTAGGTGAGCGTTCCGTCGGGATTGGTCGCGCGCCACATCAGCCCCTGCATGAGACCGGCGATCCACATGGCGGTGACGTAGAGAACGACACCAATCGTGGTGGTCCAGAAGTGCCAGGAGATCAGGCGGGTGCTCCACATCTGTGTTTGCCCGTAGAGTCTCGGGATGAGTACGTACACAGAGCCAATGGTCATCATGGCGACCCAACCGAGGGCGCCCGAGTGCACGTGCCCGATCGTCCAATCAGTGAAATGCGACAGCGCGTTCACAGTCTTGATCGACATCATCGGACCTTCAAAGGTCGACATGCCGTAGAAGGACAGCGCGACGATCATGAACTTGAGGATGGGATCCGTGCGCAGCTTGTCCCACGCACCCGACAGGGTCATGATGCCGTTGATCATGCCTCCCCAGGACGGCGCGAGCAGGATCAGGGAGAACACCATCCCCAGGGTCTGTGCCCAATCGGGCAGTGTTGAGTAGTGAAGATGATGTGGGCCGGCCCACATGTATACCGAGATCAGTGCCCAGAAATGCACGATTGAGAGGCGGTATGAATAGACCGGGCGACCGGCCTGCTTCGGAATAAAGTAGTACATCATTCCCAGAAAGCCCGCGGTCAGGAAGAAGCCAACCGCATTATGTCCGTACCACCATTGAACCATCGCGTCAGCCGTACCGGCGTACGCGGAATACGACTTCGTCAGTGTAAGCGGCACTTCGGCGCTGTTGACGATGTGGAGTACGGCCGTTGTTATGATGAACGCACCGTAGAACCAGTTCGCCACGTAGATGTGAGCAACACGGCGCTTCATCAGGGTCCCGAAATACACAATCAGATATGCGACCCAGACGACGGCAATGAGAATATCAATCGGCCACTCGAGCTCCGCATACTCCTTGGCCGAGGTCCAGCCCATGGGCAGGCTGATCACGGCGAGCACTATCACGGCCTGCCAACCCCAGAATACAAACGAGGCCAGTTTGTCGCTGAACAGGCGGACATGACAGGTGCGCTGCACCACGTAGAAGGAGGTCCCCATCAGGGCGCAGCCGCCGAATGCGAATATGACGGCGTTGGTGTGCAAAGGCCGGATGCGGCCGTAGCTGAGCCACGGAATATCCAAGCTCAGGGCGGGCCAGATCAGCTCTGCGGCAATGAACGCCCCCACCAGCATTCCGATGATTCCCCAGGCCACGGTCATGACCGTGAACTTGCGGACGACATCGTCGTTGTAGGTTTCAACAGATATGGCACTCATGACTCATCGCTCCAGAGCGCGCCGGACCTGAGCCACGAACTGCGGATCGGCATTCTGTGTGTTGGAGGTTTTGGCGATGATCTTGCCGTTTGCGTCGAGCAGGGCAAACGCGCTCTGATGATCTACTGTGCCATCCGCCATGGATCGATAGGTAACGCCAAGACCCGCGGCAATTCGTGCGACCGACGCGCTCGACGGCCGGCCCAGGGTCCAGCGAGCCGAGTTGATTCCACGCTCGAGCCGGAATTTCGTTAGCGAGGCGAGCGAGTCCTGTTCAGGATCCAGCGTCAATGCCACTATTCGGAGCCGATTACGTTCGGCTTCCGACATCTGACTTTCGATTTGTCCCAGAGTCGCCACAGCCATTGGGCATACGCCGGGACAGTGCGCGTACATCATTGTGACGATTCGTATGTGGCCGTTCGACGCCGACAGACTTGCTGTGTTGCCGTCGGATGTGGTGAAGGAGGTATCGAGCCACGCAGAAGCGGCCAGTGCGCCAGCACGCATTCCGTCGGACAGACTTCGCTGTTGGATGGGCTCCCAGACCGTGATTATGAAAACTGCTGCCACTACTGCAAGCATGGAAGCGAGTGGCAAGGGGTATCGGTCGAGGGCGCTCGCGTTGATTCTGATCATGTTGACGATTCCTGGGTAAGCCGGGCGAGGCCAAGATACAGTCGTTATGGGCAGTCAGAATCCGTACTTCTCCCTAGAAATAGGTACTAGTACGTATGCGTCGCGTCGCATCGGAGGTCTTTCTATGCGCAGGGTTGATTGGATACCGGGCCTATCGCGCCGCGGGTGATGCAACGAACCTGGGCCTGTATGGGTTCGGAGCCTCGGCGCACTTGCTCGCGCAGATGGCGCGAGCGGAAGGACGCAGGATTTTCGCACTGACACGTCCGGGCGATGTTGTAAGTCAACAGTACGCTCGCACGTTGGGCGCAGTGTGGGCCGGGAGTTCGGATAAGTTGCCTCCGGAGCTCCTGGACGCCGCAATTATTTTTGCTGCTGTAGGAACCTTGGTGCCCGCGGCATTGAGGGCTACGCGAAAGGGCGGCAGGGTAGTGTGCGCGGGTATTCATATGAGCGACATCCCTAGCTTCCCCTACGACCTCCTGTGGGGCGAGCGTTCAATCTGCTCCGTTGCCAACCTGACGCGCCGCGATGGGGCCGAATTCATGAACCTGGCAGCCACCGTCGAGATGCGACCGACGGTGGAAACCTACAGTCTGTCCCAGGCAAATGAGGCACTCGAAAACCTACGCCGTGGTGCCCTGAATGGAGCCGCTGTGCTATTGCCCTGACGTTATGCCGACCGCCGGGATCGGGAAAAGTGCGTATTGAGAAGCCCCGAGAGCGCTGTCAACCTGACTCATCAACGGAAGGCCGGAGAGCAGTCATGCAGCCGATCAACTCGATCCTCGTCGTTGTCGATCTGAGCCCCACCGCGGTGGACGCCGTGGACAAAGCCGTGCTGCTGGCACGAAAGTTCGGTGCGCGCATCGAACTTTTCATGTGTGACGCGGAACGCGCATTCATGCTTTCGCAGGCCTACGTCTCTGCGGGGGTACAAGAAGCACGAGAGTCCTGCTCCATGCAGGCCCGCTGCTACCTGGAGTCATTGAAGAAATCGGCCAATGCGCCAGATGTGACTATCACCGTCGACTCCGCCTGTGAGAGCCCGCTATATGAAAGTGTGGTGCGTAAGGTGCTACGAGAGCACCCCGACCTGGTCATCAAAAACGTAACCCGGCCGGACGGCCAGCGCAGGGCCGAGTTTGATACCACGGATTGGCAGCTGATGCGCAGCTGCCCTGCCGCTCTCATGCTCACGCGGGGCCGGGCGTGGAAAACCCCACCCAGGTTCGCAGCCGCCGTCGACGTCTCAGCCGTTGAGAGCGCAGGTCTTCCACAGGACATACTTCAAGCCGCCCAAACGTTGCTGCAATCCGCAGGCGGCGAGTTGGAAATCCTGTACGCAGAGCCCATGGATCTGATGGAAGGAGAGCGCGAGACAGGCGCACTTGCATTGCAGGCGCTTACTGCAAAAGTCTCAGGCGACAACCCGCGTGTCCACATCCTCGTCGGAAAACCAGAGGTGAGTCTCCCACGCTTTGCTGAGCATCGTCACTATGATGCGATCCTCTTGGGGGCACTGACGCATAAGCCCTGTTACACATCCCAGGTAGGTACACTTACGTCAAAGCTCATGGATGCGCTCGACTGCGACTTCATCCTGCTGAAATCCAGCGCTTATCGCAGCCCCATTGCGGCGCCCGCGGCACACACCACCGCGGCCTAAAGAGAGCAAAGAAGGCTCGCGGTACTCGTCCGTGGGAGAGGAGTGCCGCGAGTAGGAGGCTTCGGCGGCAATCCTGCGAGACTCGTGCCGCGAACCGAACCGGGGTCTAACACTACGCCGTCGTAGCTTGCGGCGCTCTGCGCGGTTGACTGGCGTTGTCGGAGCTCATGTCGAGTCCCCTCGCGGCGCACCGCGATGTGTTTGAGATTTGATCAATTTCGCCAGCTCGTACAGCTCCGCAGCGACCGCAGGCAGCAAATCGTCCAACGTGACGATTCCCACGAGCGAACCATCCCGGTCTGTCACCGGCGCCCTGCGCACGGCTCGAGCATTCATTGCATCGATTCCGGCCGCGAGATTCGTTTCGATGCCTAAACACAATGGGTGCATCGACATGACGTCGCCGACCGTCAGGCAGTAAAGGTCCGCGCCCTTGAACAACTGGCCCCGCACGATGTCACGATCCGTCAACATGCCGATCGGGCGGCGTTGCGGGTCGCGAGGGTCCAACACAACCAGCGAACCGACTTGCTCCTCGCGCATAAGCCGGGCAGCCTGTGCCAGCGGCTGATCGGGGTGCGTGACGATCACACGAGTCGTTCTGATGTCGCCGATGTTCATGTTCTCGCTTCCGGGACGAACCACGATGCAATGGATACCTCGGGCGACTCCCGATCGCCATCAGCAAAGATACGGATGGCCAGCCCGGTCTGAAAGTGACTGAATGACGTCCTCAACAGCGGCCGGAGGCCTCGACATGAATGTGGGACAAGTCAGTGGCGGTCGGCTCGTGAAAGTCTCGCAGCATACTCCGGTATCGGAGGTTGCCCGAGTGATGGCGACGCACAATGTCGGAGCAGTGATCATTACAGAGAATGCCGAGGACGACTCGCCGCTCGTGGGTGTCATAACCGACCGGGACATCGTGAATGCACAGTTGGACCAGGCGAGGGACCTGGCCAGTTTGAGTGCCGAGGCCGTGATGACTCGCAACGTGCTGACTCTCACCCCAGACGAGTCTCTGGATGGGGCCATCGCGCATATGCGCGCCCGGAATGTACGCAGAGCACCGATCATATCGACCGAGGGCGTCCCGGTAGGCATGATCTCCACCGACGATCTCATTGCGCAGATGTCCTTCAAACTGTTCAGCCTCGCCGGCATCGTGGCGAAGCAGTCGCGAAAGGAACAATGAGTGTGCCCGTCACCTACTCTGCGGCCAGCCAGTCCGACTGCCACGCCCCAACCGACCGCAGCGCTCGAGGGAGTGTCGCTCGATCAGCAAGCTGATCCACCCGACCTGGCGACGCAAGCTGACCGTCCGAAGACCGATCTGCAGCCGGCGGCCGACCCGAGCGCGATGTCTGACTCACGTTCGCTCGTGCGGGCTGGCACGCCATACGCTGTCCCAACCACTATCCAACATTCAGAGCGCAAGCGCGGCCTGACCCGGTGGGCGCTGCTTGCAGCCCTCCTCATCGGCGGCCTCAGTGCGTACTACTGGAAGCATTACTCGGTCAGTCCGCTACCTGCCGGCATCGCCTCGTCTAACGGGCGCCTGGAGGCCACTGAGATCGACATCGCAACGAAGCTGCCGGGCCGAATCGACACCGTGTTGGTTCAGGAGGGGGACTTCGTCGAGCGCGGGCAGATTGTCGCGCGAATGGATACGAGTGTGCTGCAAGCGCAGCTCCGCGAAGCGCGGGCAGATGCCAATCGAGCGCGAATGGCGTTGGCCACTGCCAACGCAGTCGTTGAGCAGCGCCGAAATGAGCTGACACTGGCCCGGAGCATTTTGCGCCGTTCACAACAGTTGGTTGACGGACACTTCATCAGTGTCGAGAAGCTGGACACCGACCAGGCACAGTTCAACGTGGCCACGGCAACCCTGACTGCCGCGGTGTCGCAGGTTTCGGTCGCCAAGGCGGCCGTACAGGCGGCCGGCGCTGCCATCGAGCGGATCCAAGCTGACATTGATGACAGCGTATTGCGAGCGCCGACAGCGGGACGAGCCCAGTACCGCCTTGCACAGCCCGGTGAAGTGCTTCCCGCAGGAGGAAAGGTCATTGGCATGCTGGATCTCGCCGATGTCTATATGACCCTGTTCCTTCCGGAGGACAAGGCCGGAAGGTTGGCGATCGGGTCCGAAGCACGACTCGTCTTCGATGCCGCTCCCCAATACGTGATTCCCGCACGGGTCACCTTCGTAGCCACAGAAGCCCAATTCACGCCTAAAACCGTTGAAACGGCCACTGAACGTCAGAAGCTGGTGTTCAGAATCAAGGCACAGATAGATCCGAAACTGCTCCGTGAGCATTGGACCCAGGTCAAGGCAGGCGTGCCCGGTACAGGATACGTGAGGATCGATTCTAATTCCGCATGGCCCCCAACGCTCGCGATCCGCGTCCCGCCATCATGAATCCAGCCGCCCGAGTCTCTCACGTCAGCCTGCGGTACAAAAAAACAGAGGCGCTCCGCGATGTCAGCCTGGAGATGCTCGCCGGCCAACTGATCGGATTCGTGGGGCCCGACGGCGTAGGCAAGTCGAGTCTGCTGGGATTGATTGCCGGCGCGCGACGGATTCAGTCGGGTGCGGTCGAAGCGTTGGGTGGAAACATGGCGGATTCGAAGCACCGCCGTCGAGTGTGCTCTCGTATCGCCTATATGCCCCAGGGCCTCGGTCGCAATCTGTACCCCAGCCTGTCCGTCTTCGAAAACGTAGATTTCTTCGGCCGGTTGTTTGGCTTGGGCAGCGCCGAGCGCCAGCAACGAATTTCACAGTTGCTCGATGCCGTAGGCATCGGCGACTTCCCGGATCGGCTCGCGG
>Ga0268266_10005307_pt1 | contig 12080 bp, 10 predicted proteins | sample KBSS13metaG_FD_190356 | JGI IMG/M metagenome (GOLD analysis project Ga0268266, IMG submission 190356) | Switchgrass rhizosphere microbial communities from Kellogg Biological Station, Michigan, USA - KBS S1-3 metaG (SPAdes) (version 2) | ecosystem: Host-associated > Plants > Roots > Rhizosphere... | reverse complement strand
CGCCAACCTGGCAGTGCGAAATCTAATTAGGCATGGGCAGGATCATTTGATACGCTCACAAATCTCAACTGGCAAAGCGGAAGGCATGATGACAATGGACCAATCCTTGGCAGAACTCGTCTACGCCCGACGTATCTCACGAGATTCGGCTTTAGCCCATTGCTACCATCCCAATGAGCTTCAATCCTATCTCTCGTAGAGCAAACAGCCGTGTCTGCAGAGTGCGGATAATGCAGATCGTCGTTGCTCCTTTTGAAGGGCAAGAGTTAGTACAGTACAAGAGGCGACAGCGAGTAACTAGTCGCAAAGAAAAAGACCGGACGGCGCCGGTCTTTTTCTCTAACGGAAAAGCAAACGTTACAGCTCTTGCTACAAACGATGAGGCTAATACCTGCCCCAGATAGCGATTCCGGTCGCGGCTTGCAAGGCCGCCTCAAGAGTGCGGCGGGTGACCGCCTTAGCGACGCTGTTAGGAACGAAGACCACGTCGTCTGCCTGAAGCTCAAGATCGGGGGATTTTCCCGCAAGGATTTTATCCAGAGGAATAGGGGTGTCTTGTGGCGAGCTATTGGCTTTGTGGATCAGTCGCGCCGATTTCAGCTTGGCGGTAGTATTTGTTCCGTGCGCCATCGCAACGGCCTGTAGAACACTCAGATGCGGATTATCCATGATAATCCCGGTTGGCTCCTTTACATCCCCGACGACATAGACCATTCCGGCCTTCGAAATCACAATTGTGTCACCCGGACGAACTGCCATGTTGATCATCGTCTGTCCATCATCCTGCAATAACATTGTGGTTTCAGGATCATCCATCGCATCTCTATGGCTAATGGTCACCGTCTTTCCGGCTTTTGGTGAGACTCCGCCCGCAGCGGAGATTGCATCGAGAAGCGTTCGCTTACCCGGAAGAGGATAGATGCCGGGCTTCTGAACCTCGCCCAGAACGGAGATGCCTGCCGTGGCATACTCCTTCACGAAAATCGATACCTGAGGGTCATTGAAGAAGCCTTTTGCCTGGAGACCTTGCGCAATAGTACCTTCGGCGGCCTGGGTAGACAGGCCCGCAATCTTGATGTTGCCGAGCATTGGCAATGAGGCGTTACCAGAAGAGCTGACGCGCACATCATAGTGATATTCAGGAGCGCCAGCAACGCTTACCGCAAGTAGGTCACCGCCTTCCAGGATGACATCAGGCGTGGCTGACTGTGTTGGCTTGGAAATCTGGGACGATGGTTTGGAACTCGGAGAAACGGAATTTTGCTGTCCTGTAACGCTCAGAACCATTCCAAATAAAAGAGCATTCGAAATCGAAATTACTCGAGTTTTACACATATGTGCTCCTCAATGCATCTCCCAACGGCATTTGGCGTCGGCAAATTTCAGAACGGCTCCAGTGGTTTCTCATTCTTGGCCTAACTATTAAGAAGATGGAGAACGCGCATTGCTCATAACTGCGGACAGCGTTCCCACACCATAGGAGACATGGAGAAGAAGAAATGTGATCGGCATAAGCAGTGCCTCCACCGATCTTTCTCTAAATGCGATGTGGCATGACACCGCGATGCTCACAAGTCCATAAATCGCAGCAAGCAGAAGGATAGGGGCTAGCATCCACAACTGGGTATGAACCGTGACTGAGTAGAGGAGCATCAGAAAACTGAGAAGTAGAGCTGTGACAAATGCGCCCGGGACGAAGTGCCGTAGCGACATTGAGTCAGGATTCATTTTGAAACTAATGATGTTCCAAAAACCATTGTTGAAAGCATAGGTTGCCAGGGACACCAGACTGGGGCTTACGAAATATTCGCAGGTTGTCCTATCGGTGATATAGAGCTTATAACCACGAGCGCGCAGTTTCTGGTTGAGGTCGTTGTCTTGATTACGATGTAATTGCGTGTTGTAGGCTCCCACATCGAGGACGGCGCTCTTTAGAAATACGGGATAGGGGATAGTTTCCGCGAAGCCTGCTCGCCGTGTTCGCATCGATCGAGCAGAAGTACCAAAAGGGTGGGCCAGCGTCCAAGCGACCAAGCGCGCCTGAAGTCCATTCCCTCCAGGTCGAGTGATCAGCCGGCCGCTGCAGCCTGCTGCTCCGTGAAGCTTCAGTTCCTCGAGACACGTGGCGATATAGTCCTGTGCGTAAGTAGTATGAGCTCCCAAAATGCAAATATATTCTCCACGGGCTCTTTGAATACCAAGATTAAATGCATAGGGTGTTTTCTTATGCTTGTTAACTAATAGCTCCATCCGAGAGTCACCACGGGCAATTCGTTTGACGAGTTCATCTGTTCCGTCAGAGGATCTACCGTCCACGACAATAATTTCAATTTCCCACCCAGGAGTTTTTTGCCGCCGCACCGATTCTAATGCGTTCTCAATGTGGCGTCTTTCGTTGCGGACAGCCATAATCACAGAAACAAGTGGGCAATCTGTCGGGCATATCTCTGTAGTCTCAGATTTTGTAGTTATGTTCATTTTGTAGTTTGAGACACCTTCAGCAGACCACTAACATCGAACAATTTTTGCTGATACGATCCCGGATGTGGCGTTACGAGTGTCGACCACGAGCTGCGCCTCATCCACTATCCTTTGATAGTCGTAACTAGAATGATCCGTGAGGATAACTACGCAGTCATATTGACTGATCTGTTCTAGTGGTACGCATTGCATCTGAAGATCATATTTACGTCCTTTTCCGATCTTTGGGAAATAAGGATCGTTATAGTCAACTACGGCCCCGCTTTTCTGCAGGGCTTCGATGATCGTAATTGCGGGAGACTCGCGAAGATCATCGATGTCCTTTTTATAGGACACTCCCAGTACCATAACCCTCGATCCGTTCAAAGCCTTACTCCGAACGTTCAATGCTTCGGCTATAAATTCAACCATGTGGTACGGCATAGCCATATTGATTTCGCCAGCGAGCTCGATAAAACGCGTAGCAAAATCGAATTCTTTTGCTTTCCATGAAAGGTAGAAAGGATCAATAGGGATGCAATGCCCACCTAGGCCCGGTCCAGGATAGAATGGCTGGAATCCAAAGGGCTTGGTTGCGGCAGCTGCAATGACTGCCCAGATATCTATTCCCATTCGCAGGCAAAGAAGCTTCAATTCATTGACTAACGCGATATTTACGCAACGATAGATATTCTCAAGCAACTTAGTCATCTCAGCGACAGTCGTGCCTGAAACTAACACCGTGCGTCGAAATATAGATCCATAGAGTGCGGTAGCAATCTCATTAGCATGGTGGTCGACACCGCCCACGATCTTTGGGATTTCATTGCGTGCAATGGTGTTGTTTCCTGGGTCTTCCCGCTCGGGAGAAAATGCAACAAAGAAAACATTGCCAGCCTCGGTATCGTTACGCGAGACATGCAGACCCAACAAGTTTCGCTCTTCCAAAAGAGGCACCACTATCTCCTCTGTCGTCCCTGGATAAGTCGTGCTCTCGAGTACCACCAATTGACCAGCCCTCAAGTGAGGCGCGATTGATTCCACGGTCTTGATTACGTAGCTGAGATCGGGCTCGCGATACTCTGTCAGCGGTGTGGGAACACAGATCACAATCGCATCCATCTTGGAAATGCGCATGAAATCTGAGGTGGCTTGAAATCCTCGGTCGCTCGCAAGAGCAATTTCTGTTTCAGGTATGCGGCAGATGTAAGACCGCAAAGAGACGAGCGTATCAATTTTTGTGCGATCAATATCGAAGCCCGTTACCGGGAAGCCTTCTTCGGAGAACAAGAGTGCCAGCGGAAGCCCGACATAGCCTAATCCGATGACACCGATGTTAGCGGTCTTGGCGTGAAGCTTGGCGATGGTTTCTTGCTTCAGCAGAAGCGCAGGAGATAATCGATCAGAAATAATTGTCTGCATGATATTTTCTACCCATCAAAATTATGACGACGGAGCAAAACTATTGGCGCATTCGAGGGGCGATGAGAACGCCTAAACGACGACTTAGTTGTGTCTAACTCGGGTCGCAAACATTGGCGGTGGGGCCGAAGATGAAATGAGTGCCTGTGAACAGGGCGGTATTAGCTGGACCAATTGCGCTTCAGCAGCATCCATCTCTAGTAAAAACGCCCGCCGAATAGGTTCAAGAGAGACAATTAATCGCATCTTTCCTTTGCGCCTGATAATTCGTCCCTCCAGACTTGCAAAAGGGCCTGACTTGATCCGCACTGTTCTCCCAACAGTTAGGAATGGATATGGCTGCGCTTTCCAGGTCGCCAACAATAACTTTAGTCTTTCAATCTCACCATCGGGGATGGCGGTAGCATTCCCATTGAAGCCAATCAGTCGTATTACTCCGGGATGTGCAAGAACCCTGACTCGATCTGTAATCGTTATTTTGACGAATACATATCCCGGAAACAAAGGGAGCTCTACTTCTGCGTGCCGGTGGTTCCATTTGCGCACGGAAGAGTAGAGAGGCAAATAGGTCTCGACATTCTGCTGGATCAGGTGATAGGCGATAGATTTTTCGTGTCGGGGTAACGTATAGGCCACATACCAACGAGGTCTGTTATCCGAAATTCGCATTGTCTCGGTATGTACCAAAAGCTCCGCCAATCTTAGCCGCAAAAGTATCCTGCTAAGCGAAATGAAAACGAGCTGGTTATCGGCGATTACCATGCCGAGCCACTTCGGATTCGAACCTCGTTTCTATTGAGCTACATGTGTCCTCAACGAAGGTCCTAATTCGAAATGAAGACCCAAGCTAGACATTTAGAAAACACGCGTCAGTGCGGTAACACACATATCCAATCGAAACCCGAAAAGGAAGCAATAGCCTCGAGTTTGAAAATAGCCTAAGCTGGGCTGATGTTGTGTGATGCATTGCACAGACGCCTATGGGCGCACTGATATGGAATCTATCAATGGCTATCCCCGATATCGCGACGAATCCATTTATTAGGAACGGACAAATGAATGAAGAGCATGAGCGCCGGCAAGTCATCTTGGTGCTCAACGACGTCGAGGAGACGGGTCACCTGATAAAAAAGATGCTAGGCAAGGATGACCGTCAAGTGGCTTTGGCAAGGGATGAAGAAGACGCGATTTCAAAAGCTCGTTCCGAATCTCCCGATCTGCTCTTGATGAGCTTGGATCTCAAGTTCGAGGAGCTTCTAGCAACCGCCGAGCGAATACGTCAGAAAGCCTCTTTCGGCGAAGATGTTGCAATTGTCATATTCTGTGTCCCTACGATCCCGGAAGGCGCTGAGATGGAGGTTGAGAAGAATGTGTATGTGACACGTCCTGACAACTTCGACCAGCTTAGGGATTTCCTCCATCGTCTTCTTCTGCACCCCTCTTCTACCTACTAAATTCGCTCGCACGTCGAGCGAAGATCAAACGATCATGTTCATCTTCAACGATCTGATAGCATTCGCAGACCATCTTTTCCAGTCCTTTCCGATCAACAATCGTAATGTGACCACGTGAATAATGAATCAGGCCCATGTCCTGCAAGTGGCCAGCCGCTACGGTTACACTCTCCCGCCGCCCACCCAACATATTCGCGATATATTCTTGGGTCATCCTGATTTCAGAGCCGTCAATGCGATCGTGGCATAGGAGAAGCCATCGGCAGAGCCGTTTTTCTACGGAATGGAGACGGTTGCAGACAGCTGTTTGTGAAATCTGGGTGATGAGAGCTTGCGTATAACGAAGCAGGGTATGGTGAAGCAATCCACCGCGCGCAAACTCTTCCCGCAGCGATCGAGCAGGTATTCTGATCGCATTCCCGCCGATCTGTACCACCGCACGGTGCGGAGCTGTACTACCCCCCAGGAGCAGGGCAATGCCGATGACCCCATCATTTCCTGCGAGGGCCATCTCGGCCGTAGAACCATCGTGCATCGTGTAGAGACACGACACAACACAGGTAGTAGGAAAGTAGAGATAGTCCAGAAAGCCACCGGACTCATATACGACGTGGCCAAGTGTGAGGTATATGTTCTGCATGTTTGGACAGAGACGCGCTCGTTCTTCGTCCGAAAGGGAGCGCAAAAGATGGTTTTCCAGAAAGTCTTGTCGTTCCGCAACTCTGAGCATCGATGCCCTCCAACCCGATGGATTACCTCGACGTTGGTGATGGGGTTAATCTTCTCGGGAACACCTCACGTCGTAAAAGGCTTACCTATTAGCGCCGCTCGTTAATCGTGGGTATGAATTCCTTCGCAAGCTCGGCCAAGACGATTTCAGATCACGTTCACGTGCTTCCGTATCAGCTACGGTTTGGTTGAGCTGAACCGCCCTCACTTTATTCCAAAGTTGCGCAGCATGGCTAGGGTTCGAGGTCGGAATCGGTCGTTTTTAGATAGCAAATTACATGAGTAATAGACGGTAACGACTCAAAGTAATTCCATGTTCCTGTAAAGGAGAATGTGGCTAAATGTTGAGGCGACATGGCTAAATGGATTTTGTCGATTATGTGATCTACCACACCGACGTCGAGTTTCGAAATGTCTAGGGTTGGGGTTCCTGTTCCGAGAGGAGCTTTGAAGATGACTTACTTTCCTGCGTTGGGAGCGGTATGCAGAAGTTCCCGCGATATTCCAAAGGAAGTTTGCCATCCATGCTCACGGGATCGGCAAATGGGGCTCATTAAGTCGACATGATTTCTAAGTAGCTGATCATCATGAATTTATCGCAGTATCATCCTGCGGTTGAGATAGGCGAAGCCTTGCCTAGAATGCCGCGCAAGATACAACCCAGAAGATCGCGTGCCTATCGCAGACGTCCACCGAGCGACTGGTTGCGCGCGTTCAATGTTGTTTTAAAGCAGTGGCGATGGGCAACTCTGTTCGCCATCATCGTCCTTGCAGTTGTCACAGTGGCAACGCTTGCGATGAAGCCAGTTTACGAATCGGAGGGTCGATTGCAAATTGACCCCCCTGGTGCAGAGGCTTTTTCCCTTAACTCCACTGGTATAGGGCTTATCGATTCGGAATATATCGCCACTGAGGCGCAGAAACTTCAAACGGACGATCTGGCACTGGCGACGATCCAAGCACTCCATTTGGATTCCAACTCAGAGATCACCGGTGAAATACCCGGCAGGTCGTTTACCTTCGGCTCTGACCGACAAATCCAGCGCGAAATGGCGACGCTTCGTGAGTTCAAGGCGCGGCTCTCAATTCGTCGCGACCCCTCCAGCCGTCTCGTGGGAGTGACCTTTGCCGCTCACGACCCTCGGCTTTCAGCGGATGTTGTGAACTCTCTGATGAGGCTAATGGTGCAACAGAACCTCGAGTCACGGAGCAGAGCGATCGCAGAGTCCTCGGTATTGCTCTCGAGCCAACTTGATGACATCCGAGCAAAGATGGAATCATCCGCGCGCGTGCTTTCCACCTTTGGTGCAAAGACTGGCATTGCCGATGTGGATCCCAATTCCAACACATACGCCGAAAAGATGGGTGACCTTAATAAACAACTAGTACAAGCGCAATCTGATCGTATTCAGTTCCAATCGTTTTTGGCACCAGCCAGCAACATCGACTCGCTGCCGCAGATTCGTAATAATTTAGTGGTTCAGGCGCTCACTCAGAAGCTCGCAGAAACTGAGGCACAACTCGCTCAATCACGTGTGATCTATGGGCCAAACCATGCGGAAGTTCGCAAATTGCAGAATCAAGTGAACGAACTGCAGAGCCAGCTTAAGATGCAAAGCGCAGCGATCGTGCTGGAACTCTGGACCAACTTTAATGCCGCACAAGCGCGTGAAGCAATGCTGAGTGGAGAGGTGAAGGGCGCAACTGCGGATCTCGCCGTTTTATCGCAATATAACGTTCTCAAGCGAGAGGCCCAGGCTGACCGGACGTTATACGACGCGCTCTATGCCAAGATCAAGGAGGCGGGAATTGCTGCCGCGTCGAAATCGAGCAATGTTCACATCGTGAGTCAAGCGCGTGTGCTCGATCGTCCTACACGGCCTCGCCGAGTGTTGAATATTCTGGCAGGTATCTTGCTCGGATTGATTGGCGGAGTGGCAGTAGCCTTCATAAAAGATCGAATTCAGGATCGCATTCAAACTGCCGACGAAATTCGTGATTGGACCGGTCTGCCTCCCGTCATGGTTGTGCCAGCGATCCGGCCAAGTCACGATGAAGATATCCGGACAAAGGTTCGAACCCATCTAAAATTGGACTGGAAAAACGGTGGGGACTACGTTGGTCCTAACTGTTTCCTCCTGCAACGTCCCGATTCGCCTGAGTCGGAGGCAGTGCATGCGCTTCGGACGATGCTGTTCGTTTCCCAGACTGAGGATCCACCCAAGGTTGTACTGATCACTTCTTCTCTGGCCGGAGAAGGTAAAACGACCGTAGCCAATAACCTGGCGATTGCACTAGCAAAGCATGGCAAAACTTGCCTGGTCGACGCCGATCTCAGAATGCCCAAGGTCGGTCCGAGTTTCAATCTGCTTCCTAGATTTGGTCTTGAGCATTATTTGCAGGGATCGGCAACCCTTGATCAAGTGATGTCTGCATCTGTCGACGTCAACAACCTGACGATTATCCCTTCTACCTTGCCGACCGAATATACCAACTATCTGTTGACGGGCGGTCCGATCAGATCGCTGATGGAACGTCTGCGCGAACGCTTCGACTTCGTCGTGATCGATACACCTCCCATACTGCTTTACGCAGACGGGCTCGCCGTGTCTACCCTCGTAGACGGTGTAATTCTGGTGGGACGTTCCGGCCAGACTCCAAGAGGAGCAATAAGAAGAAGTGTGGAATTGCTTGGGATGATAAAGTCAGCCCCAATCCTAACTGTCGTTCTAAATGCAGTCGACGAGCCTCATGGCTACGGTGCTTATAGCTATTAGCGACTTTCTGTGAACGATGGACAGAGTCGTAATCCAAAATCGACGGCACTATCGCTGGAACATAATTTGCGTTTATGACACTGAAAGTGGCACGTCATCATTCGGTTGATGACATTGTGGACTTTGGAGGATTTGTGTGACCACCCATATTTCGCCACGACGTGAACTCGAAAGTTCCTTGGAATCTTCCTTCTCAAGCTTTCCATTTCTGGATCTAAAAGCACAGTTTGCGGAGATTCGTGATGAACTCGTCGACGCGGTCACCGGAACTCTTGAATCTCAGCACTTTATTCTTGGACCAGAGGTTGAAGCGCTCGAGCGTGAAGTAGCCGAATACGTAGGTGCCGAGTTCGCGATCGGATGCGGCTCGGGTTCTGATGCCCTCTTACTAGCCCAGATGGCTCTTGGCATTGAACCGGATGACGAGATTATCACTTCTCCATTCACCTTTGGAGCTACCGCCGGTTCGATCGCACGATTGAAAGCTCGTCCCGTGTTTGTGGATATTCATCCAGAAACATTCAATATGGACGAGAGGCAGCTCGAAGCGGCAATTACGCCACGCAGTCGCGCCATTATGCCTGTTCATCTATTCGGTCTGCCGGTAAATATGGATGTAGTTCTAGGTATCGCCCGCAAGCACCGTCTTGCAGTGATAGAAGATGCCGCTCAGGCAATAGGTGCTCAGTGGAAGCAGAGAAGCGTTGGCAGTCTCGGAACTCTCACCTGCTTTAGTTTCTTCCCGTCCAAGAATCTGGGTGGGGCGGGCGATGGTGGAATGGTTACAACAGATGATCCGCAGTTGGCACGGCGCCTGCGTATTCTGAGGGTTCACGGGACTAGCAAGAAGTACCACTACGATCTGCTGGGAATCAATAGCCGGATAGATGCGCTACAGGCGGCGATTCTGCGGGTCAAACTCCGGCACCTGAACAAATGGACGGAAGAGCGCCGGAGAAATGCGGAGCGCTACCACGAGTTATTCGTGAAGTACCGCTTGGCGCAGCGGTTGACATTGCCTAGCGCTCCGGACGACAGCCTACACGTGTATAACCAGTATTCGATCCGCGCGCCAAAGCGGGATGAATTACAAAGATATCTGCGTGATCATGGAATTCCAACCGAGGTCTACTATCCAAGCCCTCTCCATGTAGAGCCGGCGTTTAAATATCTGGGCTATCACGCTGGAGATTTTCCAAACAGCGAGGCGGCCTGCCAAGAGGTACTCTCGCTGCCGATTTATCCAGAATTGACGTTCGAAAAACAATGCGCGGTTGTTATGACCATCTCACATTTTTATCAACACAATACCTAGAAGATAAGTTCAGAAATAAGTGCCGCCGCCAGGAGGGAGAATCAATGCTTCCGAAGCTTGCAGTGATTGGGAATGGATATTGGGGAAAAAACCTGGTGAGAAACTTTCACGCTCTTGGCGTACTGGCGTGCGTCTGTGACTCACGCTTTGAAGCGTTGCAAGATGCGCAGGCCCAGTTCGGAGTCGATACGTGTTCCTCATTCGAAATGCTCCTGAGTAACCACGAGATTCAAGGGGTGGCAATCGCAGCGCCCGCCGTGCAGCATTACCAACTGGCTAAGGATTGTCTGCTCGCCGGCAAGGATGTGTATGTTGAGAAGCCACTCGCCCTCCTCGTAGACCAGGGCCAAGAACTGGCCGAGATCGCCGCAGATAAGCAACGCATCCTCATGGTTGGACACATTCTCCAATATCATCCGGCAATTATGAAACTCAAGGAGCTGATTGGTTCAGGAGAATTAGGTCGGATTCAGTACATCTACTCGTCGCGGCTGAATTGGGGCAAGCTTCGAATTGAGGAGAATATTTTATGGAGCTTCGCTCCACATGATATTTCAGCGATTCTCTATCTTCTGGACGAGATGCCTGTTGGTGTAACCGCCACCGGCGGCTCATATATAAATCCTCATATCTACGACACTACGCTGGCAGCTTGCGAATTTCAGAGTGGCGTAAAGGCACATATCTTTGTAAGTTGGCTTCACCCATTCAAAGAGCAAAGAATGGTTATTGTAGGCGAGCGGAAAACAGCCGTCTTTGATGATGTTGAAACAGAGCGCAAGCTCGTCATCTATCCGCATCGCATCGATTGGGTGAACCGCCTACCTGCCGCTAGCAAAGACGAAGGGCAAGTAGTGCTACTTCCAGCAGCGGAGCCTCTCAGGCAGGAATGTGAGCACTTCATCGAAAGTATGGTGACCCGCGCAGTTCCGCGAACGGATGCCAGAGAAGGTGTTAGGGTGCTACAGGTATTAGAAGCTTGCGAACAGTCCCTGCACGCGCAAGCCCTAATGGTCAAAGTGCATCAAGCTCTGCCAAAGTATTTCGCCGATCCTACTGCAGTTATTGAGAGCGGCTGCGAAATTGGCTCCGGTAGCAAGATATGGCATTTCAGTCATGTGATGGCCGGCTCTCGGATCGGGGCTAACTGCAATCTTGGTCAGAACGTCGTCATCAGTCCAACGGTCAAAATTGGAGATCGAGTAAAGATTCAGAATAACGTCTCTATATATGCGGGGGTGGAACTTGAAGATGACGTCTTCTGCGGACCATCCATGGTTTTCACTAACGTGAAGAATCCCCGTAGCCACGTGGAACGTAAACACGAGTACAAACGAACCCTGGTGAAGCGAGGGGCTTCGATCGGCGCCAATGCCACCATTGTTTGTGGCGTAACGTTAGGCCAGTATTGCTTTGTGGCCGCCGGCGCCGTGGTCACTCGTGATGTGCCCGACTATGGGCTGGTAATGGGAGTTCCGGCCTCGTTGGCTGGCTGGGTATGTGTTTGTGGGGTCGGGTTGTCTGGTGCAGGGGACCTGACGTGCAGTGATTGCGGACGAGATTATCGTATCGATGTCGACGGTTGCCGAAATATAGTCCGCACCTCAGTTGTTGCGGCGTGAACCAAAAACTAAACATCCCGCCGAGATTTATTAAAGCCTGGATTGGAGCGTTACCATGCAAGACAACTGGCTTCCTTTTCATCGCCCCTCTATTGGCCAAGAAGAATTACTGGCCGTAAAAGAAGTTCTTGAATCTCGCTGGTTGACTACGGGGCCAGTCACTCAACGGTTCGAACGGGCGTTTGCTGCATTTGTTGACTGCAAGTATGCGGTGGCAGTAAGTTCGTGTACGGCTGCGCTCCATCTAGCACTTGATGCGATAGGTATAACTGCAGGGGATGAGGTACTGGTGCCCAGTTAC
>Ga0268266_10005306_pt1 | contig 12083 bp, 11 predicted proteins | sample KBSS13metaG_FD_190356 | JGI IMG/M metagenome (GOLD analysis project Ga0268266, IMG submission 190356) | Switchgrass rhizosphere microbial communities from Kellogg Biological Station, Michigan, USA - KBS S1-3 metaG (SPAdes) (version 2) | ecosystem: Host-associated > Plants > Roots > Rhizosphere... | reverse complement strand
ATGACGAATACAACCGAGCGCGCTGTTCTGGCCGGCGGCTGCTTCTGGGGCATGCAGGATCTGATCCGCCGCAAGCCGGGCGTGATTTCGACCCGCGTCGGCTATTCCGGCGGCGACGTGCCCAACGCGACCTACCGCAACCACGGCACCCACGCCGAGGCGATCGAGATCATCTTTGACCCGGCGAGGATCAGCTACCGCGACATCCTGAAGTTCTTCTTCCAGATCCACGACCCGAGCACGCGCAACCGGCAAGGCAACGATGTCGGCATGAGCTACCGCTCCGCGATCTACTATACGAGCGACGAGCAGAAGCGGGTCGCCGAGGATACGATTGCCGACGTCGATGCGTCCGGGCTTTGGCCGGGCAAGGTGGTGACCGAAGTCGCGCCGATCGGCGACTTCTGGCAGGCCGAGCCCGAACACCAGGATTATCTGGAGAAATACCCGAACGGCTACACCTGCCATTTCCCCAGGCCCAACTGGAAGTTGCCGGTGCGCGAGAAATCCGTCGCCGCCGAATAGGCTGTTCCGATCTGCCGCCGCCGCGCTACCGCGCGGCGGTTTACATTTGTGCCGGCAGCGGCATGAAGAAGCCGATGATACGGCTCAACCGCCCGGTTTCGCCAAAGATGGCGAGATCGAGCCCTTCGCGAACGACCGTCCCGTCAGGCAGGGCCGCGCGCCAGTAGAAGCGGGCGACGTCGTGGTGGAAATCGACGTCGCCGACGCGCGCGACACGGCCACCGGGACGCTTTGCCTGCACGATAGCGACATGATCGAGCAGCGCCGTCGCCCCGGCCAGATGCACCGTCGGGTCGGTATGCGTGGCGCCGTCCGCCCAGACCTTGTCGAGCAGCGCCTTGCGCCGGGCCGGATCGGGGTGCGACCACGCCTCGCAGTACTGGTCAATGGTCGCTTCGACCGACATTTCTCGCCTCCATTTCAGGTAAGCGCCGTGACGATCCAGCTTGCCGAGTCCAGGCGCACGATGCCGTCGTCGCCGACATGCGGCTGCAAGGCCTCGCGCACTGGCTCGATGACCAACGGCCGCTTGTCCGGATTTTCGATCAGGGCGCGGCCGAGCAGGCCCATGCCGAGGCTGACCGCTACGGTCTGCTCCAGGTCGCCGCCGCCGATCTTGCGGTCATAGGCCGTCAGCTCGACCTCACGGAAGCCGGCGCTCGCCAGGATGTCGCGCACCCGCGCCTGGTCGGCGAAGGCAAAGGGGCCCGGCGCGCCGGGCACAGGCGGCGCAACCGGCGGCAGCAGCGCTGCCGCGGCCGCAAACGGCAGTGCCATGAAGGGGTTCTCGGCAGGCGTGCGCCAGCACACGAAGGCCAGCCGTGCGCCCGGCTTCAAGGCGCGCCGGATGTTGGCAAACGCCGCCGGCGGGTCGGCGAAGAACATCACGCCAAAGCGCGAGAACAGCGCATCGAAACTGGCCGGTGCGAAGGCATGAACTTGCGCGTCGGCCTCGACGAACGAGACGTTCGCAGCGCCCGCCGCCTCGGCACGGCGGCGGGCGGCTTGCAGCAGCGGCCGCGAGATGTCGAGCCCCGTTACCGCGCCGCCCGGGCCGACGACTTGCCCCAGCGCCACGCTGGTCTGGCCGGAGCCGCAGCCGACATCGAGGATGCGCTCGCCTTGTGCAGGCGCAAGCGCTTGCATCGCCTGATCACCATGCGCCTCCAGCTGGGCGTCCAGATATTCCTGCAAGGAAGCCCAGTGCTCGCCGGCGTCGGCGTTCCAATAGGCGATCTGGCCGGCATTGTCGGTTTCGGGCATGGGGGCGGCTTTCATTGATCAAGCCCATTGTCGCTCAGGAGCCCTGCCACGCCAAGCGTCTCCCGGCCGGCGGCTCTTGAGCCAAGCCTCGATCGAACAAAACAGGAACATTTCCTTGAAGCGCGCGCGCGCCTGTGGAATCATCGAAAAATGGGCGCGCGCGGATCCAGGCTGGAAACCGACTTCGAGAAGCAATGGGACGAAGTCTCGTTCGCCGATCTGCGCGAATGGCACGCCGTCTACGGCAAGTGCCGGTTGTGTGCTCACCGCAAGGAGCTCGACCTCAGGAAGCTGATGCGCCTGCACGGCAAGAACGCATTGCTGGTCGATGTGCAGACGCGGCTGAAATGCCAGATTTGCCGCAACGGCATCGCTAACGAAATCGAGGTCGAACGGCTGCCGCGCAACATTTAATCCACAACGATCCTGAGCTGATCCTGACGAAGCGCACTTTCGCTCGGCGCGATATTCTGATCTTATTGCGGCGCGGCGGACGCCCCGTTAGGGGCGAGACCGCAGGGCCGACGCCATCAGGCAACTCCCCCGGCGTCGGCCTCTCCTTTCCCCCCGCTGCTGAACGTGTCCGACGGTGACAAGCCGCCGTCGCTTGGCCTAGCATCGGCGCGATCCGATGGTGCCGCAGCATGCGCCGACGCCTTTTCTCCAGACGCACCGCCTACGGACTGCTCGCGGCATTCGCCTGTTATGGCGCACTCGCCTATGTTTTGGCGCCGGATTTCTGGTGGCTCAGGGATCGCCGCAACATCACTCTGCCGGACCAGATGGTGACGCGAACGGTCGACGGCATTGCCGGCGATCCGATCAATGTCGGCCTGATCGGCTCCAAGGTCGAGCTCATCCATGCTTTCACGGTTGCCGGCTGGCATCCGGCAGACGCCATCACCTGGCGCTCGAGCATCGAGATCGGCGAAAGCGTGATCTTCGACCGGCCTTACGCCGACGCGCCGGTCAGCACCTTGATGTTCGACGGCCGCAAGCAGGATCTGGCGTTCGAAAAACCGGTCGGCGACAGCGCCGATCGCCGTCACCATGTGCGGCTCTGGCAAATGCCCGACACGAGCGACGGCCCGCCGCTATGGCTCGGCTCGGCCAGCTACGACCGCGGCGTCGGCCTCAGCCACGACACCGGCCAGATCACCCACCACATCGGCCCCGACATCGACGCCGAACGCGATCTTCTGATCGGCGACCTCCAGGCTGCAGGCCAGCTCGCTTCGCACTACGAGGTGCCGGGCGTCGGCGCCACCACGACAGGACGCAATGGCGGCGGCGATCCCTATTTCACGGACGGCATGGCAACGATCGGCGTGCTCGGCCAGGCCCCGTTGCTGCCTTAGGACCAAGCAGGCACAACGGTGCGTCCTTCGAGCCTCGCTTTGCTCGCACCTCAGGATGAGGGAGGGTAGCGCCGCCATCCTCATCCTGAGGTGCGAGCGCAGCGAGCCTCGAAGGACGCACCTGAGCCCGTCTACGTCACTACAAATCATTGGCGGCCAGCGTCGGCTATTGGCAAACACGGCAAAGGCAATGGTCAGCATCGCGTCATCGTGGCCGTCAGTCGAACACCGCGCGCTCCAGCCGAGCCAGACGTTCCGGATCGGCGACCGCATCGATGGCAACGATCCGGCCGCCCGCGATCGTGACGCTGAGCGTCAGCAGGAGCTTGCCGCCGGGCGCCACGACGGCGCCGATGCCGCCGTCGATAAGGGCTGCCTTCGCCGTTTGGGCGCGTCCCAGGAACGAGGTGGCGACGGCCGCCGCGCCGCGGATTTCGCTCGGCCCCCCGAGGCGTGCGGCGGCCGGATCGGCGCGGAACACGACGTCGGGATCGAGCACTTCGAGCAGCGCGGCGAAATCGCCGCCGCGCGACGCGGCAAGGAAAGCCTCGACGATCTCTCGCTGCCGCGTGCGGCTGGCGTCCGGCAGCGTCGGCGTTCCCTGCACGCGCCGTCGCGCGCGGCTGGCGAGCTGTCGCGCGGCGGTTGCCGAACGCCCGACGATCGGCGCGATCTCGTCGAACGGCAGGTCGAACATGTCGTGCAGCACGAACGCCACCCGCTCGGCCGGCGCCAGGGTTTCCAGCACAACCAGCAGCGCCAGACCGACGGAATCGGCAAGCGCGATCTCATGCTCGGGATTGTCGCCCTGCGCATCGCTGACGATCTCGTCAGGCGCATGCAGTTCGATCGGCTCCTCGCGGCGCGACTTGCGGGAGCGCAGCATATCCAGGCAGACGCGCGCCACTACCGTCGTCAGCCACGCCTGGAGATTGTCGACGCTGCTCGCATCGGTACGGGCAAGCCGCAGCCAGGCTTCCTGCACGGCGTCGTCGGCCTCGCTACGAGAGCCGAGCATGCGGTAGGCGACCGCGCGCAGACGGCTGCGATCGGCCTCGAATTTCTCTGCCAAAGAATTTCTTTCGTGCATCGGTCACATTCCTCGCTCGTGCTCCGTCACAGTCATGACGAACGAAATCCAGCCGATGTGACAGGCTGGCAGCACCGTCAAGATCGAAACCCTTGCGACACTTTTCAGGAGACCACCATGCAAGCCCGAATGAAGAACCCGCTGTTTGTCGTCCCCGACGCCTTGAAGGCGATGCTGGCGCTCGACAAGTCGACCGCCAACGACAATTTGCCCGAGATCACCCGCAAGCTCGTGCACCTGCGCGCCAGCCAGATCAACGGCTGCAGCGTTTGCGTCGAAATGCACGCCCACGAACTGAAGAAGGCCGGCGACAGCGACAAGCGCATCTTCGCGCTCGCTGCCTGGCGCGAGGCGCCCTATTTCAACGACGCCGAGCGCGCGGCGCTGGCGCTGACCGAGGCCACCACCCGGCTCGCCGACCGCTCCGACCCGGTGCCGGACGATGTCTGGAACGAAGCTGCCCGGCACTATGACGAGGCAGCACTCGCGGCGCTCGTCCTGCAGATCGCGCTGATCAACGCATTCAACCGCGTCAACGCCGCCACCAGGCAGTTGGCCGGCCAATGGGCGGCGTGAACGGGAACGATGCTTCATTGAGCCACCCCCAAATCCCGTGGTTCGACAAGTTCACCATGAGGGGTTCGGGGGCGGCCCGCGAGCCGGCGAAGCATGCCGCCTCGCGGGCGGTATCCACTATTTGGCCGCGGCCGCCTGCCGCCAGGCGGTGATGGCGCCGTTGAACGCCCGGTCGCCGGACGGACCCTTTTCCATGGTGAACAGCGCGCGCCGCCCGGATTTCAGTACGAGCGGAATGTCGATCCATTGGTCCCGCTGCAAGACCGCCAGATTGGTGGCGCTATCCGACGCACCGTCGTTCAGCGCCACCAGGAAATAATCTTCGGCGATCTTCACCGGAATGCCGAGCAGCGGAGTGCCGGCCGCTTCTTCGCGATCCTTGAATGCAACGCGCAGGATATTGTCGATGCCGCCGCCATCGAAGTTCGCCGGCGTTATGAAGATCATCTCGATCGTGTGACTGGCCGGGACCGTCGCGTCGACATTGCGCTTGATGGTCAGGCTCAATTGCACGCCCTTGCCAGGTATGACGGCATCGCCGCGAATGATCGGTTCGGGCGGCGCATTGTTGCCGGGCGATTGCTGCACCAGCGACCAGATGACCGTTCCACTCTCGGCCGAACCATCAGCAGTCGCGGTGCGCTCTTCGTAGAAGAGTGCTTGCGGCGCCGGGAAGACTGGTTGCGGCGGCGCCGCCGGCGCCGGCACGACGAGCGTCGGGTCGGGCCGCGGCTCGGGAACCGGCTCTGTGGTCGGCGCTGCCGACGCCTCGTTCGCCAGCGAGTCATCCTGCACATTGGTGACCCTGAATTTCGCCATCTCGCTGCCCGACAGATAGCGGATATCGTTGCTGTCATAGGTCAGCGCCACCTGCAGCAAGGCCGGATCGACGTCCATCTCGACGAGATAGCCGATCACCTCGGCGGTGACCTGTTGGACCGCGGCGACCGCATCATCGACGTTGCTCGGACTGCCGCCCATGAACGACGTCTTGTGGACGCCGATCGATCCGGGGTCGGCATAGCGCGATACGCCGCCGACGAAAGCCAGCGCGCAGGCAGACGCGCATTCGAGATTTCTGAATTGAACGACCCTGAGATCCAGCCTGCGGATGAGCCGGCCCAATTCCATTGCCTTGCGGACGTCGCCGCCCGGTGAATCGAACAGCACGACCGAACTGCCGTTCTTGGCAACCGCGTCGGAGAAAGCCTTCAAATCGTCGCTTGCCGAGAAGTCGCCGGAGACCAGCAGGAAGGCGGGTCCGTTCGGCGTCACTCTCGGCGTATAGACGAGATCGGCGCTGGCTCCCGTCATCGACGCGACGAGCAAGCACGACGCACCCAGCCATGATTTCAGGGATCGCCTCAATCCACGCACTGACGGTGCAAGACCCCACATGACATTGCCCTCCCGATGATACTGTAGGCTCGCCCCGCAACGACCGCCACCCAGCACCGTGCAGATGGCTACGCACTGATTTTGTTCTTATTTTGTTCGATATTCGACGCCTCTAGCCGTACCATTAGCAGCCAACCCATAACTGGTGGCACCACCCCTCACCCGCGTCCTGAGCTTGTCGAAGGGCGGCAACCTCTCCCCGTGAACGACGGGGAGAGGTTTGCGCTCCGGCGATTTCGCCAATTTGCAACGTGACCGATTGGCGAAATCATAAATGAAATCAAACTTCTCCCCGTTTCACGGGGAGAAGGTGCCGGCAGGCGGATGAGGGGCGGCGCCATCCTATCTCAGTACGGCGCCCGATCGTCACGGCGCCGGCGCTAACCCACGATAAAATCGTCCGCGGTGATCGATGTCCCGGGGTCGATGGCCGCAAACTGGACGGCTGCCACCCCACCGGCGCCGTCAAGGTCGAACAGCAGCGTGCCGGTCGTCCTGTCGTAGATGATGTGATCGCTGTCATCGAGGGCGTGCGTGCCCGCAACGAAATAGGCCCGTGCGAGCGGACCGGCCTGCAGCCCCGCGAAGACTGAACCGTCCAGCCGAAAGACGCCGTCGAGCGCATTGAAGCCGTCGACCTTGTCGAAGTTCGCAGGGCCAAGCGCGTCGAACACAAAGACGTCCCGGCCGGCGTCACCGGCCAGCCGGTCGCGACCGGCGCCGCCATTCACGACATCGTCGCCGGCGCCACCGCGCACATCGTCGGAGCCGGCGCCGCCATCGAGCCGATCATCGCCCGCATCGCCGCGCAGGCCGTCGGTGCCTGCACCGCCGCTGATCCGGTCATTGCCGTCGCCGCCCTTCAGCCAGTCTGTGCCCGAACCACCGCCGAGATGATCGGCGCCAGCGCCGCCGAACAGCTGGTCATGGCCGGCGGCGCCATCGAGCGTGTCGTTGAATGCCGTGCCGCTGACGCGGTCGTCGCCGCCGAGCGCCGCGACCTGCACGGCACGATCCGAGCCACCATAGCTCACGATGTTTTTGGCATCGCCCAGCGTGATCGACTGGGCCGGCGGCGTCACCGTGATGGTGATCGTCGCCACATTGCTGTTGCCCTGACCGTCGGTAGCGATGACCGTAAAACTGTCGGTGCCCACAAAACCTGCCTCGGGCGTGTAGTCGAACAGGTTTCCGCTCAAGAAGTCGGCATGGTAGTGCAGGCTCAGGCCGACATGGCCCTGGTGGAACGGATAGAAATTGCCCTCGAACCTGGTCTCCTGCGCGAAGGTGCCATGGTCCGGGCCGTCCAACACCGTGAAGCTCAGCATGTCGTAGTCGGCGTCCGCCGCCTTGAACGGCGCGTCGATCAGCACCTCGCCTTGCGACAGCGTCAAAGCGAGATCGGCGATCACGGGGTCGTGGTTGATAAAAGTGTCGGGCAGCAAGGCGCCGCCCTCCAGCACGATTTGGTGTTCGCCATACTGCGTGTTCTGCCCGCCGAAATATTCGTTGGCGCCGGTCCAGGTGACGGTGAGGTCCTGCGGGCTGGTGGCGTTGACCGACACGATCGCCGCCGACAGGTACGCTGCCTGGTCGGAGACGACGCGGATGAAATTGCCCTGATTGTCGAAGACCAGCGTCTCCACCGTTGTGAACAGCTCGGTGCGGCCGTCATGCGTGAAGTTGGTGACGGTGAAGAAGCCATCGAACACATCGACCGAGGCGAGTTCGATCGCACCCAGCGGAAAATCCGCCTTGGCCCCGATCGGCCCGATCACATCGCCGTCGGTTTCGGTGATGCTGAAAAGGATCGCGTCGGGGCTTTGGTTGGCAATGTCTTCGAAGACGTCGAGCTGGCTGCCATTGCTGAGGGTGGGCATCGTGTTCTTCCTCGTTCACGCGCCGAAGCGGCGCTGCGGATGCCCCCGCCAAAAAGATAACATGGCAAGCAATTGGGGCTACCGCGCAGGGGTTGTCTTCGGTGCGTTTTCGCGCCGCCCTCGGGGGGTGGACAAAGCCCTGCCCCGCCGCCAGTTTGAGCAAGCGGGCGGAGGACCGACATGGACATCACGATACGCCAAGCCACAACCGAGGACGCGCTGCACGTCGCGGCCATCATCGACATTGCCGGCCACGGCATCGACCTCGATCTTTGGCTGGAGCGGCGCGACGAGGATCACTCGGTGCTGTCGGCGGCGCGCCGCCTGGTGCTCGACGACACCAGCCTGCCCTATCACTACACCAACGCCTGCATGATCGAGGTCGGCGGCAAGGTTGCCGGCGGCATGGTCGGCGGGCTCACCGTAGAGGATGACGCGCCGGCCCAATGGATACCGCCCTACCTTGTGCCGTTGCTTGCCCTGGAGACCAGGCTGCCCGGATACTGGTCGGTCGTGGCGGTCGCGCTCTACCGGGAATTTCGCGGACAAGGCCTGGCGGCGCGGCTGCTGGACCATGCCGGCAAGCTCGCCAACGAGGCCGGCGCACGCGGGGTGTCGATCGTGGTCGAGGACACCAACACGCCGGCCATCGCGCTCTACAAGCAACAGGGGTTCGCGGTCCACGAAACCATGCAATGGGTCGCCTATGGCGACCGCATCGGCCCGAACCAATGGGTAATGCTGACGCGGAAGGTTTGAGGGCCGCGTCGGATCACCTCATGCACGAAGGCTGACCCTTCAACGACCCCCTCACCGTCGCGGCTTCGCCGCGCCACCTCTCCCCACTCCGTGGGGGCGAGGAACCCAAGTCCTGCGAGTCTGGCGCCAAGGTTCCGGCAGCTGTTCCTCGCCCCCATGAAGTGGGGGAGAGGTGGCCGCGAAGCGGACGGTGAGGGGGAACTTGGCGCCGCCTACGCCGCGGCTTCCGCCATCTCTCGCACCAGCTCCGCGCCTTGGCGGGGTGCTCCGGTGACGGCCAGAATATCGGCAAGCGCCATCGGCCGTGCGAACAATTGGCCCTGCAGTTGGTCCGAGCCGGCCTCTTTCAGGAACTCGGCCTGCTCGATGGTCTCGACGCCCTTGGTGGCGACCGCGATTCTCAGCGTGCGGGCGAGCGCCATGATGGCGCGCACGGTCTCCCGCGAAACCGCCTCGTCGCTGGCGTCGCTGACCAGCGAGCTGTCGATCTTGATCTTGTCGAACGAGAATTTCAGCAGGCCGGTGAGGCTGGAGTAGCCAGTGCCGAAATGGTCGAGCGTGATCATGGCGCCGAGTTTTTTCAGCTCGGCCAGCCGGCTGATGGCATCGCCGGAATCGTCGATCAGCAGGCTTTCGGTGACCTCCAGCTCGAGCCGGTGCGGCGCCACGCCGCTGGCCGCCAGCGCCTGCTGGATGACGGCAAAGACGTCGGCGTTGCGAAAGTGCTTGGTCGATAGATTGATGGCGACGGTGAGGTGTTCGGGCAGTTGCACGAGCGCGCGGCAGGCCTCGTTGACCGTCCACTCGCCGATGCGGGCAATCATCCCCGTGCGTTCGGCCAGCGGCATGAATTCGTGCGCCGGCACCAGCCCGAGCGTCGGATGGTTCCAGCGGATCAGCGCCTCCATGCCGGCCAGCACGCTGTCGGCCGCCGTCACTACTGGCTGGTAGTGCAGCGCGAACTCGTTGCGCTCCAGCGCCGCGCCGAGCTCGAGTTCGAGTTCGCGGCGCTTGTGAGCCTCAGCGTCCATGGTGGTCTCGAAGAAGCAGTAGCAATCGCCGCCTTCGGCCTTGGCGCGATAGAGCGCTAGATCGGCATTGCGCACGAGCTGGTCGGCCTGGTTGCCGTCGACCGGCGCGATGGCGACGCCGATGCTGACGCCGATCGCCAGCTCTTGCCCATCGATGATGTAGGGCATGCAGACCAGCTCGATCAGCCGCGACGCCAGATTGCCGACGCTGCCCGGATCGGACTCGTCGGTGAGCAGCAGGGCGAACTCATCGCCGCCAAGCCGCGCCACCACATCGGCCTTGCGCACCGTCGCGGAGAGGCGCTTGGCGACCTCGATCAGCAGCTGGTCGCCGGCTTGGTGACCGAGCGTGTCGTTGACCGCCTTGAACTTGTCGAGGTCGAGATAGAGCAGCGTGAAGGCCGAGCCGTAGCGGTCGAGCCGCGCCACGCAATCGCCGAGCCGCTTCTGGAAATGGACGCGGTTGGAGAGCCCGGTCAGCCCGTCATTGAAGGCGAGATACGCCATGGTTTCCTTGGCGCGCGACTCCGTGGTGACGTTGGCCGCCGTACCGACATAGCCTTCGAAACGGGAATTTCGGAACACCGGCTTGCCGGCCATGCGCCACCGGTGCTCGCCGTCGCTCGCCACGATCCGTGCTTCGACGTTGTAGAACGGCTTGCGCTGGCGCATCAGCACGGCGATGCCGTCGGGGTCGGCCCTGCCGGTCTCGCCCTCGCCGAGCAGATCGGCCAGCGCCGTGCCCTCGAGCTGGCCCGACGCCCGCCCCGCATGCAGCGCGAATTTCTGAGAGACGCCGCGCAGCCTGCCATCGACGTCGCACGACCACACCCAGTCGCCGCGCTCGGCGGCATAGTCCTTGAGCAGCAGGCCGATCAGATCGTCCTTTTCGTGCGCCATCTTCTCGATGCGCTGTACACGGCGCGCGACGACGAGCGCCGGAATTGCGCTGGCTATCAGCGCCCCCGCCGGCGCCAGCAGGAACCAGACGACGCTGGGGCCCCAATGTTCAGGCGCCAGGAATTCGATCGACAGGCAGCAGGCGGTGATGAACGCAACGATCGCCGCATAAGGGAGCTGTTGCGCGAGCCCGTTGTCTTGAGTTCGGGGCGTGCCGTTCATCGCGACCTTACGACGACGAATCCCCGCAGCGCCTGCCGGCGACACACGATTTCCCAAGCTTTGCCCCTTATGCGAGCGACCCACCCTATGTGCTACCAGCGAAGTCTGAACGCCCCACTGACAAACTCGCTAGGATTGTTCGCACGGTGTTAAGGCCGCGGTAGTTCCCGCCGCGCGCCTGGGTTGTAGTGGTATCGAAAACGGAACCGATTGCGAAAGCCTGCTATAGCGAATGCGGACTAACGTGAGGGACAGGGACATGGATCCGACGCATAGCCCGGCCAGCGCATCGGCCACCGTTGCATTCATCGATCTCGCCGGATTCAGCGCCATCGCGGATGTCTATGGAGACGCTTCGGCGCTGGCCATCCTCGAGGTCTTCGAAGGCATGGTCCGCGACGCGCTGAGCGGTTACGAGCCACCGATCAAGTGGATCGGCGACGAGGCGATGCTGTCATTTGCCGAGCCTGAAAGCGCGATCCAGGCACTTGGCACGCTTCTGCAGGCGTGCCGAAACGAGCCGCGCCTGCCGCTGACGCGGACAGGCCTGAACCATGGGCCGGTGGTCCGCCGGGCCGGCGATCTCTTCGGATCGACCGTCAACATAGCGTCGCGCATCACCGCGCTTGCCGCGCCGGGCCAGTTGCTTGCCACGCAAGCGGTTGCCGAGGCGGCTCAAAGCAGGGGCATTCTCGTACGCGATCTCGGCAAGGTCGCGCTGCGATCGGTCGCCGACGAGGTCTCGCTGTATGAGATCGAGCTTGCGCCCGCCTCCGACCCTGCCTGGATCGATCCCGTGTGTAAGATGCATGCACCCTACGAGTCGTATCGGCGGGCCGCCCCGCAAGGGCCGTGGTTCTGCTCGCCGCGCTGCGAGGAAGCCTACCGGAAATCGCCGCAGACCTATCCATCGGCCAGGTAAGTAGCGGCGGCGCAGTCGCCCCCCTCACCGTCACGGCTTCGCCGCGCCACCTCTCCCCCATTTCATGGGGGCGAGGAACCGCTGCCGCAAGCATGGCGCCAAACTAGCAGGACTTGGGTTCCTCGCCCCCGCCAGAGCGGGGGAGAGGTGGCGCGGCGA
>Ga0268266_10005301_pt1 | contig 12092 bp, 10 predicted proteins | sample KBSS13metaG_FD_190356 | JGI IMG/M metagenome (GOLD analysis project Ga0268266, IMG submission 190356) | Switchgrass rhizosphere microbial communities from Kellogg Biological Station, Michigan, USA - KBS S1-3 metaG (SPAdes) (version 2) | ecosystem: Host-associated > Plants > Roots > Rhizosphere... | reverse complement strand
GTCCTGCCATTCTCGAACCGCCACGTTCAGGTTTCGCAATTGCGCGAGTGATTTGGCCAGGTCAGTCAGCTCATGGTAATGCGTGGCGAAGAGCGTGCGGCAGCCGACCGAGTCGTGCAGGTTTTCAACCACGGCCCAAGCGAGCGACACACCGTCGTACGTGCTGGTTCCGCGGCCGATCTCGTCAAGGATCACCAGGCTGCGCGAAGTGGCAGTGTTGAGGATCCGCGCTGTCTCGGTCATCTCGACCATAAACGTGCTGCGGCCGCGGCCGAGATCATCGCTCGCGCCCACACGGGCAAAAATTCGATCCGTAAGGCCCACCGTCGCCTCGCTGGCCGGCACATAGCTGCCGATCTGCGCCATGAGCGCAATCAAGGCCGTCTGGCGGATGAATGTGCTCTTGCCTGCCATGTTGGGACCAGTGACGAGCAAGACCAGCCCTTCCTCCGGGCCCATCGTGACGTCGTTCGGCACGAATGACGCGGCGTCTTCGCGGGCGTCGAGCACTGGATGCCGCCCGGCGACGATTCTTAGTATTGGCCCATCGACCAGCTTGGGCCGGCAATAGCCACGACGCCTGGCCAATTCGGCCAGCGCCGCCAGGCAATCGACCTGAGCGAGCACGTCGGCCGTGGCGCGCAGTCGACGCGCTTCGGCCGTCGTGGCGTCGCGCAATTGCACGAACATTTCGTATTCGAGTTGCTTCGCCTTGTCATCTGCGGTGAGAACTTTCTCTTCGTACTCCTTGAGCTGCGGCGTGACATAGCGCTCGGCGTTCTTGACCGTTTGCCGGCGGTGATATTCAGCCGGAACTTTGTCGCGATGCGGATTCGTGACTTCGATATAGTAGCCAAAGACGTTATTAAACCCGACTTTAAGCGTCGAAATGCCGGTCCGCTGCGCTTCGTCGGCCTGATATTGGGCGATCCACTGCTTGCCACCGGTCGCCAACTCGCGGAGCGCATCAAGCTCGGGTCGATAGCCGGTGCGAATGAAACCCCCGTCGCGACTATTCAGCGGGCATTCCTCGTCGAGCGCCGCGTCGAGGCTCGCTCGCAGCTCGGGGCAAAGATCCAGCGACACCTCGAGCTTGCAGAGCAGCGCGCTGTTTCGCGCGGTCAATCGCGCCTTGATCGCCGGCAAACCACGCAGTGTGCGGGCCAAGAAACTCAGATCGCGCGGACTGGCGCGGCCGGTCGTCACGCGGGCCAGCAATCGTTCGACGTCGTACAGACCTTTGAGCGCGTCGCGCAGCGCCTGGCACAGTGACGCGTCGGCGAGCAATTCGGTCACAGCGTCAAGCCGATCGTTGATCGCTGCCTGGTCGCACAGCGGGTTGGCGACCCAATCGCTCATCAGCCGGCTGCCCATCGCCGAGATCGTCCGGTCGATCACCCCCAGCAGCGAGCCGGCGCGCGACCCATCTCGCAGCGTGCGCGAGATCTCCAGGCTGCGGCGGGTTGCTTCGTCGATCTCCAGTGCATCGCCGGTCCGATACGGCAGCAGACGGTCGACGTGTTCGATCGAGGACTTTTGCGTCTCGATCAAGTATTCCAGGATCGCGCCGGCGGCGCGGATCGCCCCGGTTTCGTGCTCGTTGAAACCAAAACCATCGAGTTCGGCCGTGGCGAAATGCTTGTTCAGCGTCTCGCGCGCGGCGTGGTGTGCAAACGCCCAACTGGGACGGCGCGTGATCGCCACGCCGTCTTCCAGCACGCCGGCCGGCAGTTCTGTTTCTTCGGCCAGCAGACATTCGACCGGAGCGATGCGCGCCAGTTCGTCTGCCAAACGCGCTGGCGCGAATTGGGCTGCGTGAAAACGCCCGGTCGAAAGTTCGACCCAGGCCACGCCGACGCTGTCGCCCGGCACGATCGCGGCCAGGTAATTGTTTTCGCGCGGGTCGAGCAGCGCGTCATCGGTCACGGTCCCGCGCGAAACAATTCGCGTCAGCTCGCGTTTGACGAGACCTTTGGCTTGCTTGGGATCTTCGACCTGGTCGCAAATCGCCACGCGCATGCCGGCGGCGATCAGCTTGCCGATGTAACTTTCCAGTTGATGGTGCGGAAAGCCGGCCATCGGCACCGGGTTTTCGCCCTTGTCGCGGCTGGTGAGCGCCAGGCCGAGCACGCGAGCCGCGGTCTTGGCGTCGTCGTGAAAGACTTCGTAGAAGTCGCCCATCCGAAACAAGAGCAGCGCGTCCGGGCAGGCCTGCTTGGCCTCCTGGTATTGCCGCATCATCGGGCTGACGGTCATCGCTGCGTCCGTTTCCGCATGCCTGGTGTGTGAATGACCGAACGGAAAGAGAGCCGCCGGGCGGGTCGACGCATGCTATCAAAACAAGGCGCCGGCTCAAGTGGGCCGCGGATCTCGAGTAGGTGTCGGCTCATCGAACGTGTGCCACTGGCTCTGCCAGTGCCAACTGCCACACAGTTAAGACGTAGAGAAAGCACTGGCGAAGCCAGTGGCACCCATTTGAATGTCCGCCAACAACCATCAGGTCGCGTCGACCACGCTGGTGGCAAGCGATTTTACGAAATGAGGCGCGGGGAGAGACGATCCGCGCGGGCCTGCGTGCGCCGCGTCCACGCGGCGGATGAAGCCTGCCTGCCAGCGCGCGGCCAGCGCGCGTTCAACGTCGCGGAGCAAAATGGGGTGCGTCGGACCGATCGAAGCGATCCGTCTCGAGACGTCCTCGCGCAAAATCGCCGGCATGGCAGCCAGCGCCGCGGACGATTGCGGCGCCGGAATCCGCGATACGACAAGCGCGATCGTCTGAGGACGTTCGTCTCGCAGCAACTCGTAGATGGCTGGGCCATCCGCGCCCACTAAGAATTCGAACGGCGCCGGATTGAGTTTGCGACGAATACTATCCACTGCGCCGGCCGCCGCGGCGCCGAGTGCTTTGTGCAGCAGCGTTCCGGCCAGTTCGAGGTTGCCTTGGATGCCGCTCGTGTTTGCTTCGGAGAACTCCCGGATAGCCGAGTGCTGCTCGTCGAGTTCAACAACGCCCAAGCGGGCAATTTCGAGCGAAACCGCTTCGACCTGGGCCGGCGCGAGGCGCGACAACAACGCCGCCGCCTGCTCAGCAGGCAGGCTAGCCAGCAAGACAGCGGCTCGACGTACGTCGGATGCTGCCATGGATGTCGACCTCGTAATACGCAGATAGGAACCGCTGCGTGCGCGAAGATGAGTAATTGCGCAGCGCGGGCTTAATATCGGCGATTGTCGACCGGCGACGTGAATTATTCGACGAGCGATCTGGAAGACGTAGGGTACGCACTCCGTGCGTACCTTTGACCGCGGAAGCTGACGCAAATTTGCAGCACACAGCACGGTGCGAATGCCCAAAAGTCCGCTTCACGAAAGATCTACAACTCGCGGATCTTCATGTTGCGATAGTCGAGCCGCGAGCCGTGGTTTTGCAGGCCGATGTAGCCCTTGGCGCGAGTCAGGCCCGGATGAGTTGGCAGCTTGTCTTTGTGGGCCGAGGTGTCGGCGTCGACCACTTGCGTGCCGTTGAGCGTCACTTTGACTTTATTTCCCTGGCAACGGATCACCATCTTTTGCCATTCGCCCGCCTTCTTCGTGACGCGCGGCTTGGCGGCGACAACGTCGTACAGGCTGCCGCAGTATTGGTAGTCCTGCAGCTTTGCGTACTCATCGTCGTAGTCGTCGAGGACCTGGATCTCCATGCCGGCGAACGCTGGGTTTCCTTCGTGTGGGGCACGCAAAAAGACGCCACTATTGCCGGCTTTCGGCGACTTGAATTCGAGCTCGAGCTCGAAATCGCCGTACTCCTTGTCGGTCGAGAGCCAGCCGGATCCCTTGCCGGTGCAATAGAGCAGGCCATCTTCGGCTTTCCAGCTCGATTCAGGACCATCGATCGACTTCCAACCGCTCAGGTCTTTGCCGTTGAATAGTGGCTTCCAGTCCGCGGCGCGCGCAACGCTCGACTGCGCAGTAGCGATCGTTAGACACGCGAAAACGGACCACGAAAAAAGCTTCAGGCTGGTCATGAGGATTGATCCCTGTGTGGAAGCTGGGTTGCTGGGCGTAGTCGACGCTAGGGAGGTGTCGCGATGGAACTGGCGATCTCGCGGCCGAGGCGAGTCTAACCGCGGCGCAGGCACGAGAAAAGTAGCCTTCGCCGCGCTGCGTCGATAGCACGCAGGTTGCAGACCTGGGAAAACGGGGCGAATTGCGGACCGCAGAGTCCCTTCTGAAAACTGTGCCGTTTGGAAAAAAATGACGATTCTGACGGCCAAAGCATCCGATGATACCGCCAGGGACGTTTCGGCGGCGCGGCAGAGTCGCGCAGGCGGAGCATATTTGTTCCGACATATCGATGACGCAGTGACGGGCCGTTCGGCCAATTCAAACTTCATGCTGCGTCAACGCAGGGGAAAAGGACGTTCGATGCTGCGTAATACTTGCATCCTGGCGGCGCTGTTGTTGATCTCGCAAGCGATGGGTTGCGCGATGTGCGCATGCCCATACGACTACACCGGCCCGGTGCCAGCCGAAGGTTTTGGCTTTCAGGATCGCGCCGGCAGCGTGCTGCAGCTAGGTGGCATCAACGAAGGGCAATGGAACGCCGAAATGGACCAGGACGCGATGGGCGACACCATCGTTGATCCTCGGCAAAACGGCATTCCGCAGGGCGTACCTCAGGGCGAGCCCGTGCTGGCTCCCCAACCCCAGGCGAGTAACACGCATCCTCGTGCTCAGCAGACCGCGGGCAATCGTCAGCAGCCTGGCCCGGTCGTGCAGCGAGTCAATCGCACCGCGCCAAGAAACTAGCGCTCGGCTGGTTGCTCGCCGCGCAGTGCTATCTCTTTCTCTCGCGTCTCGCCGGGCATCGGCTCGCAGACAATCCATGCCTCAAACCGTTGCAAGGTAGAGGCTTCTAACGATCTGCCTCGATGGCTTGATGGATCGCCCAAGTGGCCATCTTCGCCATTTTGAAATTTTTCAGAACCAGTTGCTTGACATTGCCGGTTGGGCAACTATCATCAGGTTTGTAGTTTCGGCGGTGTTAGTGCGGGGGTTTCATGGGTCAAACCCTCGTCCCGCCCGAAATTAGTTCTTTTAGAGGTAGCTAGTGCATCTTGTCAGCCAGTCATCGTCACGGGAAGTATCCCGACGACGAGCTTGGCGCTAGATTGCCGCGGCCTCTTCTCCGCGAGCCCATTCTGGCTCTATCGCTCGTTTCCACTCGATAGTGCGTTTTGAATCTGCGTTCTGCGCGCTTATCGCCGTCGGCGTCACTTCTCTCTTGTGATTGATGGTTTCCCCTTGCGCATGATCTGCGCGCTCGCCGCTAGCGGTGCGCGCTTACGGATCGCGGTGCGCAAATTGGCTGATAAGACGCAATCTCCCTCGCGAAGGACGCCGGAAGGAAGGTCTTCGGACCGCACGGATGGCGGTGGAACCAGAGGCCGACTGCGCTATGGATAGCGTGGTCGGAAACGTCAACGCCCGCCTAGCGCGGGTTGCCAGGGAGAAACTTACAATTATGAGTCGCAGCCCGAATCGCATCTTGTTGTTTTTAGGCGTCGCGCTTGCCGTCGCGATCGCCAGCCCGCTACGAGCAACGGCCGCTCCGGTTTCGGTAGGATACGAGCTCCAAATCACCGAAGCCCTGCCCGGTGGGTCGGTTTCCGCGTCGATGCAAGCCACCCGTACACTGGTGGCCGCGGATCGCCCCATGTTCACCCTGTCGAACACATCTGAGGGGGCGGACATCACCGGCTTCCAGATCACGATGGGGAATGAAACCTACGCGTTTGGGTCCATCATCTTCCTGCCGGACGATGGTTCCGGCGTCGAGGTAACGGATTACACGCCAATCGCCACTCCTGGTGGTCACGCCAACGCGCCGGTCGCCGGCGTTTCGTTCGCGAATTTCAGCGAAGGCCTTTCGTACTCGTTCCGGACCGATATCGATCGGACCGCGGATCTGGGCGCCAGCCTTACGAATTATCGCCAGGCATTGGCCAGCGGTCCGAAGAGTGAATGGGCCCATATCGACGTCAGCTTTTCCGATGGCACGACGCTGAGCAAGTCGCTCACTCCGGCCGACGTTTCGGGCGGCTCGTCGAATGGCACGTACTCGTACTTCTACTGCCTGAAAAACTCCCAACCGCAGGGGCAAATCCAGGTCAGCCAGCAGACAACTCCGATTCCGGAGCCTTCGACGCTGGTGCTCGCCGGTCTCGGATTGGTCGGCTGCGTTGTCAGCGCCCGTCGGATACGAAGGCAACGACGTTAAAAACCTTGAGCCGGCGCTTGGAGCATAGGCCGGCCAGCCAGGTCGTTCACACAGCGCCGCCGCATTCTGCACTTCGGTTCCACAGTGCCAAAATGCGGCGGCGTCATTGGTTGCGGCCCAAATGGGCGCGCGAAACCTTCGGCGTAGGCCCGTTACCTTGCGGATCGCAGCCGCCATTGGCGGCTTTCTGAATCGGCTCCGCTGCGCCTGACACCAATGCTAGCAATTGGCCTGCTTGCCAATTGCCGAGGCCATTTCGATTCGCCTCGCCCGTTTGACCAAGCTTCCGCGCGTCGGCCCCGTTCGGCGGCGAAAGCTGGCTTGTCAAATTGTGCCGGTTGCGCCGATTTTGACAATTTTAACGGAAATACCGCAAGGGTTGACTCTGCGGACGCCGAAAACATTTCCATGCCCCGAATAGGTCCGTTTTGGGACCAGGGCAGCCTTGCGCGTGATCCGGCAAGGGGAACAGACGTTCTGGGATTTGAGGTGTCACCATGGCGGTCTCCGTTCGTTGTCTGACTCTGTTGATGCTGGCCGCGGCCGTGGCCTTGCCCATTGGCGCCGCGGCGGCAGATGATCGCTCACCGTCGGCGGCAGGCGTCCGATCCGCGAGAACAGAGCCCCGGCAGCAACCGATTGAAGAAGCGACCGAGGACGAGGCCGACGCCGAACGTGCCAGCGGACTGACAAGAGTTTCCGCAGCCACTGCCGCCAGGTCCGGCCGTTCGTCAGGCATGCCGAGCGCACTCTCGCCGGAGACCGCTGCGATGGCCGCAGCCGCCCGAGCCGCCGCAAAATCTGCGGAAACAAAACCAACCGCAGCCGCTCGCCGCGCATCCCCGGCTAAACCAGCCGGCGCCACGAAAGTGGCCAACTCCGCGCAGCAGAGTCGAGGAAATGACGCACAGCAGGTGACCAGCAAGGCTCCGTCCGTTCCGTCAGCGCCCGTGCTAACGCCTACCCCCGATACCGCGTCTCGCGTGACGACTCCGGCGAAAAAGCCAGAGACTGCGCCGACGACTGTCGCCCGCGCTGCTCATACCGCAGAAGCTGGCGCTCAACAGCGTCGGGTGACGCCCGTTCAAGCGATCACGCCAACTCAAACTGTGATGACCAATAGCGCGCCGGTGACATACGGCCAGCCAGACACAGAGCGCATGCTCAATCCCGCGTATCATCCGGCGCGAGTAAAGCGCCACGGCGCCGGCTGGTATCTGGCCGGAGCGCAGCCTGGCGGCTATGGTCCTGGTGGCGAGATGGTCGCCACGCCCGACCCGATCTACGACAATGGCGGCCCGATGGATGGCGCATACGTCGACGGCGATCCCTCGATGGGTGGAGTGTACGAAGGCGGCGTAGGGTATGGCGGCGGCATGGGGATGGGCGGCGGCTCCAGTATTGTCGGCGGCGGGGCAGGCGGCTACAGCACCGGCGGACTTGGCCCTGTCATTACCAACGGTCGGAAGTACGCGGTGGTCGCCGGCGCCGAAATGATGTGGATTCGCCCTCGCTTCAGCGAAGCGACCGGCATGATTAGAACAGACTTTTCGCAAAACGGTCCCAATACCCAGTTCTTTCAAACCACGCAAAACTTCGACCCTGGCTATCAAGGCGGATTTCGCACTTACGTCGGCTTTCGCGACGTCTGCTGCGGCGATGAGTTCCGCGTAACGTACTTCAACCTGCAAGCGGCGGATCACCTGGGCGGAACCGCCACCAGCACATCCAGCTTTTGCGATTTCCTCTGCAACGAAACTCCGAATCCAGGCGACTCGGTCGCGACTAGCTTTCGCCTCGGAGCCAGCATCTGGGATATGGATTGCATCCGGCCGTTCTTCTTCAATCCGCCCTGCTGCAATGACGGCTGCAACGACTGCTGCGGCCCCAACTGCCCAGCATGGGACCTGCGGTGGTTCGCCGGTTTGCGATTCGCCTATATCAACCACTACATCAACGCCACAGTGACGGACGCCAGAAACACGGTCGACGGTTTGCTGACCGACGCCAATTCGGCGTTCACGTTCACCGGCGTTGGCCCTCGCGTCGGCCTGCAAGGCCGCAAGTACTTCGGAGAATCGGGCCGCTGGTCGATCTATAGTCGTGGCTCGGGCGCCTTGCTCGTCGGCACCGCTTCGCAACAGGTCAATAACACCGCGCACGGTGGAACCGGGCTGGGGCTGACGACGAATACGCTCTTCGCGCGAAACGCTCGGATGGTGCCAGTAGCGGAAGTCGAACTCGGCGCCACCTGGTGGATGTTGCCACGATTCGCAGTCTCGGCCGGCTGGAACCTGCAATGTTTCTGGGATCTTGGCATGCAGGAAACCGGTAGCGCGACGACGCCGACGTTCGACGACTCGAACATCCTCGGCTTCGACGGTCTGTTCGTCCGCGGCGAATTCATCTTCTAGCCCGCGACGAAGAGGCGACAATCGATCATAAGGGGGGGAATGCCCACGTTTGCAAAAACAAGCGTGGGCATGCTCTTGCGCCGTGGGCGAACTACGTGGCTGCACGAAAAAACCACGACGGCACGAAGGCACGACGAAGAAAGAAAAGCAGCAACACGAATCAACGCTAATTACGGCAATAATATACTTGACTCATCAAGTGGATAGATGGGCCGAGTGGCCAATTCCTGCGTAGAACCTTTCGGGAGGTCCGGTATCCTACTTCTCCGGCTTCTTCTTCGCCTTTTTGTCCTTGAGCCGTTTCCGCATTTTGTGGTACTTGGCTTCTTCCGCATCTACTTCCGCCTTCGGGACTTGCGCTAGGCGGCGCATTGCGTCATCAAATGCTGACTGGGACAACTTTGCTTTTGACATAAGTGCTTTAATACATTAGGCTTAGTAGCTGCGCGATGAAACAGAGGGGGCTTCTGGATACTCGCGTTCACGTACATTACCATATCGGGTCGACTTAGCGCTAGGAGGCGCACGTGTCGCCCGACTGCATTAAACCTAATGGCAATCCGCAGTGGCAGTTCTACCATCGCCACCGAGGAGTTAGCTGCGCTCAGTGGGACCAGGAACTGCCTCACAAAGCGTCCGCCAGGCCGAAGGGGTTAGCAAAATACAATCCGTATTTTTACGCGTGCGATACGTCGATATCGGCACTCGAAATTGATTGCTGGAACAATGGAATCGATATTCCTGGAAAAAATGCCGCCTATAAACACATGGGCCATATCGTCGGGGTTTGCCGTGGGCAAGAGACGGAGTACGCATTCGCGGAATGTACTTCAGGATTTGTGCATGGACGGCCTGTTTCGAAAGATGCATTGAAGGATATGGGGATACACGCACCATGATTACTCGCCACCTAATACCCAACGTTCCCCCAGGATCGCAGGTCTGCGGCTTCATCTATGAGGCCGACGTAGCGACCGAGCGCGGCGAGGACATGCTTGATGTTGTTCTGGAAAACGGGATTCTGATTACCGCTGGTTGGTATCCAGAAGGCGATCCAAAGGGCTGCTACAGGGTGGCTGTGCATCGAGACTACAACGAACTCGTGCCAGCCGCAGAGTCGCCTAATGCCGATCAAGCATTGATCGATGTCGAGCAATTCGCAGCGGAATTCGCATATAGGAATCTGATTGCGGTGTCAGATACAACATTTACGCCTCCGTCCACGACGCATTGCGGTGCATAAATATGCCGAGACCGCTCTTTATCATCTGCGCCGACTCAGGTTCCGTTGACCGATATTCCAATCTGGTCAGCGTCTTTAAGATTATTGAAGCGGTGCAGGTGCTCGATCACAAAGAGGTGCAATCGGCATTCAGCAATGTAGGGCCGGTTGAGCAAAGTGGTCCCGGAGACATTCCGTCTCCAGTATTCAAGATGAGGGTAGTTGCGGTATGGATTTGCGACCGATCCGATCTTGGATCGATATACGAATACGAAACCAAGATGTTGATTCCAGGGAGATCGGAGCCGCATTCGATTGCTGCTGGTGAATTTGCTTGGCGATCAACGAACCACCGATTCATGTCGGACGTGGTCGCACAATTTCAGGATGCTCATACAGGTTCGATCTTGGTCGTTAATTCGATTCGTCCAAAAGGTTCTACCCAAGACTGGATCACACAGACGTATGAAATTGGCTTAGTGCTAAGCGAGTCGATGCTGACAGAAAGTTCTAAGCATCAGTCAACTCCGCAAACGTAAGCCTCTTCCCAACGACCGATAGCATCGCCTCGATAAATCGCGTCCGGTCGTTCCCCTTCCGCTTGTTGAATCGGAAGGTCTGCTCATCTAAGTAGCGGAACAAGTGGAACGGGGCCACAGCAACATAGGTTCCGCTCAGCCCGCGCTTTAGTAGCGACCAGAAGTTCTCAATCCCATTAGTGTGGACTCGACCTTCTACGTAGCCCTTGGCGTGGTTAATGATCTTATGGACGTATTGCTGATCCAGGCCGGCATAGCTCCGTAGCTGGTCGGTATAGACTTCCGATCCTGGCGCTACGTTTTGGTGGATCGTCTCGTGGAGCGTTTCGTGCTTCTGATTCGCCACAATAACGGCCCGAACTTCGCCACCGCGCTGCAACAGCCCTTGAACGACGATTTTACCGGTAGGCCCTGTCCCCTTTACCTTTTCCTTGCGCCTGTCACGGTGCATGTTCTTGGAAAGCCCACCCACAAGCGTTTCGTCGCTCTCTACGATGCCGGTCTGCTTGCTGAAACTCTTGGTCTGCATTGCGAGGCGAACTCGGTGCAGCATGTGCCATGTGCTTTTCTGAGTGATTCCAAGGGCGCGAGACAGCTCGTGGCTGCTAATGCCATTCTTGGCATTGACGATGCACCACACAGCCACAAACCACTTGTCCAGTCCGAGGGGCGAATCCTCAAAGATGGTGCCGACCTTGGTTGAGAATTGCTTGCGGCAATCCTTGGTCTTGCACTGGAACATCCGGCGGCTCTTAATCTCGCCGATGTTGATTCCACCGCACTTTGGGCAGCAAATCTTACCGTCGGGCCACTTAACGCGAACCATGTATTCATGGCACACGTCCAAGTCGGAGAAGTGGCGGACGGCTTCCAAAAGCGTTTCAGGATGGTCGTGTTTCTTGCTCATGTCCAAATTCTAGCGAATCCGGTCTGATGAGTCAAGTATATTATTGCCCTAATTACCACTAATCTTGATTAGCGAAGATTAGCGGTAATTAGTGTTCCTTTCGTTTCCAACGTAGGCGTCACGGGCGTGACGCCATTCGTTGAGTGCGGCCGAGACGCGGAGAATGCGTCGGGCGGCGCTCGGCGATGGTGCACGATTCTTCGTCCCTTCCACTGCTTGTCATCACGGGGCCCGTGATGACTACATTAAAAAAACGCGCCTGCGCGAGTTGCCTCGTGCAGGCGCGCAAACGAACACACAAAAACGCTTTGGGCGTTGCTGCCGTGGGATGGCCGGCGCTGGTTTGTTCTTTGGTGTCTGCGACGCGTACGCCGCGGACGGCCTCACTTGCGTTACTATGCGGGCAAGCTGCGCGTGTCCGGCCCCGATTGTTCGGCGGCAACGTTCCGGGTCTGTCATCGTAGAGGCGTCGTTCCTCGCCGTAGTCTGTCCCAGAGGTCGGCAAACCTAAGCCTCTGGCTCACGACGAATGTGCGTCCATCAAAGGAGCGCGCGCCCTTCCTCACAAGACGCGACCGCTCGCGACATTCGCTTGCGCGGTGACAGAGACACCGAGCCAGCGACGCCGAGCGCGGAGCGATCGTGACGAGGTTGCAGAGCGAATCTGGATTCGACGGCGGGAAGAACCGCCGCGCCGCCGAAACATTCACAACCCCACGCGGCGAGCGATTCGCCA
>Ga0268266_10005299_pt1 | contig 12099 bp, 10 predicted proteins | sample KBSS13metaG_FD_190356 | JGI IMG/M metagenome (GOLD analysis project Ga0268266, IMG submission 190356) | Switchgrass rhizosphere microbial communities from Kellogg Biological Station, Michigan, USA - KBS S1-3 metaG (SPAdes) (version 2) | ecosystem: Host-associated > Plants > Roots > Rhizosphere... | reverse complement strand
TTCGCTCGCGATCGTGGCCGCTTCGCCGGCGGGGATCTTGTCCTGGCGCACGAGCGGCACGGTCAGCGCCGCGACCGCGCGTCCGGATGCTTCGATGATAGGGCAGCTATAGGCAAGAATGCGGGTGTAGCCGTCATCATTGGAAAAGTTTCCGCCTTCGGCCGAAATCCTGTCCAGTGCCGCGAGGGCCTTCTTGCCGCTGACGCGATCCTGTTCGGCGATGACATCGGCGAGTTCCTGGCGTCTGCCTTCGAGCTGAAACGCTGCCAGCACCTTGGCCGACGCATATTGCTGGGTGAGAGGAAACACGGCGCCGACCTTGACCGACCATCCCATCAGCCATTCCGGCTCGATCCGCGCGATCACCATGAACTGCTCGCCATGCAGAACGGTCAGATGACACGATAGCTGGACCCGGCTGGCGAGCTGTTCCATGACCGGGAGCGCAGCCTTCAGCAGTCGTTCCGTGGGCGGATATTGCGACGCGATCCGGAATAGTCTTAGCGTCAGGGTATATTCGCCCGTCGCCGGATCGCGCGTGACATAACCCCGCCGTTCCAGTGCGACGAGCATCCGGAATATTTCGCCGACCGAGCGGCCGACGCGTTCTGCCAGTTGCTTCTGGCTCAGGCCGCGCGATTCCGCCGCGAGCGCTTCGAGCAGATCCAGCCCTTTCTCGAGGGCCGGGGCCCCCGGCTGGACTGCGTTCTTCGCCTTTTTCATCTGCCAGGCCTTGCGAGACATCCGATCATCTTTGTGGATGTACCCGATCCCTCTGCCGGCGAAAAGTTTTCCGAACGGAATACCGCATACGCTTTCGATCGTGCTAGCCCCGATACAGCCCCTTTTCGCGCGCCTGGCGGATCGCCAGCGCCGCCATCATGTCGAGCGTCGGCGTCGACAGTCCGGCCGCGCGCGCGAAGGCGGCGGGGGCGCGGATCAGCACGTCGATCTCCATGGCGCGGCCGAGTTCGTAATCCTGCAGGATCGAAGGCTTGTGGTCCGGTGCGGGGCCGGTACGCGTGACGCGTCGGACCTCGGGGAAGCAGCTTTGGGCGATGCTGTTGGCCTCGTCGAGCAGGCGCGGAACGATGTCGGCGAGATCAGGATCGTCACGCACAGCGCGCGCGGTCAGCCCGGTCAACAGGCACAGCACCGACATCGACATGTTGGTCAGGAGTTTTGACCAGATCGTCTCCCGGATCTGTGTCACCTCGGGCGATTCGATCGCGGCTTCGTTCAGCGCCGCGCGCAACCGCGCGACCCGCTCGCTGGTGCGGTCGTCGCATTCGCCGATCAGGAGCCGGTTGCGTTCGGGCGAAAGGTTGGCAACCACGCCGGGGGCTACGACTTCATTGGACGAGAACACCACGCCGCCGACGATAAGCTGTCTCGGGATCGCGGCGCGCAGGCGTCCGCCGGGATCGAGGAAGGCCAGATCCGGCACCGGCGGATGATTTCGCGCGAGCCCGATATCGTACCACCAGGGAACGCCGTTCTGCGCGAACACCACGGCGGTCTCCTCGCCGAGCAGCGGCTGCAGCCCTTCCGCGAGGCTGGGGAGGCTTGTTGCCTTCAGCGTGCAGATGACGGCGTCCTGACGGCCCAGCGCGGCTGGATCGCTCGATGCGCTCACCTTCGCCTTGAACTCGCCATTTCCAACCCGCAGCGTCATCCCGTTGGCCCCCACGGCATCCAGATGCGCGCCTCGCATCACGCAGGAAACGTCATGTCCTGCCAGTGCGAGCCGCACCGCAAAATGGCTGCCGACGGCGCCCGCACCAAAAACGCAAATCCGCATGGGGTGGAAATCCTGCTGGGAGGGAAGGCGTTGCTAGTTTTCACAAGCCTTGGCCGGACGCAACCGCCTTGCCGCACAGAGCGGGTTGCGGCGGGCGCGGCCTTGGTCGTGCGAGAAACATTGTCGTTCAGTCGACGTTCATCCGCGCGCCGTCAAGCTTGCAGCCTAGCAATGATCGGACATGCCATGTCGAAATTCGGACTGGGAATTGCTGTCATTGTCTTTGCAACCGCGCTGTCAGTGGCGGACTTTGCCATCGCGAGAGGCGGCGGCGGTCATGGAGGCGGTCACGGCGGTGGCCGCGGTGGCGGTCATCATGGCGGTGGCCATCATGGTGGTGGCGGACACCATTTCGGCGGGCGGCATCATGGCGGCGGCCATTTTCACGGCAGGGCGGCGCATTTCCGTTCCTTCTCCGGCCACCGTTCATTCTCCGCACGCCGGTCGTTCTCGGCACACCGTTCGTTCTCTGCGCAACGCATGAATTTCGCAAGGACCGGCCGAGCGATGAACTCGCGCGCACTCGCCCGCAGCTATCGCCACACGGCAGCGCTGCATCGTCCCGCGATGCGGGCCAGCGTCACCGCGGGCGCGGCGCTGGCCGGGTGGCAATACGGACGGTCCAGAGGCGGCGGCTGGTGGCGGCATGGCAATGGCGGGTACGGCTGGGTCGGCCCGCTGTTCTGGCCGTTCGCCTATTTCGACATCTATGACTACGCGCTGTGGGGACCGCGCGTCGGCGCGCCGTTCTGGTACTACGGCTATGACGATATTTATGCCGGCCTGTTCGGCCCCTATGACTATCAGGGTCTTGCGGGCTACCTGCCGCCGCGCGGTTCATCCGGCGCCGGGCCGGACCGGCTGGCTCTATTGTGCGGCGAGGACAGCCGCGAAATCGCCGGGCTGCCGATCGACCTGATTGCGCAGGCGATCGAGCCGACCGAGCCGCAACGCGCGGCCCTCGACGATCTCGCCAATGCATCGGTGACGTCAGCGCAGAGGATCAAGGCGGCGTGCCCGGCCACGGTCGCGCTAACGGCGTCCGGCCGGCTCGCGTCGATGCAGCAACGGCTCGAGGCCATGATATCAGGTGTCGCGACCGTGCAGCCGGCGCTGGACAAGTTTTACGGCTTGCTGAACGACGAGCAGAAGGCGCGGCTGAACGCGGTCGCTGAGGATCAGGAGCGGAAGACCGAGCGTCGCCGTAGCAGGTCGTTGGCGCGGCCCTGCGACGTCGCGCAATCCTCCGTCCTGCAATGGCCGGCCGAGGAGATCGAGGCGCGGCTGCATCCGGCCGATGCGCAACGCACCGGACTGACCGCCCTGCAGAACGCCAGCGCCAAGGCGGCCGACGTGCTGGCCACGTCGTGCCGGATCGACGAGGCGGCCACGCCGCCGGCGCGGCTCACCGCCGTCGGCAATCGGCTCGGCGTCATGCTGGAGCAGGTCAAGCTCGTGCGCACGGCGCTCGACAACTTCTATGCGACGCTGAATGACGAGCAGAAGGCGCAATTCGAGGCGATCGGCCCAAGGCGGACCTCCGTTGCCGACAGGGCAGATATGAGGCGCGGCCGCCGATAGGCCGGCGGCGGTGACAACGCCTGCGATCCCGGCCTATTGTCCGGCATGAAAAGCATGCCGAACGAAGGAACCGCTGAATGACTGCCAATCCGGTTTTGTGGGATCTCGATGCGCGTGGCGTCGCCACGGTGACGTTGAACCGTCCCGAGGTGAACAATGCCTATGACGCTGGCCTGATCAACGGCGTGCTCACGGCGATGGATGAACTCGGCAGCAAGCCCAGTCTCCGCGTCGTGGTGCTCAGGGGCAACGGCAAGCATTTCCAGGCCGGCGCCGATTTGAAATGGATCAACGGCGTGCGGCCCAAATCGACGGATGAGAACGAGGCGGTGTCGCGCGCGACGTTCGAGGCCGTGCAGCGGCTGAACACGCTGCCGATCCCGACGGTGGCGCTGGTGCAGGGCGGCTGTTTCGGCGGTGGCACCGGCGTGATCTCGGCGTGCGACGTCGTGATCGCCGCCGACAACGCGCTGTTCTCGATCACCGAAGTGCGCTGGGGCCTGACGGCTGCGATCATCATCCCGCAGCTCTGCGACGCTATCGGTGTGAGGCAGGTTCGCCGCTACGCGCTGACCGGCGAGCGGTTTGGCGCGGAGGAGGCGCGGCGGATCGGGTTGGTGCATGAGGTGGTGCCGCTGGCCGAACTGGAGGCGGCGGGCGCGAAGGTCGTGGAGCAACTGCTCGCCAACGGGCCGGAAGCAATGGCTGAAACCAAGGCGCTTGCAATGGAAAGCTCGTTCGGCGGCATGGGCGTGGATGACGAGGCCTACACGCGGCTGGTGAAGATGCACTCGGCGCGGCGGCAGACCAAGGAGGCGTCGGAGGGACTGGCGTCGTTCGCGGAAAAGCGGTCGGCGAGGTGGGCAGGCAGGGCTTAGCAGGTCGATAAGCATCGTGTGGCGCTTGCGCGAGAAAGCCACACGCACGCAGCCGCTGCCAATTATTCCCGGTTGCAATTCCAGCGCCGGAACTACGTCCAGAAGTATTTTGCGTTGCCCGTCTTGCGACGGACCGCCTCTCCGTCGAACGCGCTCCTTAACGCCTTAACCATAATTGTTTGATACGTCTGCGATTAAAGCCAAAACAATGGTGTGACATGCGCAGACAGTTGAGACGATTTTGTATCGCGGGATCGATGATTGCAGCGTCGCTGGTGTCGCATCCGGCTGCCACTTCCCCCCGGTTGATCTCGCTCGCATTCAACTCGCAGGCGCAGGCTCCCCAGCAATTTGGCTCGGACGAGTTTCGTCAGAAACTGCTGGCGCTGTCCGGCAAGCGTCTCGTGGTCGATTACCGCGGGAACGGCGCCCTCGGCAGCGAAAACGTGGTGCTTGCCGCGACCCGATCCGGCGCCATCGACATGGCGGTGATCTCCGGCGGGGTTGTCAGCTCGGTCGTTCCCGAACTGGGCGTGTTCGACGTTCCTTTCCTGTTTCGCGACGTGGCGCATGCAAAGGCGGTCGCACAAGGTCCGATCGGGGCGGCGATCGCCACCAAATTCGCGGACAAGGGGCTGACGTTGCTGGCGTTGGGCAAGCAAGGCTTTCGCAACATCACCAATTCCAGGCAGCCGATTCGGGCGCCCGCCGACCTCAAGGGCCTCAAGATTCGCGTTATCCCCAACGAGGTCTATCTGATGACCTTCAAGGCGCTGGGCGCAGAAGTGGTGCCGATGGAATTCCCGTTGGTCTATGCCGCGTTGAAGGACGGACGGTTGGACGGTCAGGAAAATCCGGTGCCGACGATCGCCAACAGCCGGTTTTACGAAGTTCAGAAACACCTCACCCTCACCGGACATTTCTTTGCGCCGATCGCCTTCGTCGCAAATCGCGCGATGTTTGAGCAACTCGATCCGGACGACCAGGCTGTGCTGATCGCGGCCGCCAAGGCGGCGGCTGAGGTGACCTGGCAAGCCGAGCTTGACGCCCCAAGGCTCGAACAGGTGCGCAATGGCGGCATGGAGGTAATCGAGAAGATTGACCGCCAGCCCTTCCTCGACGCGCTCAAACCGCTCGACCAGGAATTCGAAAAGCGTTTCGGCAAGGATTTGATCGCGGCTATTCGGTCTACTCGCTAGAAATTTCTGGGAATACAATGAAAGTGCCTACAATGATGTCCTCGATCGGTGTCCGTCCGCGGGTATTTGGCGGCTTCGCGCTGGTGTTGAGCTTCCTTGTTCTTCTCGGTGGCTTCGCCATGGTTCAGGTCGAGCGAATCGGCGGAACTGTGAACGAACTCGTGACCAGCGCCGCTGGAGACGCCGGCATGTCCCAGGTGCGCGCCGCGCTGCTCAGCGCAAACGGCGCGGTGGAGAAATTCATCCGGACCTGGAACGTCGGCGACAGGGATGCCGCGACGCAGGCGATCGCGCGCGTCGGTCAGCTGGCCGATCAGATCGAACGACAGTTCGGCACGTTGCCCACCATCGTGGGGGGCGTTGGCCCGGTGCGAACATCGCTGGAGACCTACCGGTCTTCTTTCGCGGCCGCGACGGAGGCCGTCGACCGGCTGCGTGCGGCGACGACAAAAACCGACGCCCACGGTGCCGTCGCAGGGCTTAATGTCGGCGGCATCCAGGTCGCCCTTGCAAACCGATCCGATCCGGTACGGCTCATCAACCCGATGCGGCTCGCCGCCGTCGTCGATGCGTTGCGGATCACGGTGATGCGCTACGGGAATACGCTGTCGACGGCGGATGCCGACGATGCAAAACTCGCGCTGGGGAACGTCCAGCTCGCAATCGCCGACACCGAGACCGAAATTGCCGGCACGGCAGAAACCAAATTGAAATCACTGGTCACAGCACTGAAGACAGCGGTCGCCGCTGACGCGGCTGCGTTGGACGAGGTTGTCAAGGTTGCCGGCGATCTGCGTTCGAAGCAGGCCGAGCTGGTGAAAGCCAGTGCCGCGATCGACGAGCAGGTCAACAAGATCAGCGCGAAGCTTGGCGCTGTGCGCGCCGAACAGGGTGAGAAGACCGCTGCGGCGGTTCAGCATACGCAGCAGACGGTGATCCTGAGCGCGGCCGGTGCGCTGCTTTTGGGCGCCGTGCTGGCATGGCTGATCGGCGCCAGCCTCTCCGGCCCGATCCGCCGCATGACGGACAGGATGCAATCGCTTGCCGAGGGCGAACTCGACGAGGCGATTCCGGGCGGCGAGTCGCGCGATGAGATCGGTCGCATGGCGCGGGCTGTCGAAGTGTTCCGCGAAAACGCGCTGGCCGTTCGCCGCATGGAGCAGGAAGCCGCGGCGCAACATGGCGCAGCCGAGGCGGATCGCCAGCGCATGATGTCCGATCTCGCCAGCCGCTTCGAGCAGGGCATGCACGGGGTGATTACGGGCGTCGGCGGCCGCGCGGAGGAAATGGGCCGCAGCGCCGAGGAACTGGCGCGGGTTGCCGAACGCGGCCGCGGGCTTGCCGAAGCGGTTGCGGCCCGTGCCGAGCAGGCATCGGTAAATGTTCAAACGGTTGCTTCCGCGACCCAGCAACTCGCCGGCTCCATCCGCGAAATATCGAGCCAGGTGCAGCGCTCGGTCACGGTGTCAAGCAGGGCAACGGGCGAGACGCAGCGGACTTCCGAACTGATCGGCGGGCTTTCCAGCGCCGCGGAGAGGATTGGCAACATCGTCCAGCTGATCCAGGCGATCGCGAGCCAGACCAACCTTCTGGCTCTGAACGCGACGATCGAAGCGGCGCGCGCCGGCGATGCCGGCAAGGGATTCGCGATCGTCGCCAGCGAGGTAAAAAATCTCGCGTCCCAAACGGCGCAGGCGACGGAACAGATCGCCAGCCAGATCGCAACCATCCAGAGCGCCACCGGCGAAACGGTGGCGGCGATCGCGCAATTCGGCACAACCGTCAAGGAAATGGCCGAGATCGCCTCGGCGGTTGCCGCCGCAGTCGAGGAGCAGGGCGCCGCGACCGGCGACATTGCGCGCAATGTCGAGGAAGCAGCAATCGGAACCGCCGCGGTCACCCAAGATATGGGCGACGTGCGCGCAGTGGCCAACGAGACCGACGCCGGTGCCGAAGCGGCTCTGACGGCTGCGGCGGCGCTTCGGCAGCAGGCCGTTTCACTAAAGAGCAATGTCGGTGACTTCCTGCAGACCATTCGCACGGCGGCCTGACGGCGACGCGGCGCGTCGTCGCGTATGGGCTGAATAAAGGCAACGGCAGACGCGAATAGCGTCTTGCCGTGTCTGATCGCTCCGGGTTTTATAGCCCCCCATCACAGGAGGATCAGATTTGCCGTCAAAACGTATCGCCATCGCCGGGCTGGGAGAGATCGGCAAGACCGTGGTGCGAAAGCTGGTGTCTGGACTACCCGGACTTGCGCTGGCGGCGATCACGACAAGGGATCAGGCGAAAGCGCAAGCCTGGCTCGATCGCGAAGGCATCTCATGCCCGCTGGTTTCGCTCGACGAGCTGCCCAATCACGCCGACCTCGTCGTCGAATGCGCACCGGCGGCGATCCTTGACCAGATCTGCCGGCCGATGCTGAGCGCCGGCAAACAGGTCATGGTGCTGAGCGCCAGCGCGCTGCTGCCGCGTCCAGAACTGGTCGATCTGGCCCGGGCGCATGGCGGTCAGATCATCGTGCCGACCGGCGCCTTGATCGGCTTCGATGCGGTTTCGGCGGCGGCCGAAGGCACCATCAACTCGGTGCAGATGATTACGCGCAAGCCGCCCGGCGGGCTCGCCGGCGCGCCCTACCTCGTCGAGAACGGGATTTCGATGGAGGGAGTGAAATCCGCCCTCTGCGTGTTCAAGGGCTCGGCGCGCGACGCGGCCGCGGCGTTCCCCGCCAACGTCAACGTGGTGGCGGCGCTGTCGCTCGCGGGCATCGGGCCTGATCGCACCACGATCGAGATCTGGGCCGATCCTGATGTGACGCGGAACTGTCATCAGATCAGGGTCGATTCCGACTCGGCGTCGTTCACGATGGCAATCGAGAACATTCCGTCGGAAAATCCCAAGACCGGCCGCATTACCGCGCTCTCCGCCATCGCGGCGCTGCGCAAGCTGACCTCGCCGCTGCAGGTCGGAACCTGAGCATCCCGTTCTGGAGCCCCGTTCCGACGGAATCGGAACGGGGCTCCGTTTTTTTTGTTTGACGCGTTTTCTTGACGCGAGCCGGTCTCCACTTCGCTGGAAAACGCTCTAATAGCTAAAATCCCTGGTCCGGGGCATTATCACCCGCACACCATCCGGGAATGTCACCTTGCCTGCCAAAACCATTGAAGAGCCCGCTCGCCAGATTCCGCTCTACGGCGAATATGAAGTCGCCGTGCTGGGCGGCGGTCCTGCGGGCATCGCCGCTGCCGTTGCTGCGGCGCGGGCAGGGCGCCGCACGCTGCTGATCGAGCGCTACGGCTTTCTCGGTGGCATGGGCACGGCTGCAGGCGTGACGAACTTTTGCGGGCTGCATGCCAATGTCCATGGCGAGATGCATCGGGTGGTGCAGGGCATCGCCTCCGACCTGCTCGCGCGGATCGACCGGCTCGATGGATTGAACGCGCCGCATCTGATCCTCGGCAAGATTTTTGCGCAGGCCTACGACACGGCGGCCTACAAGATCGCGGCGGACGATTTGCTCGCCGCCCACAAGGTCGACATCCTCTTTCATGCGCTCGGCGCCGGTGTCGTGATGGAGGACGAGAGGCGCATCAACGTGCTGATGGTCGAGACCAAGGCCGGCCGACGGGCGGTGCGCGCCGGGATATTCATCGACTGCTCGGGCGATGGCGATCTCGCGGCCTGGGCGGGCGCGCCGTTCGAAGTCGGCGACAATGCCGGCGGCATGATGTATCCCTCGATGATGTTCCGCCTCAACGGCATCGATCCCGAGAAAGCGGGCGATGCCTGGCGCACGATTCCGCTGCTGATGGAAAAGGCCGAGGCCGCGGGCACGCATCGCTTTCCACGCAAGACCGCGATCGTGCGGCCGCAGCGCTCATCGATCGAATGGCGGGTGAATTTTACGCAGTTGGTGCGCGAGGACGGCTCGGCGGTGAATGGCCTGGAGCCCGACGATCTCACGCGCGGCGAGATCGACGGACGGCGGCAGGCGGTACAGGCGTTCGAATTCCTGCGCACGGTGCCTGGTTTTGAAAAATCCTACATCGTCGACCTGCCGCCGCAGCTCGGCATTCGCGAGACGCGGCGCGTGATCGGCGGCTACATGCTGTCGGGCGAGGACGTACTCGGCTGCGCCTCGTTCGAGGATTCCATCGGCGTCAATGGCTGGCCGATGGAACAGCATGTCGCGGGAGATGTGACCTTCACGTTCCCGCCGATCCCGGAATCGCGCGGCTTCAACGAATTGCCGTATCGCATGCTGGTGCCCGAAGGCATAGACAATCTCCTGATGGCGGGGCGCTGCGCCTCGATGACCCATGAGGGCCAGTCGGCGGCGCGGGTTTCCGGCGCCTGCTTTGCGATGGGGGAGGCGGCCGGCGCTGCGGCGGCGCTGGCGCTGTCGGGCAATACGATTCCGCGCGACATTGCGGTCGAAAAGTTGCAACAAGGCCTGAAACAAGGGGGCGCGTTCATCGGGCGGGATCAGAACGTGCCCGAGGAGCTATGACAAGAAACGACGGAGGAGAGGGGATGAGGAAGTTTGCACGGCTTGTGCTGGCGGCCCTGCTGGCGATTGCCGCGGGCGGGATCGCGCGGGCCGACGACGCGCAAAAGGCCAAGATCGGCGTGCTCCGGCTGTCGTCGTCGGCGCCGGTATTCATCGCGCAGGACAAGGGCTATTTCCGCGAGGCCGGCCTCGACATCGAACTGAAGTTCTTTGACGCAGCGCAGCCGATCGCGGTGGCGACCACCTCGGGCGATGTCGATTTCGGCATCACGGCGTTTACCGCAGGACTCTACAACCTCGCCGGCAAGGGCACGCTGAAGGTGATCGGCGGCATGAGCCGTGAAAAGGCGGGCTATCCGCTGATCGGCTACTTCGCCAGCAACAACGCCTATGCAGCCGGCCTCAAGACGCCGAAGGACCTTGCGGGCAAGCGCATCGCGGTCACCCAAGTCGGCTCCAGCTTTCATTATTCGCTCGGCCTGCTCGCCGACAAATACGGCTTCAAGCTCGCCGACGTAAAGGTGCTGCCGCTGCAGTCGCTGTCGAATGCCGCGGCGGCATTGAAGGGTGAAACCGTCGATGCCGCCTTGCTGCCGATCTCGACCGCGCGCTCACTGGTCGATTCCGGCGGCGCTAAATTTCTCGGCTGGGTCGGCGACGAGACGCCGTGGCAGCTCGGCGCGGTGTTCGCCTCGCCGAAGACGCTGACCAACAAGGTGCTGGTTACCAAGCTTCTGGCCGCGCTGGTGCGCGCCGACCGCGAGTATTATGACGTGATCCTGGCTTCGGTGAAGGACGGCAAGGCCGACGTTAACGACAAGACCAAGCCGCTGCTCGAGATCATCGCAAAATACACCCATCTGCCGGTGGAGCAGGTGGTCGGCAATTGCGCCTATATCGATCCTGACGGCAAACTCGACGTGAAGAATGTCGGCAACCAGATCGAATGGCTGCAGGAGCAGGGCTTTGTCGACAAGGGTTTTGCGGCAGACGCGATCATCGCGAAGGAATATGTGAAGGCGGATTGATGAGCCGATCTGTTGCTAAGCCGTCATTGCGAGCGCAGCGAAGCAATCCATGCCTCAGTGCGGGGATAGATGGATTGCTTCGCCGCTACGCTCCCTTGCGTAAACGCTTCGCGTTTGTCGCAGGCAATGACGGGCCCAGTATCGATCCGGGAGTCAAATGGACCTGATCGCCGACCAAATCAGCCACCGCTTCCGCGCCCTCGATGTGCTTGACCGCGTGTCGTTCACCGTCGCTTGCGGTGAAGTGGTCGCGATCGTAGGTCCCTCCGGCTGCGGCAAGAGCACGCTGCTGTCGATCCTCGGCGGCCTATTGCAGCCGAGCGGGGGAGCCGCAGAGCTGCGCGGCGCGCCGCCGGCGAACAGCCTCAATCCGCTCACCTTCGTGTTCCAGGATTTTGCGCTGCTGCCGTGGTGCACGGTGGAAGCGAACGTCGAGTTTCCGCTTGTGCATACGGCGCTCGACGCCGCGGCGCGGCGCGCCGTCGTCGATGACGCGCTGCGCCGCACCGGCTTGTCGGATTTTCGCAGTGCGTATCCAAAGCAATTGTCCGGCGGCATGCGCCAGCGCGTCGGAATTGCCCGCGCGCTCGCGGTGCGGCCGGCGATTCTCTTGATGGACGAGCCGTTGTCGGCGCTGGATTCGCAGACCCGCGAATTGCTGATGGAGGACTTTGTCCGTCTGCTGGCCGACGGCGCGATGGGCGCGGTCTATGTCACGCATAATCTGGAGGAAGCGGTGCGGCTTGCCGACCGCATCGTGGTGCTGTCGCGCCGCCCCGGCCGTGTCCGCGAGATCGTCGAGATTCCGATGACGCGCGCCGAGCGCGGTGCAATCGATGCCCGCGGCAGATTGCTGGCGCTGCAGAACGATCTGTGGTCGCTGATCCGCGAGGAAGCGATCGATGCCGAGCGCGAGGTGCAGCATGCTTGATCGCGCGCCGCAGGACGATCCCGCAGCCGAAGTCCGGCCGGTCGCATTTCGCGGCGCGGGTTTCATGCCGGGCGGTGGACGCGCGGCAGGCTGGATCGGGCTGGCGCTGGTCATCGCGCTGTGGCAACTCGCCGGCAGCGCCGGCTGGGTCAATGCGCTGGTCCTGCCGGC